>JAABUO010000332.1_pt1 | contig 102605 bp, 108 predicted proteins | sample 5559291 | NCBI WGS metagenome assembly JAABUO01 (sample SAMN10711878, study PRJNA513372) | rock metagenome | isolation source: Antarctica rocks | place: Antarctica: Victoria Land, Finger Mt sud
AAAGCGCAGTTTGCCGTTTGGAGCGTGGCCGTTGCTGACGAGATGTTCGCTGCCGCAGTGAGCGCAGCGCGGAGCCGGGATAAGCATAGGCTCATCTTACCCGCTCAGACCAATTTGAGCCACTACCGGAATGAGAACAATTTTACCCGCCGCTCCCGGTTCCATAATGGCCTGGTGTGCCTGCGCGGCCTGGTTCAGCGCGTACTCGCTTCCGACAACTGGGCTTAGTGTCCCGTTGGCAAGCCCTGCGCCCAGCGCGGCATGGAAGCGGGTCAGATCGGCTTCCGGGGCGTTCATCAGGCTCATGCCGATCACGGTAGAATTGCGCTGCATTGTTTGGCGCGGGTCAATCTCCACTGCTCCCCGGCTGCCGATAATCACGACGCGGCCATTCTGGGCGACTACGCCTAAATCTTTGGCAAGATTGACGTTTGCCAGCATCTCCAAAATCACGTCGGGGCCTTTGCCGCCCGTCAGCGTCTTGACCGCGTCCAAGTAGCCCGGCTGTGTGTGATCCAGCACATGCTCCGCGCCCGAGGCTTTGACTGCATCCCGGCCTCTATCGCTGCCTGCTGTGCCAATGACTGTCATACCGAGGGCATGAGCGATCTGCACGGCGGCAAGACCCACGCCGCCGCTGGCCCCGTGCACTAAAACCGTTTCGCCCGGCAGGGCAGCGGCCCGGTCCAAGAGGCCGTAATAAGCCGTGTAGTAGGGGACATGGATCGCCGCGCCCTGGGCGAAGGTCAGCCGGTCCGGCAGCGGTAATACCTGAGCCGGACGGCACAGCGCTTTTTCGGCATACGCGCCCGTAATTGTTCCCGCCGTGTACACCCGCTGTCCCAGCGTAATGCCCGTCACCCCTTCGCCGATAGACTCAATAGTTCCTGCCGCATCCGATCCCGGCGTGTAGGGCAGGGGACGCTGCCCGTAGCCGCCGGTATGGATGTAATAGTCAACCGGGTTGACGCCGACCGCTTCGATCTTCACCACGACCTGCCCCGGCCCTGGCACGGGATTCGCGACTTCTTCGACTTGCAGCACTTCCGGACCACCAAAGCTATGAACGCGAATGGCTTGCATCTTTCCTAGACCTCCCTCTCGTCCACATAGCACCAGCACCAGTCTTCGCCCGGCTCGAACGATTTCATAATGGCGTGCTGCGTCTGCCCGAAATGCTTTGTCGCGTGCTTGTTCTTCGACGAATCGCAGCAGCCGATATGGCCGCATTCCAGACACTCCCTTAAATGCACCCAGGTGTCACCCGTTGCCAGACATTCCTCGCAGCCGTTCGGTGTGCGCGGCTTGACGTCGCGGATTTGACCTAAGTGTGTACATTCTGCCATGGTGTTCTCCTTTTTCGCTCGCTTAAAGTTTACTGCTTACCGGAAGCCGGACCTGGAAGCGCGTATCGCCCGGCTGAGAAACAACGCGCAAGTCGCCGTGGTGGCGTGTAACGACAATTCGGTACGCCGTGTCCAGACCCAGCCCGGTGCCCTTGCCGGCCCCTTTTGTGGTGAAGAACGGCTCAAAGATGCGAGATTGAACGTCAGGCGCAATGCCGGGACCATCATCGCCGATCTCAACAAGAAGCTGGCCGTTTTCACAGCCTGTCCGCACGAACAAGTGGCCGTGACCGTCCAAAGCGTCAAGCGCGTTATCCATCAGATTGGTTCAGACCTGGTTCATCTCGCTGCCATACGCCGTGATGCACGGCAAATTTGGGGCGTAGTCCCGGACGACTTCAACGCCGTGCTTCCACTTAAACTGCAAAATCGTGAGCGTCGTTTCCAGACTCGCCTGCACATCCACTTCCTGCTGCGGTGCCTGGTCCATGTACGAATAGGCTTTAATCGCCGTTACCAAGTCCGAAATCCGGTCTGCGCTCTGCTCCACTGTCCGCAGCAGCGCAATTGCTTCCAGACTTGATCCCAGCCAGGCCAAGCTTTCCGCCAGTGTTCCCGCCTCCGGGACTTCTGCGGCGAGAGCATCCAGCGACTCTTCAATGAAGCCTGCTTCGGCCAGCGAGCTGGGAAGGCTGCATTCTTCGGGAACGGCGTGCTCTTCCAGCCAGTCCGCCAGGGCATCTTCACGCTCGCTCAGCGCCAGAGACGCCAGGCCAGGCGGCGCTGCGCCGCGCTGGGCCGCCAGCAGCAGGTCTTTCTGGCTCTCGGAAAGCTGCCGAGCGCCCAGCAGAAACGACGACCGCTGCATGGTCTCTAACGCGCCATGCAGCCGGCTTGCAGCCCGGTGTACCGCCGAAGCCGGGTTATTCAGCTCATGCGCCAGCCCCGCCGAGAGCTTGCCCAAAGCCGCCATTTTCTCCCGCTGCTGCACTAAAGCGTCCGCTTCAGGCCGCCGCTGGGCCATTGTCGCAATGATCTTGGTTGCAATCACAGGGCAGGCCGCCATGATGTCCTGGAACTGCTCCAGCGTAATCCGCAGCGCCGACAGCGTTCCCACAGCGCGTCCGGTCGCAATGGACCGCTCACCCGTAAAGAGCGACAGCGCCCCACTGAACTGCCCCGGAGAATGCTGCGTCAGCAGGACCTCTTCCCCGGCAACCTTGCGGGTCACGGTCAGAGCGCCGTCTAGAATGACAAAGAAATCGCTCTCCGCATCGCCTTCCGAGAACAAAACCTCGCCTGACTGAAGCGTCCGCTGCGTGCCATGCAGCAACAGGCAAGCGATTTCTTCGGCGGAAAGCGTTGGAAACAGATGGTCTTGCCTGGTGTCGTTTGTCATGCTTGTTTCCTAAATATGCGTGGGATTGAAATCCTACGCTATGGGGCGCAGACGCCCATTGTCCGCCTTCGCGGACAAAGAGTAAGATCGCACTCAGGAACGCTTTGCTCTTAATCCGTTCCTTCTCCACGCGGGAGGAGACTGGGCGCTTCGCCCCACAGCGTAGGATTTCAATCCCACGCTCTTGCCTCACTTCACCTTCGCCAGATACTGGTGAATGAACATGACGGCGATGGAGCCGCCGCCGACGGCGGAAGCAACGCGCTTGACGCTGTCGTGCATCACGTCTCCGGCAACGAAGACGCCGGGAACACTGGTTTCCAGCAGGTAGGGGTCGCGGTCCAACGGCCAGCCTTCAGGACGCTTGCCGTTTGGCATCAGCGCCGGGCCGGACAAAATGAAGCCGTTTTTGTCCCGCGCCACCACGCCGTCCAGCCAGTCCGTGCGCGGGGACGCGCCGATGAAGATAAACAGCGATTTGGCGGGAATGACTTCGGTTTCGCCGGTGTCTGAATGCAGCACCGTGATGCGCTCAAGCTGGGTCTCGCCCTCCACCGCCATGACCGAAGAGTTCAGCCAGACCCGGACCGCAGGCATGGCTTTCAGCTCGTCAACTAAATACTGGGACATGCCCTTTTCTAGGGAGTCGCCGCGCACCAGGAGCGTGACGCAGTTGGCGTACTTCGCGAAATACAGCGCGGCCTGCCCCGCCGAGTTTGCGCCGCCGATCAAATACACATCGTCGCCCTTGCAGAAAAGCGCTTCCGTCATGGCCGCGCCGTAGTACACGCCCGCGCCGGACAGCGCTTCTTCGCCGGGGATGTTCATGCGCCGCCAGGACACGCCGGTCGCGATCAGCAGGGCGTGGCAGGAGACTTCCGAGCCATCCGCCAGCGTCAGAATGCGGTACTGGTCCTGGATTCGCAGATGGGTGACTTCCTGGGACAAAATCTCCACGCCAAAGCGCTGGGCCTGCGTCACGGCCCGCCGGGCCAGGTCCGCGCCGCTGAGGCCGGAGGGAAAGCCCAGATAATTTTCAATGCGCGAAGAAGTGCCCGCCTGACCGCCCGGCGCTTCGCGTTCTACGAGCAGAGTTTTGAGGCCTTCGGACGCGCCGTAGACTGCCGCCGCGAGTCCGGCTGGGCCAGCGCCGACAATCACAAGGTCATAAAACGGCTTTTGCGCCGACGTTTTCAGGCCGACTTTTTCCGCAAGCTGCCCATTGTCCGGGTCCGACAGGCTTGTCCCGTCTGGGAACTCCACCAGCGGCAGCTTGGGCGCATCCGCGCCTTCGTAGATGCTGCACGCCTCGGCGCTGTCTTCGATGTCCTGCCAGACATACGGAACCTGATTGCGGGCCAGAAAGTCTTTAACCCGATGTGAACCTGATGACCATCGGTTGCCGGTCACGGTGATGCCGCCGAACGGTGGCCTGTATCCGGCCTTCCAGTCGTCTAGCAGATCGGTCAGCACGGGATAAAGCTGCTCTTCGGACGGGTCCCAGGGCTTCAGCAGGTAGTAATCGGTCTTGACTTTGTTGATGGCCTTGATCGCCGCTTCCGTATCGGCGTAGGCCGTCAGGAGAATCCGCTTGCAGGCGGGATAGATCTGGATCGCCTGCTCTAAAAAGTCCACGCCGCCCATGCCCGGCATCCTCTGGTCTACCACGAGAAGCGCCACCGGCTCGTCCCGCCCGGAAAGCTCGCGCAAAGCATCCAGGGCCGGCTCGCCTCCTTCCGCGCTGAGTATCCGGTAGTCGTGGCCGTACTGCCGCCGCAGGTCGCCTTTGATCAGGCGCAGCACATCGGCGTCGTCGTCCACCGCGAGAATAACCGGTTTTGCCGCCATACGTTTTTCCTCTGGAACCATTGTTCCACACGCCCCGTTAGAACCACTATGAACAGCCGACGCATTGAACCTGGTCTGGGCCAGGAATCCGTTTGGGATTATCCCCGCCCGCCGCGCCTCGAAGGCACAGACGCGCACATCCAAATTGTTTTTGGCGGCGTAGTCATCGCCGACAGCCGCCGGGCGAAGCGGGTCTTAGAAACCAGCCACCCGCCGGTCTACTACTTGCCGCCGGAGGACGTGCGCTTAGAATACCTCACTCCGGCGCAGGGCCAGTCGTTCTGCGAATGGAAGGGCGTCGCCGGATACTACACAATCACTGCCGGCGGCAAAACTGCCGACCAGTCTGCTTGGTATTACCCAAATCCCACGCCGGCGTTTGCCCCCATCCAAAACTACATTGCCGTTTATCCCAGCCGCATGGACTCCTGCACCGTAAATGGGGAAAAAGTCACTGCCCAGCCCGGCGACTTTTACGGCGGCTGGATTACGTCAAACATCGTCGGCCCCTTTAAGGGCGATCCGGGAACGATGAGCTGGTAATCATCTAAGACACGCGAAACAGCAGAAAAGGCCCGCGCCACTGGCGCGGGCCTTTTTGCTGCACGAAGAAGACCCCCTAGCCCCAATAATGGGGGAACATGAGAAATACAGAAGAACAATCTTTCTATATCCGGTTCCCCCATTATTGGGGGCTAGGGGGTCTTCTCAACGCGCGTCAAAAACTCATCCACCCTCTCAAGATACCGTTCGGTTTCTTCAACGTGCGGCATGTGCGAACTTTCCTCAAACAGTACCCACTCTGCGCCGGGAATGCCCCGTTGAACAGTCTCAGCAATGAGAGGCGTTGCTTCGTCGTACCGCCCGGACAGCACCAGGGTCGGCACGGCAATCTCGCCGAGACACGGCGTGATGTCCCACAGTTTTAGCTTGCCGACCACAAAAAACTCGCTCGGGCCGTTCATCGTGTGATACACCTCCGGGTCGGCATCAATCTGGGTAAACGACTGCTGCACATACTCCGGCAACGGGTCCACCCGGCAGACATGGCGGCTGTAAAAGACCATCACCGCTTCCACATACTCCGGTGAGTTCGTTGTTCCGGCGTTTTCATGCCGCAGCAGCGCCGCCTGGACTTCTTCGGGCAGCTCCGCCCGCAGCCGGTTCGCTTCCGATACCCACTGGGTCATGCTGGCCGGCGAGTTCGCCACAATGAGGCTTTCCAGTCCGTGAGGCTTAGTCAGCGCGTACTCCATCCCGAGCATCCCGCCCCACGACTGGCCGAGAATGTGCAGCCGGCCTAAGCCCAGCGCCTGCCGCACCGCGCCGACTTCCTCCACAAACAGCGGCACGTCCCACAGCGAGGGATCATGCGGATGGTCCGACAGGCCGCACCCAAGCTGGTCATAAAAGATCACCTGCCGCCCTGTTCCGGCTAATGCCCCAATCGGCTCTAAATAATCATGCGCCGCCCCCGGCCCGCCGTGCAGCACCAGTACCGGAAACTTGCTGGGGTTCGTCGCCTCCCCGACAATGCGATACCAGTCCGTAAACCCTCGAAACGGTAGCCGGCCTTCCTGAGCAGGCAAGTTTTCTGTGAAAGTGGACATGTGTGGAACTCCTTAAGCCGTCAGAAGCGTGACTTTAACATTGGGAGAAACAGCGGCAGCTTGCTTTTGCTGCCCCGCATCAAACGTCAGCAGTTCCGAGGAACCAGCAGCGGCTAGTTGCTCCGCGAGTGCAATGTAGAAGCAGTCCGCTGAATGGCTGCATCCATACCCCTGCTGCATTTGGTCGGCGCGTAGCAGCAGCGTTATGTCCCCACCGTCTGGAAACTGTATTACTGATGCTAAGGCATGTAAACTCGCATTCGCTTGACTGTGCTGAGGCTGAGTGAGTGTACCGGCTCGGAGCTTACCGCAAAGAACGAAAACGGCCTCCATTAACAGCAGATGCGGCGCATGAAGCACGGAGCCGTCTGCGATACGCTGATTAAGCTCGGTCTGGGCTTTGACACCCTTTTCCGGCTCATTGGCACACAGGCCAATGACGAAACTTGCATCGAGTGTGACGCTTGAGGATGATGTAGGCATATTACTTGTTAAAATGCCTCTCAAACATTCCCCCAGCGCGTCCCTCTCGCAGAAAATCGCGTGTGTCAGAGTTCGGTTTCGGGTTCATATTTTGGTTTCGCCGCTCAATCTCACGCAGGATCGCCCAGCGCGGGTCTTCCCCCGGCTGTCCCGGCGGTATGGCCGAAGCCGCTGCAACAGTGTCTATTTCTAAGTCTAGTTCTAAAAACTTCATCAGCGCGTCATTCGCCAGCGCATCCGGGTCTTGCCCTTCGCGTTGCGCTTTTTCCAGCAGCTTGGCCTCGATTTGTGGCTTCAATGTTATGGTCATCGTGCTTTCTCCCCAAAAGAGTATACCTGCTCCCACTTCTTTGACGCGGCGGATTTGGAGATAGTGTCCAGCAGGACGTTGTTCAGGTAGCCGTCGCGGAAGCTCGGGGAGGGGTTTTCTCCTTTGCTGATGGCGGAAAAGGCGTCGTACAGAAGATTGGTGAACGTGTGCTCGTAGCCGATGTTGTGGGCGGTGGGCCAGTAGTGGCCGGTGTAGTGGTCCTGGCCGCTGGTGACGCTGACCGTGCGGAAGCCGTGGGTGCCGGAATGGGTGTCCTCGGTGTAGAGTTCGAGTTCGTTCGGGCGCTCGGCGTTGAAGACCAAGCTTCCTTTGCTGCCGTTGATCTCGAAGCGGTTGTGGTTCTTGCGGCCCAGCGCGAAGCGCGTAGCCTCAAATGTGCCCAGAGCGCCGCTGTCGAAGCGGGCCAGCGCCAAAGAAGCGTCATCTACGGTGACTTCGCCCATGACATCCGACGCGACGCCGCCCATGCGGTCGTCGGTGGCGGCGACTTCGGGGCGCTCTTTGATGAATGTTTCTAAGACGCCGCTGACCTCGGTGATTTCGCCGACTAAATAGCGGGCCGAGTCGAGGCAGTGGGCCAGCAGGTCGCCGTGGGAGCCGGAGCCGGCGGTCTCTTTCTGGAGACGCCACACTAAAGGGACATCGGGGTTGACGCACCAGTCCTGCAAAAACAGCGCCCGCCAGTGGTAGATCTGTCCAATCGCGCCTTCGTCAATGAGCTGCTTTGCAAACGAGACGGCAGGGTTTGCCCGGTAGTTGAACCAGATCATGTTGTAAACGCCCGCTTCCGTCACGGCGTCCAGCATTCGCCTCGCTTCTTCGGACGTGTTGCCCAGCGGCTTTTCGCAGAAGACATGCTTGCCGGCCAACGCGGCGGCAACAGCGATTTCGGCGTGCATGTTGCCGGGTGCGCCGATGTCTATAATGTCAATATCGGGACGCGCAATGAGCGTCCGCCAGTCGGTCTCGTATTCGTCCCAGCCGAACGTCTCGGCGGCGCGTTTGACCCCGGCTTCGTCGCGCCCGCAGAGCGCCTTCATTCGCGGCACGACTTCCAGCTCGGGAAAGAAGCGCCCGACCTGGCGGTAGGCGTTTGAGTGGGCCTTGCCCATGAACTTATATCCAATCATGCCGACATTGAGTGTTCTGACTGCCATTGCTTGACTCCGTAAAATAAAGTGAAAAAGATGAAGAAGAGGAGATAAAAATAGCCCACCGAACTGAGGTTCGGTGGGCGTGTCTGCATCGGTTACTGGCCGAGGTAGTCCACGACTTTTGCGTTTTTCCGCAGGTTCTGGACGTAGGCGGGGATCGCAGCCTGGACCTGCTGACGCCGGGTTTGGGCAAACAGCTTTGCGTCCGCCGGCGTCGGCGCGGCACTGGTATCTACCATCTGGATGAGGTGGTATCCAAACTGAGAGCGCACCGGCGTCGCTGTCACCTGGCCTGGCTTGAGGGCAAGAGCGGCTTTCAGGAAGTTCGGGTCAAAGTTTGTCGTCGCATCGAAAAGCGGCAAGTCGCCGCCTTTGCCTTTGCCGGACGGGTCTTCGGTATATTCGTTCGCGACATCCACGAAGCTTTTTCCTGCCTTAAGCTCCGCCTGCGCTTTCGCAATGATCGCCCGTGCCTGGGCGTCGGTGTGAGCGGGCGCTGCGCCGGTGGTCGTCACTGAGGCCGGTGTGACTGCGATCAGCAGATGCCGGACATGGTACTGCGTCGCAGGAAGCGTTTTCGCGACCAGCGCTGCGGCTTCCATCTGTGGGAAAAGCTGCTCGCGGAAAGACGCCAGGCTTTGATGCCGCTGGGCGAGAACGGCGGCCAGCCCGCCGGGAACCTGGGCGGTCGCTTGCTGCTGGATGACTGCAAGCTGGGCGTCCACCTGCGCCGGCGTCACGACAACGTGCTGCTTTGCGGCTTCCTGGTTGATCAGCGCAACCAAAACCATCATGTTTAAAATCTGCGGCCCGCTCACTTCCAGGGCCTGGTTTGCGACCTGCGAGCGGTAAATGTTCTGGCCGTTGACAACGGCGGCGACTCCGGGCGGTCCAGGAGCTGCCGGCGTGATAGTCGGCGGCGCGGCCACCGGCGGAGGCGGAGGCAGACCGGGGTTCATCGGAACTTGGGGCACTTGGGCGAACGCGGCGGGAGCGGCGGCCAGCATCAGCGCGAGGGCCGCCGGCCACTGCGAGGGATGACGTGTCAAAATTAAAGAGTTCCTTTCGCGGCCAGAAATCGTACTCGTGACCGTGTGTGTCAAAATGATTTGTTCTTCTATGTTACAACAAATGTCCGCCGCCGTCAAGGGCAGCGAACTTTTGCAGTGCGCTCGTCGCAGAGTTTTAGCCTACGCCGCTTCCGAGACAACTAAGTCACCGGAAACGGATTGCAGGCGGACCGAGCCGGTGCCGGTGCCAAGTGTTCCCGCCGCATGGCGATCAGTGGTGACGGCGTCGGTGACAGGGGATTTGAGCGCCAGGGTGCCGCTGGTCGTGTTCATCTCAATGCGGGCATCTGATCCCGCCGGCAGGGTGAGGCGCAGATCGCCGCTGACGGTGGTGCCGGAGAATGCGCCGGAAAATGCCGCCGGCACCGCCCAGTGCGTGTCGCCGCTGACTGTCACCAGCGAAATTGCCGGACTATTGGCCTTGGAAGCCTCCACATCGCCGCTGATGGTCTTGACGGTCAGCGCCCCGCTGACGCTTCGCAGATCGGCGTCGCCGCTGACAGTCTCCACATGAAGCTGCTCGGCTCGCGTGTCGGAAACGCTGGCCTGGCCGCTCTGGGTCCGAAGATGAACGCGGGTGCCGGCAGTCGTCTGCGCGACAGTGATGTCGCCGCTGGATGACTCAAACGAAGCCTGCGAGCCGGCCTGGATAGCCCGCGCGTCAATGTCGCCGCTGCGGCTGGTGAGGCTCACCGTTTCGCCCGACACTTCCGAGGCGTCAATCATCGCGCTGCTGGTCTCGACAGAAACGCCGCCGGGCGTCAGCTTCCAGTTTCGCAGATAAACGTCTCCCGAGGTGCTGCTCAGACGTGTTTCGCCCGGCGCATCCGTGAACGGGTCAGTAGCATGCACTTCGCCGGAAGCGGTCTGCACGGCAATCGCTCCCGACGTTCCCTGAGCCGTGACATTGCCGTAGGTGGTAGACACTTCCAGCGCTAAAGAACGCGGCACGCGAATCTCATAATCCACCGTCAGCCGCTCGGCGGCGTCCCTCGGGGCGGCGATGCCGACTTTGCACCGGCCCCCTTCCACTTGATGGGTCAAAAAGACCTGCTGAAGCAATATCCGCGCTTCGGCCTCGGTCTCCGCCCAGGCGGTTTTCGTCACCGACGCTTCGGCGGTTCCCGCCGCCATGTCCGCGCCGATCACCGTGATGTTGCCGTGAAAATTCTCTAATGCCAGCTTCTCCGCGCCGGCCCAGGTCACGCTGTCCCGGCTGGTCTGAACCGCCTGCGGCTGGTTTCGGATGTTCTCGGGCCGGCCGCTTGCCGTTTCGCCGCCAAAATCAAAATTGAAGTCAAACTTAAAGCCCCGGCGGCCTTCGCGTCCGGCCCGCCGCGCTTCCTGCGACGCCTGGCGGGCGGCGGTTCGGGCCGTCTTCAAGGCGTCGTTCTTCAGCGAGTTCAGGCCGCGCATGGCTTCGTCTACGGCCTTGTTGATCTTGCCCATGTCAATCTCGGGCTTCGGCAGGGTATCGAAAATCTTTCCGGCCAGCGTTGAAGCATAATCCGTGGTGCGCGTAGTCTGCGCCGCGCCAAGCTTGCCCTGCAAATCTCCGAGCTTCCCTTGCAGCTCGGCAAGCTTTGCCTGCATGGCCGAGAGCGCCGCCGAATCCGGCTCGACCACCGGCGGCACAGGAGGAACCGGAGGCGCTGGCGGTACGGGACCGGCAGACGGAGCCGCCGGGGTTTCCCGGACGGCCCGCAGCAGCGAGTCGGCCTGCTCGGCGGTAATCTTGCCCTCGCGGAGCATGTTGAGAATGAGAACGCTTTCTTCAGACATAGGTTACTTCTTTCTTAGCGGCTGTGAAACTTAGCGGCACAGGCTGGCCGCCAGCGCGGCGATGGTTGTGACGAACAGGAGGAGCGTGCCGCCGGTATAGCAGCGGTCCAACGTCCTGCGGTAGATCGGGGTTTCTAAAGACGGTGCGGCAGCCGGAACGGGCTGCTCTTCCCATTCCAGCAGGGCCAAATGGCCGCGAGTCTTGATGCTGGTCATGTCTTGAAGTGGCTGAGGACGATTGGGTGCAGTGGTCATTTTGTGTCTCCTGTCAAGGATTGCAGGGCGTTCAGCCCGGCGTCGGCATCCAACGTGCCGTTTTCGATGGCGGTCAAAATCTCTTTGCGCCTCGCCGCTTTCTGAGCGGCGGTCATCGGCGCGGGCGTCGGCAGCTCGGCATACGGACCGTCTGCAAAACCGAGCGCGGAGAGCAGGGCATCCAGCCGGGCGCGGACAGTCGGGTACGAGATGCCGAGCGCCGCTTCCATGTCCCGGATGACGCCCCGGCAGCGCAGAAATGTTTCCAAAAACCTGATTTGCTCGGCGTCGAGGTTCCGGTAGGGCGCAAGGGTGAAATGTCCCCGCATCTGGACCTGGCACTCTAAGCAGCTAGTTTCGGTCACTTCCAAGTTCCCGCTGCAAAGCGGGCATTTGCTGGGCATCGGCTGTGTCATTTTGTATTTCCTTTTATATTATAGGCTAATAAATTGATAATATCAATAGATATATTAAAATAATTAATATATTTTAACAAAAATCCTTAGTTGACATGTTCGGCTGCTTTTCGTATAATAAGCTGTGCCGTCACAAAGGAGAACTCACCGTGCCTGAAGAAGAACCGCGTTTCGATCTCGCCGGGAACCTGCTGCCGCCGCTGAAGCCTGCCGCGCCGCCTGCCCCTAGCTTTTCTCCTGGCCCTGGTGCGGCCCCGCCGCTGCGTCCTACCGGCGGCCCGGCTTATACGGGGGGACCTGCCTATGGCGGCGGCAGCATGGCCGGAACTCCGGGCTTCGCGCCGCCGGAGCCAAGCAACAGCAAGCGCAACATCGGCCTCGGCATTGGAGGTGTGCTGCTGGTTCTTTTGATTGCTGCCGTGGTCGCACTTACGCCGAAGCATACGCCCGCGCCGACGGCATACACGCGGTACGCAGCCGCAGACCGCTCGTTTTCGTGCCTCGCGCCTTCCGGCTGGACGGTAGACGCTCCGGCGGCCGATGCCAAAATGTCCGACGGCAGCGCTTCGACCGTCGGCGGCGTGCTGTTTCATCAAAATAGCGCCTCCATTGACATCACGACCGATACCTACGCGGCCTTGACCGCCTATGACCTGATGAACAACAACGCCGATCCGCAGTCCCTGACCGGCTCCAAAGCGGGTGTCCTGCACAAGCAGTGGCACAAGCGGATCGCCGCCGAGCACAAAGGCTACACGGAAACGCAGATCAGCGATTTTGACTCCCCAATGGGCGATGCCCGCCTTGCCGAATGGACGGCGTCGGGCAACGCACTCGGCTTTTATGGCCCGCAGCATGGCTACCGGGCGTCGCTGACCGGCGGCGGCAAAACAATGGTGGTGGTCTGCGCGTGCCTGGAGTCCGACTGGCCCGCGCTGAAGCCTGCCTTCCGAAAAGTTCTCGGCTCGCTGTCTGCCGGCGAAGAAGAAGCCCCAGAGCCTGCCGCCACGCCGGGCAGCCCGCAGTAGAGGAACCCAAGATAGAGGAACCCAAAATATGCGCTATAATAACTTATGCGTTTGACTTCTCGCTTTGTAATCCTGCTGGCGCTCGGCGCACTCCCGTTGCTGCTGGTCGGCCTGGCTCCCTGGCTGCTGACGGCCGTGCTGGTCTACAATGCCGTTCTGCTGGCCTGCACTCTGGCCGACTTTCTTGCCGCGCCGCCGCCGGACAAAGCGCTCTCGCTGACCCGCACTGTGGACGAAAAGCTGTCGCTCGGCACGGCAAACTCCGTGCTGGTGGAGGCGCGGAACCGTTCGGCCATGACCCTGCAGCTCCGCGTCCGTGACATCCCGCCGGAAGTCTTTGAGCTGGGCAGCGCGGTCGAGCGCAATCTCCTGTTGCCGCCTGACCCGCGCCCGGTTTCGTTCTCCTACCAGGTGACGCCGCCCGCCAAAGGCGACTTCACGTTTGGCGACCTGTACTTCCAGTATCCGGGCCGGTTAGGCCTGGTGCGCCGTCAGGGGGTCGTGACAGCCGCGCAGACGGTCAAAGTCTATCCCAATTTAGTCGAGACCGCGAAGTATGAACTGCTGGCCCGGCGCGGGCGTTTGATGCAGCTTGGCATCCGCACAGCCAAAGTGCGCGGCGGCGGCTCGGAGTTTGAGTCCCTGCGCGAGTATGTGCCCGGCGACGAATACAAAAAGATTGACTGGAGCGCGACTGCCCGGCGCGGCAAGCTGATTTCGCGGCAGTATGAAGCCGAGCGCTCCCAGAACATCGTCTTGATGCTGGACACGGGCCGGAACATGCTGCAATCGGTGCAGAAGATGGCGAAATTAGATTACGTCGTGAACACGGCCCTGATGCTAGCGTATGTCGCGGCGGCGGGCGACGACAAAGTCGGCCTGATGGCCTTCGACGCCGATGTCCGGGCTTATCTTCCGCCCGCCAAAAGCAAAGCCCAGGTCTATGGCATCCTAGAAAGCCTCTATAACCTCAATGCCCGCATGGTGGAGACCGACTACAAAGCCGCATTCCAAAATCTGGCGACCCGCTGGCGTCGCCGCTCGCTGATTGTTCTGTTCAGCGATTTAGTAGACCCGGACTCGTCCGCGCAAATCCTAGACGCCGTCCCCATGCTGGCCGACAGCCACCGCGTCGTCTGCGTCACCGTCAGCGACCCAAACATTCTGGCCGCTGCTCAAAGCATCCCTGAAGACAGCGCGGGCGTCTACCAGAAAGCCGTCGCCGTGCAGGTCTTGCAGGAGCGCCGCGCCGCCATCTCCGTCCTGAAGCGCCGGGGCGTCTGGACCATAGACAGCCCGCCGGAAGGGCTGAGCGCGGACTTAATCAACCACTATTTAGATTTGAAGGCACGTTCGCTGATTTAGAGGAATGCCGGGGTTGTAAAAAACCCCGGCAAAGAAGCGTCCTTCGGACGAGGAGTGATGTTCTCCGCCCAGCGTTATATTTAGCCGAAGAACACTTCCTGCCGGGGTTTTCCACAACCCCGGCACTCAGCACAACATAAGTCAGGAAGCAACTATGGATGCAGCGCACTTTTGGCGGTTAATTGAAGAGGCGAAGCCTAAGAGCGATGGTGATTGCGAGGAACAATGCTATGAGCAAGCGGAAAGGCTTAAGAAATCACTGCTGCTTCTAACGGCAGAGGATGTTGCCGCGTTTGACCGCATTTTTGACCAGTACCGCAAAGCCGCATATCGCTGGGATTTGTGGGGCGCGGCAGTTTTGATAAACGGCGGCGCGTCTGATGACGGATTTGAGTATTTCCGCTGGTGGCTGATAGGGCAGGGGAGAGAAATGTTCGAAGCGGCTGTCGCTGAACCTGATAATCTGGCTGACTTGATTACCGATGACATATTTTGGGGCGACGGACAGCGAGAATGCGAAGCCATTGCCTACGTCGCAGCGGAAGTTTACGAGAAAAAGACGGGCCGCGAGCTGCCGTATGAAGAATACAAGCCTGAACCAAGCGATCCTGTCGGCGTCAAATGGAAAGATGAGGATTTAGATGGCCTGTACCCAAAAATAACCGCAAGGCGGCTTGAAAGCGCCTCTTGATGGCTTCAAATCTCCGTTGCGGCAATACCAAAGCATTATCCGCCTAAGCCGAAGGGCCAGGGGAAGAGTCTTTTCGGAGCGGCAGCCGCTGGGGCGCATCGAACTTTTTAGCCGCAATTCTGCCCCGGCTGCCGTAGATGTAGAAGATGAGCGCGGCAGCCTGAACTCCTGCGAGGGTGAACTTCGCCCAGTGCGGCAGGGAGGAATGCGAGACGTTGCCTTCCAGAATGCCGGCAGTGATCCAGAGCGGGACCGTGCCGACCATCAGCTTGCAGGCGTCAATGCCGTTTGCAATCAGCGCGTCCTTGCGGGAGTAGCGGCCCGGAGCGATCAGCGCCCAGCCGGTGCAGAGGCCCGCGCCGCCGCAGATGAAGGTTGCGGACAGCTCGCAGACGCCGTGCGGCAGCAGGCCCGCCCACATAGATGTTAAGTGGCCGGTCGGCTGGACCACGGCGTCTAAAGCGCCAATCATGGTTCCGTTCTGGAACATCAAGATGACCGGCAGGAGAAACGTGAGGCCGGTCGCGAAGGCAAGAATGCCAATCTGCGTGTTATGGGTCATCAGACCCGACGAGAACAAAATGCCCTCGCCGAGCGGGATGGTGCCGTTGTCCGCGCCGCCCTTTTTCCAGAAGTCCACCGAACTTTGCATTCCGTCGGGGAAATACAGGCTCATCTGCGTTGGGTCACGGTGGACAATGAAATAGGCCAGGAACGCGCCGATGACATTCAGCAAAATCGCGGCGAGAATGAACGGCATCCGGCGGCGCATCACTGCCGGCAGGCTAACCGCGAAGAACCGGCCGAGGCGAGACCAGCCGCCGGCTTCCTCGGCATAAATCACGCCGTGCGCGTTGCCGACCAGCTCATTCAGGTATAATACAAGATTAGGGTTCGCGCCCTGCGCCCGCGCATACGCAAGGTCTGCGGCGGCGCGGCGGTACAGTGAGCCGAGCGCCGGCAGCTCTTCCGCCGAAAGCTGCTTCAGCCCGCCGTTCTTGGTCCGTTCGACGATCACCGAAAGCTTTTCCCAGCCTGCCCGCTTGCCGTTGATGAAGGCCCGTTCGTCAATTGCCATAGTAGTTTACCTAAGTCCAATTATACCAGCCGGAGACAGACATGTCACGCGAAATCTTAGTGGTCACGCCCGAGAATATCGAGATCGAATACGAGCTGGCCGGCATCGGCTCGCGTTTCTTAGCAAATATGCTGGACTCGTTTTTGCAGCTTGCCATTTACCTCGGTCTCTGGATCGTGGTCGGCATTGTCGGGCTGCTGCTGGCGCTGAGCGCCAGTGCGTTTTCCGCAAGCGTGGCCGCGTTCTTCGGCGAAGTCGAAGTCGCCTTCGCGCTGATCGCCGCGTTCGCGATTCTGTGGGGCTACTTTATCTGGTTTGAGACCCGCTGGAACGGCCAGACGCCCGGCAAGCGCCAGATCGGGCTGCGGGTCATCCGGGACGGCGGCTATCCAATCAACATCTTCGCGGCCATTATTCGTAACCTGATCCGGGTGATGGACGGGATGCCGATTGTCGCGCTGGCCTTGATCGGCATCGGTATCGCCGAGCATTCTTCGGCAACGGCGGCGATGGGTGGCCTGTGCATCCTGCTGCCGGTGCTGTGCCTTCTGCTGTCGGGCCGTTACCAGCGCATCGGGGACTTTGTCGCCGGCACGATGGTCGTCAAGCAGCGTGCGCCGCGTGTCCCAACGCTCGAAGCCCTGGCCCCGCCGCCGCGCGTCCTGCCGGAGCATCTCGCCGCCTACGCCCTGGCCGACATAGGACGCCACGTCTACGAGATGTCCGTGCCGGAGTACCGCGCCGTGCGCCACTACATTGACCGACGCTGGCAGCTCCCGCCCCAGATACAGCAGGGAACCGCCATGCGCCTCGCCGTGCCGCTCATGCAGCGCCTCGGCATCACGCCTCCTGCCGGCGTCATCTCCGTCAACTACGCCGATTTGCTGGAATACCTCGCCGTCGCCTTCGAGCAGTACCGAGGCGTCAAATAGAAAGAAATTGACTATGAAACGATTCGCTTTGCTTGCCTTGATGGTGTTGCTCGCCACTCCCAGCGTCAGCCATGCCGCGCCGACTGATCGCGTTCCTTCCAATGACCCCGCGTGGCACAGCACTGATGTCATCCAGAAATCCGGCTTCATTATGGGAAGCCCTGAAGGCACTGTGACAGGTCGCCGGGTACTGACCCGTCAGGACTTTGCGGGTGCGGTTGCTAAGTTGATGCGAGAAGTTGGCGGCAGCCCGGCGATAGCAAACCAACTTGCGGCCTCGCCGTCTGCCCTTGTTGCCCTTAAGTCCCTTGTCGTCGAGTTCACCCCGGAGCTGACCGCAGTGAAGGAAAACGTCGCCGCGTACCAATCCACGCTTGCCGCGCTTGCGGCGCGGCATCCGCTGGTAGACCATCCCTTTTCTGATGTCCCGCCAGGTCACTGGGCGGCGGATGCAGTCGAGACCCTGCGGCAGCGCGGCATTGTCAATGGGTATCCGGCGGGGACGTACCGGACGAAATGATGAGACTGTCAAAGACGAGGGTGTGAACGCCCTCGCTGCGAGGCGTTCGGAAACGCCACCTGTCCAGGGGACAGAAGACCAACTTCGTTGGGTTCCAATCTGTATTCTGTCCCCTGGACAGGTGGTACTTCCGAGTACCTTCTAGCGAGTGACTTTAGTCACTCGTTCTTTTTCGCGTTCCTTCTGCGGTTGACGCGCCCCCGCGTTTTCTTGTATAATACACGGCACGATGCGAATACTCATCACAGGCGCGGCGGGGATGCTGGGAACCGATGCCCGGCGGATTTTCACCGAACTCGGCCACCATGTCTTTCCTACTGATGTCGGGGCGGCTGCCGTGAACGGCATCGTGCCGCTCGACATCACGGACAGCCATGCGGTGCGGACACTGTTTGCCGAGCTTCAGCCGGACTTAGTATTCCACGCCGCGGCCTACACAAACGTGGACGGCTGTGAGCGTGACCCGGACCTCGCGTACAAAGTCAATGTGCTGGGAACCTGGGCCGTCGCAAGCGCGGCGGAAGCGGTGGGCGCGGCTTTGGTTGCGATTTCCACGGATTTCGTGTTCGACGGCACCAAGACGACGCCTTACACAGAGTTCGACGCGCCGAATCCATTAAGCCACTATGCGGCCACAAAGCTTGCCGGTGAGAACCTGGCACACTCGTCCTGCCGCCGGTGCTACGTGATCCGAACGTCCTGGCTGTACGGGGTGCATGGCCGAAACTTCCCGTACACGGTCATCAACTTGGCAAAGACCAAGCCGGACCTGCCGATTGTCGGCGACCAATTTGGGACGCCGACTTACACGGTAGACTTGCTGAACGCGATCACCGAGATTATCGCGATGGGCCTGTACGGCATTTACCATGTCAGCAACAAAGGCCAAGCAAGCTGGGAAGAGTTCGCGCGAGCCATCTTAGCCAAAACGAACTTAGCGCATGTTCCCGTCACGCCGATCACGTCCGACGACTACGCCCAGCGCTTCGGCTCGCCGACCAAGCGGCCCGCGTACAGCGTCCTGCGCCACTACGCTTTAGAGCTGATGGGCCGCGACACCCTGCGCCCCTGGGAAGACGCTTTGGAGGCGTTTCTCGCGTCGGCGCGGGAACAAGGGAAAATATAGGACCTAGACAGGCAGAGGGCAGACACGGAGGTCTGCCCCTACACAAAAAAATGCGAAAACGAACTGATAATTTGACCACGAAAGCGACAACGGAACCGGCGCGGGCGCTCTGCCTGCGCCGCATGATTGGGACCCTCTCGATACGCCCGTAACCAAAAGGGTAGGGGCAGACCCCCGTGTCTGCCCACGCAGATGTGTCTGCCCTTTCTTAAATCCTGCATTTACCGAGAGGAACCTCCCATGATTGAAGAAGCCGTTGCCAGAACTGAAGAAGCTGTCACGCACACGCCGCCTGATTACAGCAAAACACTCAATGTCCCAAAGCCGGATACGAAGAACCCGGACGGGCTGGACACGAACCCCGCCTCGATCCCCCAAAGGGCGAACCTGCCCAAGCGGGAGCCGCAGATTTTAGAGTTCTGGCAGAAAAACCGTGTCTACGAAAAGTCCCTGAAACCCAAAACTGCCCTGGGTACGTTTGAGCTGCACGACGGCCCGCCGTTCTCCAACGGCAACATCCATATCGGCCATGCGTTCAATATCATCTTGAAAGACGTTGTCACCAAGTTCCGCTCCATGCAGGGCTATAACGCCCCGTTTGTTCCGGGCTGGGACAACAACGGCCTGCCGATTGAAGTGCTGGTCGCCAAAGAGTTCCGCGAAAAGAAGCTCTCGCCGACCCGCATGGAGATCCGCCGGCGGTGCCGGGAAGTGGCGACCGAATGGGTCGGCAAGCAGTCCGAGCAGTTTCAGCGCCTCGGTGTCCGGGGCAACTGGGCGCATCCGTACTTGACTATGTCCCAGGAAATGGCCGCCAAAGAGCTGGACGTCTTCGCCGAAATGGTCGAAAAAGGCTTCATCTACCGCGACCGCAAGCCGGTCTTCTGGTCGTTTGCCGACCGGACCGCGCTGGCGGAAGCAGAGATTGAGTACGACGACCGGACGGACCCTTCGATTTATGTCCGTTTCCCGCTCGTGCGCGATGACGCGGGAGTGTTTGGGGACGCGGACTTAAGCCGCTGTTACACAATCATCTGGACGACGACGCCCTGGACAATTCCTGCGAATGTTGCCCTGGCCGTCGGTCCTGACATCGAATACGCGGTTGTGCAGCATGAAGAAGACTTCTATCTTGTCGCCTCGGCCCGGCTTGGCGCGACAATGGCGGCCGCCGGATTCACCGGCTGGGCGGTCATGCGGACGCTGAAAGGCTCTGCGCTAATTGCGCCGGGCAGCAGCCTGGAAACGCTTGTGTTTCGCCATCCGCTGCTTGACCGCGAGTCGCCGGTGCTGCCTGCCGATTATGTCACGACCACCGACGGCACCGGCATCGTTCACACGGCGGGAGGACACGGCAAAGACGACTACCAGACTGTCCTAAAGCGCAATGCCCGGTGGGCGGCGGGGGGACACAAAGACGGCGGGCAGCCACTGCCCCTGCTGCAAGTGCTGACCGACGACGGCTTTTTCAACGAGGAAGCCGGGCCGGACTTCGAGGGCGAAAAGTTCGGCCCCGGACAGGAAAAGGTCATGGAACGCCTGACGGAAGCCGGGGCGCTGCTGTCACGTGAAGAGTACACGCACTCCTACCCGATGGGCTGGCGCTCGCATGACCCTTTGGTGCAGCGGGCGACCCCGCAGTGGTTCGTGAATATTGATAACAGCCACCATCGAGAAAAGTGCCTGAAGGCGATTGACGGCGTCCGCTGGTTCCCGGAAGAGTCCAAAAACCGGATCGAAGCGATGGTCGGCGGCCGGCCTGACTGGTGCATCTCCCGGCAGCGGGCCTGGGGCATCGGCATCCCCGTGTTCTACGCCCAGCCGTCGGGAACGCCGCTCTTGACCAAAGAAAGCATCGGCTATGTGCGTGACCTGGTGCTAAATCAAGGCACGGATGCCTGGTTCGAGACGGATGTTCAGGACATCCTGCCGGCGGGCTTCGCGCACCCGGAAACGGGCGAGACCGACTTCACCAAAGAAACCGACATTTTTGACGTCTGGTTTGACTCCGGTTCCACCTGCCGCACGGTTTTGGAGCAGTGGCCGGAGCTTTCGTATCCTGCCGATCTTTATTTAGAAGGCGGCGATCAGCACCGGGGCTGGTTTAACTCGTCGCTGATGATCGGCGTCGCCACCAAAGGCGCGGCTCCCTACCGGCAGGTCGTCACGAACGGCTGGACGCTGGACGAGACGGGCCGCAAGATGTCCAAGTCCAAGATGAACGGCGTTGCCCCGCAGGTGGTCACGGATAAGTACGGCGCGGACGTTCTGCGCCTCTGGGTGGCATCGTCGGACTACTTCGCCGACGTGCGGGTGGGGGACGCGATCCTAGAGCAGACAGCGACTTCGTACCGGACGCTCCGAAACACGTTACGCTTTACGCTAAGCAACTTGTACGACTTTGACCCGGCCCTGCACGCGGTCCCAATCAATGAGCTGGAAGAAATTGACCTGTGGGCGATGCACCGCTTGAACGAAGTCGTCAATAAATGTGTTCAAGCGTATAACGTCTACGAGTTCCCGCGCGTCGCATCGGCGCTGCTGTCGTTCTGCGCCCAAGACCTCAGCGCGTTCTACTTGGATGTCCTGAAAGACCGGCTTTATGCTTACGGCGCGAATTCACGCACCCGCCGCGCGGCGCAAACGGTGCTGTTTGAGATCACAAGCTGCCTGGCCCGACTGCTCGCTCCCATTTTGTCGTTCACGGCAGAAGAAATCTGGCAGAAGCTGACAATGCCCGACAAGCCGGTTTCCGCGCTGCTGGCCGCCCTGCCGAGCTACCGGGTAGACACGCGCAACCATGAACTCGAAGAACGCTGGGAGCCTCTGCTTGCGGCCCGCGAGCAGGTCAACAAAGCGCTGGAAGGCACCAAGAAGCGGCTGGAGCTTGGCATCACGCTGGTCGCCGACGCGGAAACTTATGCCGCGCTGCACCCGTATCTCAACCAACTGCCGGGGCTGTTTTTAGTATCCCGCGTCATGCTGCGCTCGTCCACCGTGCCGGGCCTGAAGATCGAGAATAACGGCCCTGCGCCTGGAACCCGCTGCGCCCGCTGCTGGATCGCCGTTTCCGACGGCGGCGAAGACCCGGCAGCGTTCTGCGCCGCCGGCTGCACCCGCACCTGGCTGGTATCCAGCGACAGCGAAGTGGCGTCCCGGCGATTGGTTTAGGAACGGACCCCCCAGCCCCCAATAATGGGGGAGCAGGAGAAGAACGAGGAAACCGCGTTTTCGTCCTAAATCTGACTCCCCCATTATTGGGGGCTGGGGGAAATTCATGCAGATATTGACACGAAAGGCCACACATGACCGAAGAAAAGATTGCTCAGTTCAAGCAGCAGTTGCTTGACGAAAAAACAAAGCTCGAAACCGAGCGCGAGCAGTATGCCGGCCCGGACCGCGAGGACACCGAAAAAGGTGCATCCGGCGAGTTGTCCGGCGCGGACATGAATAATCCTGCGGATCAAGCGACAGACCTGTTTGACCGAGAGCGTGACCAAACTGCCATTGAAAACATGGACCGGATGCTGGCGAAAGTCAACCGCGCCCTGGCAAAAATAGAGGAAGGCACCTATGGCCTGTCCGATATTGATGGGACGCCGATCCCGGAAGCGCGGCTCGAAGCCCTGCCCTACGCCAACCTGACTGTGGAACAGGCGGAAGATACCCTTGAAGATTAGTCGCCCCAGAATTAACGGCTTGAGGATTAACTATTGAGCCGCTGGCCGCTCTACAGCCTTGCGCTGCTGGTGCTGCTGGCAGATCAGGCCGCAAAAGCCTGGGTGCTGGCGGCACATTGGCATTGGCCGGAAGATGACTTGGTTCTGATACCCGGCTTCTTCTCGCTGACGTTTGATGTCAACACCGGCGGGGCATTTAGCATTCTGCCGCGTGAAACCATGCTGCTGGCCTTCGCGGCGGCGGTGGCGGCAGGGGCAATCGTTTACTACACGTTGCGGGCAAAGATGCCGCTGCCGCGAATGCTGGGCATTGCGCTGGCTCTGCCGCTCGGCGGCGCGATTGGTAACCTGCTGGACCGGGTGCGGCTGGGCCATGTCGTAGACTTTCTGGCTTTGTATGCCGGGCCGGATCGCCGCTGGCAGTTCCCGATTTTCAACGTCGCCGATTCGGCGATCTGTATCGGTGTTGGCCTGCTGGCACTCTACTATGGGCGGCAGCCGGCACCGACGCCGAAGCCGGCGGCCCTGAAAGAATAATCCTATGTTTCCTGTCTTGTTTCATCTCGGGTCATTTGTCGTGCATACCTATGGCGTTGTGCTGATGGCGGCGTTTTTAGTCGCGCTAGGCCGCGCCTACACGGTCGCCAAGCGTCAGAATGACCCGGATATGCCACCGGACAACATTCTGGATGTCGGCATCTGGATGATCGTGATTGGCGTCTTGGGCGCACGGCTGCTGTTTGTGCTGATTGGCTGGAAGGATTACAGCCACGCGCCGGACTTCCCCGGCAACATCTTCAAGGTCTGGGAAGGCGGCCTGTCGTTCCACGGCGGCCTGTTCGGCGGCATCGGCGCTTTGGTTGTCTACTGCCTGGTGAAGCGCCTGTCCATTCTCAAAGTCGCGGACTTGTTTGTGCCGTCGGTGATGATCGCCTATGCGATTGGCCGCGTCGGCTGCTTCTTGAACGGCTGCTGCTACGGCGCTCCCACATCTATGCCCTGGGGCGTCCGCTTCTTAGGCGACGACGGCCGCTGGACGCCGCCGAGCCACCCGACCCAGCTTTACGCGGCGGTGCTGGGCGTTTTGTTCTTTATCGGGCTGGTTTGGGTGGAGCGGCACCGGCGCTATCTCGGACAAGTTTCCTGCTGGTTCCTGCTGGCAGAGGCCACCGAGCGCTTTATCATGGAAATCTGGCGGGCCGGAACCACGTCCGACTTGGTAAGCGTCGGCCCGATCCACTTCCTCACCGACGTACAGTGGCTTTGTCTCGGCTTCTTCGCGCTGGGTCTGACCGGCATGGCGATCCTGCGGCGCAGGTATCCCGTACCGCCGCCTGTGCTGCCGCTGCCGCCGCGTCCTGTGGAGGCAACTGCCCGTTGACAGAAACTCTGCACATCAAAGATGATGAAAGCGACATCCGTTTAGACGTCTTCATTGCCGAACGCCTGCCGCATCTGTCTCGTGCCCATGTGCAGCGTCTCATCGCGACACTTGCCGTGCTGGTCAACGGCAAGCCAGGCAAAGCCGGCTACCGGACCCGCTTCGGCGACGAAATCGCGGTCGCAATCCCCACAGCCCGCCCGCTGGAAGATGTTCAGCCGGAAGCAATCCCGCTGGACATTGTCTACGAAGACGATGATGTTCTCGTTGTGAATAAGCAAAAGGGATTAGTGGTGCATCCCGCGCCCGGCGCGGAGTCCGGTACGCTGGTCAATGCCCTGCTGGCCCACTGTGGCAGCGCCCATCTTTCTACTGTTGGTAGCCCGCTGCGGCCCGGCATTGTGCATCGTCTGGACAAAGACACGTCCGGCCTGCTGGCCGTCGCGAAAACCGATTACGCGCATGAGCGGCTGGCAAAGCAAATCCATGACCGCACGGCGGTCCGCAAGTACCATGCCCTGCTTTGGGGCCGGGTGCCGTTCAAGCACGCCGTCATTGACGCCCCGATTGGCCGGCATCCCGGCGACCGCAAGCGCATGACGGTGATCGAGCAGAGCGGCTTAGATGCGGGCGATTTCTCGCAAGGCGTTCGCGAAGCGGTCACGGAAGTGCGGCTTTTGGAGCATCTCGCCGAGTTTAGCTGGACGGAAGCGATCCTGCAAACGGGGCGCACGCACCAGATTCGCGTCCACTGCGCGTTCGCCGGCTATCCGGTTGTCGGCGACGGCACCTATGGCGGCCTGCGAAAAGTCAGCGCGGACTTGTTTCGCGGTGCGCCGCTTCAAACCCTCAACAGCCTGCTCGGACACCTGCACGGCCAGGCGCTGCACGCCCATTTTTTGAGCTTTGACCATCCGCGCACCGGTCAGCGTCTTCAGTTCCACGCGCCTCTGCCCAGCGAGATCGGCGATTTGCTGGACTTCCTGCGCCGCCTTGATGAAGCCTTCGAGTTTTAGAAGCCTACCGAACGGCACGGACTTTATCAGGCTTGATTTTCACGGTTGGAGTCTTCTCAGATTGGGAATAGTGGAGGGGGCAGGCAGCATCTGCTTGACCTGCCGGTTCATTGATTAGAAAGAACGAACAACAATGGCACTCACAATCCCCAAGGAACTGACTGGACTTCTGGACGCGCTCCACGATGGTGTTACAAATCTTGCCGTTGACGCCGCGACGTCGCAGCTCAATCACTGGCATGACCTGCTTGCCGAAGCCCATAAGCCTGAGCTGAAAGCCATCAGCCACGATGTGGATGCCCTCCGCAAGCATCTGAGCGCGGGCGGCGACCCCGATGGCAAGAAGATCGGCGCGACCATGGTCAAGCTGGCCGACCACATTGACGGCTTGCCCAGCGAGGACGAGAAGGGCATCAAGAGCCGCCTCCAGACGCTGAGCCGCCTGCTCCGCTCCGAAGGCCAGGAGCTGCACGCTGGGTAGTTGGCCTGTCTGCAAATCTGTATTGTAAAAAAGCGCGTAGTTGAAAACTACGCGCTTTTTACTTGTTCTCTTTTCCGCTTGTCTTCTTCAGTGCTGCGACGCTTGTGAAGGAAGCAATGCTTGAAGGCGGGCGTACAGCGCCCGCTGAGACGGCGTCAGAAGGACCATGTCGCGGCTCAGGGCATCTTTCTTAAGCGCGTTGATTTTCACCGTTTGCTGAGCAGCAGTCAGCGTTTTGTCCGCCATGACGGTCTGCATCGAGGACCGCGTCGCTTGAGTGATCTGTCCCAGCTTTTGCGACTGGGCCGGAGTCTCCGACTTGATGAGCTGGCGGCTGAGGCTTTGAGCCTGCTCGGCGGCAGCATTTCGCTTGAGAACTGCCGCCCGCTCAGCCGGTGTCAGCAGTGCGAGTGACGCAGCGCGGGCGTTTTGGGTGATTTGGATGTAACGCTCCTGTTTTTGGGCGTCTGTCAGTGTTTTGTTTGCTTGAAGCGCACGAACATCCGCTTGAAACTGGGTGTTGATTTGTCGCTGCTTCATGACCTTTGTGCGCTGGGTCGGAGTGAGGATCGCCAGCATGTCTTTGTCCATCGCCTGGTAAAGCGTCATTGCTTTCGCCTGCTTCTGGGCATTGGAGAGCTTCGTGTCAGCGCTGATTGCCGCCAGGTCTTTCTTAAACTGCGCCTGCCGGGCATTGGCTTTCGCTTTCTGGGCCGTGCTGAAGTCAAGGCCAATGGCCGGCGCGGTTTGGCTGGCAGGAGCTGAGGTCTGGGCCAGTGTCGGCACTCCCAGTAATGCCCCTAAAAGAGCGGAAGCGGCAAGGAACCCGGTAAGCGCAGCGCGTGTCGTCTTTGTCAAATGCGTAAAGTCCTTCCGAGGAAAATTGTTCAACAACTAAGACGCAAAAGAGGCGGGATAGGTTCCCGCCTCTTCGTGCAAATACAAGCTGTCGGTCTAGCGTTTACAAGTTGTCGGTTAGACGTTGGTCGCGTTGCCGATGGAAGTGACCGCAAGCTGCGGGATCAGGCGCTGGAACTGCTCGGCAGCAGACTGCTCTTCGCTGATGATTGTCTGGGCAAGCTGCGCCGTCTCGGTGTCGCCAATGGCATTAGCATAGGCATGGAGCGACGTGTACGCGCCGATCTCGAAATGCTCAAATGCATACGCTTTGATCAAGTCTTGAGTCTGCTTGTCTTCCTTGGAATGGAAGATGTTGACGGCACCGCTGGCCTTCGCCAGAAACTGGTTCAGGAAACCCTTCGGCTCAGACTTGTCACCGCCGAGCGCCAGAATACGCGCGGTAACCCGGTCCGCCTGCGACTGGGTCACAGTGATATGCTGCTCGACGGCCTGCTTCACATCAGCGTCGGTCGTTTCCGCCGCCAAGTCTTTCAGCGAAGCGATTCCGCCGACTTCCGCTGCATACGAATCGTTCAAGTAGCGCAGAACCTGCGCTTTTGTATCTTCAGCCATTGTAGTTCTTCTCCAGTAGGTAACACCGCTCATGCGGCTTTGCCGTTTTTTACCCGCCCAGCCCGTTCTTTAATCCTGCGGAATTTCTCACGGCTGATGATAAACCCGGCCCTTCCAGGTGTTGCCCCGGCCCGACAAGCTCCGGTACGCCGACGACAGCGCAATCCCAATCACGAGGGACCAGGCCAGGGGGTTCAGGAATGCATAGCCGCCGGAGTCGCGGCCGAAACGCAAAGTCAGCCCGAACCGAATCGCCGCCAGAGCAAGATAAGTTCCGAGAGGCAGAAGGGTCCAGGCTGCGTGCGTCTGCCAGCCCCAGAGCGCCCAGAGGGGCGGCAAGACAAACAGATTCAGCAGCACAAACACAACCCAGAGCAGCAGCGGCAGATTGCGCGAGAATGCCGGAAAGAGATTTTTGGAAAAGCCAGCCCACAGGTCGCTGAAGCCGTCGTACATCCGCACAAAGTAGGTGCGCGCCCCGTCGCCGTACCACAAAGATTTCCCCAAACGCTTGACGTGCTGGGCAAACTTGACGTCTTCAGCCAATTGCTGCCGAACCGCCCGGTGCCCGTCTACCTCAAAGTAGGTTTCTCGTTTCAGAAACAAGAATGCGCCGTTGGCCGCCGCGAACCACGGGAAGGGCGTGAGGCGAATAAGCGGCGTCGGCAGGAACGCGAAGATGACAAAGTATTGAATGGGAATAAGAAGCCGCTCCCAAAAGCCATAACAGCGCAGGTCCGGGACTAAAGAAACCACATCGGCCTGATGCTCTTCTCTAGCCCCCAGCGCCAGCAGGAGGGCGTCGGGGGCGAACACGCAGTCAGCATCGGTGAGGAGCAGGAACTCGCCTTGTGCCGCATTCGCAAGCTGCCAGCAGGCAAAGGGCTTGCCATACCAGTCGGGGGGCAAGTTCGCGCCAATCAGCACCCGCAGCCGGTGGTCCTGGTCCCGCAGGCGGCATAAAATGGGATAGGTGTCGTCGGCGGAATGGTCGTCCAGCACCAGAATCTCAAAGCGCGGGTAGTTTTGGGCCAGCAGGGACCGGACACACGCTTCAATGTTGGTTTCCTCATCGCGGGCCGGCACCAGCACGGAAATTAGCGGCAGCTCCCGTCCCCCGGCTTCCGCGACAAAGGCGCGAGGCTTGCGAAAAAGCAGAAAGTTAAGCAGGGCTGTCCCGATAAGTCCAAGCGCCGCCACCGCGACCGCTGCCTGATACCAGAAGAGTATCCCCATCTCAAAGAAGAGCACCATTGCGCGGTTAGTATACCCGCCCGCGCCGCGAACATGCCTCTGGGCTGGTATACTGTTTTCATGCGCCTTGTTTTAGATCCGGCCGAAGAAGCCGCGCATGGGGAATGGCTGCGGCAGACGCCGGGAGCGTATGAGTGGTGGTATTTTGATGCGCTTTCCGACGACGGCGAGTGGGTCCTCTCGTGCATCTGGTTTCTTGGCAACCCGTTCTCGCCATACTACCGTCAAGCAGCGCTCGGGCAGCCCTCCCGCCCTTTCGAGCAAAACGCGATCTACTTCGCGCTGTACCGCTTCGGCAAGCTGTATGCCTACCACTTTACGCGGTTCCCGCTAAACGAAGTCACTGCCGAAGAGGCTTTGCCGCTGTGCCTGCGTTTTGGGCCGAACCGGCTCTCCGCAGCCGGCGGTAGGCAGTGGCGGCTAGAGATCACAGACGAGAACGCCAACGGCCGGCATCTTTCCGCCTCGCTTTCGTTCACTTCTCCGCCGCTGGTCGCGGCCGAACTCCAAGAAACAGTGATGGACAGCGAGCATTCCTGGCTGCCCGTGGCTCCATTCTGCCGCGTTTCGGGGAAGATTGCGCTGCGCGAACTCCATAACCCCGGCTCCGAGATCGTCTCGTTCACCGGAACGGGCTACCATGACCACAACTGGGGACGGCTGCCGTTTGACGCCGCCATTCGGGACTGGTACTGGGCGCGGGCGGCGCTGGGCGGGGAGCGGAGCGTGATCTTGTACCACGTCCGGCCTCATCGCGGCCCGCCGGTGAGCCATTTGCTTCTGTTTGAGCGCGGGCGTCTGATCTGTCACGACGCGCAGGCAAAGGTGCGCCTGAGCAGGCGGGTCTTGAACGGCTTCGGCACCCAGTATGCCTCGCGGATGACCGCAAGCGGTGCGGGCCTCGACGCCGTGTTTCAGTTCGGCACACGCCTGGACAGCGCCCCGTTCTATGTGCGCGTCCTTTGCCGCGCCGAAGTTTGTTCTGGCAGCCAGATGGAACGGGGGCAGGGGGTTGGCGAGTATCTGCGCCCGCGCCCGATGTCTTGGCCTCTGGTCGCGTCGGCGATGAAGGCGCGGATCGTGGAGCGTTGAAGTCTCTCAACCCCGTCTACCAGATTATCACGATACGAACCCTGCAAGCTTCCGCGCTGGCCGGAGCAGCCTACTGGCTGCTGCACTGGCCGCTGACAGGGCCTTACGCGCTGGGCCTGTTTTTCACTCCGGCGCTGTGTCTGTACTTCGTGTTTGTCTTTGTCGCGCCGCTGCGCTGGGGACTGCCGATACTGACGCGGCTCCCAGGTGGCAGCAACCAAGTCGCGCTGACATTTGATGATGGGCCGTCGGAAGAGACGCTGCGGGTGCTGAACATCCTGCGGGCGGAGGGCGCTCACGCGACGTTCTTTGTGCTGGGGGAAGCCGCTGCCCGTCATCCGGACATCCTGCGCCGGATTGCCGCGGAGGGCCACGCGATCGGCATTCATGCGTACCGCCATGAGCCGTTCATGCTGATGAACACAAGAGCCGTGCGCCGCGAGATTGCGCGAACCGAAGCGGCTATCTATGCGGCCTGTCCCGACGCTGCTATTGTACCCTGGGTGCGTCCACCGCATGGCTTCAAGTCGCTGACCCTGGTTTGGACCCTGCGCCGGGCCGGCTATGGCTTGGCGGCGTGGAGCGTAGACAGCCGCGATTACCGGCAGTCTGACGCCGGGCAGATCGCGGCGCGGGTGGCGAGTAAAGCCGCCGCAGGCTCGGTCATTTTGCTGCATGATGGGCCAGGAAGCGCCGCAACTGCCGAGGCGCTCCGGCCCATCCTGCGCGGCCTCGCCGATCGCGGCCTGGTGCCGGTGATGCTGCAAAAGGTGATGCTGCAAAACGGGGTATCATCTCCCTGAAACTCATTGGTTAGGAAAGTATGGCAAGCACACCCATCGAAGCTGATGTCCTTGAAGAAGAATCGCGCGACCCCTTAAAGCCGCAGGAGCGGCAGGCAGCACTTCCCGCAGCTTCCAGCGAAAAGCCGGGCGCGTTTCGGGCGCTGCGGAACCGCAACTTTCGCATCTTTTGGATCGGGCAGCTTATCTCACTGATCGGCACCTGGGCACAGAGTCTCGCGCAGGGATGGCTGATTGTCCTGCTTGTGGACCCTGCCGCGGCGCATCTGCTGCACACGACCGGCGCGGCGGCAGGCAATGGGGCCGCGCATCCGTCGGCGGCCATTGAAGCCGACGCCAATGTTTACTCGGGTTGGGTCAACTTTGCCGGCGGCCTTCCCATTTTTTTGTTTACGCTGCTGGCGGGCGTTGTCGCCGACCGGGTGGACAAGCGGCGGATGCTGATGGTGACGCAGGGCGGCCTGATTTTCTGTGCGTTCTGCCTCGGGATACTCGCGTCGGATGGCAAAGTGCAGATCTGGCATGTGCTGTTCTTTGCGGGACTTTCGGGCTTGTTCGCGGCGTTCGACATGCCGACCCGGCAGTCATTTGTAGTGGAAATTGTCGGCAAAGAAGATGTCCCCAGCGCCGTGGCGCTGAACTCCAGCATCTTTAACGCGGCCCGTGCGCTGGGTCCGGCGGTTGCGGGCCTGCTGCTGGCGGCGCAGGTCAAAATCGGCGTGGCGTTCCTGGGCAATGCATTTTTGTCGCTGGCCGTGATTGTTGGCCTCTTGCTCATCCGCCTGCCGCCGAAAGCACTCGGATCGGATCAGGCGAAAGCCGACAACACTCTGCGCGGGGTCTGGAACAGCACCCGCGAGGGGTTTCAATATGTGCTGCGGACGCCGACGGTTCGCAATCTGGTTATTCTCGTCGGCTCGTTCGGCACATTCGCGTTCTCGTTTAACGTGCTGATTCCGGTCTTTGTCCGCTTCACGCTGCTGCCGAACTCCTCCGATAAAGTCCAGGTGGCGTCCTTCGGCTTTATGGAGACGGTGCGCGGGGTAGGGGCGCTCGGCGGGGCGCTAACGGTGGCGGTGTTGGGAAATCCGGCCCGGCAGCGCACCATGCTTCTGACCGGCAGCCTCATGGCAACTGTCGTGCTGGTGGTATTCGGCCTGACCCGGACGCTCTGGCTGGCGTATGTCACCATCGCCATTGTGTCTTACGGCTTCGTGCTGTGCTTCGCCACCAGCAACACGCTGATGCAGCTTCATGTTCCCAACGCCCTACGCGGACGGGTGATGAGCATCTACACGCTGATGTTCATCGGGACCATCCCCTTCGGCTCGCTGTTCGCCGGCTGGCTGGCAAAGTTCATCGGCGCACCGACCACGATTGTCCTCTGCGCCGTCATCTCCCTGCTGACCGTGCTGGTGCTGACATTCCGTCCTGGCGGCCTCAAAGACATGGATGTCACGCCAATGACCCCCTAATGATTCACTAATGACCTCATAACGATTTCATACCGCTGGGGGTGCCGTAGTTTCTCGGACAACAAGCCTCGGGGCAACCAGCACCCGCTCGGTGGGAACCGCTTCCCCGGAAAGCATTTGCAGAAGCAGGCGGGTTGCCGCTTTGCCGACGTCGTCGAAAGGCTGCTTGATTGTCGTCAAGGCAGGCTGCATCAGGGCGGCGTCAGGCATGTCATCAAAACCAACGATTGAAAGCTGAGCCGGGATGCTGATGCCAAGATCGCGTGCCGCCTTAATTGCCGCGACGGCAATCTGGTCGTTGCCCGCCACAATTGCTGTCGGCGGCACCGGCAACAGGAGCAGTTGCCGCGTCTGTCTGTCGGCGATCTCCGGGTCCTGATAAGAAGCGGCTGCGATATACTCCGTCGGCACCTGAAGTTCCGCCGCTTGCAGGGCCGCCTCAAAGGCGGCAAGTCGAATGGCTGCGCTGAACATGTTCCGCTCTCCGCCAAGAAACGCGATCCGCATGTGCCCGAGTTCCCGCAAGTGCTGCACGGCTAGATGAATGCCAGCGGCATTGTCCACATCTACCGACGGCATCCCAAACGACGCGCTTTCGGAGGACACCGTGACCACTTTGAGGCCTGCCGACTGCAAACTCGGCAAAATATCGGTGTCGGCGGGCGGGGCGACAATCAGCAGGCCATCGGTCCGCTGGTCCCGCAGCTTCGGCAGGGACAACTCAGCGTTCTGCCAAAGCTCGGTAAAGAGTGTTACATTGTATCCTGCCTCGGCGGAGGCGGCGACAATGCCCTGCAAAATGCCCGACGTGTAGGGGTGCCAAATGGCGATCTCCGAGCCGACATTATCAAACAAGACGCCGAGCGTGTTCATGCGCTTGTTGGTCAGTCCCCGCGCTACGGCGCTGGGATGGTAGTTCATCTCGCGCATCTTCCGCAGCACCCGTTCGCGCGTTTCCGGCAGCAGCGTGTTCTTCCCATTGATCACATAGGAAACCGTCGCGGTAGACACATTACACGCCCTGGCAATATCTTTAATCGTAGGCATCGTGTTCTTATTATAGTGTGTTCCTGTCGAATTGTCAAAGACGACAGAAAAGTGAAGTAGACTATTGACAAATGCGCGTTGGCGTGTTATCATGTCGTATCACTTAACCGGATAAATCACTATTCGGCATTCTGATCTTAATCGGAGAGAAACTCATGAAACAGCGTCGTGTCGGCTTCACTTTGATCGAACTTCTCGTCGTTATCGCTATCATCGCTATCCTCGCGGCAATTCTGTTCCCCGTCTTCCAAAAAGTCCGTGAAAACGCCCGCCGAGCAACTTGCCAGTCCAACGAAAAGCAGATTGGCATTGCAGTTTTGCAATACACCCAGGACTATGATGAGGCTTATCCTCAAGCAACTGATCACGACTTGGCTCAGTGGTACACGGCGGTCAATCCCTACATCAAGAGCAGCGAAACTGCCCCTAACGGTCAGCAGTATGGGCGCGGCGGGGTGTTCCGCTGTCCGTCATTCCCAGATGATTTTGGCGAAGGCCAGCAGTATAGCGTCAATCTCGGCCTCTTCGTGAACAATAACCCGTTCAACAATGGAGGCGTTCCGGTGAAACCGTGGACACTGGCTGCTGTTGATGCCCCCGCCGACAAAGTCATGATCGCCGAAAAGGGGCGAAATGGGTGCGCCGGTCAGAATCCATGCTTTGGCTACGAAGCCTTCCAGACCATTGAACAGGAATGGCTGAGCACGAACAACGTCTTGACCAACGGCGTTTATGATCCAAATAAAGACGGCAGTGATAAAGCTGTTCTGCCTAGCGTAGAATGTGACTCCGACATGAACGGAAACGCGGGCCAGTGGGAATGTGGCTTTATGCCACGCTATCGCCACAACGGTACCTGCAACGTGTTGTTCTGTGATGGGCATGTCAAGAGTGAGAACAAAGGCGGGATAAAGTGGTATAAGAACATCTACATCCCGCAGGTGTACGAAGCCGCAATGAAACAGAACGGTTATAGCTGGTTATCCGGCAATAACTACGGTCCTTACTAACAAAGAAGTCTATGAAAATCAGCAGTCGAAAGTCCGAGATCGCGATCTTTGCGGTGCTACTTTTTGCTTCCGCACTCTCAGGGTGCGGCAATCCGCAGCCGGCAGCAACTTCAGGCACGAATGGGGCCGCATCGCATGCGGCCAGCAACCTGACGCCACAAGTGCAGGAACAGGCTCAAGCCGCTGCACAGCATGATGGGGAAGCGAGTGCGGCGGCAGCTCGCCAGCAGTCCCAGCACCATTGAGATTGCGGCCATTAAAGCTCTGCCAGAGTCATTTTAGCGAAACGGGGAAGCGGGAAACCGCTTCCCTATTTCCATATTCATTCTCTCCTGAAAGCTATCCGAGTTGACACGTCCCTTGAAACTCATTTTTCTGTTGCTCTTCACTTCCCATTTCGCTTGCCGCGTTGCAACAGCCGCGCCGCTGACGGTGCTGCACGCACAGGGAGCGAATATTGTAGATGCTTCCGGGCACGTCGTCACTTTGCAGGGGATCAATCTCGGCGGCTGGCTGGTGGAAGAGATGTGGATGCAGCCGTTTGTGACTACGCCCCCGCCCGGCTCGGCGTTCGCGCCGATTAAAGACCATGTCTCGCTGTGGACAACGGTGGAGAAGCGGTTCAGGCCAGCGGGGAAAGCGCGGGTGCAGGCGGCGTTTCGGAGCGCCTGGATAAATGAGGGTGACTTTGAGCGCATTCATGCCGCCGGGTTCAACTGCGTTCGCCTGCCGTTCCTGGCGGGGCTGGTCACCGAGCCGGGCGGGCTGCACTGGTTGGATCAGGCGATTGCGTGGGCGAGCAAGAACCAGATCTATGTCATTTTAGACATGCATGGGGCACCGGGCGGCCAGAGCGACCAGGGTCACACGGGGCAGGCGGATGTCAATGCGTTCTTCCGAGACCCCGCGAACATCACCCAGGCGGAAGCTGTCTGGAGCCAGATCGCCCGGCGCTACCAGAACACTCCGGGCGTCGCTGGCTACGACCTGCTGAACGAGCCGACTGGAACGCCGAACTCCGACACGCTCTACGTCGTGCAGGACCGTTTGTACCACGCGGTCCGGGCGGCAGACCCTACGCACCTCATCTTCATTGAAGACGGCTATACAGGCATTCAGTGGATGCCGTTCCCCGGCCCAGCCGGCTGGGCAAACGTCGTTTACAGCGTCCACTATTACGACTTCGACGCGAAATCCGCCGACGACCAGCAGAAGACAGTGTCTGCGTTTGTCGAAACTGTTGAAAAGGAACAAGGCCGCCGCCAGATACCCTACTACATTGGTGAGTACGGCTTGGAGCCGCACGGGACAACATCAGTTCTCGCAAACCTTGTTCAGAGCCTTCAGCAGAAGCATTTGTCGTCTTCGATGTGGACCTACAAAGTCTCCTGGACCGGAGGCGGCCAGTCCCTTTGGAGCCTGTACAGCAACGTCAAACCCATCACGCCGCTTGATCCGTTCCAGGACACCGAAGCCGCACTGATCCAAAAGTGCGCCCAGGTGCGAACCGACCAGCTTCAGGTCAACCCCAACGTCGCCCAAGCCTTCCAGAGCCAACCCCTACCGACTGCGAGCCGTTGAACGCGAGTCAACGTTGCAAGTGGTACACTAAGCGCATATGCATCTTGAAGTTCCTGACGATCTTTATGAAGAGTTCCGCCTGCTCGTTGCCAAGCGCACCTTTGAGACAACGCCGGATGAGTATGCTCAGAACCTCATCCGGCGTGAACTTGGGCAGCACGATTTGCCAAACTTCGCGGAACGAGACAAACTGACCGGGTGTCATACACGAAGACAGTTTGAGGCCGATCTTATGGCTCGCTTGTCGGCGCGGGTATACACTAAAATTACGACGTTACGGTTCTTTTGTGCTGACATCAGCGGTCTCAAGAAACACAACGACGCTTATGGTTTTCCAGGTGGCGATCAGATGATCCGTGACGCTGCTGATGCGCTTCGTCTTGCCTATCCAGACGTTCCAGTTTACCGAGTCGGGGGTGATGAGTTCATTGTTGCGCTAGGCGATGGGGAAAGCCAGGAGCTTAAAGCCCCTGAGAGCGCCGTCTTGAAGTATAGTCTGGTCGAAGTTATTCTGCCTTCTCGCTGGGTTAGCTTCTTCAAGATGCAAGGCATGATTTTTCTCCATCTCGACCAGGGGCTAGAGGAAGCGCGACTCGAAGGTAATCTCATCACCTGCAACATAGAAGACGCATTGCCGGAAAAAGAAGGTCTTTGGCGAAAGATCAGCCGGCTCGGGAACAGCGGGCTAAATACAGATAAACCAACGCGCCGGTGATGCTGTGGACGGTGAACTTTGGGCTGAGCGTGTCGCGCATCTCAGACTGAGTAAAACGAAAGAAGGGAATGCCGCCGTCATGGCAGCCTTCTTTTTGGCTGAACGCGCGGGTGAGAAGAGAATGCTTGTAGGCGGAAAGCGCCAGCGTCCCGCCGGGCTTGAGAACGAAGCTGAGGCTTTGAACGGCGGCGGCGCGGGCATCGGAGCCGGGGACATGCTCTAAGACCTGGCAGGAAACAACGCGGTCAAACGCGCATTCGGCAAACGGCAGGCGGCACAAATCGGCTTGGACTAGATGGACATGGGTGACACCGGCGGCAAGCAGCTTGCGGCGGTTGACGCGCAGGGACTCAAACGAGAAGTCAATGGCGACAAGCTCTTGAACGTGCTGGGACAGAATGCGGGTCATGCGTCCTGTGCCGCAGCCGGCTTCCAGCAGCAAGTCGGTCGGCTTCGGCGCAAGAGCGCGGAGCGTCAGGGGGATTTCGACTTTGCCGAAGACGTTCAGAAAAGCCATCGCGTCGTAAGTGCCGACCTGGGCATCCCGCGCGGCGATTTCAGACTTCTGGGCGTCCAGCATCTCGCGCGGCAAGAGGCGCGGAATGCCGTCCTGGATGGGGTAAAGGTGGCCGGCGTCGTCGGTCAAGCTGCCGTCGGTGATTTCCTCGCCTGTGCGCTGGCGCACGGTCAGGGTTAGCGGCCCGCCGGTTTCGGGGGAGACCAGCAGGGGCAGCAAAGTTGAGAGCATAGATTTCCTTGAAAGAGTTCGGCATTATAATGCCGGGCACAAATTACACCCATTAACGCGATGCGTTCAGCGTCAGCGTGATTCGCAGTGTGTAATCCGCGCCGGCGTCTGTGCCTGTCGCGCCGAGCTTTCGAGCGGCAGCCTCTCGCACCGAAGCAAAGTCCGTGAACTCAGCCGTCTCGCCGGGATGGATTTTGCGGCTCATCGGGTCGGTCCAGATGCGTTCCGGGATAAAGACCGGGCCGGTCGGTGAGAGGTTAGACTGGTCCGGCAGCGGCAGGCTGACCCGGCAGGCGACCCAGACGGTGCCGTCGGGATTGGCGCGTTCTGTGATCTGGTACACCCGCGCCCCATCGCCCAGCACAATTTGCACCGGAACACCGTCCGTGAGCTTATCTTCGTCCTGAGAGCCGATCACCTGGCCGGTCCCGAACTGCGACAGCTCTGCGTGCAGGTGCAGCGGCTGATTGGGGACATCGGCGGCGGCGACACGCGCCCGGAACATGCTCAGCCCGCCGGGGGTGCCGCGCACGAGCAGCAGCTTTTCGGCGTCATACGGCACGATGTCGGTCAGGCCGGGCGGGAATGTCGGGTCAGGAATGCCCTGCTTGCCGTCGCGCGTGTAGCCGTTTTTCGTGCTGTGGGTCAGCCCGAGTTTCGCAAACACAACGGTCGGGGACGTGTTGTAAACGTGAATCTTTTCCCAGCGCAGGCCGCTTGTGGACCGGGCCAGTGCGGGAACTGTGCAAAGTAGTGTCAGCAGAACGACAAAAAAGAATCGCTGCCGGCGGGACTGCGGCATCGGGGGTCGTTCCCCTTTCTAGGTCAAACTTCTAGGTCACAGCAGGTTCTAGCTGCTGCGTAAATCTTTGATGTTCAATTGAAGCAAACGGCGTCCGTTCCATTCGTTGATCTGCGGCGTATAAAGCGCCTCCAAATAGTCGCCGGGGCTGGACGTATCCGCCCAGTCGCCCTGGCCCCACGCAATGCAGTCGGTCGGGTCCATCGCTTCCGCGCGAACTCGCATCTTGAGGTGGCTGGCATCTTTACCGATCCGCCGAGTGTCACAGATGAGCAAGTTCTCGGACGCAAACTTCGGCTCGGGGTTCGCATGGCCGAACGGTGCAAGCTGCTCCCATTCTTCCAGGAGGTTGACGCTGAGCGCCGACGGGTCAATGAAACCGTCGTGGGCAAGCTGGGGGACGAAGTCCTCGTCTGTCATCGTTGCCGCCGCGTGGGCATTGATTGCCTGCTCGAACTGTTCCAAGTTGTCCATAGACAGCGACAGCCCCGCCGCCATTTCATGCCCGCCGCAGGCCTGCAGGAGGGCTTTGCAAAGCTGGATGCCCTCAAACATATCAAAGCCTTTGATGGACCGGGCGGAGCCTTTGCCGTGCGTCTCTTCGTCATTGACGCCGATGACAATGGCGGGTCGTCCGTAGGCTTCGACTAGTTTCCCGGCGACAATGCCGACGACGCCGGCGTTCCAGCCGGGCGATGCCACCACCAGCACTTTGATCTGGTCCAAGTCGCGGCTTTCGACAATGCGCTTGGCTTCCTCTAAAATACGCTTCTGGGCGACCTGGCGTTCCACATTGAACGCATTCATTTTCTCCACCAGCAGCCGCGCTTCTTCCGGGTCGCCGGTCAGCAGCAAATCCAGCGCCGTGGCCGCGTCATCCACTCGCCCGACGGCATTAATGCGGGGACCGATCCCAAAGCTGACGGATTCCGCCGACAGCGGCTTTTCCGTGTTGATCCCTGCCCCGTCCAGCAGCGCCCGCAGGCCGACTTTGCGCGTCGTCGCGAGCTGCTTTAACCCAAATGACGCAAAGACGCGGTTTTCGCCGAGCAGCGGCATGACGTCGGCGACAGTGCCGCAGGCGACCAAATCTAAAAACTTCTGGATAAACGCGGCTTCGTGCGTCGGATGCACCAGTCGCACCACGGCCTGCATCGTCTTAAACGCGACCCCGACGCCGGCTAAATTAGGAAACTTATAAGTCGAATCATGCCGGTTTGGGTTCACGATAGCGTAGGCCGGCGGCAGCGTTTCGCCCGGCTCATGGTGGTCTGTGATGATGACCGTCATGCCGAGGCTGTTGGCGTACTCCACCGCTTCCCGCGCCTGAATGCCGCAGTCCGATGTGATAACAAGCGTCGCCCCTTTTTCGCGGGCGTACTCAATCGCGCTTGTTTTCAGGTCGTAGCCGTCGCGCTTTCGGTGCGGCACTTTATATTCCAGCTTCGCCCCAAGCGCCGTCAGCGCCCGGACATACACAGCCGTAGACGTAACTCCATCTACATCATAATCTCCGTAGATAAAGATCGTTTCTTTTTTGTCCAGTGCATCTTTGATCCGGTGCGCCGCTTTATCCATATCCGGCAAGCCGAGCGGGTCTAAAAGCTGCGTCAAGGACGGCACTAAAAATGCGCTGGCTTCCGCCGGGTCCGTCAGTCCCCGGTTGCAGAGAAGCCGCGCCGTCAGGGGATGGAGATACAGCTCCTTGACCAGCCTTTCCTCTGCTGGCAGATTGCGCTCCGGCTCCGTCCAGCGTGTTTGGGGTGATGATCTAAGCAACGCGAACCTCAACCGGCAGATTGCCGCTGTCTTTCTGCGCTTGTGAAATGCAGTAGTTCAGCTTCTCAAAGCCAATGACGCGGCCCTCAGCATCTTTTGACAATATAACTTCGTCCCCAGTTTCCTGACAGCTATGTTCTAGCTTTGGGTCGTCAAACCAGACATTCAGTGTGTTGCCTTCGGTATCCCAGTGTACTAAGATTTTGTCCATAGAGCGATGCCTTCCTTGATGCGGTCTGTAAAATAAGTCGTAACAATGAACCCGCTGCCGTTCAGGTGCTTTACGACAACGCAGAGGTGAAGGCTGCCGTATTGGCGGTAGTACAGCCTCACAACGGGATCGCTGCGGCTCTCGCGAACTTCATCCGAATCCGTGAGTGTCTGCTGCACTTCCGCATCTTTACCCGCCATGCTGGGGTGCTTGATTGTAACGATCTTCTGCCAGTAATCTTCCGTCACGGAGACGCGCTTACCCAGCACACAAACGACGGTGAACCGTATCTTTGAAGCCATCCTGGCCCACTCCTCATCCCTGTCTTCACTGAAACTCTTTGGCCGCTAGAACCGCTTAACTGGTCCCTTCTTCTTTGCTTTAATCGCTGAGATTTGGATCTCGCCGGGCGCGGGCGGGCGCGGAGCGGCAGGACGCGGGGCGGCAGGCGTCGCCGGGCGGACACTGCCACCGTTTGCGCTGCCGCCATTCGAGCCGCTATTGGACGGATAAATGGCTGCGCCGCCGGTGCTTTCTGCGGCGGTGACGAGCACGGGCGCGTTCGCGCGGCGCTTCGCCAGCCAGTTTTCCCAGTCTACTAAAATAGACGCCGCGTTGAAGATGGACGAGTAGGTTCCGCTGAGAATGCCAATCAAGAGCGCCACGTTCAGCAGCCGCGTCGTCTGCCCGCCGAGAACGACCAGGGCAACGAGGGTCATTACAACTGTCAGCGAGGTATTGATGGACCGGGCCAGCGTTTGCCCGATAGAGCGGTTGACCAGGGACTCAAAGTTCTCGCCGCGTGCCTTGTGCCGCAGGTTTTCGCGGACGCGGTCAAAGATAACGACTGTGTCATGGACCGAGAAGCCGATGACGGTCAGCATGGCCGTGATAAAGAGGCTGTCAATCTCCCAGCCCAAGAAGTAGCCGAAGATGGCGAATGCGCCGAGCAAGACCAGAATGTCATGCAGGAGCGCGACGACCGCCGATGTTCCGAGCCGCAGGCCAGCCACAAAGCCGCCGATGCCGAAGACAAGCGCCAGATATAGCACAATCAGGCCCGACGCGATAATGACGGCTTGCAGAGCGTTTGACGTGACTTCTTTCGAGATCACGCTGCCGACATTGCCGAAGGCCTGCTCCGTGTTCGGGCCAAGCGTGGCGAGCGCCGTTGTCAGCCGCTGGTACACTGGGCTTTGCAGCTTGCTGGCGGTTCGGGTTTGCTCCGAGACGCTGACAATCGCCGTGGTGCCGCCGTCGGCCATCTGCACCGTGTCGTCTTTAAAGCCCTGCGCCGCAACGGCCTTCTGGACTTCCGGCTGCGTGACCGCCTGCGCGTACTTCACCTGAATCTGTGTGCCGCCGGTAAACTCAATGCTGGGCTTGAGGCCGCCAAGCGCAAGGAAGATCAAGCCCGGAACAATAATCGCCAAACTCAGGCCATAGAACAGCTTGCGGCGGCCAATGATGTTCATGCCGGCACGGGTGCCGCTGCCGGTTGTCTGACCGATTAAAGAGTTTACGCCGAGGCCGAACAGCGCCGGGTTCTTCGCCAATCCAGGGAACACGTCTACCAGCAGGTACAGCAAAGTGCGTGTCACGGTAATGGCTGAAAACAGCGAGACCAGAACGCCAATCAAGAGCGTCAGGGCGAAGCCGCGCACCGAGGCCGTGCCGAGCGACAGCAAAACAACGCACGTAATGCAGGTACAGATGTTGGAGTCGCGGATTGCCGAAAAGGCCCGCTTGAACGCCGAATCAATCGCGGGGCGCAGGGCTTTGCCGTCACGCAGTTCTTCTTTCAAGCGCTCAAAGATCAGGATATTGGCGTCCACCGCCATGCCGATGGACAGAATAAAGCCCGCGATGCCCGGCAGGGTCAGCGTGACGATCAGCCCTGGGAACAGCCAGTTCAAGCCGCCCTTGAAGATCGCCAGCGTGAACAGGGCGTAGATCAAAAGCGCGATGTCCGCCAGCAGGCCGGGCAGCCGGTAATACGCTACCATGAACAGCAGCACCAGCGCCAGCCCAACGCCGCCCGCGATCAGGCTTTTCGTGACCGCGCCGACCCCAAGACTCGCTTCCACGCTCTGCGTCTGCACCTGCTCTAAGGGGATTGGCAGTGCGCCTGCATTCAGCAGATTGGACAGACTCTGCGCTTCGCCCAGCGTCGGGAACCCGCCGCTGATTTCGCCCTGACCATCCAAGATGGGGTCTTTGATATACGGGGCCGACAAAACCGCGTCGTCGAGAACGATGCCCATAATCTCGCCGGTGTGCTGCGTCGTGAAGTCCGCGAACGCCGCCGTGCCTTTGGGGTTGAAAACCTGCGAGACGGTCGGTGCGCCGTCCGTGCCGAGATGGGCGCTTGACTGCGGCTCCAAATCCGCACCGGTCAGGATCGTCTTACCGCCGTAAGCGTTGATCGAGTCCGCGAGTAGGGCGTTCCAGCCGTACAGTTCTTTGTTCAGCGCCGCCGCCTGTTGCTGCTGTGCGGGCGTCAGGTAAACAGGCGCATCGGAAGTCAACTGGCCGTAGCTGGCCCCCAGCACCTGCGACTGTGCCGGGTCCGGCGTCGGCGGCGTGTAGAGCGTGTTGCCTCCGCTCGCTGTATTCCTGCCTGCCGCCGTCAGCAAATTAGTCCAGTCTGCCTTGACATGAGCGCCGTCGCGGAACGTCTGGCCTAGCGACAAACCGTTCCAGGGCTGCGTGACCTCAAATGTACCCAGCGCCTCCTGGTGAGTCTGCGGGTCAGTCGGGATTGTGAGAGGAGCATTTGGAGTACGGCGCGACGACACATCGGCGAAATAATAGAATGTCATCTGGGCCGTCGTGCCAAGTTGGGCCATGACGGCGTCTTTGTTTTTGACGTCCGGCAGCTCAATGATAAACTGCTTCTGCTGCGGGCGCGGCTGGACCACCGCCTCGCCGATGCCAGCGGAGTTGATACGGTTCTCTAAAATATGCTGAATTGTGGTCTCATCATACGGCACGCCGGGAGCACGCTCTGGGTGGGCCTGCAAGATGGCCCGCACACCGCCTTTGATGTCCAGCCCGTAATGCGTCGGGAAGTTTGCGACTTTTTGCTGGGTCTTCGGGTCTCGATGCGTTCCCACCATAACCCAGACTGAGAGGGCAATGAGAACTAAAATCGCTAGTCCTGTGTATCTTGTGTACTGATCCTGCTTCAATTCTTCCTCCGCGAAGACGATAACGCTTCCAACTCTCGCTAAAATGACTTCTTATTATACGGTACGGGCGTTTGACTGTCAAGGTTTCCGGGGTGCAGGCAGGGCCGCTTCCACGAAATCCGCGCTGCGAACGGCTCCCGGCTCGGCCCGCATCGCCGCGCCAAGCGCTTTGACTTTGGCTGTAATCTCTGCTGAATGCAGCAGGCGCTCCAGCCGGATTTTGAGGCCCTGCGGCGTAAACTGCCCCGGCATGAGGCGCAGGCCCCAGCCTTCGCGCTGAATATGCGCGGCGTTCTCGAACTGGTCAAACCCGCGCGGCACGACCAGCGACGGAATGCCGTAGTAACACGCCGCCTGCGTCGTTCCGACACCGCCTTGATGCACAATCGCATCTGCCTGGGGAAACACGTCGGCGTAAGGCGCGTAGGGAAGGAGCGTAACGCGCCCGCGCAGGGCGTCGGGAACCGGAAAGTCTGCCGGCGCACCCAGCAGTACCCCGTTCCATGCAGTCAGCGCAAGCGCCGCAAGCGCCGTCTGCCAGAACTCGCCGGGATGGTTGACGACCGAGGAACCCAGCGTGAAGAGAATGGTAGGGGCGCTGCGAGACGCGCCCTCTTTTCTTGCCGCGCCCTCTATACTTGCTGCGCTTTCCGCTCCGTCCCATCTTGCATAACCGCCAATTTGAAACCAGGAAGGCCAGTCGGAAGGGCGGGGGAAGAACGACGGGGACCAGAGGCCAAGCGTCAGGCGGCGCGAATAAGCCCCGCCGGCGATTACGTTCAAGCGAGGCCCGACACCGAGTTTTGCGTACTCGGCGGCAGCCAGAGTGTCGAAGTCGCCCAAAATCCGGTAGCCGGCCTGCCATCCCAGGCGTGATAGCCAGGCCGGGCAGCCTTTCCAGGCGATGCTGGGCGGCGGATAAGCCGTGGTTTCGTAGATCAGCGTCGCCGCTGACGCGCTGATCCAGGGCGTTCCCGTCCGCTGGGCCACGGCGGGCGCGGCAAGCTGGATGGTGTGGGAAAGAAACAAATCCGCTTCCCAGGCCAGCGGCTCCAGCGCCAGCGTGGCCGGGACGATTGCAGGAATCAGCACTTCTTTGAACAGGATCGAGACAGGGGTCGTTGTGTGTGCCACCAGCATTCGTCGAAGCAAATCCGAGTTCCAGTCTGGGTCTTCTCCCGCCACGACCGCCGAGAAGCCGAGCGCCTGCGCCTTTTCGGCGAACTTGGGACTGAGCGCGAACTGGATCTGGTGACCGCGCCGGCGCAGCTCAAGTGCTAGGGCCATGAAGGGGTTAAAATCGCCGGAGGATCCGAGCGTGTGAATGAGAATCTTCGCCATGAAAAGAGAGTGTACCACCAAGTTGGGTATACTTTAGCTATGAGCGATCAGATTTTGAACGAGAAGATTTTAGCGGAAGCGCGGTGCTTGGCCGACGAGGTATTCCGGCCTCATGCTCAGGCCGCTGACCAGGGCGATATTCATGGGCAAGTGGAAGCGAACGTGCGGATGCTCGGGCAGGCCGGCTACTTCGGGCTAGGCATCAGCCCGGACTACGGCGGCATGGGCGCAGACGAGATGACCCGGCGGGAATACACGGAAGTCATGGCATCGGCCTGCGGCGTGACGGCCTTTGTCCAGCAGCAGCTTCACGCCGGGGGTGGCTTTGTCGGCGGCGGGCGGAGCCAGGCGCTGAAGGCGGAAAAGCTGCCGCGCTTCGCATCCGGGAGAGAGCTGTGCGGCGTGGCGTTTTCGCACCTGCGCCGCCCCGGCCCGCCGATGGTGACGGCGGAGCGCATGGAGGACGGCTACCGAGTGTCTGGCAAAGCGCCCTGGGTGACAGGCTGGAGCCTTTTGGACTCGTTTATTCTGGGTGCCGTGCGCCTGCCCGAGAACGACCACATTTACTTCTACGTGCCAAAGGCCGGCAATGAAAATGCTCTGCTGCCGGGTCCACCGATCCCGCTGGTCGTGATGAATGCGTCCGACACGGTAGAAGTGACGCTGGACAGCGTATCTCTCCCCGACGATTACGTGCTGTATGAGCGCCCGGCGGAAGCCTTGAAGCGGGGCGACTTTTGCGGGATTACCGGCCATGTTTTCCTGCCGCTTGGCTGTGCCAGGGGCAGCATATTTGCCCTGAATGCACTCGCCGAGCAGCGGCATAACGGAGCATTTGCTCATGCCGCTGCCGAGTTCCAGCAGGAAGTAAACGCCTGCCGCGCCGACGCCTTGCAGTGGAGCGGGGCGTGTGCGGAGCAGCCGGACTACAAAGACCGCGCCCTCCATGCCCGTGCCGAGGCGATCACGCTCGCCACCCGCGCCGCCCATGCGGTCGTCACGGCCACCGGCGGCGGGGCGCACCTGCTGTCAAGCCCCGCCCAGCGCCTCCTGCGCGAGTCCATTTTCTATACAACGACGGCACAGACCTCTGATGTTCAGTCGGCGACATTAGACCTGCTGACTTCCTCCGATTGCTGGAACCAGAGCTGAAACGAAAGAAGAAAGAATATGAAAGCAACGTGGAACGGTGTCGTACTGGCGCAGAGCGATGATACGGTTGTCGTTGAAGGCAACCACTATTTCCCGATTGGCAGCATCCACCGGGAGTATATGAGGCCGAGCGAGACGCACACGAATTGCCCCTGGAAAGGCACGGCCAGCTACTATACGGTGCAGACGGCAGAAGCGTCAAATCCTGACGCGGCCTGGTACTACCCGGAGCCAAAAGCGGGAGCCGAGCAGGTGGCCGGGCGTGTTGCGTTCTGGAAAGGCATCAAAATTACGGAAAATTAGCGTAAGCAGAGTGCTTAGTTTCCTGCACATCGGGCAATAACACCTATGACGCCGCAAGAGGCGTCACAGATTATGAACCGAGGTAAGACTATGGATACCAGTACGAAACCATTTGCTGTTGTGACCGGCGGGTCGAGTGGCATTGGCCTGGAGCTTGCAAAAGAGTTCTCGCGCAACGGCTTTGACGTGCTGCTGGCAGCGGAGCAGGATGGTCGCCTTGCGTCTGCCGCGTCGGAAGTGCAGGCGCTCGGGGGAAGCGTCTCAACCGTGGCGACGGACCTGACAAAATCGGACGGCGTGGAAACGCTGTATGATGCCATCAAAGCGGGCGGACGTCCCGTAGACGCCGTCGCGATCAACGCCGGCTTCGGGCTTGGCGGCGACTTCCGCGAGACTGATCTCGACACAGAGATCAAGATGATCCAGTTGAACTGCGTTTCGACGGTTCACCTGGCAAAGCACATGGCGCAGGATATGAGTGTTCGTGGCAGTGGCCGGATGCTGTTCACAGCAAGCGTCGCAAGCCTCATGCCCGCCCCGTTTGAAGCGGTTTACGGCGCGACGAAAGCATTTGTCTTTTCGTTTGCCGAAGCCCTGCGGAACGAGCTGAAGGACACCGGCGTTTCGGTGACGGCGCTGCTGCCGGGCGTCACGGAAACCGACTTCTTCCACCGTGCAGAGATGGACGACACGACGGCAGGCGCGAGCAAGAAAGACGATCCCGCCGATGTCGCTCGGGACGGCTTCAACGCCTTGATGGCCGGCAAGGACAAGGTCATCGCCGGGTCACTGAAGACCAAAGCCATGGGCCTCGCGGTAGAACTCATGCAGCCGACCGCGTCTGCTGAGGTGCATCGCAAGATGTCCGAGCCAGGTTCGGCGGACAAGTAAGACGCTTCTCTCTGGAACCGACGCTGAAAGCGCCGGTTCTATTCTTTTTTAGGTTAGATTATGCAGTACAAAAAGCTTGGTAAGACCGGCCTCAAAGTCTCGCGCATCTGTCTCGGGTGCATGAGCTACGGTGTGCCGGAGCGCGGCACTCACCTGTGGTCGCTGCCGGAAGAAGAAAGCCGCCCGTTTATCCAGCGCAGCCTGGAACTTGGCATTAACTTCTTTGACACGGCGAACGTCTACTCCGACGGCACCAGTGAGGAGATTGTCGGGCGGGCGCTCAAAGACTTCGGCAAGCGGGACAAGCTGGTCATTGCGACAAAAGTGCATGGCCGGATGCACCCGGACGTAAACGGGTCCGGACTGTCGCGCAAGGCGATCATGGCGGAGATTGACGCCAGCCTGCGGCGGCTTGGCACGGATTATGTGGACCTGTACCAGACCCACCGCTGGGATTACGATACACCCATTGAAGAAACACTGGAAGCGCTGCATGACGTGGTCAAAAGCGGCAAAGCGCGGTACATCGGCGCGTCGTCCATGTACTCCTGGCAGTTCGCCCAGGCGCTTTATCTGGCGGATCGGCACGGCTGGACCCGGTTCGTCTCCATGCAGGATCATTACAACCTGCTATACCGGGAAGAAGAGCGCGAGATGCTGGGGCTGTGCGCGGACCAAGGCATCGGCATCATCCCCTGGAGTCCGCTGGCGCGGGGCAAGCTGACCCGGCCCTGGGACGAAAGCACGGAGCGGGCGCAGACGGACGAGTTCGGTAAAACGCTGTACCGAGCCACGGAAGACGCAGACCGTAAAGTCGTGGAAGCGGTCGCCGCGCTTGCCGAAGCGCGGGACGTGCCGCGTGCTCAAATTGCGCTGGCGTGGATGCTGTCAAAGTCCGTCATCACGTCGCCGATTATCGGCGCGACCAAGATGAGCCATTTGGAAGATGCTGTCGCTGCGCTGGACGTGACGCTGTCACCGGACGAAGTCGCGTCGCTGGAAGCGCCGTATGTGCCGCATCCGGTACTTGGGTTTTCGTAGTCAAGTTCTATGAACAAAGTCGTTTTCCTGCTCGTCCCGCTTGTTGCTGTGCTGCTGCCTCTGCTGGTGCTGGCGCAGGGAGATTTGCCGCGCTACCGGGACAAGAACCGTCTGCTGCTGATATTTGCGCCAAGCAGATCCGACCCGCGCTGGCAGAAGCAGAACGCGCTGCTTCAGAACAGCGGAGCGGCCTTTCAGTACCGGGATTTAGTGCGCCTGGATTATTTGGAAACCGGCGGTACGCCGGGGACGGCAATTCGGAGCCGCTACGGAGTTAAGCCAAGCCAGTTCCGGGTCCTGCTAATCGGCAAAGATGGTCATGTGGCGTCCGGTGGGCCAACTCCAATCGCTTTGAGCAAGCTGATGGAGCAGATTGACCGGATGCCGATGCGGCGCGAGGAGATGCGGCGGCGCGGACGCTAGTGCAGGAGTGGTTCTGGGGCGTCCGGCAGGGGCACGGTAAAGTAAAAGACGCTACCGTGGTCCGGGGCGCTTTGAACCCAGATGCGCCCACCGTGGGCTTCTACGGCAAGCTTGCAGAACGTCAGGCCGAGGCCAGTGGACATCTTCCGGCCTGCCTTGCGGTTCTCGACCTGGCTGAACTTCTCAAAAATCCGCTCAAACGCTTCCGGCGGGATGCCTTCGCCGGTATCGCTGACGGAAAACAGCAGGCAGTTCTTCCCGGTGCAGCTTGCCTGTACCGTGACCGTGCCGCCGGGCGGGGTGAATTTGATGGCGTTGCCGATGAGGTTGACAAGAGTGCGTGTCAGCTTGTCTTCATCCCCCGCGAACAGCGGCAGTTCGGTTGTTTCACGCACCAATGTCAGATTGTTAGAAGCCGCCAGCAGGGAAACTTGCAGGCAGGCCAGTTCAATCAGCCCTGCCGCCGTCAGCGTCGTCTTCACGAGCGGAACTGAATCCTGCTCCATCTTTTCTACATCCAGCAGGTCATTGATCATATTCAGCAGCGTTTCGCCGCCGGTGACGGCAATCTCCAGCATTTCCGTTTGGACTGGGTTCATCTCGCCGACCAGCGGCACGGTCTGCAAGCCGGACAGCAGGGAAGTCAGCGGCGTCCGCAGGTCATGGACAATCATGTGCGTCAGGTCGTCCCGCAGCCGCTCAAGCTGCTGAAGTTTCCGGTAGCTTTCCGCGATTTCCGCCGTGTAGCGCTGCTCCCGGTCACGGGCGCGTTTCTCGCGCAGGCTCGCGCCAACTCTCGCCCGTAGCAGCGTCGGGTTGAACGGCTTCGGCAGGTAGTCCGCCGCGCCGATCTCGATGCAGCGCACCACGCTTTCGATCTCGTCGAGGGCTGAAATCATAATCACCGGGAGCCGCTGGGTTTGCGGATCGGCCTTGATCCGGGACAGCACCTCGTAGCCGTCCATTTCCGGCATCATAATATCAAGAAGCACTAGATCAAACGGCTGCTCGGCCAGGGCACTCAAAGCTTCCGCCCCGCTTGAAGCCGTCACCGCCCAATGTCCCTGCTTTTCGAGCCGCCGGGCCAGCACGCTGCGGTTGTCCTCGTTGTCGTCCACAATCAGCAGCAGGCCGCCTTCCTGGTCACTCCGGCTGCCCGCAGAAGACTGCGTCCGTGCCGGAGGCAGGCCGGCAAATACCGCAGGGCGTGCCGGGGCGGAAGGCAACTTGGAAGGGGAAGGCGGCGCACCCAGCGCTTCCGCGCTCAGCCGCTCGCTGACCATTTCCAGCAGGCGCTGGCCCGCAGCCCGGATTTTTTCCACATCGGTGGCAAGGTCCAGCCTGCCGGCCTCCGTTAGCTCTTCCTGAACCATTTCACCGTAGCCCAGCACGAGGCCAATAGGCGTTCGCAGGTCATGCCGCAGTTCAGCCAGCGCGTCTTCGTTCACGAAGGTTTCCTTTTTGCGAGCAGCGCTTCAATCTTTTCGAGAAGCCGCGGCAGCTCAACAGGCTTTGTGTCGTAGTCATCACAGCCGGCGGCGACGGCTTTTTCGCGGTCGCCGGACATGGCATGAGCAGTCAGCGCGATTATGGGAGTGCGGTTTGTTTCGGGGGCGGCCTTGATTTGCCGGGTCGCCTCCCAGCCGTCAAGTACCGGCAGGCTCATGTCCATCAGAATAAGATCGGGCCGCAGCAAAAGCGCCTGGGCAACGCCTTCGCCGCCGTCCACGGCCAGCGCTACGTCGTAGCCTTTGCGGACCAGACGCCGCGAAAGCATGTCCCGGTTGTCCTCGTTATCTTCCACCAGCAGAATTTGTGGCATTGGCTTCCTTACGCTTTTGGGCCGACCAAGCGGCGCATCTCTTGAAGCAGCGCGGCATGGTCCCACGCCCCTTTTTGCAGGATTTTCTCGACGTCGCCGTTCAGCCGCTGCCGGTCTTCCGGAGTCAGATCTTTTGCAGTCAGGACAACAACCGGAATGTCGCGCCACTCATGGCGTTCCCGCAGACGGTGTGCAAATTCAAAGCCATCCATCTCCGGCATCATCAAGTCCAGCAAGATCAAGTCGGGGCAGGAGCTATCAAGGCAGTCCAAAGCAGCCCGGCCGTTCGCGGCCTCAATCACGTTCCAGCCTTCACGGCGCAGCATCTCGCTCATCATCTCGCGGGTCGGCTCATCATCTTCGACCAGCAGCACCCGGCAGCCGGCTTCGTCCGCACACCGATGCCGGGCCAGGATCGCGCTCAGGCGGGCACGGTCAATGGGCTTGGTCATGTAGTCCGCCGCGCCCAGAGCGAAGCCAATGTTTCTGTCGTCCACCATCGTCAGCATGATCACAGGGATGTTCTGCGTTTCCGGGTCGGCTTTCAGGCGCTGCAGGACGGTCCAGCCGTCAATGCCCGGCATCATCACGTCAAGCGTGATTGCAACAGGATGAATTTGCCGGGCCAGACGCAGGCCTTCCTCGCCGCTTGCCGCCGTTTCCGGATGAAAGCCTTCGCGGCTCAAAAAACGGGACATCAAATCTCTGGCCGCTGGGTCGTCGTCAATCACCAGCACGGTGTCGTTCTGAACCGGCACTGCCCCGTCGGAGCCGGACACGAGGCCGAGGGTCTGCTCTGCCGCCGCTTCCGACAAAGGCCGCACCGAAGACGGCAGACGCATTGTAAACGTGGAGCCGGCTTCCGGAACACTCTGCACCGAAACGTCCCCGCCCATCATGCGGCAGAACCGGCGCGTGATGGCAAGGCCCAAACCCGTGCCGCCGTACTTGCGGGTCGTGGACGCATCCGCCTGCGAGAATGCCTCAAACAGCCCGGCCATCTGCTCGGTCGTCATGCCGATGCCTGTGTCCTGAACGTCAAATATATAAAACGAATCTTCGCGCCGGACCGCCAGCGAAACCGAGCCGTTTTCGGTGAACTTCGCCGCGTTCGACAATAAGTTGAAAAGTGACTGCCGCACTTTGGTCAGGTCACCGCGCATGAAGCCGATGTCCGGCGGGCAGGAGACTTCGAGCCGGTTGTTTTTCTTGGTGACCAGCGTCTGCACCGTGCCGGCGACATCCTGCACGGTTTTTGCGATGTCGAAGTCTTCTAGGTACAGCTCCATCTTGCCGGCTTCGATCTTGGACAAATCTAAGATATCGTTGATGAGCGCCAGCAGATGCTTTCCGGCGTTTTGGATCTTCTGCAGGTCCGGGGTAAAGCTGTCCAGCCCTTCTTCTTCGGCTTCCTCTTGCAGCATTTCCGAGTAGCCGAGAATGGCGTTCATCGGCGTTCGCAGTTCATGGCTCATGTTGGCAAGAAATTGAGACTTGGTCCGGCTCGACGCTTCCGCGGCTTCTTTTGCCTGCCGGAGATCGTCTTCGTTCTGCTTGCGCTCGATGCCCAGCGCGATGCCATCCGCCACTGAGGCCAGGGCCTGAAGGGTGACATCCGTCAGCCGGTGGCGGGCGAACAGCGCCATGACGCCGAGCAGCCGGCCTTCGACAATGAGGGGGTGGCCCGCGAATGCAACCATCCCCTCACGCTTTGCCCACTCTTTATCACCAACGCGCGGGTCATCCCAGACTGCGTTGGTCAGGTGGGGCTGACGCTCCTGGGCGATCAGGCCAATCTTGAACTGGCCGACAGGCACACGGCCATGGGGACCGTTTATGTGAGTGTAGAGGCCCGCGCTGGCTTGCAGCTCCAGGATTTTTCCTTCCCGGTCCACGGTCCAGATCCGGGCGAAGGCAGCATCCAGGTGTTGCACCAGGGACTCGGCGCAGTCTTGCAGTATTTCCTGCAAGCTGCCCTTCTGGGTCAGGGCGACGCCCACCTCCGCACTGAGCGACGCCAGGCGTGTCCTCTGGGCTAGAGCCTCCTCTGCCTGCTTGCGCTCCGTAATGTCCCGCACGAACGCGCTGAAAGAAACACCCTCCTCGGAACGGATCGGGACAATTGCAAGCTCGATTGGGAACTCGGTGCCATCGCGCCGCAGCGCCGCAATTTCGATGCGCTGGTTCAGCACCGGGCCTTCTCCTGTCTGGAGGTAATGCGCCAAGCCGTGCCGGTGCTTTTCCCGGTACGTCTCGGGAATGATCGTCTGGTCCAGAGCTTGACCGATTGCTTCCGCGCGGGTGCGGCCAAAAATCTTCTCTGCTTGGGTGTTCCAGCCGGTAATGACGCCCCGCGAGTCGGCGTTGATGACCGCGTCCAGCGCCGTGTCTATCGTAAGGCGCAGCCGGTCTTCGCTTTCTTCGATCGCCTGCGCTTGACGCCGCGTGGTCGCCGCCGACTCCGCATACTCAGTCGCCAGCCGCTGAAGCTGCCGGCGCGATAGCCACGCAAGCGCCGCCCCCCCGGCGAGAGCGGCGAACAAAGCGCCGAGGATCGTGCGCTGAGCCGTTCGCCGGGCTGCCGCGCTTCGCTGCTCCCGCAGGCTCTCCTCGGTCCCGATGAAGGTCGCGAACTGGGCACGCATGGCGTCCATCAGGCGCTTGCCTTCGTCATCGCGCACGCCTACCCATGTGCCCGAAGCTTGAACGCGCTTAATCTGGCGCACGGAATCGGCATCCCACTGCGCCCGCAGGCCCTCCAGCGCCGTGAGGTGAGTCTCCTGCGAAGGGTTGTCACGCACCAGTGCCCCCAGACCATCCAAAGTCGGTGAAACGCGGCTTTGGGCCGCCTGGTACGGCTGCAGGAACTTTGGGTCGCCCGAGAGCAGGTAGCCGCGCTTGCCCGTTTCCATGTCCAGCAGCAGCTTCTGGGCCGCGTTCGCCTGCGCGATCACTGCGTCTGAGTGGTCTACCCACTCGAAAACCCCCAGCAGGTGCGTGACCTGCCAAATCAGCAGGGCCGATAGGGCTGCCATCAGCAGCAGCGGCAGCACAGTCGCACGGGTGAGAAGACGGTTAAATCGGATTTCACTGATCAGGGGGCGCATATAGTTTAGTGTACCCATTTCGGCCCTTGAACAGACAGGCACTCTTGGGTACAACAGCGCTATGATTACTAATCTCAGCAGCAAAACGCTTCATTCACTGCCGGTCGGTGTCGCCGGGCCGAGCTACGACCGCACCGGCATTTCAGCGGGCATTGTGCATATTGGGGTGGGCGGTTTCCACCGGGCGCATGAAGCGGTTTATGTGGATGACTTGATGGCGGGGAGCGGCGCGATGGAGTGGGGCATCTGCGGAGTCGGCCTGCGGCCCGAGGACCGCCTCATGCGGGACGCGCTGGTGCCGCAGGATTGCCTCTACACGCTGGTTACCCGCGATGCACGGGGCGACGCCGCGCGGGTCATCGGCTCCCTAGTCCGCTACCTGTTTGCTCCCGAAGAAGAAGAAGTGTTTCGCGCCGTGCTGGCTGCGCCGGAGACGCGCATCGTGTCACTGACAATCACCGAAGGCGGGTACACGCCGCAGCCGGAGCAGCCGCAAAACGTCTTCCGGTACTTGGTGCAGGCCCTTCGGGAGCGCCGCGACAGTGGCCTGAAGCCGTTTACTGTGCTGTCCTGCGACAACCTGCCAGGCAACGGCGATGTGACGAAACGCGCCCTGCTGGCCTCGACGCCGGACACCGGTCTGGCCCACTGGATCGCCCAAAACGTCGCGTGTCCAAACTCGATGGTAGACCGTATCACGCCCCAGACAACCGACGCCGACCGGGCATTGGTCCGCGCCGAGTTCGGCATTGACGACGCCTGGCCCATTGTCTGCGAGCCGTTCAAGCAGTGGATCATTGAAGACGATTTCTGCGATGGCCGCCCGGCCTGGGAAGAAGTCGGCGTGCAGTTCGTCCCCGATGTCGCGCCGTATGAGACCATGAAGCTGTCACTTCTGAACGGCAGCCATTTCGCGATGGCTTATCTCGGCTTCCTAGCCAGCTTCACGACGGTCCCGGAAGTCATGGCCGACCCCAAGTTCCGCGCGTTCATTCAGTGCCTGATGGACGACGAAGTCACGCCCCTGCTGCCTGCCGTGCCGGGCATTGATTTGACCGGCTACAAAGCGACGCTGCTGGTGCGTTTCGACAACCCGGCCATCAAGGACCAGATCACCCGCCTCTGTTTGAACGGCTCCGGCAAGTTCCCGCAGTACCTGCTGCCGTCCCTGCAAAAAGCTCTTCGCTCGGGCCGCCCGCATCGCCTGCTGACGCTGGCCCTCGCCGGCTGGCTGCGCTACTTGACAGGCATTGACGAGCAGGGCCAACCATACCTCATTGATGACCCCCGTGCCAGAGAGCTTCAAGACACGGCAACACAAGGCGGGGCAGACCCGCGCCCGCTGCTGGCGCTGACGGACCTCTTTGGCGATTTGGGTCAATCAGAGGACTTTGTGCGCCAACTGACCACTGCTCTTCAAGAGCTGGACCAAAACGGCGCACGGCAAACAGTCAGCGCGGCTCTGACTGCTGGTTCCTAAGACTGGCTAGGGAGACTGCGGCGGGAATGGAGTTTCCGCATCAATTGTGTTGAAGTTGTTCTCAATGTCCCACGTGATGAGTTTCTTCGACAACTTGCGAAGTCGAATGGCCCGCTCTTTTAGGCCGTGGGACACATAAAAAGTGTACAGATCAAAGGGTGCCGAATTCTCCCAGGCAATCGCCATTTCCAAAATATCCATGTCGTGCGTCCACTGACTGGAATTCCAGTTTGTTTGCGGCTGACTGCTCAAGGACTTGAATGCCAAATCCCATGCCTCGTAATCCGGGAGGTTGCCACAGAATTGCGGCGGGGCGAGTTGCTTGCTGATGATCTCTAACAAATCGTTCAAGTAAGGTGCCGGGTTGTTTTCCGCAAGAACATCTACGAAGATTGACTTGAACTCCGGGTCAGTTCTGTTTGCCAGCAGAACAGCCCGCACTTGTGCGGCAGGGAAGGACGCCAGGCTTGACGCAGCGGCCTCACGAACGTCCAGATTTGTATCGCGCAGCAAGCTGGGAAGCAGCGGAATTGCGGCAGCATTTTTTGCTAAACTGATCCCACGCGCAGCCGCTCGGCGGACAAATGGCTCCGGGTCCTGACTAAGCTTTTGAAGCAGAGCCTGCCCAAAGCGGGAAAAGTCCCCGCCCAGCCTCAGTGCTGCCGCTGCTCGCACTTTGAGCTGCGGGTCATTTGCCCATCGCGTCGTGGCGGCTCGCAGGTTTGGAAGACTGCCCGCATCGGACAAACTGGCGGTGCTCAGTGCCCGAATCGCCAGAGCGCGAACGCTGATGTCGGGGCTGTTGCTGGCAAGAGACAGAATCTGAAGCGAGTAGGCGCGTTCAGCGGCGACGTGGGCAGGCAACGGCGGAAGCGATGACTTGAACTCTGGCCTGATGTAGCGCCGGGGACTCCAGTTCGTTCCATATTCATCGCGAAGATAAGGACTATGGTCGGCAATGACCCCCAGTGCGGCGATGACCACTTCGGGGTCCCTGTCGCGAAGCAAAGGAGCGCAGGAGGCCAGCACATGGTCACGGTCGAACTCCTCTGTTGCCATGAATGTCTGCGAAGCACCGCTCCGGTTGTCAAGCTCAGGAAGCGCGTACAGCTTGTCCTCGGAGCGAGGGCTTTGCAGAAGTCCCGTCAGCTCATGCCAGGCCGCGAGGTGCAGGTCCCCGCTTTTCAGCGGCTGGGTATCGGCGCAGCGCAGCACACCTTGGCCACTGCCCCAGCCAGGCGGATACTTCCAGATTTGCCGGAACGTGCAGGCCTCCCTGGTAGTTTTCGCGAAAATGATGTAAGCCCGGCCCGGCTCGAACTGGTAGCACAAGGGATCTGGCCCGTTTGACCAGTGCTCATCTAAAGTCGTGCTTTTGTAATGCCGGAAGTCAATTATCGGCCCGGCTGGATTGCCTTTAAGGGCCGAGATAACCCGGAAGCGTGTCTCTTCCACTGCCGTACCAGGTGTTATGCCCAGCCAGGAGTCCTGTCCGGTGCCGGATGAGAGCGCCTGCACTTTGATGACTAAATCGGCCTGAGCCGCCGTTTGCTCAAGTGTGAGCGGGGGACCGACAGCGTAAGCGTAAGCGGCCTGGGGAACAAAAAGCAGCCACAGCAGCAGAAAGACAGCAGGAAAGCGGTATTTGTTCATAGCATTATTATACTCTGCGCCGCAGAAAATGATCCTGGGCAGCATCAACCCAGTTCACTCGTAAGCAGGAATACGCGGCCACTGCGCCGAACTAGCGCTTATCTCTCACTGCGGGGAATCCTATGCCTTATCTGGAACTGCCGCTCGGCGATCAAGCGCCCGTTATCGTCAACATGATTGTGGAAATCCCGCAGGGGTCTTCCAACAAGTACGAGTTTGACCACGAGCTGGGCGTCTTCAAGCTGGACCGAACGCTGTATTCGCCGCTGTACTATCCGTTTGACTACGGCTGGATCTGCGACACGCTGGCGGAAGACGGCGACCCGCTGGACATTCTGGTCATCACCACCCAGCCGACATTCCCTGGCTGCCTGATTGCCGCCCGGCCCCTCGGCGTCCTGATGATGCGCGACGAGAAAGGGCCGGATGAGAAGATTTTGTCGGTCGCCGCCGCCGACCCGCGCTTTGAGGGCATCGAGCATTTGTCGGATTTGCCCGCGCATATTCTGAAAGAGATTGTCCATTTCTTTGACATCTACAAAGACCTGGAAGACAAGGAAACCACGGTTCTCGGCTGGCAGGATGTCGGCACTGCCCATGCCGTGATCGAAAAGTTTCGCTTGCAGCCAGGGCAGGGGCACTAACACGAAGGAGCTTATTTGGGAACCGCTTACACGCCGGGGCTGAAAGTCAGCCCGCACACGATTATCCAGCGGACGCGCCGCCTGCCGCTCAAAGGGGAAGTTTTAGTGGAAGCCGGGCAAGTGGTGACGCCGGACACGATTGTCGCCCGCGCGTCGCTGCCGGGCCTGATGCAGTCGGTCAAAGTCGCCGCGCAGCTTGGAATTGACGCCGACGAGATGCCGGGCATTCTGCTGGTCAAAGAAGGCGATATCATCGAAAAAGGCCAGGTGCTGGGGGTGACTAAAGCATTCTTCGGCATGTTGAAGTCCGAAGCGAAATCCCCGACCGCAGGCACGGTAGAGACCATTAGCGGCGTGTCCGGCAATGTGGGTGTCCGTCAGGCTCCGCTGCCGATTGATTTGACCGCGTATTTGTCCGGCACCATCACGGAGACCATGCCCGGCGAAGGCGTGATCGTTCAAACCGAAGGCGCACTCATTCAGGGCATTTTCGGGATCGGCGGGGAACGGGTCGGGGAGATTCAGATGGTCTCGGAGTCGCCCGAAAGCGATTTAACCGAAGCCGAGATTACTCCGGCGCTTGCGGGCAAGATCATTGTCGGCGGGGCGAACATCTCGGGCGTGGCTCTGCGAAAAGCGTCAGAGATGGGAGTCCGAGGAATTGTCGTCGGCGGCATCATTGACAAAGACTTGATTGACTTTTTGGGTTACGACATCGGCGTCGCGATCACCGGCCACGAAAACATCACACTCACGCTTGTCATCACCGAAGGCTTCGGCACAATTGCGATGGCCCGGCGAACATTCGAGCTGCTGCGCTCCCTGACAGGTAGACCGGCGTCCATCAACGGCGCAACTCAAATCCGGGCCGGCGTCATCCGCCCGGAAGTCATCGTTCCACTGGGGGCGCAGACAAGTGCTGCTCAAAACGCCGGCGACGACGAGGGCAATCTCTCCCTCGGCACCCCCATCCGGATTATTCGGGAACCCTACTTTGGCAAGCTGGCGTCCGTGTCCGGCCTGCCGCCGCAGCTTACCGTCATCGGCTCCGGGGCATCTGTCCGTGTGCTGGAAGCAAAACTGGCCGACGGTTCCGTCGTGATTGTTCCCCGCGCCAACGTCGAGATTATTGAAACAAGCTAAACACAGCAAAAAGCCCCGCATCAGTTGATAGCGGAGCCTTTCTTTACATCTGCTACTGCGAAGTCATCAAACGCTGGGTGCGCCGCCACTCTTTGTTCATGCTTTGCGTGAGCTGCATCTTTTCCTGCCGGACATGCTGCAGGCTGCGGGAAAGGGTGCGGTGCAGTACGCAGGCCACGCGAACGGCTTCCAGTTCGGCTGCCTTGACGTAGACTTTGCGGACACGGGTCCCTTCGCGCCAGATGCGATAATGATACGGCCCATGCGGCTGATCGTACTGACAGCGGCAGCCCGGCTTACCGCAACGGATGAATTGGGGGCAAACTTCGCCTTCCAGCGGTTCAAGCTCTTTGTGTTCGTTCGCGAGATTGTGTTCGGTGGGTGTTAGCTCAGCACTTGTGGGTAACTGCATTTCTCTTCCTGACTAGATTGGTCGCTTGCTTTTTTGTTTTATACCCGAATTTGCGTACAATTGTTCTCCAATCAGGCGCTGATCGCAACTTTTTTCTTTAACTCGTGTCATATTAGTCGTTGAAACCAATTTTTGTGAGGAAACTTTTGTGAGACGCTCTTTATTTCTTTCTTCTGCCGCAGCACTTTTACTTTCAGGATGCTCCCATCAAAACCCGCCGGTTGTCATGGCTCCGCCGGCTACGCCGGTGACGATTTCGCAGCCGATGGGCCAGGATCCGAACGGGCAGTATGCTGCCGCCAGCAGCGGGCAAAACGGTGCGTACAACTGGACGGAAGTCCCTGTCAATCAACAGGTTCAGATCACGCGGGCGGTGTTTGATCAGGGCGGGTATCAGCTCTATTCGCCGCAGGGGACAATTGTCGTTCCCTTCGCCAACCAGAATATGTACGTGATGAAGTTCGGCCAGTCCCGGACCGGCGGCATGTACTTTGTCAACAGCGGCCAGTTCCCAACTCTCTACGTGCCGCCGGGCGCGGGTCTCCAGAACGCCGCCCAGCCAAACTCCAACTGGTATCCGTTCCCGCAGAACTACGCTTACACGAACCCGGTGTATGTCGGCATCGCGCCAAGCTGGTCGGCGTTCTCCGGCATGGGCTGGTATCCCGGCATGGCCTATTACGGCGGCTACTATGGGTACAGCCCTTACAGCATGATCGGCCCGATGGTCGGCCTGCATTTCCTGATTGGCGGCTCGCCGTACTACGGCTGGAACTCGTACCACAGCTACTACAACAGCCATCCCTACGGCTATGCTCCCATGCGGGTCGTCAACCGCACGGTTTACAATCAGGCCTCCCGGAACTCGTTCAACTCCAGCGGCGGGTTTGGCCGACGCACCTTCGGCAGCGCCGGGTCCACGTTCGGCGGTCGCCCGAGCGGCGGCTCGTTCGGGCGCGGCCCGTCCGGCTTCGGCAGTACGCCGCGCCCGGCCTTCGGCAGCGGCGGGGCAGGCGGCTCATTTGGACGCGGCCCGTCGGGGTTCGGCGGCTCGTTCGGCGCAGGCCGTCGCTCCTTTCCGGTGTCCGCGCCTCCGCCGGTTTCTTCCGGCGGCTTCGGCAGCCGCCCATCCTACGGCGGCGGGTCATTCGGCGGCGGCGCAGCCGCTCCCAGGCCGTCGTTTGGCGGCGGAGGATTTGGCGGCGGCTCATTCGGGGGCGGGCGCTCTTCGTTCGGAGGCGGCGGGTTTGGCGGACGCCGCCGGTAACTGTCGCGCGGCACAACCTTGCAGGAGACAACAAATGAACGACATGACATTTCAGACCGGCGGCGACTGGCCTTCCACGACGCTCTACAACAATGGCGTTGAAGTCCTGGCCGCGCAGCTTTTCGTGGAAGTTCGCGCCGGGCGCGATGAGTACGACAACCCCATGAAAGGCGGCATCTACGACGGCACGGACCTGACGGCCTATGTGCGCCCGCAGGCCAACCCCGAAGCGCTCGTTGACATCCTGCCCGGCAAGCTGACTCTGACGTTCCCCGGCCACGAGATCGTGCTGGAAAACTACCATCCGCTCGTGGACCCCGAGGCAACGCGCGTCTGGTACAATGGACAGGACGTGACAAACCGCGTCGTGGACGTCTATGTGGACGTGAACGCGCAGGACGACCTCGTGAAAGCCTTTGTGTCCGTTTACAAGCCGCACTGGATTTCCACTGACGAAGTTATCACCTACACGATTGTTGCCTAAGACAGCAAGAGACCTACTGCACCGCTTCGTAACAAGTTACTTCGCTGTGGTCCTTCCTAAAGGAAGGATTAGGCTAGGAGATGTAGACTTCTATCTTATTGTCCTAATCCTTCCTTTAGGAAGGACCCTGCGAAGCGAAGAGTGAGCAAAGCAAGGTGGTAGGTCTCTGAAGGAGAAACCCTATGTTCGGCTCATCCAACGGCACACCCGCTGCCGCGTCCAACCTGCCCGCTGCCGCCGAAGTCGCCCGAATGCAGAGCCGCCTGACCCAGATCATCGTCAGCGGCCCGTCGTCCGCCGACCTGTTCGTCTTCCTGAACGGCCAGCCCGTACCGACCGGCGACGTCGAAAGCCTCAGCGTCGAAATTATCGCCCCGGACGCAAACGGCCAGAACGGCTCCGTCACAGCGATTTTGTCTCAGTACCGCACCGGCCCGACAGGAACACGCCAGACGCAGGGCGTTTCGCTGTTCCCCGGCACGGTCGAGCTGATTGCCCGTGGCCGCCGCATTGTCGTCACCTGCGAGCAGGACGGCTCGTTTGACGGCCTCTGGCTCGGCCTCGGCCTCCGCTCCGACGGCACCTCAAGCGAGCTAACCGGCGTTCAATCCCTGCGCCTCACCGCCGCACCAGGCTTAGTAGACGCCAGGCTGATTTGGAGCGACACCAACGCCGCCGAAGATTTGCTGCCGGAATCTTAAATCGGAATTCGAGGGAGAGTGAGCCATGAATCGGAATTCGAGGGAGAGTGAGCCATGAAAAGGACAGCTCCCTATTTGCTTGGCGCTTTTTTCGCTGTCTTGCTTGGATCGGTTTTCGTCACAGGAGCTTCTTCTGACATCTACTTACACAAGGGTCTGGATGCTTACAAGCATGGTGATTATCCCAAAGCAGAAGCGAACCTCAGCCGAGCAGAAGGGCTTGACGGACATAACGCATCTGCCCCTTACTATCTTGGTTTATGCCTGCATCACGACAGCCACAACGAAGCTGCGCTACGGGAGTTTAGAACAGTTTGCTCGACGGTTGAGGACAAAAAGTACGCCAGTCCATCCGACCGTCAGCTAGAGCAAGAAGCGAAGGCTCAGATACAGCAATTAGATACGAAACCGTAAAGGAAGAACATAATGGCAAGCACAATATCGACGACCCCTGTGCCAGTAACAACAGCAGAATATGAAGCCGAGTTTGAGATGCTGATGCAGGAAGCGAGTGGCATCAACGAGCGGATGAAGCAGGAAAGAGTGGAGATTGAGCGACTGAAAGTAGAAACAAAAGAAATCAGAGATGAAACCCGCGCTTTGCTTACGAGCATGGGGGCAAAGCTCTGATTATGTGGAAACAATTTCTTGACTTCAGCAAGCAAGTTATCACCCTCACCCAGAAATCGCGCCAGCATGAAGCAGATATTACAGAGGTTCAGCGAGACCTCAAAGAACTGCGTAATGAAGTGCGAGCACTGGCACAATTAGGGGCTCTAACAAAAATGCTGTCGCCCAGAGACCTCACCCGGTCGCTCCGCGCCCACCCTCTCCTTGTCAAGGAGAGGGTCGGAACGGAGTTCCGGGGTGAGGTACGGTTTTTGTTAGGGCCTCTTAGTGCGGGACGTGCAATGGGAGCACAAATACGACCGCGACATGGCTGTTCGCGACCGTGAAAACTTGATGCTGAAGCCGGAACTCCTATTAACCCGTAGTGAGCGTGGTCTGCCGCCGCCGGGGCTTGAAGACAAGTCTCTTTAACGAACGCTTATGCGATTCTTGCGAAAACGAACTCTGATTTTCGGTTTGCTCTGGCTGGCGGGTGCCGCTCATGCTGATACAACAACCAAGCGCCTGGCGCCGGGGGTGACGCTGACGCAGGAGATTGACCAGAAGACGCCGCTGATTATCAATGTCGTGTCGGTGGATTTGGATGCGCCGGGAGTGCGGATTGGGGTCGGCATCGGGCAGGACAAAGTCAACGCGCCGGACGCAACCCACGGGCGTGAGGATGTCACGCGGCTGGCCCGGCGCTGGGGGGCGGTCGCGGCGATCAACGCTGATTACTTCCCGTACACAGGGGACCCGCTTGGTGTTGGCATTCGGAACGGCGAGCTGTTTTCCGAGCCGTTTCCGGGTATTCACGGCAGCGGGCCGCGCGTGACTTTGGGGGTGACGCCGGATGGCCGGATACTGTTCGATAAACTTGGATTTCTCGGGGATTTGCAGGCGGCTGACGGCGCACGGGCGTATCTGAGCGGCATTGACCGGTCTACGGCTCCGGGCGAGATAGTCGTCTACAGCCCCATCTATGGGCAGACGACTTCCAACAAACCGGGCGGCGTGGAAGCGGTTATCTCAGGCGTTAATCTGCCGATCCGGGCCAACAAGCTGGTGACGGGGCATGTAGACCGGGTGGAAGTGGTTCGGGGGAACACGGAAACGATTCTCGAAGGCGGCCTTGTCCTCTCCGGCGGGCCGGGGGCAGGCGCGGACTTTCTAGCACGGCACATGCATCCTGGCGACCCGGTCAGCTTTGTGCTGGCCGTTGCGCCGATCGGGCAGGCACAGGGTGCCTTGCAGATTGCGTCCCTGCCGCGCACCGGCGGCGATTTGCCCTCACGCTCCGGCGAGGGATTGAACCGTTCGGCCTACTTATGGGCGATAGTGCCGTCGGCAGTGGGCGGCGGGCCGCGTCTTCTGACTGACGGTCAAGTGACGGTGGACTGGGCTGTCGAAGGCTTTGACGCCGGGTTTGCGGAAAGCCTGAACCCGCGCACGGCGGTCGGCACGACGCGCGATGGCCGTCATCTGCTGCTGGTCACGGTAGACGGGCGGCAGGCATTTTCGAAGGGCGTGTCGCTTGCCGGCATGGCATCAATTCTAAAGCGCTACGGAGCCTGGAATGCGATCAATCTAGACGGCGGCGGCTCAACAACAATGGCGGCTGACGGCCTGACCGTCAGCAATCCTGGCGGCGACGGCTCCGAGCGTCCTGTCGCCGACATGCTGCTGGTCTACAGCGACCGGGCATTCCAGGCAGGTGCCCCGGCGCTGCCGACTGTCACGGTGGACGCCGAAGCAGGCCAGGAAGAGGCCCTCCGCAGAAACGTGCCGGCGGCGCAGATTGTGCTGCCAAAGACGCCGCTGCGGGTCGGCGTCGCCGCTCCGCTGCGGCTTCAGGACGGCTCGCGTCTACTCTCCGGCAGTGCGCCCGGCATTCTCTGGCAGGGTCCGGTCGGCGGCAGGCTTGGCTTTGTCAACCAAAAGGGGTATCTTATCACGACCGCGCCCGGCACCGGCAGCGTGTCCGCACTCTACAACGGCCATCTGCTGACGGCACCGATTACGGTTATCGGCAAGACTGCGCCTGTTTCCGTGTACACGCTGTCCTGCCGCCTGGTGCCGGACCCAAACGGCCTGCGTAACCACAGCCAGCTTGTCATTCGCGTGACCGACCAGAACGGCAAGCCGCTGGCGTTCGCGCCGGTTCAGGTGCAGGCTACGCTGGGCACAGCAGACCAGGCCGCCGTGCAGACCGACCGAGACGGCACGGCAACCGTCGGCATCACCTGGGCTGCCGACACCGGCGGCTCTGTTCGTATTACTTCTTCGACAATTAGGGCGCTGACGCCCGTGACACTCAAACGACTATGACAACCGAAACTACTGCTGAAAAACCAACTACTGAGACCGGGCTTGTGACGCTCAAAGAAGTGCGCCATGACGCCCGTGTCCGCACCTATATCACCCGCGCCAACGAGCAGATGCAGGCCATCGGCTACACGGAGCATGGGCATCGCCACGCCGGGATCGTCTCGACTATCGCCCGCACCATTTTGACCAACCTCAGCCACCCGGAGCGGGAAGGGGAGCTTGCAGCCATCGCGGGCTATATGCATGACATGGGCTGCGTCATCAACCGCATCGGCCATGTCGAAGCTGGAGCGCTGATGTCCTTCACGATCTTGACCGACATGAAGATGGCCCCCGGCGAGATCGCCACGGTCATCGGAGCCATCGGCAATCACGAAGAGCCGAACGGTCTGCCCATTTCACCCGTTTCCGCCGCCGTCATCATCGCCGACAAGTCTGATGTCCATTTCTCGCGTGTTCAGGAGAAAGACCCCGTCAAGTGGGACATCCATGACCGTGTCAATTCCGCCGTCCAGAAGTCCTACCTGCACGTCAACGCCGAGCATAAGTCCATCATCTTGGAACTCGAAATTGACACCACCCATGCCAGCGTCACCGAATACTTCGAGATATTCGTTCTCAGAATGGTTCTCTGCCGCCGCGCCGCCGATTTTCTAAACTGCAAGTTCCACCTCAAAATCAACGGCGTGAATTTGTGAAGCGATATGTTCAACTTGCCAAAGCCGCTTAGTTATTCGTGTCGGCAACAACAGGATCGTTTCGATGTGCAACTCGTCAGAAAATCCCGTGATATATATTACGTTTGGGGCGTAGATGCTACGCAACAGAGCAAGCTCATCCGCAGCATCAAGCCGCACCCGATGTATTTCTTCTTCAGGGAGCCGCATCCGGCTTATCGAAAGCAACGAGGTCTACGCCGTCACATACTAAAGCCGCGTTCGACTTGACGGTGAAAGAACAACAAGAACAGCCCCAGCCAATTGGCTGGGGCTGTTTTGCACTGCGCTATTATATCTCGTTGGCTTCTTCGCCCTTGACGGTGTCTTCGGTGACGTTCTCGCTGATTTCCGTCTTGTCCTCACTGCTTTCCCCGTGGCTGGTGCTGGTGGTTTCCGTGCCGCCGGGGATGTCCTGGGTTTCTGTCTTTGTGTCGTCCATTGGTGCGCCTCCTAAAGTCGTGCTGACCCAATCATGCCCCGGTGAATGGCATGGCTAAACTTTGATCCTAAACTTCGCCGCCGACTTCCTGCAAGACCATTGCCGCGCCGCCTAACACGCCGGCGTTGTCGCCAAGCTCGGCGGGAACGATCTGGCAGATGCGGGACATGGAGCGGATCGCGCAGGCGGTTGCCGTGCGCCGAATGGGTTCCAGAATGATCTCGCCGGCCTGGGCAATGCCGCCGCCGACGACAATCATCTGCGTGTTGAACAAGTTGATGAGATTGGCGACGCAGACGCCCAAGTAGTAGCCGGTTTCCTCGTAGACTTCTAAAGCGACGGCGTCGCCGCGCTGGGCTTCCTCGGCGATGATGGCAGGTGTCAGGGCAAAGCGGTCGTAGTCCACCCGCTCTCCGAGCGTGGTCGGGCGGCCGGACTGGATTTTGCGGGCGGCCCGCTCAATGATGCCGTCGCGCTGAGCCTCCCCTTCCACTGTGCCGAAGGCCGTGTTGCCGCCGCGTCCGCCGGGGTTAATGATCATGTGGCCGATCTCGCCCGCGCCGCCGTCCGCGCCGTCCAGCAGCTTGCCGTTGACAATAATGCCGCCGCCTACTCCGGTACCAAGCGTCACCATAATCATGTGGCGCACGTCCCGGCCTGCGCCAAAGCGGAACTCACCCAGCGCCGCGAGATTGGCGTCGTTGCCGATCCGCACCGGCACCCCGAGCAGCGTTTCCACGAGATGCGCGATGGGAACACCCTTCCACTGGTCCTTGAAGTTGGGTGCCCAGAGGACCAGCCCTTCGGAGGCCCGGACATGGCCCGGCACGGCAATGCCAACGCCTAGCACCTCATCGCGGCTAATGCCGGCGGCATTCAGAGCTTCCTGCACGGCCTCCACAATCTGCCCCGCTGTTTGTGCGATGCCTTCCATTGCCATCGAGGGAAGGTTTGCGCCACGCACCACGATCTCTTCCGTAGCCCGGTCCAGCACCGCCGCCCGGACATTCGTTCCGCCTAAATCCACACCGACTACATAGTTCTTGTTCTGATCCAAATTTCTGCCCCCGTTGCGAAAACTTTGCTTTCGAAAACTCTGGTTCAGTATAGCGGACGCCCCCAATGAAGTCAAGGTTAGCAGAAGCGCGATTGTGCTATAATCAGAATTATGGATACAAAATCGAGATCCTTTGTCCCACACCCATGCCGCCAATGTCTGAGGAAGAGAAAGCATCTTCGCGGCGTCTCATTGAGAAGCTCAAAGCAGAAGGCCATCCCTTAGCTGAAGTTGCTGGGATGTCTATGGATGATCCCACCTTTGACGATTTTCTCGCAGAAATGCGAGAGCACCGGCGTCAGGTTGAGGAAGACCCAAATTACTAAGCGCGAGGAGCTAAAGTTATGAGCAAGCAAGCGGCAGAAAAAACAGGCGGTCAATCGAATCCTGAAACTCCATCTTTGGAAGGCATGACTCTGGAGCAACTGCTGGCGAAAGCCAAAGCGGACAATCATCCCTGGCTTCCGGCAATCGGCATTTTTGAGGACGACGCGGTTTTCGCGGGCTGGCAGCAGGCAATCCAAGATTACCGCCGCAGCGTGGATGAAGACCCACAAGCCTTGTGAGACTGAAAGCCCATGCCTCTGAAAATACTGGATACGGTGACGCTTTCGATGCTGGAACGGAAGGACTTGGCCGTTTTGCGCCAGTTTCTTGCCGTGCCGCCAACGGAAGTAGCAGTTACGGTGATCAATGTAGAGGAACAAATGACTGGCTGGCAGCTTTACCTGCGCCGTGCCAAAACAGACAAAGAGCTTGCGGTGGCTTACGAAAAACTGGCGGCTTCGGTCCGGGTGCTGTCTGGAATGCGTATTGTCGGATTTTCCGAGTCTGCCATTGCCCGCTATAAAACGCTTTCGGCGATGAAGCTAAACGTCGGCAAAATGGACCTGCGGATTGCGGCGATTGCCCTGGAAGAAGGCGCGACGGTAATCACGCGGAACCTGCGCGACTTTCAGCGGGTTCCTGAACTGATTTGCGAAAATTGGGCGGACTAGGCGCAAGATTTTAGAAAACTTATTATGGCTGACATCAAACAACAACTTCAAGAGCGCATCCTTATCTTGGACGGCGCGATGGGGACGATGATCCAGCGCCACAAGTTTGAGGAGCCGGACTACAGGGGCAAGCGATTTTTAGACCACCCACTGGACCTAAAAAACAACAATGAAGCGCTGATGCTGGTCCGGCCCGATGTTATTGAAGACATTCACCGGGCGTATTTGGCTGCCGGCGCGGACATCATTGAAACTAACACGTTCAACGCTTGCTCGGTGTCTATGGCCGACTTCGGCATGGAAGACTTGGTGGTGGAGATGAACCACACGGCGGCCAGGCTTGCCCGCCGCGCTGCCGATGCCTACTCGACGCCGGACAAGCCGCGCTTTGTCGCGGGGGCGCTTGGGCCGCAGACGCGCTCGGCGACGGTTATGGTGGACTCCAATCATCCGGAAAAGCGCAATGTTGATTTTGATCAGCTTCGGGACGCTTACTATGAGCAAGCGAAAGCGCTTTTGGACGGCGGCGTGGATTTGCTGCTGTGCGAAACGACGTTTGACACGCTGAATTTGAAAGCTGCGCTGTTTGCGATCCAGCAGTTGTTTGACGACACGGGCCGCGAAGTGCCGGTTATGGCGTCGCTGACCGTGACCGATCTCGCCGGCGGCAACCTGTCCGGGCAGAATATCGCGTCCATGTGGAACTCGATTTCCCATGTGCCGCTGCTGTCGGTGGGCCTGAACTGCGCGTTTGGGCCGGACCTGATGCGGCCCTTTCTGGAAGAGCTGTCGCAAATTGCGCCGGTGTTTATCAGTTCTTATCCAAACGCCGGGCTGCCTGATCCGATGTCTGAGACGGGCTTTAGCTTTACCGTGGACCAGATGGTACCGTCCATCCGCGAGTGGGCGGAGAACGGCTGGCTGAACATCATTGGCGGCTGCTGCGGCACGACTCCGGAGTTCATTCGGGCGTATGCCGAGGCTGTCAAAGATTGCCCGCCGCGAGTTCCAGCGCCGGCTCCCACGCGAACGCTGCTGAACGGAACGCAGATGTTCTCCTGGCGTCCTGAAGTCCGGTTCGTCAATGTCGGCGAGCGGTCTAACGTCACAGGGTCGCCTAAGTTCAAGAAGCTAATTTTAGAGGGCAATTACGAGGCTGCGCTGACAATCGCCCAGCAGCAGGTGGACCAGGGAGCGCAGGTGGTGGATGTCAACATGGACGAGGCCATGTTGGACGGCGAAGCGGCGATGACCCGCTTCCTCAATTTGGTGCAGGGCGAGCCGAACATCAACCCCGTGCCGGTCATGGTGGACAGCTCCAAGTGGTCGGTCATTGAAGCCGGGCTAAAATGTCTGCCGGGCAAGGGCATCGTCAACTCCATTAGCCTGAAAGAAGGCGAGGAAGCGTTCAAGCACCGGGCGAAGCTTATTCGGCGCTACGGCGCGGCAGCCGTAGTCATGGCGTTTGACGAGTTCGGGCAAGCCGACTCAAAAGACCGCAAAGTCGAGATTTGCACCCGCGCCTATAATATATTGACCCAGGAAGTCGGCTTTCCGCCGGAAGACATTATCTTTGACCCAAACATCCTGACCATTGCGACCGGCATTGAAGAGCATAACAATTTTGCTGTTGACTTCCTTGATGCGACTCGGGAGATCAAGCGTACTCTGCCGGGATGCCATGTGTCGGGCGGCGTTTCTAATCTGTCGTTCTCGTTCCGGGGCAACAATGTCGTGCGCGAAGCCATGCACACGGCGTTTTTGTACCATGCCATTCAGGCGGGGCTTGACATGGGCATTGTCAACGCCGGGCAGCTTGGCGTTTACCAAGAAATACCTCAAGACCTGCTGGAACTGGTGGAAGACACATTGTTCAACCGCCGCTTGGATGCTACCGACCGGCTTCTGGCGTATGCCGACACGGTCAAAGGCGCGGTCACGACCGAGAAGACCGAAGAAGCCTGGCGGTCGGAGAGCGTCGAAGAGCGGCTGTCCCATGCGCTGATTAAGGGCATCACGGATTACATTGAAGCCGATACCGAAGAAGCGCGTCAAAAGTATCCGAAGCCGCTGGAAGTGATCGAAGGGCCGCTGATGACCGGCATGAACGTCGTCGGCGACCTGTTCGGTGCGGGCAAAATGTTCCTGCCCCAAGTCGTTAAAAGCGCCCGCGTCATGAAGCGGGCCGTCGCTGTGCTGCTGCCGTACATGGAAGAAGAAAAGAAAGCCTCCGGCGACACGCGGGCGCAGGGCAAAGTCTTGATGGCAACGGTCAAGGGCGACGTGCATGACATCGGCAAGAACATTGTCGGCGTCGTCTTGGGCTGCAACAACTATGAGATCATTGACATGGGCGTCATGGTTTCCGCCGAGAAGATACTCGCAAAAGCCAAAGAAGAGAACGTAGACGTGATCGGCCTGAGCGGTTTAATTACGCCGTCGCTGGACGAAATGACCCATGTCGCCCGCGAAATGGAGCGCCAGGGCTTCACCGTGCCGCTGCTGATTGGCGGGGCTACGACAAGCCGCGTTCATACAGCGGTCAAGATCGCACCGTTCTACAAGCAGCCTGTGATTCATGTCTTGGACGCCTCCCGCGCTGTCGGCGTTGTTTCCAATCTCATCAGCGACGACCTTAAGGCTGAGTATGTCAGGGGGGTAACCCTTGAGCAGCAGGCCGCGCGGGACCAGCACGCGGGCAAGCGGAACGACAAGAAGACGCTCTCAATCGCCGCCGCCCGCGCCAACCAGACCCCAATCCTTTGGCGTCCTGAGGACATCGCGAGGCCCAGCTTTACCGGCGTTCGTGCCGTCACGAATCTGCCGCTGTCTGAACTGGTGCCGTTTATTGACTGGTCGCCGTTCTTCCGGGCTTGGGAGCTGCACGGGCGCTACCCGGAGATCTTTGACGATGCAGTGGTCGGCGAAAGCGCCCGCAAGCTTTACGAAGAAGCCCAGGCATTGCTGTCTCAGCTTGTCTGCGACAAATCGCTCCGGGCCAACGGCGTCTACGGCTTCTTCCCGGCCAATTCCATTGGGGATGATATTGAGCTGTACACCGACGACACGCGCACCGAAGTTTTGAGCGTCATCCACACGCTCCGGCAGCAGGGCGAGAAGTCCGAAGGCAATGCCAACAAAGCGCTGTCCGACTTCATCGCGCCCAAAGAAACCGGGCTGGCCGACTACTTGGGCGGCTTCGCTGTGACTGCTGGCCTGGGCGTCGAAGAGCTGTCGCAGAAGTTCAAAGAAGAACTCGACGACTACAACGCCATCATGGTTAGCGCTCTGGCAGACCGTTTGGCCGAAGCCTTTGCCGAATACCTGCACAAACGCGCCCGCGAAGACAGCGGCTACGGCTGCGGCGAGAACCTCTCCCGTGAAGATTTGATCAAAGAGCGCTACCGCGGCATCCGCCCCGCGCCCGGCTACCCGGCCTGCCCGGACCACACCGAGAAGCGCACACTCTTTGACCTGCTCGGCGCGGAAAAAGCCGCCGGCATCCACCTGACCGAAAGCATGGCGATGACCCCGGCAGCATCGGTCTCCGGCTTCTACTTCTCGCACCTGGAAGCCAAATACTTCTCGCTGGGAAAGATCGAGCGCGACCAGGTGGAAGACTACGCCAGGCGCAAGCAAATGGACCTGCCGACCGTGGAACGCTGGCTCGCGCCAGTCCTGAACTACGACCCAGAATAGGAGGCTCAGATGGCTCAGACAATGGCGGGAACCCGCCCTTTATCCACGGACACGCCGCCGAAAATCAGTTATGAGGAATTTTTAGTGCGCTACGACGGCGTTCATGCCGAATGGGTGGATGGAGAGGTGGAACTGATGAGTCCGATTTCCAACGCGCACCAAGAAATTAGCGGTTTTCTACTGTCTCTAATGCGCGAATTTGTAGAAGTGCATCAACTCGGAATCGTGCGCTACGAGCCATTCCAGATGAAGCTCATCACGACGCCGCGTGGACGCGAACCGGACATCATGTTTATCTCCGAAGCAAACTGCGTCAATATGCAGCCCAACTACCTCAATGGTCCTGCTGATTTAGTGATTGAAATTGTCAGCCCGGAAAGCATCGAGCGAGATCGGGTGAAGAAGTTCACCGAATACCAAAACGGCGGCGTTCCCGAATACTGGCTGGTTGATCCTTTGATACAGCAGGCAGACTTCTTTCGACGTGACGCTCATGGAGTTTTTCAGCGTAACCCCGCCAATATCGGTGGCGTTTATTATTCGATGAGCCTACCCGGCTTCTGGGTACGCGAGGAATGGTTCTGGCAATCGCCCACTCCCTCAATGTCTGTAATGCGGAAAGAGTTCGGGTTGCCGTAAGAATGCCCGCCATACATGAAATTCGCGCCGATTATGACGCTACCAGCATTGTCGTCTACCAGGCATACCCAAAGCCTATCGCCGAAGCGGCATTAAAGGCTGGTACTTTCGTCGCGCCGTTCTCCTTTGGGCGCATGACCTGGATTAAGCCGTCGTTCCTTTGGCTGATGGAGCGCAGCAACTGGAGACAGAAGGCGGGGCAGGAGCATATATTGGCCGTCCGTGTCACGCGGACAGGCTGGGAGCAGGCTTTAACCCAAGCTGTTCTGACCCACCCGGAAAAGGGTGTTTACCGGGACGAAGAAGATTGGCGGCGGCAACTCGATCAGTCGGTGGTTCATGTGCAATGGGACCCGGAGAGGACATTGCGTGGAACGCCTCTTGATTACAAGAGCATTCAGGTAGGTATCAGCCGGCATCTAATTGAGCAGTATGTGAATGAATGGGTTGTAGGCATTCAGGACATGACGCCGCTTGTGCGAAAAATGCACGGCTTAATCCAATCCGGTCAAGCAACAAAGGCAAAAGGCTTCTTGCCTAGGGAGCGGGTTTATCCTGTACCGGAAGTTCACAAAAATTGTTTAGGAATGAACTCAAGATGAAACACGAGAGGTTATGTCTGACAGTGGTTTTTGTTGACACGCCCATTGACAAACAAAGGGGCTTGTGACATAATTCACAAGTAGCGTGAGCAGGGGAACCTGCGCGGCGCATCGTCTGTTTTTCTTCTTGGGTTTGCTTTTAGAGAGGGAACAAAATGATTCCTATCGCCCCGTCCGCCCTGTCACCGACGCCGCACATTTCCGATTACCTGCCGCTGATTGTCCTGCTGTTTGTTGCCGTCGCGCTTGCGGGCGCTTTGGTCGGGCTGTCCTGGATACTGGGGCCGAAGAACCCATCCGCCGCGAAGCTTGCGCCGTATGAATGCGGCGTGACGCCCGTCGGGTCGGCGCGGGAGCGGTTTCCGGTGAAGTTTTACCTCATCGCGATGCTCTTCATCGTGTTTGATATTGAGACGGTCTTTCTCTATCCCTGGGCAGTGACCTTCACGAAATGGGGCTACCACTCGGCGCTGCAAGTGTTCAGCCTGATGGAAATGGTGGTCTTTATCGTGATTCTGTTTGTTGGGTACGTGTATGTTTGGAAAAAAGGTGCGTTTGAATGGGAGTAGAGCAAAATCTTGGCGTCCTGACGGTGCCGCTGAATAAAGTGGTCAACTGGGCGCGTCGCAACTCGGTCTGGCCAGCGACGTTTGGCCTGGCCTGCTGCGCCATTGAAATGATGGGCAGCACGAACTCGCGGTATGACCTAGCCCGGTTCGGCTCGGAAGCATTCCGCGCATCCCCGCGTCAGGCGGACTTGATGATTGTCGCGGGCCGCGTGTCAAAGAAAATGGCTCCGGTGCTGCGGCAGATCTACGATCAGATGCCGGAGCCGAAGTGGGTGATCTCGATGGGCGACTGCGCTTCCTGCGGAGGCGTGTTCAACAACTACGCGATTCTGCAGGGTGTAGACCAGATTGTCCCTGTAGATATTTATGTGCCGGGCTGCCCGCCGAACCCGGACGCGCTGATCTACGCGATCAACCAGCTGCAGAAGAAGATTGACCGCGAGCATTTCAGCGATCACCACCAGAGATAGTTTAGAAGCAGGCAACCTATGGATTATGATGTGCGTCTCGGCCTGACGCCGACAGACCTTCAGTTACGAGAGATTCAAGTCAAGCGGCCTGATGAATGGGTGGACCTGAACCCCGATGACTGCGTCGAGCTGCGGCTCATTCAGGAGCAGTTCCCCGGCTCGGTGGTGCAGACGCGGCTGTTTCGCGGCGAGAAGACGATCGTTATCAACAAAGCAAATGTCGTCGGCATCTGCAAAATGCTCCGCGATGCCAAAGAAACAAATTATAACTACCTGTCGGACCTGACCTGCTTTGACCGTTTGGACATCATGGACGAAGATGATGAGAACGAGATGCGGTTTGAGGTCATCTACAACATGTATTCGATGGGAACATTCGGACGGCTTCGCCTTAAAGCCCAGGTCAGCGAAGATGACGCGACCATTGACACCGTCGAAGGCGTCTGGCCGAACGCGAACTGGAACGAGCGCGAAGTGTACGACATGTTCGGCATCGCGTTCAACAACCATTCTGACCTGCGGCGGATTTTGATGCCCGACGACTGGGTAGGCCATCCCCTGCGGAAAGACTTCCCATTGGGCGGCGAAGAGATTGAGTTCACACACAATGTCCGGGGCCAGTAGAAAAGCCCCCCCAGCCCCCAATTCTGGGGGAGTAAGAGTGCAAGCTGTTCTGCTCCGGTTCCCCTATTATTGGGGGCTAGGGGGCGGCTTTTAGAAAAGACTAAAGACTATGGCACTGATTGAGCGAGATTTACTCACCCAAAGCGAGACCGACAAGCCGCTGATCCAGCGTCTTGGCGCGGGGATTGACGCCGAGCGGGTTCAGACCGACGATGGCGATTTGATGATCGTCAACATGGGGCCGCAGCACCCATCCACGCACGGCGTTCTGCGCCTCGTCGTCGAGCTGAACGGCGAGAACGTCATGAAAGCGACGCCGCATATCGGCTACCTCCATACGGGTCTGGAAAAGACTATGGAGAACATGACGTATTACAAGGCGCTGACCATTACAGACCGGGAAGATTATCTTTCCAACCTGATGAACAACCTGGCGTATTCATTAGCGGTCGAAAAGCTGATTGACTGCGAAATCCCGCCCCGCGCTCAGCGCCTGCGGCTCATTCTTAACGAGCTGGAGCGGATCGCATCGCACCTCTTGTGGCTGGGAACGCACGCGCTGGACATCGGCGCAATGACGCTGTTCTTCTATACATGGCGCGAGCGTGACCAGATCCTGGACATGAAGGAAATGATGTCCGGCGTCCGCATGATGACCTCCTGGATTTGCCCCGGCGGCCTGCGCGGGGATATGCCGGAAGGCTGGTTCCACAAGGTCAACCGCTTCGTGGCCGACTTCCCGCGCCGCTTAGGTGAGTACAACCGGCTCATTGCCAAGAACCCGATCTTTATCGAGCGCCTTAGCGGCGTCGGCGTGATCTCCGCCGAAGACGCCGTGGCATGGGGCCTGAGCGGTCCGTCCCTGCGCGGCTCCGGCGTGGCCTGGGATGTTCGCAAGGCAAACCCCTACACGGGCTACGATGAGTTTGACTTTGACGTTCCAACCGGCACCAAAGGCGACGTTTACGACCGGTTCCTCTGCCGCATGGAAGAGATGAACCAGTCGCACCGCATCTTAGTCCAGGCGCTGAAAGACGTCCCAAGTGGCCCGGTGATGACCAGCGACCGCAAGATCGCCCCGCCGCCCCGCGCCGAGTTGGACACATCCATGGAGTCCTTGATCCATCACTTCAAGCTGTTCACCGAAGGTTACCACCCGCCCGTCGGCGAGTCGTATGCCTGCGTCGAGAGTGCTCGCGGCGAAAAAGGCTACTATATCTATAGCGACGGCTCCAACAAGCCGGCCCGCGTCAAGATTAAAGGCCCGTCGTTCAACAACTTGCAGGCGCTGCCCAAGATGGCCGAAGGCCGCATGATCGCCGACGTTGTCGCCATTATCGGCTCCATTGACATCGTTTTAGGGGACATTGACCGCTGAGGTGCAGCAGTGGATGACTGGAAAAGCATTTTGCAGAACGAGTTCTCAGCCGCGGAGGTTCGTTTCTGCTCCAAACTCGCTGTGATCTTGTCTGGGACGCTGATGCTTTCGACAGATTAATCACCGCAATGGAAGCTTGCTGTCGGGCAACTGTTGGAGAAGAAACTCTTGACCGCTGGGTGGCTGATGGCTTCTGGTATATCTCATGGTTTGTAGAGAATTGGACGACGCACCCGAACTCCCAGAGCCATCAATCGAAGCCAAAAGAGTATTACGAAGCTGCTTACTTGTATTTGTTCAACCTTGCAAGCTGGTATTTCGACGATTGCCCCTGGACTGATGGCGGCACTCAGGCCCGTGCAGAATTCCGCCGATTGCACGATCTAACAATACCGACTGATTGGAAAGACTGACACCAAAACGTCTATGTTTACCGAAGAAGCATTACAAAAACTTGATGCCATCATCAAGAAGTACCCAACCAAGAAGTCCGCGCTGCTCCCGGCCTTGTGGCTTGCTCAGGAAGAGAACGAAGGCTGGGTGCCGCGCGAAGCGATGCGCGAGATCGCCGTTATCCTGGGCCTCGCGCCTGCCGAAGTGGAAGGTGTCGCCACCTTCTACACGATGTACAACAAGGCCCCCGTCGGCAAGTACCATTTGGAAGTCTGCCACAACATTGTTTGCATGGCCGTCGGCGCGGATGAGCTGATTTCCCACATCGGCGACAAGCTTGGCATTGAAAAAGGCGCGACGACTCCTGACCGCAAGTTCACACTGAACGGCGCGGAGTGTTTAGGAGCCTGTGCCAATGCTCCCTGCATGATGGTCGGCGCGACCTACTACGAAGACCTAGACTTCGAGAAGACCGACCGTATTTTGGACGAATTAGCAAGCAAGTAACCAAAGGCATCAACATGGTCAAACCCAATACTGGTAGCTCAAACAAGTTTGTATCAGTACGTTTGACCATAGTGGTTTCAGTTGTTTGTACTGCTTGCCTTGTGTTGGCGGACGTTCCTGACAGGAAGAGTATAGAAGACAATCCTGTCAACTCAACTTGGTTAAAGGCATCTGCTCAAAGCTGGATTGGCAAGCAGTTGGTATTTTTAGAGATACTTAAGTTTTAGAGATACTTAAGCAGGATGATGTTCAAGAATGCTCAGATTTTTTGGTGGTCAGACCTCCGAAGTCTAAACGGGATAGCAGTATAGAGACAAAATCTGGACAGCCGATTTGTCAGAAGTTTGTTGGTAAAACAGTTACAATAACAAAGGTTTTGTCTTATTCGGAATTATCAGGTAAGTCCTCCGTCGAGGTTGTCTTTCTTCTCAATGAGCCTACGACCAACACCAACATTGCAGCAACGACGAACTTTGGGTTGCTGCATCATCTGGCCGGTGCGACCGCTTTACAAGCCGCAAAAGGTAAGTGGTTGAACAAAACGATTTATGCAAAAGATACACATCTATATCAATACGATGCCAAACAAGGTTTAGAGACATCAGTAGATGTTCCGCCTGGTCAGCCTCTTAACGTGACAGACGTGATTTGGGGGATGGACAAATCAAACCCTATCTGGATTGTAGTCAAAACAGATGCGGGAAGACGTGGCTACTACCAAATTTCAGAAGGCCATAGCCCCATAAGCGCAGTTTATACAGCAGAGGTTGGTAACGAAGAAGCTAGTTTCTTTGATATTGACCCTAAGCTACTGGCAGGGTGGTCGTCGAGTGTTCTTGATGACATAACTGCACATCGCGTCGCAGTCGGTATGACCAGCGAACAGGTCATTCTATCGATAGGCAGTCCTGACAAGACAAACAAGTATACAGGGGCTGATGCTACCACTAAGCAATGGGTTTATCCGCATAAATACGTATCCCTGCGTTATGGCAAGGGGACGGACGTTCAAGATTTATAGGTTGCTGTTCTTCCTGTGAGCCAGACCCGGCTTGGTGGAGATGGGTGTGACTTGCTTACTACCGTTTTCCAAGAGTTAAGGCAAAAAGGTCACTAATGCCTACCGAGGAAGAGCTAGTTGGCTTCTGGATCGTAGACCCAGGTCAAAAAACAAGAATAGCTGCAATCCGCTATCACTTTCGCGAACATGGCAAAGAAGTCGGAGCGGAAACCGTTGAACAGTATTTGCGGAAAGCAGTTGCTTTTCGTCAAGAAAAGGTTGGTGCTGGCAGACCTGTGGATGGACCGACACCAGGAGTTAAGCGTTATACTAAGCAAGGCAAGTTTATAGACCTTGCTCCGAGTGGCGAAATTGTTTCTTTCGGCGATCTTGAGCATAACAACTATGAGTAGCTATACCGCTAGTAAGTACGCAGACACGCTTTACCAGATGTCTCAGGAAGATCAGGGACCTTTTCCGTATGAAGATTGCAAAAAACTTTTACGAGAAGCAGGCAATAACCTCTACGATGATTTAGTCCCGGATTTAAACACCTACTTCTACGAGATATACTCCTATAGTGCAGGAGCAAAGAACCTTGTCGCATGGTCTAGCGAAGAGTTGACGCACTCACGGAATCTATTTTACAAGTCTTTTTTTGACAGGTATCCGAAATATACGCCGCTTCAGACGATGATCAATAAGGATAATGTTCCTACTTTAGCCCAGCGCATAAGTTTATACGATCAAATCCGTCTTAGTCTGACAAAGTTTATTTCAATCTTGATAGACGAACAAGTCCTTTTGAAAACTTCTCAAAAGAAGCTATTGGAAGCACATCACTGACGACAATTTTGATCTTTTAGAAAGCCGCTGATACCAATGGCAACTGAACAAGTTAAGTTTTTGACGAAGTACCGCGATGTGCCGCATTATGACGATGTTGATGTCTACATGGCGCACGAAGGGTACGACGCGGCGCGGAAGGCTCTGACAATGGAGCAGGACGCGATTATCAACGAGATGAAGATCTCCGGCCTGCGCGGGCGGGGCGGGGCGGGCTTCCCGACATTTATTAAGTGGAACGGCATCCCGAAGAACTGGGACCAGCCGCACTATTTAGTAATTAATGCGGACGAAGGCGAGCCTGGAACGGCGAAAGACCGTGACCTGATGGACCACATGCCGCACATGCTGGTTGAAGGCTGCATCATCGCGGCGTATGCCATTCGCTCGAATGTCTGCTATATCTACGTTCGCGGCGAATACATGCACCCGGCGAAGCAGGTGGAAAAAGCAATTGCGGAGGCGTATGCGAAGGGTTTCTTAGGCAAGAACATCTTCGGCAGCGGCTTTGACCTCGACATCCATGTCCACATGGGCGCGGGGTCGTATGAGTGCGGGGAAGAGACGGCGCTGATGTCGTCGCTGATGGGCGAGCGCGGGATGCCCCGACACAAGCCGCCGGCCGCGCCGCTGCCGGTTGTAAGCGGCGTCTGGAAGTCTCCTACGGTTGTCAACAACGTCGAGACAATCGCAACCGCTGTGCCGATCATCAATGTCGGCGGGGCGGAGTACAGCAAGTACGGCACCGGAACACCGGGGCAGGGACCGGCCTCACGCGGCACTAAGCTTGTTACGGTCAGCGGACACGTCAAGAAACCCGGCAACATTGAGATCGTGCTGGGAACACCGATCCGCGAAATCATCTACGACATCTGCGGCGGCATGAAGGACGATATTCCGTTCAAGTTCATGATCCCTGGCGGCTCGTCGGTCCCGCTGCTGGTGGAAGACGCGCTGGATACGCCCTATGATTACGAGTCGCTGTCTAAAGCCGGTTCATTCTTAGGCTCCGGGGCACTGATGGTCTACAACCAGAACACGAGTGTTCCGGCGATTATGACCCGATTGATGCACTTCTACGCCCATGAGTCCTGCGGCAAGTGTACGCCCTGCCGCGAGGGAACGTCCTGGCTGGTTAAGATCCACGACCGGATCATGGCGGGCGGCGGACGCTACGAAGACATTGACATTCTGAGCGACATCTGCAACAATATCGCAGGACGCTCCTTCTGCCCGCTCGGCGATGCCGCCGCCTGGCCGATTGTCGGCCCGACCGGCACGGGCGGAGCATTGAAGTATTTCCGGCATGAGTACGAAGAGCTGGTCCGAAACGGGGCCGGCGGCAAGAAGCGGGCCTTTGCGCCTTTACAGATGGCGGCGGTCTAAAACAAAACGTATCAGGAGATGGAGCATGGTCAGCAGCGAGCATAAAGCGTTCTACGAAGCCAATGGGTACGTTGTCGTCAAAGGCTTGTTTTCGGCGGAGCAGACCGAAGTCTACCGGGAGCATTTCATGGCACTCCGGGTCGAAGGCAGCAAGCTCGGCGACATGGTCGCGGACACGCAGAAGGCGGGCGATCCGCTGAAAGCGTTCCCGCGCATGATTCACATGCACCGCTGGGACCAGACCAGCCTTGACTTCGTGCTGAACCCGCAGATTGGCGAGTGCCTGGCAGCGTTTTTAGGCAACGAGCCGCTGGCAGTCCAGACCATGCTTTACTTCAAGCCCGCCGGGGCTAGAGGTCAGGCGCTGCACCAGGATAACTTCTACCTGCGGGCCGCGCCGGGAACCTGCATGGCGGCTTGGCTGGCACTCGACCCGTGCGATGAAGAAAACGGCTGTATGCGGGTGGTTCCCGGCAGCCACAACTGGCCGATTCTATGCCCGGTGGAAGCCGACACGGCGGCCAGCTTTACGAATGTTACCGTGCCGATCCCGGACAGCATGGAAGCTGTGCCGGTTATCATGGAGGCCGGTGATGTGATGTTCTTTAACGGTTCGCTGGTGCATGGCAGCTACCCGAACACGTCGGCGGATCGCTTTCGCCGCTCGCTCATCGGCCACTATATTGAGGCCCGTGCCGAGCAGGTCTCCAAGTTCGACCAGCCTGTCCTTCGCATGGACGGCACTGCTTACGAGATTGACGGCGTCGAAGATGGCGGTCCCTGCGGCGTCTGGGTAGACCGCGACGGCAAACCCGAAATTGAGCTGTCCGACCGTGAGCTAGTGGTGGCAGGACACGAGTAACATGATATTTGCGGCTTTTAGAGTTTAGTGATTAACACAACATTTAGAGATTAGAGCAAGAGAAAATACGCATGGCGGAAACAACAATAGCACCGGTGCAGGGGAAGACGACAGAGAAGCCGCCGGTGGAGATGGTCAATCTGACGATTGACAGCAAGGCTGTCTCGGTCCCCAAAGGCACACTCGTCATCACGGCGGCATTCCAGGCGGGGGCGGACATTCCGTACTTCTGCCACCACCCTCGCCTGAAGCCGGCGGGTGCGTGCCGGATGTGCCTGGTCAAAATTGAGAAGATGAACAAAATCCAGACTGCCTGCACCGTCCCCGTGGCGGAAGGCATGGTTGTGGATACGATCTCGCCGGAAGTCAAGCAGGCGCAGAACGGCATTCTGGAGCTTCTGCTGATTAACCATCCACTCGACTGCCCGGTCTGTGATCGGGGCGGCGAGTGCCCGCTGCAGAACATGGTCTACCAGTACGGGCCGGGCGTGACGCGGTTCATTGACGAAAAGCGGCATTTTCCTAAAGCTGTGCCGATCTCGGACTATGTAGTCCTGGACCGGGAGCGCTGTATTCAGTGTGCCCGGTGTACGCGCTTTACCGAGGAGATTTCCGGCGACGGCGAGCTGGCGATTGAAAACCGGGGCAACTCGGCGGTTATCTCGCCGTTCTCTGTGGAAGGCTTCAAATCCAAGTTCAGCGGCAACACGATTGAGCTTTGCCCGGTGGGGGCGCTGACCTCTCGCACCTATCGTTTTGCGGCCCGTCCCTGGGAGTTCCAGTCGGCTGACTCGATCTGCTCCATGTGCGGGGTCGGCTGCAACGTGGCGGTGCAGACCCGAAACGGCGAGATGATGCGGGTCAACGCCCGGCTGAACGAGGACGTCAACGAAGAATGGACTTGCGACAAGGGCAAGTTCGAGCAGTACTGGGTCAACAGCTCGGACCGGATTCGGGAGCCGCAAATCCGCTCCGGGGCCGGGTTCCGCAAAGCCTCCTGGGATGAAGCGCTCGGCACGACCGCAAAGGCGCTGAAAGACGCAGCAGCGGCTGACCCAAACTCGGTCGCCGGCATTGGCTCAACGCGGGCGTCCAACGAAGACCTGTACCTGTTCCAGCGGCTGTTCCGCGCGGCGCTGGGAACGAACAACTTGGATCATCGGGCGTTCCCGTTCCCGATCCTGCCGATGCAGACAAGCATTGCGGAAGTCGGGGAAGCCAAGCAGATTGTGGCGATTGGCACCCAGGTGGACGATGACCTGCCGGTGCTCTGGCTTCGCATCTACAAGGCTATCTCGAAGGGCGGGGCGCACTACTTCCGCAACGACAACGCGCGTTCCGCCGAAGTCACCCAAGCCATCAGCGCCGGGCCGGAGACGGTCGTGCTGGCCTGGTACGGTCTGCCCGCCGCCGACATCGAGTTCCTGCGCTCGGCCTGCGCGGCGTCCGGCGCGAAGCTGAACGTCCTGCTGCCGGACAACAATAGCTGGGGCGCAATCCAGATGGGTGTTCTGCCGGACCGCCTGCCCGCAATGAAGGCGGTCGGCAACGGCGCAACGCCGAAGCTGGAAGCTCTTTGGGGTGGCCCGCTTCCTGCGGCTCCGGGTCTCGACACGCGCGGCATTCTGGAAGGCTGCGTTTCGGGCAAAATCAAGGCGCTTTACGTCATGGGCGACAGCGTGCTGCCCTTGTTCCCGGATCAGGAGCTTGTCAAAGCAGCGCTGACCCAAGTGCCGTTTCTGATTGCTCAAGACTTGTTTATGACAGAGACCGGCAAGCATGCGAGCGTCTTCCTGCCGGCATGTTCGTTTATTGAAAAAGACGGCTCGTTCACTAACATTGAAGGCCGGAGCCAGAAGTTCAAGAAGGCGGTCGAGCCGCGCGGACAGGCAAAGCCGGACTGGCAGATTGTCGCCGAGCTGATGTCACGTCTCGGCAAGCCGGTCCCGTACTTCTCGCCGCGTGATGTGGCCCGTGAGATTGCAAAGGCAACTGCTTAATGCCAGCACATATGACACCGCATCTGTTCGCACAGCTTTTCTTTTACACGCCGAACATTCCTCCACCCTATGGCTGGGTGGAGGCGGTTCGCGTGGTCGCCCGTGTGCTGATGGGCGTCTTCGGCATATTGCTTGCGGTCCCGCCGCTTGTCTGGTGGGAGCGGCGGCTTCTCGGCTGGATGCAGCAGCGGCAGGGACCGAACCGCGTGGGACCGTTCGGCCTGCTCCAGACAATCGCCGACGGCATCAAGCTTCTGTTCAAAGAAGACATGAACCCGACAAGCGTGGACAAGACGCTGTTCGTACTTGCGCCGATGGTGTTCCTTATTCCGGCTTTAGTGACCGCAGGCGTTGTGCCGTGGGGGCCGAGCCGGACGTGGGGTGCGGTCGCGCCGAACATCAGTGTCGGCGTTCTGTATATGCTGGCCTGGTCATCGCTTGGCGTCTACGGCGTCGTGCTGGCGGGCTGGTCGTCCAACAACAAGTATTCGCTGCTCGGCGGCCTGCGCTCGTCGGCGCAGATGATTTCCTATGAGCTTGGCATGGGCCTTGCGATTATCTCGGTGGTTCTGCTGACCGGCAGCCTGACCATGCACGACATTGTCGAGCATCAGGGCTACTATCAGCTTACGCCGACGCTGACCCACTACGGAATTGCACTGCCGGAGTGGAACGTCGCCAAGTTCTTCCCGCTGGGCTTTGTCGCCGCGCTGATTTACATCGTGTCCATGCTGGCGGAAACGAACCGTGCGCCGTTTGACCTGCCGGAAGCGGAGACGGAGCTTGTCGCCGGCTATCACACCGAGTACACGTCCATGAAGTTCGCGACGTTCTTCCTGGGCGAGTATGCGAACATGATTGTCGTGAGCGCCATTGCCGCGACGCTGTTTTTCGGCGGTTACAAAGCGCCTTTGCCGGTGCTGAACCAATTGCCTGCCGTGCTTGGCAACTCGGTCTTTGTAAACATTGTTGATTCACTGATACCAGTGTTCTGGTTCACGATTAAGATTTTGTCTGGCCTGTACTTCTTTATCTGGATCCGCGCGACACTGCCGCGCCTGCGCTACGATATGCTGATGAAGTTTGGCTGGCAGGGCATTCTGCCGATTGCGCTGGTCAACATCCTGTTGCTGGCGATCGCGCTGGCAGTCAGCTACTGGGTCGCGCTCATCGCGTGGGTTGTCGTCAGCGGCATAATACTTGTGCTGTTTGCCGGCAGCAAGCCGTCCAAGCTGTTCACGACCAATTCACGGCGCAGCGCGACGATCCGGCTGTCTTCAGCCGCCGAGCCGTATCGCATTGTGGCGGAAAATCCCGGCTACGGCGCACAAACGCTGCCGCCGGACGCCCACAAAGAAGTTGAGCCGGAAACGGCTTTAGTAGATTAGAAAGAACTTACATCCATGAGTTTAATGGACGATATAAAAGCCCTTGCCAGCGAGGTCAAAGCACCGTTGACAGGAATGGGAATTACACGCGGCTACTCCAAGCAGGAGCGCGTGACCATTCAGTACCCGGAAGTCCGACGCCCGATGCCGCGCCGCTCGCGCTGGCGTCATGTCCTGAACCGCTATGAGAACGGCATGGAGAAGTGCATCGGCTGTTCGCTTTGTGCCGGTGCCTGCCCCGCGAACGCCATTCTCGTTGTCGCCGCCGAGAACACCGAAGAGAACCGTGTTTCCCCAGGCGAGCGGTTTGCCGCGCAGTACGAGATCAACATGCTCCGGTGCATTTTCTGCGGCTACTGCGAGGAAGCCTGCCCGACCCAGGCTGTCCAGCTCAAAGACATCTGCGAGATGGCGGAAAACAACCGCAAAGACACGATCTACACTAAAGAAATGATGCTGGTTCCTGACCCCACGCTTTAGAACCTCACCCCGAGACTACGTCTCGACCCTCTCCTTGAGCAAGGAGAGGGTGGATTGTTTCCGGGTGAGGTTCTCTGAGACCCCCTTATGACCGCCCAACTTATTCTTTTCGGTATCCTGGCTGCCATCGCCGTCGTGTGCGGCATCTCCATGGTGCTGGCCGACAATCCGGTTCGTAGCGCCCTGTTTCTGGTGCTGGTGCTGTTCAGCGTCGCCCTGCTGTTTCTGTCCCTCCATGCCGTCTTTATCGCCGCCGTGCAGATTATTGTTTATGCTGGGGCCATTATGGTCTTGTTCATCTTCGTTATCATGCTGCTCAATTTAGGCACGGCAGAGCGGGTTGTGGACAGGCTGAAGCCGCAGCAGCCGTTTTCTTTTGTGGCGGCACTCGGCGTCATTGCGGTGCTGGCGACTGTCATCGTGACAGTTCCAGTGCATTCACAGATGCTGCCCGAGACGATCGTCGGGCCTAATGAGATTGGCTTGAAGCTGTTTACTGCTGACTGGCTCTTCCCGTTCGAGATTGTCTCGATCCTGCTGCTGGTTGCCGCTGTCGGAGCTGTCATGCTGGCAAAGAAAAGGATTTAGTGGATGGTTCAGTCAATTCCGTTAGACTACTACTTAATACTCAGCGCGATTTTGTTCACGATTGGCGTTGTCGGCGTTTTGATCAAGCGCAACCCAATCGTGATCTTCATGTGCGTCGAGCTAATGTTAAACGCTGTCAACCTGACGTTTGTGGCGTTTTCTCGCTATAAAGGGGATTTAGGCGGGCAGATGATGGTCATCTTCGTGATGGCCGTTGCGGCGGCGGAAGTCGCGGTCGGACTCGGCATTCTGGTCTCGATTTTCCGCAACCGCGCATCCATCAGTGTAGACGAGATTGATTTGATGAAGGGTTAAGTGCTAGAGATAATGCCGCATTCTGATTCTTCTTTGTATTACGCCTGGCTTATCCCCCTGTTCCCTTTGATCGGCTTCCTGATCAACGGCGTTCTCGGGCCATTGACGGGAAAGCTACTCCCTAAAATTGTCGCGGGCAGCCTGGGAACAATCGCCGTGTTCGCGTCGTTCGTCGTCGCGGTGATGCTGTTTCTGCATGTCACATCTGCCGATGCCGCGCACAAGATGGCGACCGTGTACCTGGCCCCCTGGCTGAGCCTGCCGACGGACCCGCAGGGCATCCACAGCTTTGTGGTCAACTATGAGCTGCTGATTGATCCGCTGTCTGTCTTGATGATGCTGATTATCACGGGCGTCGGCGGCCTCATTCACCTCTACTCGACCGCTTATATGGCGGAAGACAATGGCTACCAGCGGTTCTTTACTTACCTGAACTTGTTCGTGTTCTTTATGCTGATGCTCGTGATGAGCAACAACATTCTGGGCCTGTTCATCGGGTGGGAAGGGGTCGGTCTTTGCTCCTATCTGCTGATTGGTTTCTTTTACGAGAAGAAGTCGGCGAACGATGCTGCTAAGAAAGCGTTTATCGTCAACCGCATCGGCGACGTTGGTGTCCTGATCGGCATGTTCTTCGTGTTCCATTATTTTGGAACGCTGGATTTCGTGACGGGACATGGCAACGGACATGAAGTAGTAATGGGCATCACGCAGGCCGCGCCGATGCTGGCACAGGCGGCGTCCAGCACGGTCATTGCAACGCTTCTCTTGATGTTCTTCTTAGGCTGTACCGGCAAGTCCGCGCAGATTCCCCTCTACACCTGGCTCCCGGACGCGATGGAAGGCCCGACGCCGGTTTCGGCACTCATCCACGCGGCCACGATGGTCACGGCGGGCATCTACCTGGTGTCCCGCACTCATGCGCTGTTTGAGCTGTCTGACATCGCGATGGTCACGATGGCGGTCATCGGCATCTCGACGGCGTTCTTCGCGGCAACGATCGGCCTGATGCAGAACGACATCAAGCGCGTCCTGGCGTACTCCACAGTGTCTCAGCTTGGCTATATGTTCGCCGCCTGCGGCTCCGGCGTGTTTGCGGCAGGCATGTTCCATGTGATGACCCATGCGTTCTTCAAAGCGTGCCTCTTCTTAGGCTCTGGCTCGGTCATTCACGCGGTCGAACATGCAATGCACGCGCAGCATGAGAAGCAGGGACATGCAGACGCCGCTCATGCCGAGCATGGCGACAGCGCGGACGAGAAGACCGGCGGCACTGCCGGCCCAGACCCGACCGATCCGCAGGACATGCGGAACATGGGCGGCTTGCTCGGCAGAATCCCGGTAACCGGCTGGTCCATGATTATCGCGACGCTGGCGATCTGCGGCATATGGCCCTTCGCAGGCTATTACAGCAAAGACGAAATTCTTTGGCAGACCTGGCTTACTGCTGTTGGCGGCAACTGGCTCTTCTGGGGCGTTGGCGTCTTTACGGCATTGCTGACTGCTTTTTACATGACACGGTTGGTAATGAAGACGTTCTTCGGAGCGCCGCGCACGGAAGCCGCTCGAAACGCGCATGATTCAAGCCCAGCAATGCTAATCTCGATTGGCATCTTGGCTGTTCTCTCTTTGGTTGCTGGCTGGCCGATTTTGCCGTTGAACTACGAGAAGTTCTCTGAGTTCCTCGCGCCTTCAGTTACCACCGCCGGTTATATCAGTCCCATTTCTACTGGGACGATGGAAACAACGCTTGGCTTAGTGACTCTCGCCTTAATTGTAGTCGTCATGGCAGGATGCTTCCTCCGTTACCGCGCGACGACAAACAACGAGATCATGCGGCCTGAAACACGGGCTAATCACCGCTTGTTCAGCCCCGGCTGGTACAACTGGGCGATTCTCAACAAGTATTTTGTGGACGAAGCCTACAACTTCTGGTTCGTGAAGCTTGGCAAGAAGCTGTCCAACTGGCTGTGGCTGACATTTGACGTGCGCGGCATTGACGGCATCGTGAACGGGGTAGGGGCGGTGACGGCCTGGTCAGGCCAGCGGATTCGCAAAGGCCAGAATGGCTTTGTCCGCTCGTATGCCTTCTCCATGGTGGTCGGCATTGTCGTGATTTTAGTATTTGTCGCGGTTCGTGCGGCGGGGATTGTGCATTAGGGAATTGTGGACTAAATGACTGAGACTATGACATTTGGCGGGCTGCTAACATGGCTAGTGTTTCTGCCGGCGGCGTTCGCGCTCATTGTTGGGCTGATCCCGAAAGAAAACGTCCAGCTAATCAAAGCTTTAGCGCTGGTCGGAACACTGGCCGCGCTAGTCATTTCGCTCGTTGCCTACGCGCAGTATTATCCGCACGGGGCGCAGTTCCAGCTTGTCGACAAGACGCCGTGGATCGCCTCGCTCCATATCAACTACTTTCTCGGCATGGATGGCATCTCGCTTCTGATGGTCCTGATGACGACGGTGATTTTCCCGTTCGCTGTCGGCGTCTCGTTCCGGGAGATTACAACCCGGACCCGCGAGTATTACGCCTGGCTTTTAGTGATGGAGACCGCCGTTCTCGGCGTGTTCCTTTCGCTGAATTTGGTGCTGTACTACTTGTTCTGGGAGGGAATGCTGATCCCGATGTACTTCATCATCGGCATCTGGGGCGGGCAGCGGCGCGTTTATGCCACGGTCAAGTTCTTTCTGTACACGATGGCCGGCTCGATGGTGATGTTGGTCTCTATCATGGCCCTGTACTTCTTGGGCGGCTCGACGACGTTTGACCTGCCTGCACTTCAGCAGCATGTGGATAAAGTGAGCGGCCTGTTCTCCGGCAGGCAGGCCACCGATATATTGCTGTTTGTCGGCTTCTTTCTGGCGTTCGGCATCAAAGCGCCCGTGTTTCCATTCCATAGCTGGGTGCCGGATGCGTATGCCGAAGCGCCGACGGGCGGTACGATTATTCTGGTCGCGCTCAAGATGGGATTGTACGGCTTTATCCGGTTCTGCCTGCCGCTGTTTCCGTTCGCCGTCAAGACCTGTGCGCCGGTCATCATTGTGCTGGCCGTGATTGGCGTCATCTACGCGGCATTGGTCGCGGCGATGCAGACAGACCTCAAGCGTCTTTTGGCTTATTCTTCCGTGTCCCATATTGGCGTGATCATGCTGGGCATCTTTGCGCTGACAAGCATTGGCCTGTCAGGCGCAGTGGTGCAGATGGTCAGCCACACGATTACGACTGGGGCACTGTTTATCCTTGTCGCGTGTCTCTACGCCCGTCGCAACTCTTACCAAATCGCAGACTTCGGCGGGCTGAACGCGGTCATGCCGATGTTCACGGTTGTCTTTCTTGTTGCCACGCTGTCGTCGGTGGCTCTGCCGCTGACCAGCGGCTTCACGGGAGAACTGCTGCTCCTGATGGGATCGTTCCAGACCCATCCCTGGGCCACAGGCTTTGCGACAACCGCCGCCATCTGGTCTGTCGTCTACATGCTCTGGATGTTCCAGCGCGTCATGTACGGCAAGATTGAGAACGACGCGAACCGTGGCCTGCGCGATATGACAAGCGGCGAAAAATGGGCGCTGGTTCCGCTCGTCCTATTGATTTTCGTGCTGGGCGTCTATCCGACGCCGACAACGCTGAACAAAGTCAGCCCCGCCGTCGCAACTGTCATGGCCCAGTCACAGCCTGCCTATTTTGATCCGTTTGCCGCGCCGTCCGGCCGCACCGCCGTCACCGCGTCCGCCGCCGCTACGGCGCGTCTCGCTGCTGCCTCGACGCAGCCGAAAGGCTCCCACCCGTAATGCCTCCACTTCCTGTGACTCCTGCCGATATATACGCTGTCTCGCCGCTACTCATCGTTATCTTTACAGCTATGGTCGTGCTGATGGTAGATTTAGCCCTGCCGCGTGACCGCAAAAGCGCCTGTATTCCTGTGTCGCTAGTTGGACTGGCGATTGCCGGCTACGCCTGCTTCACCCTCTGGCATCAGAGCAGCGTCTCCGTCATCACGGCCTTTGGCGGAACAGTTGTCGCGGACGACTTCGCGCTGGCGTTTCAGGCGATCTTGATCGTTGTCGCTGCGCTTTCGATTATGCTGTCGCAGAAGTATATCGAGCAGAAGGGGATCAACTACGGCGAGTATTATGCGCTGCTGCTGTTCTCGACTTCCGGCGCGATGCTGATGGCGACTTCGCGGGAGCTGATTACCATCTTCATCGGTTTGGAAGTGCTGTCTATCGCGCTGTATATCCTATCCGGGTTCGCCCGCACGGAAGCCCGCTCGGAAGAGTCGGCGATGAAGTATTTCCTGCTCGGCTCGTTTAGCTCGGCGTTCTTCCTCTACGGCATCGCGCTTGTCTACGGCGGAAGCGCGTACTCGGACATCGTGAACGGCGTCACGGTTAATCATCCCGGCACAACGCGGCTGGATCTGCTGGCAAATCTGCAATTCGTTTCGCCGACTGCTTTGACTTCCTCCTATACGGTCGCTGGCTTTGCGCTTCTGCTGATTGGGCTTTGCTTCAAGGCCGCCATTGTGCCATTCCACTCGTGGACGCCGGACGTTTACGAAGGCGCTCCGACTTCGGTGACGGCGTTTATGTCCGCCGGGGCCAAATGCGGCGCGTTCGCCGCGCTGGTCCGGCTCGCGATTGTCCTGCTGCCGCTGTCGTCCATCTTCCATTGGGTATTCTGGGTGCTGGCGATTTTGACTATGGTGATCGGCAACTTTGTCGCCATCGTGCAGACAAATATCAAGCGAATGCTGGCCTATTCCAGTATCGCGCACGCGGGCTACATTTTGGTCGGCCTGCTGGCGGGTAGCTCCGGCTACGCGAATGCCGACCCAAGCATCCGCACCGAAGCCTACGCCGGCATTCTGTTCTATATTCTCGCCTACACGTTCATGAACCTCGGCGCGTTCGGCGTCTTGATCCTGCTGGCCCGGCGCGGCGATGAGCTGAACAACATTGAAGACCTGCAAGGATTAGCCCAGTCTCAGCCCTGGGCGGCGGCGATCATGGCCCTATTCATGTTCTCTCTCGCAGGTGTTCCGCCCGCTGCCGGCTTCTTCGGCAAGTTCTACGTTTTTATTGCGGCTGTTCATGCCCACCAATACAGCCTGGCGGTCATTGGCCTGGTCGCAAGCGTTGTCGGTGCGGCATACTACTTGAAGATCGTCTACACCATGTACTTCCAGCCTGCTCAGCGCACCTATCCGGCAAACATCTGGGGCTTCTCCCCTGGGGCGACTGTCGCGCTTGTCCTCTCTGCCATTGCCACACTGGCCTTCGGAGTTCTGCCGTCAGGACTGTATCAGACTGCGGTCGTCGGGTCGCGCTCACTTCAAGCGCAGCCGTTTGTGACGGCGCAGTCCCCGGCAGTCGCTCCTGAGCCGGTGAAGCGAGCGAGTATTCGATAGGGTACGGACCCCCCGGCCCCCAATAATGGGGGAGCATGACAAGAGAAGAACGATCCCGTTCCAATCTAGCTCCCCCATTATTGGGGGCGGGGGGGTCCTATCTTCTACGTCGGCGACTTATGCAGATGCACCATCTTCCAAATGCCCTCAAGCTTCACGAAAACCCGCGTCTCGTTCATGGTGGAAAACTGCGGCGGCGCGGCCTCTGACAGCGTCGTCTTTAGCAGCGTGTAGTTGACAATCGCTGTGTCTCCATAGACCTGAACACGGGGCGTGAGCATGTCTAAGCTTGACGCGGCGCCGTTTCCGCCGCCCTCAATCAGCTTCAAGTGGAACTCTAAGCCGTCAATGCGCTGGGGCGCGATGTACCACTCATACGACGACATATCTTCGGCACTATGCCGCCGGTGGACTTCCGGGTTTGCCGTGTACATGGCGTCCAGCATCTGGCGCGTGATTTCCAGCACTTCTTCTTCCGCATGCATACTTCCTGCCTCCTGAACCTCCAATTTACTGAACTGAGTGTACCCTGTTGTCTTTCTCTGGCTCTCGTGCTATACTAGACGCATCTTAATCTAAGGTGGGTGATGTCCTGTGCCGCAATATGTTTGTTTGAACGGTGCGATGACACCGAAGGAAGAAGCAGTCGTTCCCTTTTATGATCATGGCCTGCTGTATGGCGACGGGTTATTTGAGGGCATCCGGGTCTACAATGGCCGCGTCTTCAAGCTGGATGAGCATGTGGCGCGTCTCTACTACTCGGCGCGGGCGCTCAACATCAACATCCCGGCACCGCCGGAAGCGACCCGCGAGTCGATCTTGGAGACCGTCAAGGCCAACGGCCACGCGAACGGCTATATTCGTGTCACGGTCACGCGCGGTACGGGGCTGGGACTGGACCCGAAGCACATCAAGGGCGACGCCAACGTCTATATCTCCTGCGAGCAGCTTGCCCTGTATCCGAAAGAGATGTACGAGACCGGCCTGATTGTTGCCACGGTCTCCACCCGTCTGCCGTCGCCGGACGTAATTGACCCGCGCGTCAAATGCACCGGCAAGTACATCAACAACATCATGGCTAAAGCCGAAGCCAACCGCTCCGGTGCGGGCGAGGGCCTGATGCTCACCCGCGAGGGCTATGTCGGCGAGGCCACCGGCGACAACATCTTTTTGATTAAAAACGGCGCTCTCTCCACGCCTCCTGCCTCTATTGGCATTTTGCAGGGCATCACTCGGGACACCGTCATCGGCCTAGCGTTAGACGCCGGCTACACCATCACCGAGCCGATTATGACCCAGTACGATGTTTATAACGCCGACGAGATTTTCCTGACGGGAACCGCCGCCGAAGTCATCCCCGCCGTCCACTTCGACGGGCGCGACATTGGCGACGGCAAGCCCGGCCCAATCACCCGCCAGCTCATCGCCGCCTTCCGCGATCTAACGCAAACGACCGGAACACCGGCGTTGTGAAAGGTCTTTGAGTGACGTGTTGGATAACCTATATATTTTCTTGATACTGTTTCTGATACTGGGGCCACCAATCATACCAAGTTACGTTGCGGTCTCTGCGTTGCGGTCAGGGAGCTATCTGAGGCGGACAACGAAATCCGAAATGGTATTCCTCGCCCCTATCTCGCCCGTCGTTTTTGTTGTTACCTTGTTCGTTTGGCTTGTTTGTCTGTGCATTATCACCAACCCGCCGCGTTTCTTTTCGCTTGACTGGCAAGGCATTTTGTCGCGTCCAAGCGCTACCGCTTCTGTGGGTGCGTTAGGGCTTTTCATCGCTGGCCTTTACTGGGTAACCATTCGCTGGTATCAAAAAAGATGCCCGCTGGTGCTGAACCTGGAACGCCGAAGATACCGCACCGTCGACTATTCTATTAAATTGAGTGAGCAGACCGGCTCCTGGGATGAGATTGCCGGCATCTATGTCGACCGCACCTCAGCCAAAGGCACAGTAATATTTTATGTGCGCTTAAGATGGAAAGGATCGAAAAAACTTCCTGCTGTGATGGGCGGGTTCAGCAAGCAAGAGAAAGCGGAAGCATTCGCAGCACAAATGGCGCAGGAGATAGGTTTGCCAATAGTGGCTTCGCCATTCTGAACCGCTTGCAGTGTGTGTTAGGCGCAAGGAACTTATCTGAAAGAATAGGAGCAGGGAACAGCAGTGAAATCGTTCAATGCGCGAAGTTATGAAGTATTTTTTTATGTGTCAGCCACTTTAATGGCGGCTGCGTTTGCACCCGCTCAGGCACAAACTCTGATGCATCGATACAGCATGAACGGGAATGCGAACGACTCCGTCGGCGGGGCGAACGGCATTGTCGTGGGCCAGGTCACCTTTACGACTGCGCCTGGCGTCAACGGAGTGGCGCACTTTCCCGGCGGCAACTCAGGCGGCACGCCGTCGCCGCCGTCTTTTGTCCGCCTGCCGAGCGCGACTGTTCGGAACCTTCAGGATACGACGGTGGAAGTATTCGTCACCAGATTTAGCGGCGGCATGACCTATGTGGGGGGCAACAATGGCTACTATCAGGCGCTGTTTGCTGTGTCCTCGCCATACACGGATGGGACAACGCAGTCTAATTACGCGATCCTCACGGTGAACCGCGACCCGGCAAACCTCATCGGCGCTGGGATCGGCATTGCCGGCCGGACCAGCAGCGGCCCGGAAACGACGATTGCCTCCGGGTTTCCCCTGCCTAAAACCGGCGGGATGGTGACGCTGGTCTTCCAAGGGTTCAAGAAGGTCGGCGACATGGGCACGGAGACCATTTACCTCAATGGCGATCTGGTTGCCAAAGGGGGAACATTCTTTTCCTATAAAGATGTCGCAGAGGTCAACGGAGTTTCGGGAACAGTTGTGTTCGATACTGTCGGCATTGGCGGCGGCTCACCGTACAATGACTCCTGTTTTAACGGCAGCATCAGCGAGGTACGCATCTGGTCAGGCGCACTCTCCGCCGCGCAGGTTCTAGCGGATTACAAAGCTGGCCCTGGCACCGTAGCTGCGACAGCGCCCGCAGGAGCGGCTGCTCCAACAACTACCGCGCCGCCTGCTCAGTGACGCGGCAAGTTTATAGAGAGATGCGGTTCGTTTTCGGGTAAAATAGTGTCACCTCAATTAGAAAAACAATCCCAAACTGGGGAAGAAACATGTCCGCAGTGCGGCATGACACGAAGCGAGCTGTATTCTCAGGGGCAGATGGGATGTGCCCGGTGCTACGAAGCATTTGCGGCGGAAGTGCAGCGAGCGCTGAAGGAGATTCACGGTGAGACCCGCCACCTCGGCAAGAACGCCGCCTGAACCGGATGGATTGCCGAAGCCGCCGGCCTGGGCTGGGGAGATGGGCTGGGAAGCGGACGTCATTCTGTCCACCCGTGTTCGCCTGGCCCGGAACCTGGCGGCGGCAGCGTTCCCAGGCCGGGCGGGTGACGCGGAGCTGAAAGCGGTTGCGAAACAAGTGCTGGCAGCGGCAAAGCGCCGGGACAAAGGCCATGTCAGTCTGCGAGCGGTTGAGATCAGCAAGCTGGGTGAGGCGGATAAAGCGGCGCTTGTGGACAGCCATTTGATCAGCGTCCCGCATGCAATGGCCGGGGCAAACCGCTGGGCACTGGTGGATGACCGGCATACAGTCAGTGTCATGGTCAACGAAGAAGACCACCTGCGGCTACAGGCCATTTTGCCGGGCCTTCAGATTGACGCGGCCTGGCGCATTGCGGACCAGATGGACGACCAGTTCAGCCGGCACCTGGAGTATGCGTTTGACCCGCACTATGGGTATCTGACTTCTTCGCTGTCGAATTGCGGAACCGGGCTGCGGGCGTCCGTGATGGCCCATTTGCCGGGGCTGGCCCTATCCGGCAAAATCGAAGGGGCGATGGAAGCCGCGAAAACGCTTGGGGCTGCGGTACGCGGCCCTTACGGCGAGCACAGCGCGGCGGCTGGGGACGTTTACCAGATCTCGAACGCGGTAAGCACCGGCAAGTCCGAGCGTCAGCTCTTGACCCGGCTGGCGGCCACAGCCACGCTGCTGCTGACGGACGAACAGGCTGCCAGGGAACTGCTTTGGCGCGAAAAGCGTTCTCTGATAGAGGATAAAGTCGCGGAAGCGCTGGCGCGTTTGAAGTCGGCGGAACGGCTCTCCGCCGGGGACTCGATGGCGCTGCTGAGCATTCTGCGGCTCGGCGCACAGTTTGGAATAAAAACCGGCGTTTCCAATCGGATTTTCAATGAACTGCTGTCGTCGCTTCGGCTGGGCGCACAGTTTGTGTCCGGAGAAAAGGCGCAGTACACGTTTTACGAGGAAACGCGCCGTCCGGCGCTGATACGCAATAAGATACGTGAGAACAGACGTTAGCGCAAGATAGAATCTAAGATAGAACTACGGGGAGAAGCACTATTATGTGGCAGAGATTTACAGAACGCGCCCGAAAAGTCGTGTTTTATGCACAGGAAGAAGCAGGCCGGCTGGGCGAGAACTATGTTTCCACGGAGCATTTGCTTCTCGGCTTGGTGCGCGAGAACGATAGTGTTGCAGCCCGCATTTTAGACCGGATCGGCGTCAGCCTAGGGCGCATCCGTTCTGAGATTGAGCGTCAGGTCGCTCGCGGCGATGGGCGGTTAGGGCAGGACATGCAGCTCACGCCTCGCGCGAAGCGGGTCATTGACCTGGCCTATGACGAGGCGCGTCAGCTCAACAACAATTATATCGGCACCGAGCATTTGCTTCTCGGCCTCATCCGTGAAGGCGAAGGCCTGGCAGGGCGTGTTCTGTCCAAGCTGGGCGTTGATCTGGACCGCACCCGGCGCGAAGTCATGCACCTTCAGGAAGGCGGCGGCGAAGGCAGCACGGCAGCGGCAGGGTCTCGCACTCAGCCCGCCAAGACCCGTACTCCGACACTGGATGAGTTTGGCCGTGATTTGACCGAGCTTGCCCGGAACGAAAAGCTTGATCCCGTCATTGGCCGGGCCAACGAAATCGAGCGCTGCATCCAGATTATCTCGCGCCGCATGAAGAACAACCCATGCCTCTTGGGCGAACCGGGCGTCGGCAAGACGGCCATCGCAGAGGGCCTGGCCCAGCGCATCGTCATGGGCGACATCCCGGACTTCCTGAAAGACAAGCGCGTCATCCAGCTTGACCTGGCAGCGCTTGTCGCCGGCACCAAGTACCGGGGCGAGTTTGAAGAGCGCATGAAGCGGGTCATGGAAGAAATGCGAAAGGCGCAGGGCGAGATCATTCTCTTTATTGACGAGCTGCATACGCTGGTCGGCGCGGGTGCTGCGGAAGGCGCGATTGACGCATCGAACATTATGAAGCCGGCGCTGGCACGCGGAGAGCTGCAATGCATCGGCGCGACGACGCTGGACGAGTACCGCAAGTATGTCGAGCGTGACGCGGCTCTGCAGCGGCGCTTCCAGGCGATCCAAGTTAAAGAGCCGTCGGTGGACGACGCGATTGAAATTCTAAAGGGCCTGCGCCCGCGCTACGAGCAGCATCACAAAGTCGAGATCACAAACGAAGCCTTAGACGCCGCGGCGCGGCTGTCGGATCGGTATATTTCGGATCGGTTCCTGCCGGACAAGGCCATTGACGTGATTGACGAAGCGGCCTCCCGTGTTCGCCTGCGCGGCGCGATGCCGCCCCAGGATCTGCGCGACGCCAAAATCGAGCTGAATGCCATTCAAAAAGAGCTGAACGGCCTGCCGAACAACCGGCAGTACGAAAAAGCCTATGACCTGCAGGGCCGCAAGCGCGAGCTGGAAGAAAAAGTGCAGGGTTTGGAAGAAGGCTGGCAGGAAACCAAAAAGGATGCCAAACAGACGGTTGACGAGGATGAAGTTGCAAACATTATCTTCTCGATGACCGGCATTCCGGTGTCCCGTTTAGTGGAAGCCGAAACGCAAAAGCTGTTCCGCATGGAAGAAGAGCTGCACAGGCGAATTATCGGCCAGCATGAAGCGATTGTCTCGATTTCGAAGGCCGTGCGCCGCTCGCGGTCGGGTCTGCGCGACATCAAGCGCCCAATCGGCTCGTTCATTTTCTTGGGGCCGACGGGCGTCGGCAAAACCGAGCTTGCCCGCGCTCTGGCGGCTTACCTGTTCGAGAAGGAAGACAATTTAATCCGCATTGACATGTCCGAGTATATGGAAAGCTTTGCGGTCTCCCGGCTGGTCGGAGCACCTCCCGGATATGTCGGCTACGATGAGGGCGGCCAGCTTTCGGAAGCTGTTCGTCGCAACCCGTACTCAATCGTCCTGCTGGACGAAATCGAAAAGGCGCACCCGGAAGTCTATAATATTCTCTTGCAGATCATGGAAGATGGCCGCCTGACCGATTCGCATGGCCGGGTGATTGACTTCAAGAACGTCATCTTGATTATGACCAGCAACATCGGCGCACGGTCTATTCAAGGCGAGCGCGAAATGGGCTTTGGACGCCTTGCGACCGGGCCGAAGTCGGCGGAGGAAATTTCCCGGCAGATGGACAGCATCAAGGGCCGCATCACCGACGAGCTGAAGCGCGTCTTCCGGCCTGAGTTCCTGAACCGCGTGGATGAGACGATCATCTTCCATCCGCTGTCTGCCGAAGAGATCAATGAAGTCGTGACGCTGATGCTGGACCGAGTTTCCAAGCAGATTGCTCAGAAGGGCATGGACTTCGAGGTTACGGATGCCGCCAAGAAGTTCCTGGCCCGCGAGGGCTTCGACCCGCAGTACGGCGCACGTCCGCTGCGCCGCGCCGTGCAGCGCTTAGTGGAAGACCCGCTATCCGAGGAAATCCTGCTCGGCAAGTTCAACGCCAACGATACGGTTGTCGTGGACATGGACGAAGAGCGCGGCATCACCTTCCGCAAAGGCGCACCTCTGGGCCTGGAAGGCGAGCATAACCCGCCCGCCCCGGTGTCTGAGGATGCACCGATGCCTGAAGAAGAGTTCACTGAGCCGACCGTGGCTTGATACTGATACAAAGAGGCCCGGAGCGTAGCTCCGGGCCTTCCTGTCGTTTTGCGAGTCCTTCCATGCCAGAAACACTCAACACTAATGCTGTGAACCCGGATTTCGGCCCGAACGTCCTGCTGTTTGACCCGTCGCAGGCGGCCTCGGAAACTCAGAGCCGCCTTGATGCATTGTTCGTCCAGCAGGAAGCAAGCCAGTTCGGCCCGCAGCGCTACGCCATTTTGTTTCGGCCGGGGCAATACAGCTTCGACGTCAACGTCGGCTTTTACACGCAGGTGCTGGGCCTCGGCCAAATGCCGGATGACGTGACAATTAACGGCGCAGTTCATTCGGATGCGAACTGGCTCGGAAACAAGAACGCGACCTGCAACTTCTGGCGGTGCTGCGAAAACCTGGCTGTTATTCCCACCAGCACAACCCCTCTCACCTGGGCCGTTTCCCAGGCAACCGCTATGCGCCGCGTCCACATTCATGGCGACTTGAACCTCTGGGACGGTGGCTGGTCCAGTGGCGGCTTTCTTGCCGACTCCCAAGTTGACGGGCAGGTCAACTCCGGCTCGCAGCAGCAGTGGCTTTCGCGGAACGCCGATTGGAGGCAATGGACCGGGCACAACTGGAACATGGTCTTTGTCGGCGTCACCCAGCCGCCGTCCGGCGACTGGCCGGACCCAGCGTATACGGTTGTCGCTCGGACGCCGCGCATCCGCGAAAAGCCGTACTTGTGCGTGGACGCGCAGGGGCAGTATGTGGTCATGGTTCCCGAGCTTCGCGCTTCCGGCACAGTTGGCACAAGCTGGGCGGGCGGCCCGCCGCCTGCGACTTCCGTACCGCTGAACCGCTTTTACCTAGCCCACGCCGATCGGGACACCGCCGCCACTCTCAATGCCGCGCTGGATGCGGGCTGTCACCTGCTGCTGACGCCGGGGATTTACCACCTGGATGCCGGCCTGCGCGTGACGCACCCGCAGACGATTGTTCTCGGCCTCGGGTTTGCAACGCTGGTGCCGGACCAGGGAACACCCGCGCTCACGATTGCCGATGTAGACAGCGTTTCTATCGGGGGGCTTCTCGTTGAAGCCGGCCCCCTCCGCTCCGAAACTCTGGTGCAGGTCGGCGAGCCGGGCAGCCGCCGGGACCACTCGCACAGTCCCACCTACCTGTATGACCTCTACTGCCGGGTGGGCGGCGCGGCAGCCGGGGCCGCTTCCGTGTGCCTGGAAATCAATAGCAATGACGTGGTGGTGGATAACACCTGGCTCTGGCGTGCGGACCACGGCGCGGGAGCCGAGTGGGACGAAAACCCCTGCGCCAATGGCCTGGTCGTCAGCGGCAACGCTGTCACGGTATATGGCCTGTTCGCGGAGCATTTCCAGGAGTACCAAACGCTCTGGAACGGGGAGAACGGCGAAGTCTACTTCTACCAATCGGAACTGCCGTATGACCCGCCTTTGCAGGAGCGGTGGCAGCACGACGGCGTCAATGGCTATGCCGCGTACAAGGTTGCTGAGGGAGTTCAGCGCCACCAGGCTTGGGGGCTGGGCGTGTACGGCGTGTTCACCCGCACGACGGCATCGTGTTTTAACGCCGTAGAAGCCCCAGCCGCACCGGGAATTGCGCTGCATCACCTGGTTTCCGTTTACATCATCGGCGAGCCGGGAACCGAGATCACGCACGTCGCTAGCGGCACCGGCCTCACGACCAACCATGACCGCCAGAAGGCGACGCTTGACCGGTTCCCGCCAGCCGCCGCCTGACAGCATAAAGGCCCGAAGCATGATGCTCCGGGCCTTTTGTGTTTCGCATTATTTAGTTTGATATATCACTTAGCCCCCCGGCTCTTCAATAGCTGGAGTGTTTCCGCCTGATACTCAGCAAAATAAAGGGGGTGCTTGTTATGAGATTGCTTGTCGCCTTTGTTCAGCAACGCCGGGTCGTCCGAAACAAAAGCTGCCACACGCTCCGTGAAGCCCAAAACACAAGCCGCAGACAGAGTCATTTCTGCTCCCTGTTCAACAAGAAAAGAAACGATGTCTATTCGGCGCATTTGACACGCAGCACCCAGCGCGGTCTCGTTGCCGCTCGGCATATTGAGAAGCTGTGGGTTCTCTGCTAATATCCGCTGAGCTTTAACTAAATCACCGTGCGCAGCCTCCACAAAATCCTTGACTTCTGCCTTGGCAATGCCGCCTGCCATTGCTACCGCCTTATCTTACCTGGCTTGATCACTGTTCAAGCGGCAACCATTTCGCGAATTTCCAGTCCTGTCACGTCCGGCGCAGGTAAGCCTTCCTCGTTTTTGTATTGGATCAAGCCGCGCAGGGCGTCGCGGAAGCGGGAGATTGTTTCTTCGCGAGTATCTCCGGTAGAAAAGACAACATCATCTAAATCAGGCGCATGTGCACCCCAGTTGTTTGGCCCTTGTTCCAGCACAACAGTAACAATCATCTTAACGGCAACCCCGACTTTCTGCGAATGTCGCTTAACTGTCCCGGCAAGACATCCGCCCGGTCAACACCTGAAACGGCAATGTTTTCTTTGACGCCCTCTTTTTTAAGTGTTCGGTGGCTGCTTTCCTGACGGACAAGTTCCCAGCCATCGTCTTCAAGCTTCTTGATTACATCCTTGACTTTCACACGTGCTGACCCTCCTTAGTCTGTGTCTGTATTTTAGTTTGTGAACGGACAGGGTGGGATTCGAACCCACGGGGGAGTTGCCCCCCCGACTGTTTTCAAGACAATCGCGGCTGGATTTGGGGGGAATGAACATGAGTTACTCAAAGAGGCGGCGGGTGAAAGGGGAAATTGCGGGCTAACCCTGACTGTTCACAGGTTCAGGGACTTGGTATGAGGACTTGGTTTCACGGGGCGCGAGCAGGTCAACTTCTTCACGGACCACGCTGACGGCATCCTCAAACCGCCACCGACGCTTGACGTACTGCGGGTCGCCGAGAAGGTCTGCCGGGTGACACGAAAGGACTTCGGCGACTTTGGGTAAAAACACGACGCCCATGATGTTTTCGCCTGACTCCCACTGCTGGTAGCGCGGCAGGGTCACGCCGAGCGCGTCCGCTACGTCCTGCTGGCGCAGGCGAAGCTGCGTCCGGCGCGTTTCCATCAGGTCGCCGATGGACTTCATTTCAGGCGTGTACGCCATTCTGGTCTTCCTTTTCGTTGCTCTGTTTCGGCTTTGCGTCTTTGAGGTTTGCACCCTTGAGGTTCGGCAGGGTGACGGGGCGAACGGCGTTCACCGTGCGGGCAATGGCAAGAAGCATCTGGCGCTTTTCAGCGTCCAGGTCACTGAACAAATTCAGCAGCTCGGTTTCTTCCGGACCGATGCCGAGATCAACGCCGACTTTTCTATGGGGCGCACGGGCGTAGTGGCCCAGCCCCCCGGCCCGGAGCAGCGCGTCCACGTCCCCGCCGAGGCCGATGGCAATTTTGGACAGGGTTTCCATGCGAATCGCGTGTCCATTCGCTGCGTCCGTAATGGAAGCCGCGTTCACGCCGCACTTGACGCAGGCCATGCGGCCCGTCAAAAAGCGGTTTCCGTTCGGGCTGTCGTAGCCGAGCAGGTGGCGGATTTCTTTCGCTAAGGCCGGGTGGGGGCCAGATACGGGCCGCGCCAGTGCAGTGATCCATTCTTGGTGCAGTGTTCGGGGCATATTTAGGCTTTACAGATCAAGGTGAAGATTACGAGATTTTTGCTCCGGGCCAGTTTCTCGGGTACGTTTTATATGCCGAGCCGCAAGGGGCTGGCGTGAAATTTCTTTTTTTGCTTCGGACAGCAAGATCGCTGCCATCTGCCGCTGGGCAAAAAGGTAGCCGCTTGCATATTCTTCCGACAGCGCATATTCCATCGGGGTAGGAACATCGCGAAAGCGATTCATCCAGATCAGCAATATTTCGGCGTAATACTCATCAAACGCCTTAGTCAGATAATCTTTGAACTGTCCCGAATTTAGTTGCGCTTCTAAAGACTCTAGGTGCTGTAGCTCTGATTGTTCTTCTTCCGTCAGCAAGCATTCACCCTCGTTGCCCTTCCAAGCTATCATACGTCTTTCAGGACTTTGACCACGACGCCAAGTATTGTGAAGTCCGGCGCGTCAATGCGCGGGTACTTGCCGTTCGTCGCTTCTAAATGCGCCCCGGTGTTGTCTTGCCGAAAGACTTTGCAGGTCAGCGAATCGTCGTTTAGGAGAGCAACGATCTTCTGTCCGTTTTCGGCTTGCAGCCTCGGATCAATAAACACAATGTCCCCCTTGCGGAAAAACGGCTCCATGCAGTCGCCGTCAAGTTCAATGCCCCGCGCTTCTTCAGGAATGCGCGTGGAAGCCATCTCCTCGTCCGGGGCAGCATCTCCCAGCCCTTTCATCTCGCCCGCGCTGGCAATCCGAAGCGAGACTGGCGTTCGTTCAAGCTGCGTCATGCTGACGGTTCGGCCCAAGCGCGAAAGAGGGTCGAGCATCGGCGTCAGGCTAAGAGGCGGATAATCAGCAGCAGCAAGAACTTCATTAATAGGCACGTTCATCCCCTGAGCAAACTGGATAAGCAGGCCCATTTTAGGCCGATCTCCCCTCGCCATATTTGCGATTGTCGCATGGCTAAGTTTGGTCTTACGCGCTGCCACTCGAACGGAAAGCCGGTTTTTCGGATCAGACCATTTAAGCAACTCCCTAACCTTGCGCCCAAGATTAGGATGCTGTCCGTCAATCGGCCCATCCTGTTCAGTCATAATCCTCATCGTAGGCAAATTGGTCACTGTCGGCAAATTAGTTGACATCACATTAAACATACCAATTGTGACACGGAGGAAGCAATTTGGTTGCAGTTTGTCAAAAAAATCGTCGTCAAAAAGATTGACAGTCCCGGAAATGGTGTGGTAGAATGGTTTTGTCAAATTATTTGACGACAAGGTTTAGTGACAGGGGGAGGCGAAATATTGACCCAAGAGCAGTTAGAAAAAATAAATGGGGCTTTACGGTCTGGTGAAACGCCAGATGAAATCGCGACGGGCCTCGGCATGACGCGAACGACCATGTATCACCGGCTGCTACTTGTGGGCAAACGCATCGTGATCTACCGCCAACTAGAAAATACCGCGCCCGCAGACAAGCCCCGTGAACTTGCCTCCGTCTGACCACACGCCACGAAAGGAACCTCGCCATGAGCAAGACCGACAGCAAAATCTATTCCGAGAAAGTCCACTTCCAAGAAGGGGCAGATGAGGAACTCGTTTCCTGCCTTGACCACCGAGGCGAACTTGTTCCCTGCCGCCGAGACGCCGACGGACTTCTAAAGCCGGTTGAGACGGTGGCCGTCTCTCTGAGGCAAGGGTCGCGCCTGCGAACGACTGAGATGATTCGGCGCATCAACGGCATGGACGATGACGCAAGAGTAAAGGAAGATTCTGCTATGGACAGTGACCTCTACCGCGCCCTTGACCTCGCCTCCGAGGACGACCCGACTCCCGCCGAATACGCCGAGCGCCAGGAAGAAGAACGGGCGAAGGAGCGCGTGGATAGCCAGGAGGACGAGATGCGGCGCGGGCTTCGGATGCTTGCGGTGAAGGCCGTCCTAGAGGACGAATGGGCGTATTTCCTCGCCCTGCCGACGATGGGCAACCTGACGCGCCTGCGTTACCTCGCGGCAGAATACGCCGACGCATGGACAAAACTAGAACCGGAGCGCGTGGACGCCATTCGCGCTTACTTCACCGGCCAGACGCTGAACGAATTTTAGTTTTTTAACCAACCACCACAAGGAGACCCGATGAACATTGAAGACTTGACGATTAAGGAGGCGCGAGAAATCGCGTCCATGTTTGGGCAGTCCCCGCCACTACCCGCTTCAGCTCACCCCATGATTGGTAGGCACTGCGTCATTCGCACTTACTCAGACGGTGTGCATCTCGGAACAGTTGCCAAAGTAGACGGTATGGAGGTTTTACTAACAGGAGCGCGGCGCATCTGGATATGGAAGGGAGCATTTACCCTCTCGGAAGTGGCAACACTTGGAATTGATAAGCAGAGCCGCCTTGCTGTAGAGGTCCCGGAAGTCTATCTAACGCAGGTGATTTCGTTCACTCCTACTTCGGAACAAGCGAGGAAGACCTATGAAAACTGCGGCGTTGAAAAATAAGCGGGCATTTGCTCGCTACGACGACGGCGACGGCTCCGGCGACGGCTCCGGCGACGGCTCCGGCGACGGCTCCGGCGACAGCGACGGCTCCGGCGACGGCTCCGGCTACGGCTCCGGCTCCGGCTCCGGCGACGGCTCCGGCTACGGCTCCGGCTACGGC
>JAABUO010000333.1_pt1 | contig 102413 bp, 107 predicted proteins | sample 5559291 | NCBI WGS metagenome assembly JAABUO01 (sample SAMN10711878, study PRJNA513372) | rock metagenome | isolation source: Antarctica rocks | place: Antarctica: Victoria Land, Finger Mt sud
TGGTATTTAGTCTTGTGAAGGGGTTGGTGGTTTGGGTGGTTTATGCGCGGAAGGGGTGGGGTGGGGAGAGTAGGGCTGTGGTGGAGGAGGGGGTGCCTGGGGGAGTGGTGGGCATGTTGGTTGGGGCGGGGGTCGGGGGCATTGTGAGTTTGTGGGAGGGGGTGGGGCGGTGATGGAGTTGGGGAGCAGTGAGTAGAGGAGGCGCGGATGGCGTAATGAGGAGAATGGGCAAGATTTTTTCGTTGTCGCTTCCGGGCAGGGTACTGGGCCAGGTTCTTTTTGGTGGGTATTCTCTGAGGGTTCGTGGAGACGTTTTGGTGATGCCTTGACGCAGCATGTATTCTCATTCCGTCCTCTTGTGCGCATACATCGTTATCTGTACAACCACGACGTAGTGGACTGTCAATGAATAATCCTTTCAAATCAACTCCATGGATAGTGTACCGACTGTTGACTTTTCAAGATTTCTCTTGAACTGACAGTCAAGACTACCAACCAAACAACATGCAACCCTTTTCAGGTGAAGACAAGTACGCACACCATGCTGGATCCACCCCGAAATGTGCAAGGCTTTCTCCCGCACGACTTCCCCACGACCGATCGAAAGCCATAGCCCACATCTGAGCTGGAAGATATGCCTCGCCATCTCACTGAGATGGATCATTGATATGCCAACGCTCCGTTAAGAGCGGCCTTTGTAGAGGGCAAAGGCACTCCTGCAGTGTCCCCGAAGGTTTCTGCAACGCTGGGTTGAAGAAAAGGGAGAGTGAAGGATGGAAGTTCGGGGAAGTGTATTTTGGTAAGGGGATAACATGGTTCGTAGGCATATGAAATGATAGACGAGGGTCTCGAATGACGTTTTACTTTTCCTCGAATATGAACCAAATGGGGTCTACTCGACCATTTGTCAGTCCATATTCCAGAAGATCGAACGAATGGCTAGATTGCTTTTCGGAGCAGTCAGTCATAGGCCGACTTATCTGTAGCAGATAAGCCTTCCACTATCTCTCATAGAGCTACGGGCCCACTTTGTTGGAAGCACGGCCACCCCGTTGATCTGCTCCTTGGCGTTGATTAATCGAATATCATTGGGGGTATCGTTGAACGGTCGTAGTGATTGTTCATTTCAAATGTGTGTAGCACGCCAATAACGCCTCGCTAAATGAGAAATCAAATCTTTCTTACACTTCAATCCTGATAATGCTGGAAAAGCGCAGAAATGCTCTCGCCGTAATGGTTCCGCCGTATGGCCTCAGCGAGCAGGTTCGAGATATCCAGTATCACCAATTTCTTGCAATCTCTTGCTCTTTCGGGAGCTATAGGGTAGGAATTCGTGACCACAATATAATCAATGCACTCACACTGCTCCATTTGCTCCAAAGAGTCGCCTCCGAAAAGACCATGAGTGGCAATACAGTACACCTTCTTTGCCGAACCACGCTTGACGACCGTTTCTGCAGCTGCTATCCATGAGCCGCACTGATCGATCAAGTCGTCTATTATGAGTACCACGCGGTCTTTGACATTGCCGACTAGGGTGACGGTATGTTCGAGCTCGGGATTTCGAAGTCCTTCTTCATCGTCTTCTGATTCTGCTTTGGCGTCAAATGTTCCACCCAGGGCATGATCTGATGGGAAGGCAGAGAAATTTGAAATGATTGACGAGCCCATAGGATCTTGTCCTTGACTATCGAGATTCGATGACCCTATGTTGTTGTCCGGGAGTGTTGCTATTGAGCCTGACATTGTCGATAGAAGTGGCGACGGGAAGTCGTCGTCGACGATATGTCCTTGTACTAGGCGACCCGTGATGACCTCTCTAGCACGCTCGTCGGTGTATTCTTCACTAACGTTGTTGGAGAGACCCAAACCACTTGGGGGGCCTATACCTGCTGTGTCCTGGGGGCCTGAGCTCCTAGGCACAGATCTGGGCGGCGAGCTTGGGTCAAATCGTGTAGACTGCGCCCGTGGACTAGACCCGGTGATATAGTTCGACAGCCTTAAAGGTGGTAAATTGCTGGGCGCGGCTGTGCCATTGATATGAGGTCTTGAGGGTTGGGTGTGGCGATAGGGTTCCATAACATCCGGGCCGTCGACAGGGTCAATCTGCGACTCTGCCTCGCTTTCTGCTGGGTTATTGTGAGCAATGTCGAAGGCGCTGTCCGATATGCCCCCAAGAAATCCACTGCCCTCGAGTGTTGAGCTCCCATTCATATATGCCCTGCGCCGGTCTGTCGTGACCATGCCAAAATTGAGCTTCAACGCATCCGCGAGCGACGTGACGCGTTTGGTGCCTCCCGGATTCTTGCTTACTACTACAGCTTCCTTCCAGCCTGGGACATGTGATCGAATCCATCGTGCAATGAGTGGCTCGGCGTGGAGATTGTCGACTGGCTGACCGAAAAAGCCTTGGGTCGGTGGCGCCTTTACTCATAAGCGTTATCAGCGGCACCGCCTGGTTGAACGTACATGTAGATCCACTGTTATGACATGGTGTACCCCGGCTACAGAAAGTAGATTCGCAACCATCCGTGCCGTGATAGACCCTCTATGTGACTTTTTCTTCGACTGTCTCGAGTACGGAAAGTATCTTGACGTCCTTAGCTCTCAACCATGGTAAGAACGGATAAGACCCACGGCATCACAGCTGTTCCCGTCAGCCAAAGCCATCATCAAGCCCCGCGAAGGACTGACCAGTGATTGACTTTGCGGAACTACCCTTGCAGGCAGATATCATAATCAACAGCTCTATAACGCTATCGTTGATCTTGCTACTACCGCTCTGCACAATGCAGATGTCCTGATCTCGAATCGAGGTATCGATACTGACAGATGTCTCGCCATTGCTGAATTTCTTGAGCTCGCACTTGGCTGGGCTCAATCCCAATCGCTCGCAGATCGCTTCGGCAAGGACTGGATGAGAAGATCCTGAGAAGATTTTTACGCGCCGCATCATCGAGGTCAAATAGTAGAAACATGACGGTGATTAACGGTTACAACAGAGTAAAGTCGTGAATCAACCCTAAGGCAGCCCTGGATAGTTTTGGAAGCATAAGGTAAAGATTTCCATCCGCAGGTTGATGCTACAAGTTTTCCAAGGCGCGAGAAGATCTTGTGCAGTTTCACGACACAAGAATTTGCTCTGTAGTCTCCATTTGGCATGAAGTTGTATAGATTCAATATGGGTTTGCTGTAGCAAGACGTTTTTGTAACCCAATTGACGTTTAACTTACAATCTTTGGAATGCCAACAGATATATGTTGAAGTCAATATCATGGTTCATGGGTTGAGAGAAGTACTGGTAAGGTGAATTACATACATCAGGCGACCGAGATCTAGGTCGTCAGGGTCTATTGAACGCCGGAAAATGCAACTCGCTCCCGGACGCCCTTCATATGCAACGTACAAATGACGTATAATACAATGACTACCACAAGCGCTCGTGCGCCCTTTGACAAAACTCATGATTGGGGCTTGGGCTAGGCGGCGGCATCTCCCTCGCCGCCAAAAATCGGCCAAGCCTCCATCTGCCTTAGGAGTGTCTGATACAGCACCAGCATTGTCCCGCTCTGCACGCTCGTCCAGACGAACCTCGGACCGACGCCGCGGAAGCAGCCAGCAATGCCTTCGGTTTTGTAGATGAGTCGTAGTCCTGTGACGACGGATGAGGTATCCAGTTGCACAGAGCCGGATTTGGGTACCGTAGTGCTTGGCGACGATGTCGAGATGAACCGCTTCTGCTGTGGAGGTGTCACAGTACCTCCAGGAACAGAGAGATGTGCAGACTGCTTTTGCGGATTCGACGGGCGTGCCGAGGCCACAAGTGGCGTTCCCTGGTGCGGGTTGATTTGAGTCTGAATCCTCGTCTTGACGACGTCCAATGGACAGGTGATGACTCCTGCCATTCCTCCCGCAGTACTGGCCGTAAGCACCTCCAAGCCTAGTCCGATGTCGCGGCCTCCGACCCACTGCTTTGCCCACTTTTGTTCTTGCTCGTAGCAGGCGAATTGAATAGCCGAGAAAGGTAGGTCGCGCCATATAGTGGCCTTGTATCCATGGAACAGGGCGGAAAACCCTTCCTGCCGGATGATCGTCTGCGAGGCATCCACGGTGGAGCGATAATTGTAGCCTGATTTGAAGAAAGGGTTATTGTGACGACCCTGTAGCTGTAGCCGTGTCTTGAGGACTTCGGACGGTACGTAGATAACGGAAGCAGCCAGGTCGGCAATGAATCCTGCCATAGGTCAGGATGATTATAATGTTCGGGTCTAGACGGGGATCATACCACCAGCAAGATATGCCAGAGGTTGATGTACTCCGGCGTCTATCAAGTGTCGCTTGCTATACTCGTAAACTCCGAAGAATATAACAGTCCCAGGGAAGGACCCTAGGAAAGCTGGAGTGACGCCACTGTACAACCCTCTGCGAACACCCTCCTGACGGAAGATCTTGGAATAGGTGGAAGAGAGTGATGTGTATTGAGGCGGGATGTGAGGATCGCCCTGCTGGCGTGTTTTGACGGTGTCGATTGAGTGCATAAGAAGGTCTCCGGTGGTCCCGCCTATTCCACCAGCCAGCATGGCCTGTTTCAACATGTCAGATGATACTCGAAGTATGGCAGTGGGCCTCTCGGATGGGGAGAGCCAACATACGTGCAGATAGGGCGGGCGGGCCTCCTCTTCCTCCTCCATAATCTGAACCTGCTCTTGCCTCCTTCCGTCCTGCTTATCTGTATCTTGCCCTTGTCCATGCTCTTTGAATTTCAAGACGCTCGCTGGCCAACCTTCGTTCGACGGCGCAAAGCTTTGTTGCTGAGTTGAACCTGAGGTGAAAAGAATGCTAACGAGTGAGGCCAGGGACATTGCCCGTCTCTGACATACGGAAAATGGCAGCGCAAACGAAGCGCAAATATGCGGAAGTTCTAGGCACTCATGACGGAATTACAATACTGTCGGCGTGGTTCACTGTAGGTGTGGGCATTATGAAAACTCCAATGTTGATCTAGGAATGACGTTGGTGATAGGCTGCAAATATCCGAACAAGCAACACGCTAGCGGCTGCATTCGCCATGGCCAACGGCTCCTGCTTGGCGACAAGGGTTGTCACTTTATACAGTCCCACGGGCTCGAATTTCATTAATTTGGGCAAAGATGATTCTCCACTGCAGCTAAAGTACTCGAATACGCACTTATCCAATTAGTGCCTTGAACCAGATAAGTCAGAATATCAGGCAGGTTAACATTAGAGCAACTCATACCCTGCCTTCAAATGTATAATCTTCTTCATCTCAAGATATTTACTCCATTGCCATCCGTCCACACATCGCTGTTCTTAGTACCTTCTTACACCCTAGAAGACTATCCTCAGAAGTCGCTTGCCCAAGCTCTGCTGTTGCAGGATCACTTCCGGATCATTAGGATCGAGATCCAATTCGCGCATGCCGCTTTTAAGATCCATGTCAACCGCCCTGCGATACAATCCACCCTCACCTTTTGAATAGACCTTCCAGAAGAGGTACATCGCTATGATAATGGGCGCGGCCATGAAATTCTGGAAGAAGACCTGAACGTCCGGGGAGGCGCCTGGGGGCTGAGGAGTAGAAGTTCATTAGCCTCAGTGAATGATTTGAACGTGGAGAACAAGAAAGGTGAAGTGGCACGGAAAGGGGAATCTAGCCAGCAGCCTACGTACCCATATCGATGTGTAGAATGTAGCGCAAATAGCAAGACAACACAGGATAAACCCGATCCAGCTTCCAATGACGCCAAACCCAGCCCTGAAAGGAAGTTCATCTAGAGTGTGGCCTTGAGCTTTCCAGCCTGCGCGGAAACGGATATGGCAGAGGCAGATGCTTCCCCAAACGAAGAAATAGGACAATCCGGACAAGGCGAGCAACCAGGTGAAAACGGTTGAACCCACGTTAGCTTCCTGAATGAAAGCAAGGAGACCGAACGCTAGCTGAACGACAACACACCATACCGGGCGGCCCTTGTGATCGACGTATGCGAGAAATTTGGGGCCCATGCCATCCGCGGCCATGGCTTGCATAGTGCGTGTAGAGCCGAAGGTGCACGAGTTCGCAACGCTGATTACGGAAATGGTGATCACTGCGTTCATGACTGATGGCAGGCCTTTGATACCCGCAAGCGTGATCGCCAGGACGAACGGAGAGGCTTTTGTGTTGCTGTTCGACGCGCCGAGGAGTTTTTCTGAATCGGATGGAACAACCAAACCAACCAGGAAGAGACTGAGAATGTAGAAACTGGCGATGCGCCAGAAGACTTGTCTGCTGGCCTTGGGCAGAGATTTCCGGGGATCGGCTGCTTCGGCTGCTGCGAGCCCAACAAGCTCGGTTCCTGCGAAAGCAAAAGCGGCATTCACAAAGACGGAGCAAAAGCCCTTGAAGCCATTGCGGAAAGCGCCTGGCTGGTGCCAATAATGCGCGCCGATGTAGCCACGGTTATCGCTCGGGACGCCACCACAGTCGATGACAATGGCGAGGATGATGAAGCCAAGAATAGCGGTTACCTTGACCAGGCCGAGAACAAATTCGACTTTAGTTCGTGATCAGTAACGTGTTCAACAAGGGGCTTCTAAGTGAAGGTGTAATCAAGTATATATAGTATACCTTCTCCGTAACCTCTCACGCCAAAGAACTGGATGGTGATGAGAACAACGAGGAAGATTGTTATCCAAATGGCGACGTTGAGGTCGGATCGCCAAAAGTCGATGGTCAGGCCTGCTGCGATAAGCTCAAAGGGTAGGATCGTGAGCCAGGAAACGGCATAATCCCACCCAATAGCGAAGCCCCTGCCCATGTTAACGAGGTTTTCCCTTTCCACGGATCGATTTGTCAAACGTCCACATACCATGCAGGATCCAAGAAGCGACACATGTATTGATAAAAGGCGCCATTCACGGGATACAGAACCGCGAGCTCTCCCAGTGCTTGGATAGTGAAAAGCATCATGGAGCCTGTGATCAGGAAGCCGAGCAGCTATATAGATGTACTCAGCACTTTGCGCAGCCAAATAGTATACTTTTGCTACTTACAACGCTTCCTGGACCACCGTTGTGAAAAGAGGGCCCCGTGCCGACGAAAAGACCGGCGCCGATCGATCCACCTGTTTGACAGCGCCGGATCAGCATTCGTCAATCAGACATAGAATATATGGCGACCGCGTACCGATGGCAATCATCTGCATGTGACGACCCTGAAGATTGCGCGACAGGACGCCCGTGGCCGCTGGCTCGGCCTCGATGTCGTGGGCATCATAGATATCCTGGCTCTTGCCCTCCAGGGTCGCCGCCTCTTTCTTTTCGTCCATGGTAAAGAGGCGTGGATTGTTCTTGTCTCTGGCAGGGCAAAGAATGGGCGCTTTGGGGGCTGGAACTGTAGTTCAAAAGGAAAAAGAGAACGAGACACACGACCGAGGGGGCCCATTGTTTAAACCCGCACGAAGGGGGCGGTGCGCGGCGGGATGGGCGGGCAGAGATAGCCATTTGCACAATGAGGTGTGATTGGAGCGTGCACCATGAGACCCCGTACAGTCCAGTACTCTTCGATGGTAGGCTGACTGTCGAGCTCCGAAGCTACTACGTACCGAGGCATGTAGGGAGAAGTGCGCTACATTTCATGCGGTCTTTCGCTAAGATAACGAGAGGTCAGACGACAGCAAGCTGCAAGGCACCGCAACGGTAATATAGCTCCCCTGCTAAAAGGAAAAGTGTCTTCTCCTCCAAGAGCGTTATGCTCCGTTCTTTGCGGACAATATCGTTCGCCATAGCTTGTCGTTGAGAGTGGAATCTTCCTTCAATTTGATAAGAGTTTTCTTGTTATCCGGTACTCCACGAGTGGAGATGCCGAACCTGCGACTGGGGAGTGTGGAGGTAGGCGATCACCGGCGCTAGTCGACGCCTGCAGATTGATCCTTGGCGCACGAGGGGAGATAGGAATAGCCGCACCTGATGGAGAAGGTGAAACGGGAATCGCATCCGCCATCTAATCAGTATTACGTTCTCCGCACGTAAGGTAACGACACTCGCAAGCGGATGCGACATTGAGTAATGAAGCAAGTGAGAAGACCCGTATCGAGGCTTACGTGTGGTATCCGAGGGACGGCTGACTGAGCTGATCGCGGCTGACTCGGGGAAATCACTGATATCCCCAGCCTTGGCTAACAAAAATGTATAGATATCACTAAGATATCCTGAGCAAACTAACTGACAATTGAATACCTTCCCGCAATTGCGAACCTCAAAACTTGATCAATTTTACACTTGATTTTGTCAACGCACTCACATCAAATTTTCGAAAAAATTTAGCTACAATTCTGGGCCACATTGAAACTCTATTGTCAAAAAAATTTCGACAATTTTTGATCAGAAGCTGCCGTCTTATGAGTAAATTTAATAATTTTGCTCTCGCGAAGCTAACGCTTCGTCTTTGAGACTTGGCAATCGAATGCTTTGCGATCGTGCAATTCCAAGACCTACATAACTTCAATTACAAAGTATCAAATTTAGTAGTCAAAACAACTATATATTGCTCTCGATGTGATTTAGAATATAGACTCTCTGTATATGTATTATAGGTGTGGATAAATAACACGATAAGATGCAAAAGGTGGGTCAAGTTCTAAAGATGATATTCCGCTGGTTGACTGTTTTTGGTGAGTCAGCGGCTGATCACCAAATTTCACCCCGGATATCCTCCTGATATCCCGGTTGGGCGATGGAGTTCATATCACGAACCTGCTGTGGCTTAGAGAAGAGTGCAACATGCTCCTGTCGCGCCTTAAAATTGGCGAATATGGCAACCTTTGATGGTCCTGGAGACAGTCGACGCAACGAACGGCAGTATAACAATGCTCAAGCTGAGCTCAAGGACTTGGTGCTCAATGCATGTGAAGCAAACCATCATGGTCACCATGCCAAAAGCACATCGTGTTGTTAGTGGAATGTGGAGGACTTCGTATCCTCCTGATGGACAATTCTTCCTGTAAACCCAATCGAAGACTGGGTCGCCCACTGAGGTTAACTCATATCTGCATTTTTTTCAAATTCACCTTGATAGTTGTAGGTCTGATGATTCGCGGGTCAGAGCGTTACTCGGTAGAAACTTATTCGCATGTGACTATCGAAGACAGAAGTACAGTCATTATCAAATTATCGATTGACGTTCAAAAGGCAGACTGGAGAGAACAAGTGTTGGGTTTCGCTCTAGTTTTTAGCACGATGCCAGAGCCTATCATTCTATCCTGGCCCTGTCTCATCTATGCCTTGACCTTCACGCAGCTATACGTGGCGAGCCTACTTAGTGTACTCCCTCGCATGCTTGAGATCCTCCTCTGTCAATTGTCTCTGCACCCCGGTGGTGGCGACCTTGCCCGACATGCTTGCCATTGCTACCTCCGTCAAAAAACCCACGCTGGTGACCGTGCTCTTCCAGTACGCAACATAATTGGCCTTGAACTCGATCAACGCCATTCTGGGGTCGCTCGCCGTCCCATTGTGCACCCCATCTCCCAAGTCCCCGAACCATGCACTCGTGCCTTTGCTGTAGATTTCTTTGATTCTCGGGTCTTCGTTGTTGGTCACGGTAACCTTGCCACTCACGCTGACCCAGTCCTGGCTGGAGGAGTTCTGGAAGGTCACCTGGGCCGTCTTGTCGTTTTCAAGATCGGTGAACTTTTTGGAATGGGTGTTGGCAAGGAAGAGGAAGTCGGGGCCGTCGCGCTTAGCAATAGCCATGGACCGAGAGACGGGCCCAATGCCTGGGCGGATGGTGGTGAGGAGGCAGACTTTGAGGGAGTCGGCGATCTTGTAGAAGTCTTGGATCTGATCTTTCTTGGGAGTCTCGTCATCCCATTGCTTGGAGACGGAAGGGTCGGTCTTGGAGTTGACATCGGCTTCTGTAAGTGGTTTAGGCATGGCTGTGGAGGTTTGGTAGGTCTGAGTGGTTGGCTGTGATTTGTGAGAGGTCTAGACGATTATGTGTAGCGGTGAATAGATTGTCGGGATAATGTGTCCAAGTAAAGTGGTGGGGGTGACTTCGAGGACTGAAATCATCGAATTGAGCAAACAGTGAATGATTATAGAGGCATGAGTGACGCAGTACGTCACACAAGCGGGGTTACATCATGACAGCTCTAGCTCTCTCGGACCTCTGCTTGGCCGTCACTGTTGCGGCTCGGCCTTTGCTGGTGCTTTCAAAATCCGAAGAAAGTTCGTGAGATGGGGAGGGTAAGAAGAAGTCGAAACATGTGGGAGGGACACTCCCTTGGGCGGTCCCTACGAGTCCCGTGACTAGCTTCCTAGCCCTAATCCCGTTTCATCTACTTTGAACTTTGTGCTCGGGCTTACTTTACTTGCCCATCCGACGTTCGTTCACGACTTCCGCTCGTATAGATGATGTCTCTTGAATTGAACAACCCTGTGCCCTACAAGCTGTCTGTTGACGATGAGCTACTCGACATTACGAAGAAGAAGTTGCAATTCGCCTGCTACCCAGAAGAACAAGAAGACATCGCGGATGGTGACTGGAACCAGGGAGCCAAAGTAGAAGTCGTCCGGAGATTGGCAGATTACTGGAAGAATGGGTATGATTGGAGGGCCGAAGAGGTACTCTCCAAGGCATGCGGCTTGCCCGCACTCCATCGTTGATCGTGACCTCCGTGTCAGGCCACGATAAATAGCGAATTCAACAGCTTCAAAGTCAAGGTCGACGTCCTTGGCTACGGTCCCCAAGTCCTACATTACGCCCACCAGCGCTCATCGCGAGTTGATGCTCTGCCGCTGCTTATCGTGCACGGTTGGCCCGGGTCCTTCCTCGAGTCTCGAAAACTCATAAAGCCTCTTACCGAACCTTCCTCTCCTGCAACCCAAGCCTTTCATCTTATTATCCCAAGCCTACCCGGTTACGGACCTGGAGACGCTCCAGCTAAGTCGGGCTTCGGTCCCGTTCGAACGGCTCGCGCCTTCAAACAGCTCATGGTGGAAACACTAGGATATCAGCGCTTCGTCACTCAAGGTGGGGACTGGGGTGCCTGGGTAGTCCGCTCAATGGCGATGCAGTATCCCGAACATGTGCGCGCATGTCATCATAACTTCGTTCCTTGCGGGCCCCCACCATGGTACAAAGCTCCCTTAACTATGGGCCGTTTGATGTTATCACCATTTCTATATTCCAGGGCCGAAAAGAAAGGAATGGAGCGTCTAAAGTATTACATGAAAGAGCAGAATGGTTATCTCAAGCAGCAGTCGACACGACCCCAAAGCTGAGGCTTCGGGCTGGGCGACTCGCCGCTTGGACTCCTCGCTTGGTTGGTAGAGAAATACCATGAATGGATGGACCTGGACCATTATGAGATGCCAGATGATGAGATCTTGGCTTTCGTCATGATGCATTGGGTGCAGGGAGCGACACCCGGTCTTCGCTACTATAAAGCTGCGTTCTCCGAGACAGAGGATACGGGCATGCAAAAGGCTTTCACCGTATACCACAGCACACCCATTGGTGTCAGCTACTTCCCGATGGAGATAATGGCGCCTCCACGGGATTGGGTCTCACACATCGCCAACGTTCAGTTCTGGAGAGAACATACAGCTGGTGGGCATTTCCCACACGTCGAATGCCCTGACAAGCTTGTGAGTGACATTAGAGACTTCTTTTCGATGGAAGTTATCAAGAGTGCGATGAAAGGCTAGGTATTACGTCTTTGTAAAGGTTGCTTATCGAACGGTCTCAACGGTACCCTTACAAGTGGATCGCAATGGTCATTCAACACAGATAAGGCTTCCCGTGACCTCCTATGATAGACTCCTTGCCATCTCTTCATTCCTGGCGTTTCGATCCCTGGCTTCATGTGTACAGCGCTGAATTCATCTCTACTATATTCCTTAGTCAGTCTGTCCTGGAGAAGTAAGTGGCTGTCCGCTGGGGCTTTTCACGTCCAAGGGGATGCGAATTGCCTCGTCATGCAGTGACTACAGCGGATGTGCGAGCTCGGTCTGCGCCTGTACGTTCCGTTGCCCAGAAACGTGGGTGTCGGGCTATTTCTGTGGGTGAAACGTGTCACGTGCGCCATGCTGCTGTTTCCCAGATTACGCCTGAATTGTGAGGTTGTATAAGAACACCCGCCGCCAGACTCGATGATATGGCTGCGAGAAAATCGAGGGGGTTCGTCTTGTCAAAGCTTTGTATCCACTATCTTCTGTGATGCGTTTCTTGGAATTCCTTCGTTTGTCCGCGCTCTCGTTCTCATTATCAGCTCTTGTTAACACTATCTTATTCGAGCCCCGTTCAAGATGTCTTCATGACCGATCGGAGCTTCCTTTAAAAGAGACAAAATTCGCGTTCAGTGACGAAGAGCCATACTTTCTTATCCTATACATCGCTAGGTCACATTACGATTGCTTGTGGCCACCGTCGAGTCAACATCATCTAGATCCATTTATGACAAATCTGAAAACGTCACGCTCTCGACACGTGGATCGACGTCTCTTCCCCTCTCAACAAGCGATTCTCCATCCGGCAAGATAGCCGGCTTTGCCATCGAGGTGCTCGCCTTTACCCCATCTAAGACACCGCAGCCGCAATCTCGAGTGTGTGCGCCGCATACATCTCCAAGACCAATGAAATTGAGGTCAAGTATTCGCCACTAAGAAGATTCAGTATGGCAATTGTGTCAGGTTCTCTTACCATGACTTGCCCTGATCCTATGTCCTGGAGCACCGGCTTAGAGATATTGGTCATAATGAAACTTGGCGAGGCCCGGGTGGACGGTGGTGTATTGAGTCTTCTTTCCGACCTTCGCAGTTTGGGTTGATTTTACGATGATGCAACAGCCGCGGCATGGAGATCTGGTGGATCGATGACCCTTGGTTCAGATTGGGGTCTTTTGTGCTTTGTTATGGCGATGGCCGCCGGTGAAAGGGGCAAGGGACGCGTTCCGGTTGAAATGGAGAACGGCAGATACCATTGAAAGTCCACCGCCGCGAAGCTGAATTGCAAAGACAAAGCATTATCTGGAGACGGCCGGACACGACCGCGAACAGGTCTAGGCTGCCTCTCCGCTGCTGTGCAGCTGCAGGGATGGAAGTCGAGGAGACTAGCGACATCGAAGAAGGAGGACCAGGAAAACCATCACTCTAGAAGCTCTATTCGCCTGTAGGTCTTGCAATCGCGAAGTGCAGGGACTTCATTCCGAATTCACCCCCGTAAGAGTCATCTGGAAGAGACATGGTAATCGCTGCGAGACAGAGGCATGCAAAATCAAAGCAGGATCAGCACAAGTACGACGTAGGAATTCTTGGGAGACTTGAGTGGGCGGAGTATAAGGGATCCTTTGCCTCAGTTCTCAAATTCCAATTGTTTAGTGGATCTACGCCAAGCCACCACGCGCTGACAGGGGTGTGAGCACTGCCTACGTTAGTCAGCAAGGGGCTTGGTATCGGTTTCAGATAAGAGTTTCAGGAGCTTTGGGTGAGCCTATCAGACTGATCTCGATTTTTCCCAATTACCACATCTGCAGTCAATCCTTCCAGCACAGCCGACTTTTCTCACTGAAGCCTTGCACTCCGTACAATCATACTGTTGGCATCTGAGGGCGTCGCCGCCGCCGCCGCCTAAACCCCTGCATGTGTGTCTGCTGTGCTCATCCTTCCCGACGAGACACAGCCTCACCCAAGCAGATCAGTCAAATCACAATGCCCAATAGCCCCTGCTCTCGACAGTGGGGCAATGCGGCTGAAGACCGTTGTATAATGCCTAGAATCTTAGAGCGTCATCGTAGATGACTTGTCCTGGAGAAACATTGCTCTTCCTACTTTTCGCGAAAGTGTCATCATCGCAGTCATGTTGATCTAGAAAGCCTATTATCCTTTCACTTTGTGCTTTTGTCTTTTTTCTTGGGTCTCGGTGCATGAAGATCGAGAACGGATAGAAAGATCAACGCAAGACTTCACTGCCACAGTTCTACCTTTCCGGGCAGGAGATTTCCCAAACATCAAAGCGCAATGAACCAGACACTCGCGGTACAGATAGGCAGCCTCGTGACACACGATTCCAACTGGCAACCATTCAATGTTCTGACCGGCCTGACCTCAGGAATATCTCCTTCTGGAAACCTACAGTATTCCACCTGGAACAGCACACCTGCCAGCTCAAATTACACATATTTAAGATATAATGGCGAAAAAAGCCAACTCTTCAGTAGCGAAGCAAAGGCTTCCCTGGATTCGAATTTTCGACCCGATATCTTTTCCTATGCTGGATCTTGCACTTATCCCATTAGCGGTCAATATGGCTTCCTCAATCGGCTTCTCTTCTATCTCCTGATGATATTTGCGCTTGTTGCACGGCGGAGAACATGGCTTGCTGCTGCCGCGCTGGGAACGGCCATGACATACGCAGCCTCTGCTGCAGTGCATGCGTTCGCACTACTTGCGTGAGCTCATACATGTGACTGCGTTTGGCTGGTACTGATGATGGTTTCCAGGCGATACAACTACAATTCAATCTCGATCGATGATTACCTGACCAATCCTCAAAAATACAAAGCTAAAGATTTTGGAGATTTGGATCTGCAAGGCATCTACCCCATTCTTGTAGCAAGCTGCATCATGTTGACTCCTATTCTTAATTGGTCTGTGGAAATTCGGGAACATGCTCGCGCTATTGCTGTTTACTGGGGCCTGCTCATGTTCACAGCACTAGTTCCGACTTTGGTCAAGTTCTTGAAGGAAATATACCCATTCACTGATTCTGACCAACTGTTTACCTGCGACGTTGACGTTACGAAGAACTGTACACTTGATTTTCTGGATTCAATCTACTCATCCAATTTCTACAACAAGTACGTCGTTCGTGACAAGCTTTCCATCCCGTTCGTTGCTAAGGTCATGTAGATGCAACTGCAACGATACTTGTGGTGCCGTCTCGCTCCCTGACGCGCCGTTCAGACATGGGCAAAATCTGCAAGCATACGTGCTATCCGATAGGACACAAGGCCTGCTAGATAAAAATGCAGTGTCCCGGCTTTTCGCCATCAACACCTGCTTCTTATGCTTCATTGTCGTGCATGGTATCCTTGGGTTGCTAGAGGTTAACTTTACCCAAGCCGAGTTGAGGAACAAGATGTTCCTCCTGTTGGCTGGTAACAAGCCATACAGTGAACGTGCTAGCATAGGCTCCAAGACTGGCTATCATATCGCTAAATCTATATCGTTGAGCTTTTTCATTGGTGCTATTGTGGCAGCCATCATTTGCCCAGCCGTTTACGTCAGCTCCGTCATCATCAATGAAATCAACACGTGGGCCTTTCCGGTCGCTGAGAGGCCGGATGCAATCGGACAGGCAAGTAAAATTCCTGCTGGAGCTAGTAAGTCGGAGAACTGACTGGACCCAGTGGGGTACCTACGTTGGCGCCGCTTTCGTGCTCATTGCAGCTGTAATACAGCGATATCACCTAGCATGGCTTCGCTTGTTGGAACTCGTGTTCTCAGAAACTTGGCGTCTTATCAAGTGGGCCTTCAGCGGCTTCAACGGCGGGGAAACTAATTTCCGACGAGAGCCAGTCGAGAAGGCCAGAAACGACAACAACAGCGTTTTGGAGAACATTCGCGACTTCTTCATACAGTGTATGCGGCCTTTGACACACGCCAGCCGAAGTATACTGCATTCTTGGCGTCGAGTGTCCGATGAATGGGAAGACAGCAGATTGTGGTGGTGCGACCCCATCCACAGATCTCAGCAACCGCACTATCGTCGCCCACAGAAGCATGCGTATGATATGCCACCACTGCCAAACGTCTCGAAGTATATCAAACGAGCAGCAACGACACCGATGTTGCCGTCCAGCCTTTCACCGCAGATTCCAAAGGGGCCTACCGTGATGCTTTCTCCAACACTGGACACCAGCTTTTCGCCACGATTGCCGTCCAACAGTAGGATTGCTTCTCCACAGCCAGTTGCTGGTGTCCGTAATCCCTTGGATGAGCCTCCACTGGCACAAGATACAATTCAGAAGCACACCTTTCAGCGGAGAGCTACTGGAAAGTAATTGGCACGCTTACCTAGACTTTATTCTAGCTTTATACACAACGGCTGTAGTCATGGTCATGGCCCGGAATATCCACCGACTCGCAGATTAGGCTACTCCTCTTAGATCTCTGCGATATCTTCCCATAGAAAGACGAGGTTCTCGGGGCGGCTTCAGGATGAGGTTTTACACGCCGCAGCGCTGTCGGACAGTCTTGAAAAGTCTGAACATGAATCGAATTTGCTGTCGTATTACATCTACTGAGATCTATTGTATTTCCAAGATAGCTATCCCTCACCACGCGCACACTTCCCTAATCCTCGTTCTTTCGTTCCATAAGGTAATTCTTGCTACAAGAGAACAACCACCCCATTTCTCAAATCAGTTCTGCACCTTTCATACCTCGAGCGGCCCCAAGTATGCGCGAGAGCATAGAAGCGGTTGGTCTGTTAGAAACCTTAGCTCTCATAGCACATGACATCGCAATTCTCGAATGTGAAGGCTACTGGCTTGAAGCTGCATCGGACGCTCCGAACTCAGGATCGCGGAAAATTCTGTGAGCAAAGCATACTCTTAATACCACGCTTCGATATTTGTGCCATTGGCCTGAAGTACCGATAGCGCCATACCGTACACCGATTACAGAAGTCTCCGTGCTACAGATCACGCTCTGTGTCCGGCTGGATTACCCTTGGCCCATAAGATTAAAATCAAAGTCGCCGGTTACACCTTTGATGGGTGGACGAGGACACAAAAGTTGAGCGCTCTTAATGTCTACAGCTATATTATCGCGGTTTTGTACTTATCATATATCGGCCTCCTCGCTCTGCGCAGGAGTCATCCTCAGCGATGATCGTACCAGGGTCATCCAGCACAGATAGAGCCTGAGGGAAGGAAGTAATCCTAGTCGAGTGACACAGGTAAGCATGTTGATTGCGGTAGTACGTTGCAATATATCTTCTTTCCGACAACAGGGTCTGAAAACAGGTAGCCAAGATCACGACGCACAACATATTCTGCATTCCGACCTCATCACAACCCTCAAACCCCCAACACCACTCCCATCCCCCCCCCCTCTCAACACCATTCCCATTTCCCAATCAGCCCAGCATACCTCCCTCCTCCCTTCCCCCATCTCCATTCCTCTAGCCCCCTCCCCTTTCCCCAAACCCCATATTAACCTAATTCATTAATTCGCATCGTCCACACCGCGAATGCCCACACAGACACACAACCGCATACCAGGCATTCACCTCATTCAAGCGTCTATGGCAGCGACAGCATTGGACATCAGGGTAGAGCCTCGGCGGGGGCTTTGGCTTTGGTTTTGGGGGTTTGTGGACGGGGGGGCGGTAGGTGGATGGCATTTTCTCTTGATGGAAGAGTTTGTGGGATGTGTGACAGGGGGACAGCGAGGTATGTACTCGATTTTCAGCCGTGGAAGCAGTACTGGGCGTGTCAGACGGGAGTGAAACCTCTGGTAAAAGCAAGAAGCAAGTAACTGCTGTAAGTTGCTTAACAGGCACTATCGATTTTATTCTTGTGTATGTCAGTGGTGGTCTAGGTCAGAAGAGAAAGGGCTTATATACAACCTGCCCGTGCAGGAGTGTTGTTGAGGTATGACAGACACTATTATCTTCATTGTGCAGGTGTTTGGAGACCTTTCGAATCATCGTCGGCAGGCCTCGATGCGCCGTAGATGATTCTATAGCCGTGTCCAAGAGGAAAGTGACTCGCGGGGAATGACTGAGGCCATCCTTAAATTTTTGTGTTTGGACTCATCGTCGGCAGGCCTCATCAATCAAAGTCGTGGCAGGTCAGGAGTGTTGCTTTTGGACAAGTGTAGGTGTGTGAAGTGAGCGATAATCTGATTTCTGTCCTGGGTTGTAAGATCTACTTATCAGTGCTTACTGTACTGGAACGGATCGTCTATAGACGCATATCTGTACTCCGTTACCTGCCTCCACGCAGAGCAGGGAATCCATTCAGTCGATTGCCATGTATCATGGTACAGCAAGATGAATCTCCATCTTCCCCATCGACTTCACCCACATGATTAGTCCCATCACTCCTATCTCCGTATCACACTACCTGAGCTCAAGGAGCAGAGAATGCAAAGACATCAAAGAGCAAAAAAGACGAAAATCTCAGTCCTCACCCCAGCTCGAACAGAAAGCAAAAGATATCGATAAGCGGATGTACTTCTTGGAGCAAAAGCTAGAACTATCTAGCCGGCTCGGCACCGATCTGACCTATCGACATCTGAACGCTCTTTCTTTGAAATATGTATAGAATTAGATATGTGGAGATTTTTTTGGCGCCGCGTGTTAAGTTGTGCTTAGGAGGGTGTGGATAGGTTGGTTTGGGATATGTGGCGTGCATTATGTGGTGGTTGCCGTTTAGGGATGGGGTGTTCGTTGGTTATGGTAACCGGGGATGTAGGGATAGGGATGTGGCTTGGCTGGGTTTTTGGTGCTACTGATATAAAGTTAGTCTTGTAAAGTAATTGAAGGAACGAGACATACCTTTAACTTATTGAGCACCTGTTAAATTGACAATAGACAGATTGCGCAGCTCTATTCAATACGATTATTCAATTGAACATTGCTCGATTTAGTTAGCGTGATTCGAAAAGAACAAGCAGATCTAACGACTTGGCAGTCCCATTTAAATTAGTACTCAATTGACTTACTATCTTATTCAATTGCTTCAATTACTTGTCTAGACGTAGCTTGTAAAGATTATAATTATTTTCTCTATTATTGTTGTCGTCGTTGTCGTCGTTATATCTAGAGATGTACTTAAAAGCTATTTTTATATTCTTGATTTAAATACTTCTTCGTAACAATTAAAGTCTTTGCAATTATTGTTGTCTTTGCAATTCTCGCAATTATTATTATCTTTGCAAGTCTCGCAATTTTTAAAGAATACACAACAATTGTTTTGTAAATAAAAGAAGACAATCTAATTTAAATTAAAATTGTTTTAACAATTGTTAAAAAAAAACAAGTTAATAAAAAATATCAAAAAACAATTATACAAAAATTAAAAAAATAGAATATTAAATTAAATATAAATAACAATATTGATTTCGACTTTTATATTTAAAATATTGTTAGTCAATATTGTGCTTTTAGCACTTCTAATACTTCTTTGTTGTTAAAAATCTCGATTTTTTTTATCTCTTACAAGTAAAAGAAAGATTAACAATTAAATTAAAAGCTTAATTACAATTAACAATTTATAGAGAAAAACAATATTATTTTTATTAATATATGCATAACTAGATTTGCAAAGTATAGTATCAAAACTATATAGCGTTTCTAAAATAAAATTAGAAAGAAATTCGAAACAATAATAGATTATAAATATATTTATAGAAGTAAACAAATAAAGTACTTAATAAGTAAAAGAAAAGCAAATATTAAAGTTTTATACAAATCTAGTTATATAATATAAAACGACAATTAAATTTAAGTTATTAATAAATAAATATCTACATTCGCAATATATTAAAAGACAAAAAATCAAAAGAGTTTTTTGCAAAAAAGAAAAATAAAAGAAAATACAAAATATAAAAAGAAAAGAAACAAACTTAGTTAACAATTAAAAAATAAATCGAATTATAAAGTTTTTTTCTTCTTCTTTGTTGTTTTTGTTAACAATAGAGAGAACTTTAAAATTTAAAGCAATATTAAAGATAATAGCTCTAGTATATTCTCTAACGTAGAGAAGAATATAAAGAAATCGAAACTTATAATAGAATTATAGAAACAAGCTTTTTATCTAATAACAATACAATAATAATAGAAAATTTAGATTACAAAGAAGATATAAATAATAATTAATATACAAGAATATAAATCTTATTTGAAGATAACAACAATTATTTGTCTATATTTTCTAAATCTTTATTAAATAAATCAAAATTGTTAGAATTTATAAAACGTTAAAAAAGCAAAATTACAAAATAGTCTTAAAATAACAAAAAGATTTTGAAGAGATTTAAACAAATATATATTAATGTAATAGACAACAAAGACTTAAACGTTTTGCAAAATATATTAATTAATTACTTCAAAAATCGAACATTATTAACAAAAGATTAATTAAGACAAGAATTTTTGCTAAAGAAAATAAAGAATATATTTAAAAAATATTTAATAAAACATATTATTAAAGTCTCGAAACTTAGATATTATTTTAAGAAATTATTGTATAAGTATTATAAAAAATATATTTATTTTTAATAAAATAATTTATTTAAAGATTTAATTAAACTTAACAAAAATATAGAGCAACTAAAACAATTATATAGAAGTAATAGAGAAAAATTTGTAACAAATAATATAAGAAAGAAAAATTCGCAATAGATAATGCAAGCAATAAGAAGATCGAGATAAATAATATAAGCAACAAAAAGATTGTAACAAGCAATAAGAGAAATAAAAAAAAAAATTAAATTTAAGAAAGTAAATCGTAATATTAGATACAAAAAGAAGATAATTTTGCGAAAATATCTATAATTTAAGACAAGAATTACTATTATCGTAATTTTTTTTCGAAGCTTCGCAAACTTTATTTAAGAAAAAAAGAAACAATAAGATATTTAGTTACTAGATTTTTGTATATAATATTGTTTCTTTTAAAAATATTAAAGAAATATTAAAGAAATATAATGCGCAAATTGCAATACAAACAAGTGTAAATTGCACTTATTTTATTAACAACTCGAAATTTTATCTTTAAATAAAGAAAATAATAATTTAATATTTAATTGCATTTGCGTTAATAATATCTCTAAAAATTCTTAAAATAAACAAATAAAATTTAGATTAAAAAGTATTTATATTAATAATATTATTTACAATTATAATTCTTTGTTAAATTAATAGAGAATTTCTAATTATTAAAGATATATAGATAATTATATTATTGCGACAATTTAATACAATAATAATAAAAAATAATAAAAGAGAAGAAAGAGAACAAAAATTATTTTCGAGAGTTTAATTTAAGATTCTTTTTTATATTTTAATAATTAAACAATAACAACAAGATTTAGAGCAATAAGTACTAAAAATTAGTACTAGAAAACTTTATTAAAATTAGATATATATATAAATACAAGAGAGAAAATTTAGTACTTTTATAATATAGAACTTTCGAAATTGTTAAAGACTCTATTAACTTGCAAATATTTCGAAAGACTAGAAGATTGTATTATAAAGCATTAATTATAATTTAACTTTTATTTGCGTCTTAAAAATATTAAATATTTATAAAGTTTAAATTAAATTAAAGAAGTTTTCAACAATAATGCAAGTCTTAAATATTTGTTTATTAAAAAAGATTTATCTTTTATTTGTATAATTTAAATAAAGAAATATAATATATAATTAATAAATATAGATTTTATTGCTATACAATTAAAGTTTTCTTCGATCTTTAAGAAGAATTTTTAATTAATTTTGCAATTCGAATTTTTGTAATATTGTAATATTGTTTATCTTATTTTTACAAAAATTATAAATAGATTCTATTAAATTGTTTAAATAAATAATAGTTAATTGAATTATTCTATATAATTTTTTGTAATTAAAGTAATAAAATTTTTGTCTTATATTTAATTTGTAAAACTTTTAAAAAGTTTTATTAATAAATTCTTATATAATATTTTTGTCTCTAATTTTTTTTACTCTTTTTATTACTTTGACGTATCTTTTAATGCGTATATAGACAAGCGTTAAATATTATCGAAACATATTGTTATATCGAATTTCAAAATATTTAAGAAAATTGTTAAAAATGCAAAAGAAATAGAAAAAAAAACAATTAAATTTTTTTATTAAATTAAATTGCTAATAAGAATAAAATAATTTATATAGAAGACAACAAAGAACAAGTTCGAAAAATAATTTAACACAATTGCTTTATTCGATAATATTAATAACAAAGTAATTAATAAGCAATCGATTTTTTTTTAAATTACATTATATAACAAAGACATTTAGAGAAAATTTAATTTAAATCGAATTTAAATCTTTTATACTTTACTAATTTAATATATAGATGTCAAGAATTGTCGATAAAATATTAACTTAAAATAACGACAATAACAAGAGCAAAAACAATAGCTATACGTATATCTTAATCGTCGTCAATTAATTAAGTTAATTAAATTAATTAAGATATATGTTACGCTAATACTTTCGTAAGAGATATTAGAAAGAATTATGTTATTAAAGAGATTTATAGACGTTTTTAGACAATGTAAGCAATCACTTAATAACAAGAATTGCAACTATAAACAATCTTATATTTAATAAATTTTCACAAATAATTTAACGAATCAAAGTAACAATAAGTAAAGATTTAAGATAAATTAAACACAATTTATAAAAAAATCGCATTTTTAGTTTTTATACATTAAAAAATACAAATTGTTCGTTTTACTCGTTTGTTAAAGATAACAAACATAATTGTTCGTAATGTTCGCTTATTAAACATATTAAACATTATGTTTAAAATGTTCGCTTCTTAAATATGTTAAATTTAATAATAGATGCGTTCGTAGCGTGTAGAACCTAAACCACTAGTATAGCTTGGATAAGCTCGTAACAACATGCTAAATAAAATAAAAGAGATTAAGAATGCACATTATTGATAGAAGAGAACAAAAATTAATTAAATACGATAATTATTAGATTGCGATTTATATTATTCGATCTAATATAGCGCGGGCAAGCTAGCGATCCTAGACCCCACTAGCCCCCGCAAACCAATTGAATAATCGTATTGAATAAAGCTGCGCAACCTGTCTAATGGTGAGGGAATAACACTAAACTCATACCATCTTTGTTTCCCATACAGTAGGTCGAAAGAAAGCTCATTAGCCTTACAAGGTGCCTACCAACCAGACAAGCGATCTATGGAAGCTGTCACAACTGAAACATAGTCTCAGCATCCCCCACAAAGGCATTCTCAACGGATCCGGCTATCCACTACTCCGTATACTCAAACTCTAAATTCTGCAATAATGACACAGTAAAGGCGCACATCAAGCTCTCCTTGCTCTACGAAATATCTTAATATGCCCGGGGTCTAATATCTACATTCCTCTCTTTAGTATGTGTCCCTACATGTCACTCCGCTCAGTACCACTTTCTCAATTCCTAAACGCAGCATGTCTCCAAGGTGAAAAGCTTCTTGTTGATAGAACAATGTAGATAGGAGAAGTCAGCGAAACAAATCCGTAACTTCGGGAAAAGGATTGGCAGCGTGGGACGCTATGTAGCAACTCGGCAATGTCGCGCCCACGGCTCCTGATGTCAGTGATGGGCAAGTCCAAGGCAAACAAAGAGAGCAAAGACCTGAGAACCGCTTCATCCATATCACCTCTGCTATAAAAGACAGAAAAATGCCACTGCCCAAGCACAGCCCCAGAGAAAAGCTGTTCGCTGCTTAGAAACATATATCATAATAATGACGACGATCTTCGATCCGGGAATAAAAGAACGGCGATTGGAACCTAAAACACCAACACAGAAGCTCCCATATTTCAGCGAGCAAGCTCCTGAACGTCGCTCCCAAACACTGGACGGTGGCGCAATATCACACCTTACAATCACACCTATCGAAGTTAGTACCAAGCATCATCATCACGGGCCTTGCTGTAGCAAATCCGTGCGAGCTTTTCGAACCCTATCCTCCTTGAAGGGAATCACTAGCTGCTTTGAACATCAAGTAGAGCTGTATGAATGGATGGGTTGAGGCGGACGAAGGAGGCCGGGGTATCGAGAGAGGGGAAGGTGGTAAGGGAGGGTTGTAGCTCGGATGTGCGAATTTTGACAAGCGGGTGTGTGGTGGAAGATTGGGGAGGGGGATGGTGGGAGATGGGAGATGGGGGTGACGGTTGTAGGACTGCATTGGTAAGAACAGAGAGAGAGGGAGTGTGTGCGCTCAAGATTTTTGTGAAAAGACATCGGCATGACGCCTCGTGTCGAGGAGATGGGAAATGTGGAGGTTGGGATTCGCTGAAGAGCTGACGAACCGGGAACCAAGGGGAGCTAGAGCCGAGGGGGAAGTTCTTTGCATACAGTATGTGCAGGGGAGGATATAAGGAGGAGAGAAAAGGGGTATAAGCGTTCTGGCTCGGCTAGTGCGGGTTCTGTGTCTAAGGGATGGATCTGGCTTACTCTTACAGCCGATGGCACCGTTGTAAACATACAAGCATGTGAATCGAGCTATGAGCATAGGGACTTATGTCGTGGAGTAGGATTTCATGGCTTCATGATAGCATTTGATGGTCAGCAACGTTCCAGCTGTGACGCTGATGGCTGGTGAGAGTAAGCTGTATGCACCAAGCGCTAAGTAGCAACGGGGGCGCAGATCTTTGAGGAGCAAGTCGACTGTGCTGTGCCACTTCGCCGGGAGTGGCCATGTATCCCCAAATAGTAGAAGCGCGGATTTCGATTCGCTAGCTCGGAGGAGCGAGGCCAAGAAGCTATATTGCTCTTGCTGGAATATGTGTGAATGCTTGGGGATGGAGCGTACGAGTTCATTTGGCCAGGTTAGCGGCGAATTGAGCAATTTGTATTACTCTTACAGAAAGATGCAGAAGCCCGCGGAAGTGAAAGGAATTGCCGGCTGTACAGGATGAGCTGACCAGAGGGTGTCAGCAAGTTGCACAATTCGCCCGGATTGCTTGAAAGCAGCGAGCCATTTTTCCACAAGAGACACTGATAACCTTGGCAACATCCATGACCCTCTCACTGCTCATGTCAGCCTCCTTTTTACTCCCCTAACCAACCCTCCGAGTACCTCTACAATCTTCGGGTTCCCTCCCATGCTCGCGTCCAACAGCCCCAGCAGCACCACCAGCATTCCCCACTTCAATCCCCTCACCACCCATTTTCCCACCATCCCTCCACCCACCGTCTGATCCTCCATCCCCTCTCCCCTCTTGAAACCTGGTTCCTTCCGACTACTGATCTTGCTGATGTGTTACTTGTCCCATGGCGGGTATCGGAAGCCGACAAGATATTCGCACCAGCTTGGGATGCTGACCACGGTGCGGAGATGCATGAACGTGTCGAACCCGTAGCGGCCGTGGTAGGAACCGTGGCCTGAGGTGCCGATGCCGCCGAAAGGAGTGTTGGGAGTGCCGGCATGCACCATGATGTCGTTGATGGTGACGCCGCCGGAGGTCGTATGGGCGAGGACTGAGAGAAGGCGATTAGTAGAGATATTATTGACAGACCAGGGAGGATTGATATGCATCTGGGTATCACATCGAAGACCCTAGATCTAGATAAAGGGGTATGGAACACGGAAATCAAGGTAGATAGACTGCAAGGAGTATGAAGCAGGACTTACTTTCATCGATTTCTTTCTGGTCGCTACTGAAGATGTAAAGACCAAGCGGGTGGTCCATGCTGTTCGTGATCTCGCAGGCTTTGCGGTAATCTGCTTTCATGATGGGCAGTAGAGGTCCGAAGATCTCTTCGGACATCAAAGAATCTGAAAATATCAGGACCTTTTCATACCATGTCTCTATCAAGAATGGCATAGAGCTAGCAAGACCCACCTTGTAAAGTCACATCGGTGACAATAGCTGGTTGAATGAACTTCGTCTCACGGTCCAACTCTCCGCCATGTACGAGCTTCCCCTTAGTCGCTTTCAGAAGCCCGGAGACTCGGTCATAGTTCCGCTCATTGATGATGTGAGACATCTGGCCTTTGCCTTCGCCCTTCTGGAATTGATCAAGCCAATGACCCACTCTCTCCACAGATTGATCATGGACCTGCGGGTCGACAATCAAATGATTGCAGGATAGACAGATCTGGCCACCATTCAAGATCTTTGATAACAGGATCCTCTTAGCAGCGATATCGATATCTGCCGTCGATGTCACAATCGCAGGGGCTTGGCCCCCAAGCTCGAGTACTATCAAGGTTAGCGATATGGCCCATCTTGGACAGTCCTCGCACCATGTCCTCATACCGTTAGGCGTCATATGTTTCGCCGCCGCGACCTGCACAATTCTTCCCACATTCGGCGATCCTGTGTAAAAGACATGGTCGAACTTCTTTTCCAAGATCAACATCGTCTCCTTCGGGCCCCCTGTCACAGCCCGTATAGCCCTCTGATCCAGATACTTCTCAATTAGCTTCTTTATCAGCTCCTGCGACGCCGCCGCCACCTCCGATGGCTTGACCAGCACGCAACATCCCGCCGACACCGCCGCAACCAATGGCATCAGCGCAAGAACGAAGGGAAAATTCCATGCCCCAATCACAAGCGCCACGCCACGCGGCTCTTTGCGAATCCGGGCCTTGCAAAGCGTTCCGAACAAGAAGCCGGCACTAGGGATTTCATCCGCAGCCCATTCTTCGACATGGGCGAGGTGCTCGAAGATGGTTGTTTTCAAGCTGCCGATATCAGCATAGTAGGACTCGAAGTCATGGCGATGGAGGTCCTCATGCAGTCCTGCAGCGATGGCGGGCTCGTTGTCGTATATCATCCAGAAGATTTGCTTGAGCTGCCATTTGCGCCAGGCGAGGGATTTAGTCAGGCCGGTTCTGAAGGTGAAGGTCAGGGTTGCGTAGGCGATTGAGAGCTCTTCGGGGGTGGTGAAGGGAGCCATAGTGAGACGAACGCGACAGATGATCGATAAATTAAGGGAATGCGGATGCAGCCACAGACTGATCGAAGGAAATTCTAGTAGAAGTCACCTTGAGCGCTTGAAGATCACAGCTCAGATCGCAAGGGCAAATCCAGTCTATGTCAGATTGCAGACACAGATGCCTCGGCAATTCTGCTGGAGCATCCTGTGATAATGTGGTGGTTCCTGGAGGCGGATTATCGATCAAGGACACAGCACCCATCATTCAAAATCCTAAGGTAGGAGCGAGCTGTTGAGATTCGAGATAGTCCGGGGACTTGAAAGGTAATCCCGTGACGCCAATAGCGAACCTCACGTATCTAGACTGTGGGATATAGGAAATCAGACTGCCTCGAGTCAACCTGAACGCTGTCTTCTATTGACCGAGGGTATTACAGGGCCATCTCGCATCGTGGAAGCAATTCTGTGGTTGTGTCATTTCCTACATCGCGCTCCTATGTGTGATCTGGCCGCGTCGATTGCAGAGGCGTTTGGTTGGTCAACAGAATACCTAACGACGGCACAACTTCGGCTCGGACTTTGCCGCAGTCCATCCGGCAAGCGGGCCCGCCAGCCCCTAGAGGCTGGGCTAACCTAAAGGATCAATCAAAGGTACCGAGTATTACCAATCCAAGAGCCCAGGTTGTATTCGACGGTCATGGCCAACAATCACATAAAGCAGGGCTCGTACGACTGTTCAAACCATGACAGCTCACCCACAAAGATTGACCTTCCGCGTCCACAATGGCGGCATCCGCGGCAGCCAAGATACTTGTCCTGATCACTGGTGGTAAACTAGTCCATATATCCTGCTAGCACAGCTTGCTGATCATCGCTACCAGCCAACGGCGGGGTTGGATTCGAGCTTGCAGCACAGTTGATGGCAAAAGGTTCATACCACGTCTTGATGGGATCGAGATCCCCTGAGAAGGGCAACGCAGCCCTCAAAGAGCTGCAGTCACGCAACCTGGCTGGCTCCGTGGAAATGATCCAATTAGATGTCACTGACGACGACACCATTGAGCGTGCAGCGGCGACTGTTCAGCGCAACCACGGCAAGCTAGACATGCTTGTCAACAATGCGGCCGTCGCAGCTATGACTCCTCCATTGCGCCAACAAATGCGAGTAGCCTTTGACACGAACGCGACTGGGCCAGCAGTCGTAACCAGTCTGTTCGCGCCTCTACTACAAAAGTCGACTGCTTCGCCGAGGATTGTGAACATTTCGAGCGGAGTTGGCTCCATCAATCGCCGTCTCAATCCCGACTCGCCTACCTACAAACTTCAGGGGGTACAGTATCGAGCGAGCAAAACTGCGCTCAGCATGGTCACTGCGTGCCAATGGGTTGAATACGAACCACTTGGTATCAAGGTCTTCGCATACGATCCTGGTTTCACGCAGTCAAATCTTGGTCCTCACAATAAAGCGGAAAATGGTGCAAAACCGGCTTCGGAGGCTGTCATGCCTCTGATTGATGTGTTGGAGGGCAAACGAGACCACGAGACTGGCAAGTTCTTGCATAATACAGGGGTTTACCCTTGGTAGAGAAACGGTGGAAGGCAACTTGACCATATATGTGTATGGATCCATTTCCAAATTTGCTTCCCCAAATGCAAGGAGCAAATGCGACGCTCGATAAGAAGATCTTTCTTCTGTTTCCCAATCTCAGTGGCTCATCCAACCCGTGATTCTCCGTGTATCAACGTTCCAAGGTTCATCTCCAAGAACAATGGCGGGCCGCCCCAGCAAGCGCGCATCCGTGGATTGCGCCAATGGTTCGTGGCGGCAGTCTAAATTAGATGGTGCTTAAAAGCGTCAGTCACTCCAAATAATTTAGAGCCCCCAACTCTGAAAATGTGGATATGCGTTGGAGCTTTCGTGGCTGTGTCGCAATGCAAGCTGCGATCGCATATGCACGATACGAGGTCTACTGATCTTAATGTCACCACCGAACATGACTCATTCCAAGAATCCGTGGAAGAGTCACATTGCAGGAGCTGTGCAGTAAGTTCGATACAGGCGAGCTGTGTGTGCTTACTTGTGTCGAGTAGGAGTGACCATCTCTCCCTTGCTAGTGCATGTTGGACGTGGGAAGGATTCAACGGCCAGAAACCAAGGTCAAAGCATCGACGATCGGAGAGTGAAGGCGCGCAGATAAGAATCCCGAGTGAGCCTAGTGAGCAGTGAGCGGCGGTAAGCGAGGCGCGGAGGAAGAGAGGAGCTTCCTTCAGGAAGACAGGACCGACTGGAGACGCAATTGATACCCAATGAAGAAGATGATAGCACAGCATGCATATGACTCATAAGAGTGGACTTTTGAGCAGTTGTTTCAGGAACCAAAGACGTGAAGGATTGCATTTCGCCGCTTGGATACTTTATATTTCGGCCAAACGCTCTACAATATTGCCAACCGCAGCGTACCAAACCTCCTTCGACCTCCTCCTCGAAGACTTGACCAAGCGCAAAACATCCATTTGAGAACACACTAAGACATCACAGCCATCACCGAAACCAGAGGCCAGAAAAATGGCCGGCCCACCACCTCCGGCTCCTAAAAGCCTGCTTGCCCGTCACCGCTTGCTCGCGCCCGCGGCGTCTGTTCGCGTCAGCCCGTTGTCACTGGGCGGCATGAGTACGTCACCCCATTTTCAAACCGAATTTGTAGTGTATAGCTGACGGTGTGCAAGGTTTGGGCACCAATTGGCAGAAGATGATGGGTGAATGTACCAAGGAGACGGCGTTCGAGCTCCTCGACACGTACTATGACCTAGGCGGTAACTTCATCGATTCGGCCAATGTTTACCAGTTCGGGCAGAGCGAGCAGTGGATCGGCCAGTGGATGGAAAAGAATGGCCGCCGCTCCGAGATGGTCATCTCCACCAAGTACACCTTGAACCCGATGATGGGCAAGCCAATACAGCAGAGCAACTTTGGCGGGACTGGTACCAAGAGCATGCACATGTCCATTGATATCAGCTTGAAGAATCTGCAGACCGACTATGTTGATCTGGTGCGAGCATAATCCCATCCCCTTTCACTGGGATGTAAGCTGAAGAAGCACAGTTTTATGTTCATGCATGGGACTTCGCTACCCAAATTCCCGAGTTGATGCAATCCCTCAACACCTTGGTCGGCCAAGGCAAGGTCTTGTATCTCGGCATCAGTGACACGCCTGCTTGGGTCGTCGCCAAGGCTAACGCCTACGCCCGCGAGCACGGGCTGCGTCCGTTCTCTGTCTACCAAGGTCGTTACTCGGCGTTGATGCGCGACTTGGAGCGCGATGTTATTCCCATGTGCCGTGATGAAGGCATGGCGATCCATGCCTGGGGAGTCCTGGGTAGTGGTATTTCTTTCCCTTCCTGATCATCTCGAACCCTCCATTGAAGACATGAAGGCAGTTTTCGGTCGCCCGACTCCGGACCAAAGCAAGGAGGCCGCCAAAATCCCCACGCCCCGACTGGACGAGAGGAGGGAGTATCTGCGGTCCTAGATAAGGTTGCGAAGCGTCACGACGTCCCAATCACTGCCGTTGCGCTTGCATACGCGATGCAGAAGGTAAGTCATTCAGTTCCTCAACCACATACTTTAGCTATAACAATCTCTGCCCTAGACCCCATACATGTTCCCAACGATCGGCGGTAACAAAGTCTCTTATCTCAAGGCCAACATCGACGCTCTCAGCCTTCAGCTCACTCCCCAGGACATGGCGGAGGTCGACAAGGGATATGATTTCGATCTCGGTTTCCCGCACAACTTCATCAACATGGCTGGCGTTGTTCCGGAAGGACCGCAGGACGTTTCTTTCCTCCGTAGCATGGGCCATTTCGATTATGTTGCACCTCCGAGTGCCATCAAGGCACATCAGGGAGAGCTTACTGCGGCCTGGAAAGCTTAGGTTTGAGAGGATTCATAACTATGGGCGGCAAAAGTGAAGTAAGGCGCGTAGAGCATCATCAAATGAAATAACACGGATTACGAGCTGTCACCGGTACTTCGATCATGCAAGTTCGCAGGCAATAGCTTGGTTACCAACGAGGGTAGTCCTGTTCCATAGCAGCCATCGTTCATCATCATTGATTACGGAAGACTGCGTTCGCTAGAACAAAGTGAAAGGCACCTTCAACCTCTGCCTAGAATAAGCCTCTTCCAATCACCGAGTCCAAACCAACCTCTTCCTCCCCCCTCCCAATCCAACCACCCTACCACACCTACAGATCCTATCCAAGCATCACCACTCTTCTTCTTCTAACAACAGCTTGCTCGATACACGAATCAACCCATCAAATAAATCTACACAACAATCATGATAACATTTATATTCAATTATTTGCAATGATCGTATTATGGTCACCGCCATATCAGACGTCAATGTGGATGTGTGTGACTTCCTTAGAAACCGCGGTGGCCGCGGAGACCTCCGTAGCCTTACTCGCGGCCAATCGTGTAATGATGCCGCTGAGGGGGGAGTGTGATTACCGAAAATAAGATTGCTCTTTCGAGACAGGGTTTCTTCAATGATTGCCTATACCAAGTTTTAATTTAGAGCTTTTGTCACGATCAATGGCAGGCCTCCCTACTCACGCCTTTCGAGTAGTCGTAGGAGTGCAGGCCATCCAATTTGTAGCAACCTCCATGATAGCGTCAATGTAACGATTTGTTGCAGCTTGATCATCCTTAGTGGCATATACTGGAAGCTTGGTAGCTTCATCATAGAACTGCCGGGCAGTCGTATCGTCCTCGCTCGCGAAATCAACCGAGTACTCTTGCGCGAGGTATAGATGTGGAAAGATCGCCCACGGCTTGTTGAACAGCGGTTCCCTATGCAGGAGACCCGTGGACTTGGGTATGTCGACATCGCTCAATGCAGTGCTTGGACCAAGACTTCGCGCGTCAAGCCCGTGGGTGCTTCTGCGGCTTTGAAACGCATGACGAATGCATACCAACCGGTTTGGCTGGCTCGATGATGGGCATTTCCAGGAACGGGATACAAGCCAGCTTCGATGCCAATTGACGTGCATAAACTGATTTGCAAGCGTGGAAATCCCCGAGCTTGCGGAGCTGGTTGAGGGCAATAGCAATCGCCAACGGATGCGCGCGGTTTTTTGAGGCCAGCGCCAGTCAAGCTGAATTTGACGGAGATGATGATCCGCGGGGATCTCGACTTTGCAGCGCTTGTTGTAATGGCCGAAGATTAGCATTCGGTAATGGAAATCCGCATGCTTTGTGACGGTGATACCGCCTTCACCACCAGTCACGATCTTCTGGCCCTGCAGAGACCATGCTGCTCCATCGCCAAAGGTTCCCACAGCCTTACCGTTGTTCTTGGCTCCGTGTGCGTGAGAACAGTCTTCGATTAGCAGCACGCCTGGCCACTGCTCTAGAGAGGAACAAATGGCTTCCATATCGCAGGGGATGACCCACACGTGGCACACGACCACGGCCTTGGTCTTGGGGGTCAGGGCATCTGCAATGGCAGCACCAGGTGGGAGCGTATTTCGCTGCCGCTTCCTGTTCGTTAAAATGGGTGACTAAGCGAGCAGGAAGCGGCAATGAAATACGCTCCCACCTGGTGGCAGTGGGTGAGATCGTACCGTCTCGCAGGGACTCGCAGAATACCGGTGTGATGCCAAAGTGCATGGCTGATGAGCAGGTCGCGTGGAATGTATATACGGGGATGATCACCTCATCTCCAGGCTTCAGGCCTGCGGCGAAGTACAGTGGCTTGGAGTCCGTTAGTTCCAGAGTTATGGGGTAGGGCGTAAGAAGAAGGGACACCGTGGAAGTCTTTAAACTCCTTCTGAAATGCTCGAAGATCACACGCTTGTCGTAGATTGAGATTTCCTTCTGGAGTTGCTCCGATACAGCTTCTTCGAGGTCTGAATCGGTAATCGGCCATTCCATTGTCAATCTTTTCGAGCTCTGCTGAACTTGGGGGCAGATAGCGTGGCAGTCCAAAAGCGGCGCACAGCGTTTCTGGCTGGAGGTTTGGCCATTTCTATATTGATAGATGTCGCTCAGCTTAGAAGTTACGACTAAGTCCTGGGCGCAATGTTTGCTATAATGAGCGCTCGGAGATCTCATCCCTGGTGACGATGCATGTCTACCGATTTCTTGGTGGAAGTCGGCAAACATGAGGCTGACATCAGATTGGGAACCAGGTCCCTGAGATGAGTTGGGCACAAGGTGCTGCTTTCCGGAAGCAGGGTCGAAATGAATAGCGACTTCATGGCCGTCGAAAGTAAGGGCCCCTTGGTCCCCTGTAATGATGACACTCTCGATCTGCTTGTGGCCGATCGTAGAGAGTATGAGATGAGCGGTCATATCTTTCGATAAGCTTGGGAAGCCTAATATGACCTCAGCGCTATCTTCACAGTCGTATCCCTGATGCGATCGAACATGGAAGAGCTTAAAATATAAGACACTAGGTGGGCAGTCTGGACTTGCGCCTACTAAGCCGACGACCATATCAAGGAGATGCCATCCGATGTCTGCCATAGCGCCACCACCGGAGAGGGTGTTGTTCGCTCGCCAACCCTCTCCCAAGTTTGCGACACAGATCTTACGGGTTGCCTCAATATTGTGAATGCTCCTAACAAGTGGCAACCACTCCTTCAATTTGGGCTAGATCTTTTCCGTATCGTCGCTGGCTAGCAGTACGTAGCAAGGCATAATTAGCCATAGCCGATTGCTGGAAAGACATCACTTCTTCGACGCTTGTAGCCGCTGGCTTCTCCTTCAGCACGTGGAGATGGGCTCGTAGCAGAGGCGGGATGACCTGACCATATATATGATGGGGGACCGCAACATATACTGCCCTAATAGCAGGCATGGACTGCTGAGCATTCCACTGAAGCATCAGTTCTGTGGTTTCGAAGACGGGCACATCTGGAAAGCGCGATTGGAAAGCAAATCGAGCTTTTGAGTCCGGATCTGTTGCGGCGACCAGCGTCCAAATATCAGAAAACTCATTGATCGCGTCAATTGCCCTGCTGAAAGACCTCTGACCAAGACTGACGATGGCGATGCCGACAGGTGCCATTCCAGTTGAAGATGTTGTGATTTGAGATGTTCGAAGTTGGTGTGAGTGGATTGACTTCATGGTGGATTCTAGCGCCTATGAAGGCGGCAGTGAACAGCATTGTACCTCGCTACTGTCTTTGTGGCTCCAGTAGAGGGGTGTGAATTATGAAAGTTAGGTTGAATGTGGTTAAAATGAAGCTATACAGTACAAGGTGCCTGGAGCATTGAATATGTGCCCGACAGGCCAGACGAACGGTTTTAGCCGGGCGCTAAGCCCGTTGTTAAGTGTCACAAGCGAATGAATAGAGAATCTACTTCGCCTTTAGTTCACTCTTCCGACTATATCTGACGTTCATCGTCCCCGTATAGCTTTCTTTCACCCCTTCCACCAACAAAATCCAAAGCAAAGATGAAGACCATGAACGCACTATCAATGAGCAAGTCGCAATGCCGTAAGATCTACCGTAACGAACACAACCAACCTTACGACAAGATCGTCATCGGTGCAATCATATTCGATAAGAGATCGTCGGAACCACACAAAATCCTACTACTCAAGCGCGCAGCCCACGAAAAATATTACCCCAACATCTTCGAGATCCCTGGTGGGAACGTGGAGGACACGGACGCCACTATTCGTGACGCCGTCATCCGCGAAGTCCTCGAAGAGACTGGATTGCAGGTCGAGGAGATCACTGCTGCAGCAAGGCCGTTCACTTACAGCATGGAGAAGAAGGTCGTGGATGAGGAGACGGGAGAGGTATCGGGGGTTTCGAGGACTTCGCTGCAGCTCAACTTTGTCTGCGAAGTGACGGGGTTTGACTTCAGGGTTAATGGTGACGAGCATTCGGAGGGTAGATTCGTGGCGAAGGGGGAATTCGAGGAGCTCAACGTGACGGATCAGATGCGGGCTGTCTTGGAGGAGGCATTTGCGGGGATGGCAGCGAGGATTCTAAAGCCGTGATTAATCTGGGTGTGCTCATAAAGCCCGCCAGCTGATTCTGTTGTCGAAGTGGAAAAGGAGCTGCTTACAGGGCCATGTGGTGGTGGGGAATTGGTTGGCGGGTTGGTGGGTTGTGCTTCAAATGAATATTTGGCGAAATGGCAGCGGCGGCTTGGGTGGTAAAGAGGGTGTTGACCGTTGGTGCGAGGACGGAGATTTCGGGAAGCTGAAAATGATACTATGGCGTCTGACATAGCTCAAGATCTTTAGCTTACGAAATACTGTACTTTCAAGGAAGATCCATAGAAATCTTCTAGGTTGAATGCACAACATTGAATGATAGAGGACGGTAGAAAAGGCAGCAGGAAAAACAGATTCCCAAAATTAGTTGATTATAAATTATTTTGCCTGCCTACATACAAAATTCTCGCGTGACCTCGCATACCCAATTGCACGGATCATTTGTTCTGTGTAGAGATATGCTTGCGAGAAATGAGATGGCTAACCAGACAATTCTCCGCTATATGCTCCAACCTCATGCTCCATGTGACCATAAATCAGCACATTCAAACTCGATTCCATTCTTTCGAATTGCGACATTGCGAGTCCTTTTCACGAAGCAGGGGGTCCGGAGAGTCAAAACTTAGAACAAAGCATACGCGCCAACGGCGGCAACACCAGCGAGGAGCTGGCCACCCATGGCGAGAACATTGGCACCGCTCGATGGCTGGTAAACAGCTGGCGAGGTTTTCGAGGTGCCTGCAGTGGTGGCGGTCGAGGTCGAGCCTTTGGGAGCAGCAGATGCGGTGCCGGCGGCAGTGGTGCTGTTACCGACGGGATATGGCATCGAAGCCATCGAAGACATGATTGCGGAGGTCGCAGGTGTCGACACCGGGGTCGTCGCAGGCGTGGAGGCAGATGTGGTAGCTACAGAGGTAGATGACATGCTGCTAGCCGACTGGGTGGAAGTAGAGGCAGAGAGAGTTGCGCTGTTGGAGGAGACGCCACCAATGCACTCAACTGCGTCGAGGTAGACCTGCGAGCAGACAGAGCCAATATCGGCGTTGTAGAGATTCGAGAAAGTGCCGCTGATGCACGAATAGAAGATGGCGCTGCCGCCGATGGAGAGGGTGGTATTCTGGTTTATGCAGAAGCCGGTCTGGAAGAGAGCGGCCTGGAGAGGCTTGTCGAACTGGAACTGGTGGTTGACGACAACCTCGCCCTGGCGGTTGTCCTGATCGTGAAGGACGCCACCTTGGAGGGTAACAACAGGAGTCTGGGAGCACTGTGCTACACGCTTCCAGATCGTCAGTATGCAAGCGTGTAAAGATGGGGGAAAAAGGCTGACCTTGCCCAAATCACGCTTGCCTGAGTGAGTGGACTCAGACACGTTCACGGGGATGAGCTGGAAGGTGTAGGGAACCGTGTCCAGGCAACTCTGGGCAGAGACTGCGGCCACAAGGGCGGCGGCGGCAACAGCGTACTTCATGGTGATTATTGGATAGGCGATTCGAGGGGATGTACAAATGCGTTCGACGATGGAGGAATGCTAGCTATGCAATAAGAAGCAGAAGCGAATGACAATTGAGCTGATGAAGCGAATGTGATGTAGGCGGCGAGGAGGAAGAGATGTTTGGTGGATGAGAAGGAGTAATTATGAGAGTGGGGTGAAAGGGGGGATGGAATACTTTTCAAGCTTTCTCACACTTGTACTCGTAATGCACCAGCCAGAACTAACACCGGGCGGGGGCAGTCGGCGGTGGCGGGCTTCGACCGAAAGGGGGCTTGGCCCCAGCGGAACGCCAGATCCACGAGCTAGCCTGCCATCTCTCGGCCCAGTGCGCTATTGTGAGACCAGATACGAGATGACAGCCAATGAGAAGAAAAGTGACCAGGCTGCCTGCCTCAAAGAGGAATGACTTGCTGCAGCTGCTGCATTAGCCTGTCAGCGAGGCCAAGAAACCTCTGCTGACCTCTCATCCCCCAACCACCGAAGCTCGCCTCACGAGCCGATGGAAAACCCAGCCAGCCTGAGCCTCTCATGCATTTCGTGCCGGTTCACCGTGAAGCATCGTGACGTAGATTTGAAGATGCCATCCTGGTACTCCCATGCTTTCGCGGCTCGTTTTTATCACATGCTCGTTGTTGATGTTGACACTGATTGGGAATGCCAAGGTCTCAGCGTAATCTGGCACTGGCATTTCCCGAAAATAGCCGGTGCTTTGTTGCAACGCGGCCCCTCTACTCTAAGCGCAATCATTTCGAAACGCAACAGACATCAAGCCGAGACCCCTTTTGTTGCACCGAAAACAGATAGGGAAAGGAGAGTGATAGCCATCAGAAAGAGATCACGACTGACGGTGGATATCCTATTATCGTTGGCCGATTGCACTAAAGACAAATTTGGAAATCAAAATGAAATCCCGTCACAGATCTGGATTCTCGCTTAGAATGGCAGGGGCAGAAGACAAAGCCCCTGTTGCCAAGGCTGACTGCAACATCAGGTTGCAAAAAGAAGGTCCCATCCGACGACATTCACACCTGGCTACTCTCCATTCGAACGCTTAGGGCAAGGATGCGTCGCCAACAGATTTCATCAGCTGCTTGGACAAACCATCGCTCGACGGCAACAAATGCCGTTTCAACGAGGGTTGATTCATGCCTTGAGCTTAATCGCGGGTTGCACCTAGATTCGTTCCTCAACGCCTCGTACGTGTCTGGTCCCAAAGGCTGCTGGAAACACTTCCCTTCATATCTATTTCACCTTCGCATTAGTCGCGAAAAGCCTACTTAAGCTCAGGCTGTGCTCAATAACGGTAGTGGTACGCGAAGAATTTACCTCGCAGTCTACTCCGCCTGGCTGGTCACCGCTGGGCTTCATGTTGTAATGCAGTCATCTACGGTTTTTGGCGATATCTACGCAGTGAGCCCTCGGCCGCGCCAAGGGTACGCCTACCCCAAGCCATGCCAAGCTAGTCTTGAACCTGAGGTCCGTGTTGTAATATACCTGTGACAGCGAGCAGTCGACGGACTCTGTTTCTTGCTTCCACGCTTCCATGTGATTTCTCGATTGATTATGGTTGAATTATCGTTCGGTTGTTTGGGAGCTCCATCTCTGGACATAGATCTCCTACCGAGTCCCAGGGATCTGCTTATTGTCAATTTCCTTTGTTCACATCACAATGTCATGTTTTTGCGTTCGATCTGCTTCTAAATTAACGAAGAAAGGAAATAAACAATGATCAATGCGACAATGCCTTTTGTTCCTCTGCCAAACGTTGCTATATTCGCTGTCGGGATTTTCCCTTCACATCCTCGTTCATCCTGCAGGTCCAGGTTCAGCACCACTTCCCTTGTGTTCCAAGAAGTCCCGAAGAACCCAATCAGTTGCACCTGGCAAATTTTAATCCTTAGTCATTTTTTAGGTTCAGAGAATTAGCAGGACTAATTTTCGAAATGGCGGACAGAGGTTGGCAAGGTAGGAGTAACCGTTCCTCTAGACGAGATGACTCATCCGAATGGCAGCAGTGGCCTGAGAAGACTGTACACGATTCTCATGTGAGAAACGCTACGGGAAACGAGTGGGAACAATGGCCCGAGATTACCAATGCAGACCCGCAACCGGGGGAGTACGATTCTCATGTGAGAAGCACCGCTGAAGACGAATGGGAACAATGGCCCGAAGAGACCATGCACGCACATCACAGTACTCCACAATCAAGAGAAGAGTTATGGGAGGAATTCCCTGAAGATGCTATGCGTCAACCGGGGAGGCCACCACCGGAAGAAGTGATGTATCAAAGCCTGGACGCGGCCTTACACCCCGCATTGAGGTCCAACTTTAAGATACAGGAGCATTGGGACCGTGCGCCAGAGATGTTGTCACCCATGATGACAGGTGCTAACCCTCAAGCAGCCGCATTCTTGCCACTGTCTGGAGAACCCGCGGACGAAGATCCTCAAGATAAGACAGCCCATTCCAAACACAGAAGACGTCAGTCGAAAGCGCCATCGCCCGAGCTCAATGGTCGACATCGCCACAGGAGGCGCCATCATAGAGGAGACTCGAATGACATGGAGCTCGACAGTCCCCTTAAGGAGGAGCAGCGGCACGGACATCGGAGGCATCGACGACACCGGTCTCGGACCTCTGAAGTTGAGGCTGACTCGAGTGATGTAGTCGTTGAGCGACACACAGAAGATGAGACCCCTATTCGACGAAAACACCATCGGTCAGAACGACGCCGGTCAAAAATTCCCGAAGATCGGGCGGACTCAGGTAGTGTGATCGGTGATGGACATACAGGAAGTGGTAAACATAGTCGACATGTGCACTTTCGGTCAGATAGAGATGCAGATGCCGATGACCAAGGAGATAGACGAACAAGACATCGCAAGTCTTCCCACCGTCCAGGCAGACCCCAAAGTCGTACTACCACCACTCACCATGATCGAGAGCACAGCTCAGGCGGCACCTTTCAAGGAGAGCATGAAACCACGTCGACTCCTCACCAGCGTCGCCGACATCACAGTAGCAGGCTGACGGAGTGCGAAACCTGAGCTGCAATCTCGCTTTCGGGAATTGTTGTCAGGCTCAATTGTTTCGGCGCTTTAGTAAGGAACACGAGATTGATTGCGCATGTTTCGATATGGTTTTGCTGTTCTTAGCAGGTGGGTTCTGATTCTTCTTCCTCCAGAGACATCCTAGAAATTTCAAACACTTCCGTAGCTCAAACCTGGCATTTTCGCCACTATGCGTAAGAAAACTATAGGAATCCTTACTGGCACAGCTGCCGTTCATGTCTTGTACTCGTTCTTTCGTGTCTCTGTCTCATTTCCATTCACTGCTGTAAGCAGTGAATCAACGTACAAAACCAAGTAATCTAACGTTAAAAATTATTTCCACTCGTCCTGCCACTACTTAGTAGGATGGTCCAGGGCTGGAGCTGGCATGCCAACGTCTAGCATCTCAGCTACCCTAACCAAGAAATAGGGAACAATTGATTGCTGATGAGATTTGCAGAAGACAAAAAGAAGTGGCTCATGTGTTAGGCAGCGAAAAGCCAGTACGGCCTTTTGTTGACCTCTGCTCTGTGGACACAAGATGCCGAAGCATATTTTGTTCATACGCCTCAATGTGTTCGTATCTTATAAGCCAGAGCTCCGCGAGTGGGAGATGTCTTTCCCGAGCTTATCCCGTTTTGGAGAGCTTATACATACACTAAGAGAGAGAACCTGGAGACCAACACCATTAGACACAAATAAGCTACGCAACTAATCATCCTCTCTAACACCGTCTATCTGCCAACGTGGCATAAGAATTCAAACCCAATCCCCCTCTCCCCGAGCTTCCTCGCCAAATCTGTACAAAATAGTAGCTCCAACATCAGTCTCCCCACGTCCATCTCCACTCAACGATAATTTCGCGGCTCTCGATCCACTTACAATAGATCTTGATTTTCGCGCCTTGACTCCTTAAATCGCTCACACATAAACAGGAACAACAAGAAAGAATCAACAGACAAGCTTCGATGTTCACTTCTAATCCCAACGATATAACCGCGAAACGCAGCCGTGTACCGGCTTCCGCAATTATATACAGCACTATCAGCTAACACACTTCTTGCCCAGACCTCATTTCCCAGCATAGTAAGTACTAATATGCGCTCAAGAGTCCAAGTCTTGCTTCTCCCCGGTCGTAGGAGCCTGGCTTGTATGCTGCTTCATCGCATTCTCAATCGCCTCCCTATGCATCAGTCCGAATTTGTATAACAGTGTTATTATTCTCTGCCACTTCACAGTTGAGCTCTTATTCTTCAGGCTGTCGGACTATCCGAAGCTATCATGTATCGAATAACGTCAGCGTCCAAGTCACCAAACCCAGAAATGGTGATTTTTCCCACACTCGCTAGGAGCTTCGCGATGTCAGCAGGTTATGAAATATATATACTCACTGCAAAGGTCATTTCGCTGAAAGGCTCCTGGTGATCGTTGCTGGGATGGCTTATCTAGTATACGTTGGAACTGCATGACTACGAAGGGATTGATCGAAATTTGTGTGAGGACAAGGTCAAGACTGAAGAAGGAAGGAATAGAGAAAGACGACAGGTTGCTAAGTGCGGGATTGAGGCTCGATTGCCCACGAGGCTGGAGTTCCCCCATAAGGTTATATTAAATTGCTTGCTCTAAGCGCTGGTGGCTTTGCGGCCCTGATGTGCTGCAGAGTTGACCATAAGGCACTTGTACTGAACGTGAGTCTGCCCACTCGACTGCATAGCCACTATATCTATAACGGAAGGAGTATATCAAGAAAATTCTATGAAATTACGCTTGACTGCAGGGTGGTTGTTGCATCAAGCCGATCTAATCCTATATTGATTTGAAGCTACTCGATTACGACCGAATGCTGCTGTCAGGAGGGTTTGGATAGGCGTCTGACACTAACGCTGGGTAAATCGAGACAACAACACGACTTACCGTGGATCTTCTAGAGACCTTGTATGACTTACCTCGGTGACAGCAAGTGAAGGCAGCGCTCAGGTATGAAGGAGGAGCGCCTAGGATAAAGTCTGGTATGGAGATAGCAAAGGGAAGTAAGTGCATATGCTCTAGTGCTCACAGAGTTGAAAGAGAAGCTTTGAGCTCGCGGCTCTGAAACCATGGCTGCATGAAAAGAAAGCAGTGGCAGCCAAAAGCACCAATCGACTTGACAAAGGATTACCATGAGAGAGAAAGAACCTCTACTCCACAAAACTATCGTGATCCCTCGATGGGTATCTATTCAGATCTTAGAACCCTACCCTAGATATCATCGTAATGTGTAGTCCCTAGATGCTTAGCGGAGCCACCATCAAGTATAAACGTCTGACCATTAGTATAGCTTGCCGCAGCGGACGTCAGAAACAGAACCGTGTCAGCAACCTCCTCCGGACTGACAAGCCGGCCTAATGCATGAGTATCGACAATCTTGTCCTTGAGTCCGGGAACACCGTCGAAATATAAGTCCAGCATGGGTCCCTCCACATAGGTTGGTGCTACGGCATTGATACGCACACCCTTGCGGGCGTTCTCAAGGGCTAGATAACAACGATCAGTGAGCGTTATCTGGCCGCGAGATAATATAATCGCTTACCGGCTGTCTCAACAAGACCCTTAACCGCGTGCTTTGCCGAGGCATAGCTTCCTATACCAAGGACTACCATTTCTGCAGAGAGTGATGTGATTATCACGATTGAGCCTCTGCTCATGTGTCTTGGGGAAGACGTGGTGGACCGGCCCGCCACCACCATGGGCATAGGCTCCTGCTGAAGCATGACATTGAGCACAGCACGGACGCAGAGGAAGCAGCCGACGCTGTGGCATTCGCTCATGGCGCGCCACTCGTCGAGGGATGTGTCTTTGATGGCTTTCTGTTCGGCAGCACCGACCTAGCTCCAAATGTGGGTGGTCAGTCTATGTGGGTCTATGGCCCACAGGTTCTCTCCACAATGCAGGCCATGTAGACACAAGAATTGCACTTCCTGGCTTACCCCAGCAGTGTTAACGAAGTGGTCAATACGACCGAACAGTCTCTTCGTTTCGTCGACCATGTGCTGGACACTCGCCTCATCTGTCACATCGAATTGTAAAACACGAATCTTGAATTCGGTAGTCTGCGTTGCTTTGCGCTCCAAGCACTCGCGGGCTGTCGAACAAGCAGCTGCGAATTTCAGGTCCGCACATACGATGGTGTTCATGCCGCGAGATGCCATTGCCAAAGCTACCTGCCTGCCGATACCACTCCCTGTAAGCTTAGAGGTCAGCTCTAGTTCAGCCTCAGTGGATGGTATATCCTATTGAGAAGTGTTGAAGAGTACTCACCCGCTCCTGCAATCAGGGCGACGCCATTCAAATCCATGGTCCTCAGATGTCTCCAAGATTGATGGTCAAGGTTGGCACAATTATTTGTACTTTAGACATACACATGACTGCTCTTCACAATTTCATGCTTAAGGTAGGCATGTCGAAAGAGGCTACAGTAGAAGTGGCCCATTCTGTGCCTCTCATAGACTGTGAATGGGAACCTCCTCAGGTTCCAATTGCTATCATTACCGGATCTAGACTAGTGGCTTGGCAGATGCTTACCTAAGGCACTTTCAAATGATCCCGCCTTCTACCAACCTGAGTCCGTCATCTATTGTACATGCAAGATCGCTCCACCCGCCGTACATGTTCGGACTGACCCAGCCTCTTTTAACAATGGTACGCGTCAGATCGTCTTCTCCTACACCTTAGTCTTGCCATTTTGCCACTTCGCGCACAACGCAATCGGCATCGTTGCCACTGCTAGAGCGATAACCAGCAGAAACGTAACTTTCAGCCCATCCATATACGCAGCGATGATCCCCGGAATCTCTGCAGCAGAGAACACATGTCGCAACTCCGTCGCACCGATGACTAGTACTAGCGCTGGATTCACGCTCGGTGCGGTGATGGGAATGCGGGATAAGAGGCGATTTGTGAAAGCGCTCTGGGCAGCAGAGACGCAGAAGGCTCCACCGATAGTTTGGAAGACTGCGTCATCTCAGTGAATCCACCAGGCGTAATCATCAAGATGTCGGGAATGGAAGTCCCTAGAGGGGAAACGTACAAAGTGTAACAGCCGAGACAGAAGAGATCTCCGACATCTCCACACATGCCTGGTTGGCGATAATAGGTATCTGAACCGAGATCCCGATACCAATGCCGATGATGATCTGGTAACCGATCCAGTGCGAGGCTGGGGAGCCGATGTCGAGCGTGTAAATCCAGGCGGCGCCGATAATGGTTATGACGGATCCGGAAAGTAAGAATGGCATCACATATAAGCCAAGGTTGGTGATCAGAACGCCGGAGATGATGGAGAAGAGCGCTTTATGCGTTAATCTTTGCCCACAAGAGGCTGGAATGTGATGTAAAGAGTGGAGATTTACCAACGCCAAGTACAAAAGGGATATTGTTGACGCCGCTATGTGACGCCGAGTACCCGTCTACTGACTGGAAGTAAATGGGCAAGTAGTACAGAATGACATAGTACGAGCCGGAGAAGCTGAGACCATGGTTAGAGGGGTTTCTGAATTCCTAGCAAGGCGGTAGGGAGACTTACAAGAAGATATACAAGCAATTGACTAGTATTGCCCTATTGCCAAGGAGGCTTCCTTGTAGCATGGCACGATCACCCATACGCATCTCGACACCCACAAAAACGATTAGCAGCAATCCAAAGCCGACAAGAGTTCCGACGACGGAAGGGTCGTTCCAGGGTTTGGTGGTCCCACCCCACTGAAGAGGCAGGATGTAGCAGACAATAGCTGCGAGCAGAACTACAAGACCGATCGGATCCATCTGCAAGAATCTCTCGCGTAGGCTTGCCTTGACGGGCTTAGAGGCTGCAGGTGCTTGGAAGAAGAAGGCTAGAATGGCCACGGATACGGCGCCTATCGGAATGTTGATATAGAAGCTTGAAGTTTGTCAGCCTGTTCTAATCAATTTGATGACGGGGAGAAGTGAGCATCGTACCACCACCGCCAAGTCGCGTGCGTGGTGAATACACCTCCCAGAACAGGGCCGACGACACTGGCAGCTCCCCACGCTATTGCAAGTACACCAGTGAGAGCAGGACGCTTGGCTGGAGACGCTGCGAAAGCGGTAATGGTGTAGGCTCCTGACGAAATACCTGCTCCGCCTAGGCCTGGATTTCGCATCAGCTTGCCTTCTTCTCGCCCACTACATTCGAAGAGTCAATACCAGCAATCGCCCTTCCCACAATCAACATAGCACTATTCCTCGCAACCCCACAGAGCAGACTTCCCAACTCAAAGATCGCGAAAGAAATTATGAAAGCCATCTTCAGTGGAAAGAACTTATACGCCTTGCCCCACGCTGACTGGAAAGTGGCAACCGTAAGGAAAAATCCAGCACCGTACCAGCCTACTTGGTCGAGGCTGTGGAAGTCGTCTGTGATTCGCGGGATGGCGGTCGCGACGATGGTCATGTCGAGGGCCACCAAGAACATGGCCATGACCAGGGCGACAATGATGAAAGCCAGTCGAAGACCCTTGGGATATTCCTCCACGATGTTGATGGGAGCCTTGGGGGAGAGGCCATGATCGGTATCTGGAAGGGCAGGGAGGCCTTTCTCGAGCTCGATCTTGTATACTGTTGAACCGCTGCTGCTGCAGCTGGTACCAGAGGGCTCTTGGAAAGGCACAGCAGTCATTTCGCGGTTCTCAGCGAAGTGGACGTGTGCCGAGGTTCGTGCCATGATAGTCGGTATCAATCTGGAGAAGGGGCCTAGTACAAGCTTTATTACAATGCTGTTGGCCAATTTCTTCGGACCTGGACTGGACTGATCTTGCAAGCAACCTTGGAGGGAAGGGGGGAAGAGGGGAGATTTATGGAGAGCCTCTGGGAAGAACGAGTGCATCACATGGAGGATGCCTGTGATCGTTCAAGCCTCGAGCTCCGCTTTCTGTGTAACGTACTTCACGCCTCCACTCTGGACCTCGGAATCGGCTTTGGGCACAACAGAGATCACGCCTTTACAGATATAGCGTCACCATTCATGCAATCTCCAATCACCGTCACGGCTGTATTACTCAAAGGGTTACATAACGTCCTACGAGTTACGAAGTCGAACCGGTCGGAGACGTTCAGGTGAGCCCTCGTCCGGCGACGAGTGGTGAGACTAGCCGAGTGATCGGTGACGATGATGAAAAGACTCGAGGTGTTCGTCACTACAAGGACTCTACAAATTTCGGTAGAAGGTCGGACAGACCTACTCAAGAATGATACTGTATCGCTGCTTTGGATCCGAGGCCTACCACACCAATGCCAGCCCAGCAGTGACCACAAGTGCTCTCCAGTCATACATCAACAAATGGCCACGGTTGCGGGTCACGAAAGGGAAGTCATCCGTCACTGATAGAGACGACCTCGAAAGCCAAAGTGATCCTTCCTCCACGGAATTATCACTATTTCAATTATGCCTATTCCGAAAACGAGACCAAGCATGTGAACAAACGGTGTTACCTTCGGATTCACATCCGTAGTGGTTTGTTATATCGCGCAAGCTTATTGCCATATTCATCCGTCCTGCCCATTCCTTGCGCCCGCGCTATGTCCTCCCTGTGATCCCGCAATTTCGCTTCCTGCATATATACAGCCTGTCTCCAGAACTCGTCGTGAGCGTTCTCGGCCGTGCCATCGGGGCCCCGGTATGCGACTCCGGCGCGACGGATGGGTCGTTCTCGGAGAGGAACCTCCTTCGATGAGGTGCAACCCATCTCTAAGTAGAATGAAAAAAAAGGTGATTAGGGGGTGTAGGTCTAGAAGGTGCTGAGTCGGAAGGTGTGGTATTTTTGTGGTTTGCTTCTGTGGTTTGTGTGATGCGAATCGTAGCAAGGGATGTGAGTCTTTAACAATAACATTGAAGCGGCAGATTATGGATTTATGGACAGAGGCTTTGAAAGGAAGGTTTGGAACAATGCGAGAAATGAGGATACATAGAGCCTTTGTTGTGTCATTATTGGTTTGGTGGAGTGGATTTGGACAATGCTGTTTCATTATGGTTTTCTTGGATCAAAGAGATGCGAATCAAAGACCGAGTACGTCAAAGAAGATGATGGTTCTGTGCTGTGGATTAGGGGTTTGGATATCGGCCTGGCAGTGTATGGGGAATTGGTTTCGATCGTGGTGGATGAGGAACGGCTTGATGTTGTGGAATGACCGCTGTCGAATATTGGAATCCTGAATGAGTGGATTGTCTTTCAGATCTCGGAGCATATGCGTGTGAGACCACGCATGGCTCGGCTACTCCCTGTTGGGGAATAAGACATCAACAGATTCACTATCAAACTCACGAGAGACGTTCATCACACACCTCAAAGCAAGCCCCAACATCGACACAAGGAATGTACTACGCACCTCTCACATCACACACACAAGTATTTTCGCCCCTCCCCTGAAGGTGGCTAGGAGGAGGTATGAGGGAGTGCCAGACAGGAGATAAAGTAGTTATGGTGAGCGAGAGCTTAAAACATAAAACGAAGGGAGTTTAACAGTATACTTTTCACGGGGAACAATGGTATTGTCACCTTTCTCGTCGTCTGGAGGCTTTTCCGAGACTTTCTCTTTGAGGAAGATGATTCTTGGCGAAAGGAACAAACAAGCTATAAGCCAGGAGTAAGGGTAGTCACTGTTATTTCCCTTGAGGTAAACCATCCCATTGTTCGAGTCAGACCTACAATCCCTTTGTTCAACATCATCATAAATGACAGCAGAACACTTATACCAACCCCAACCCCATCAGTACATCCGTCCTCTCACTAGCACGCTCACTGTATCAGCCCTACCGCCGTCGAGAACCACATCGTCGACTATCCCAGCCAGCCACCACCCCATCATCACCCCAGAATGTCAGCCCAATCCCCCCTCCTCGCCCGGCGCGCCGCTAACCGAGCCTCCCTCCGCGAAACCTCAGCCAACAACCACCCATCCCTCACTCTCACCTCTCCCTCTCCTCTCAGCCCCATCCTCCCAGGCGCCCTCCTCCCCAACAACTCCCTCGCCAACTTTCCCTGGCACACCACCTCCCCCCATCCCACCCCAGCAAACCCCCCACCCCGCGATCCCCACTGGCCACAATGTCCCATCGAAGGCCACAAAACATGCGTGCACGGCACGGTGTACTACTACGCGAACTCCTACCCCGGGCGCCAACAGCGCAAGCTATTGGAGCAAGGCGGCTTCGGGGCTGATTTCTTTGAGTATGGGAATCCCCCGCCGGCGGTGTGGGCTGCGGTGTGGCGGGTGTTGCAGTAAGTAATTTCGGAGCATCTATTACCCCTTTCTGAGGTTTGCGAAAAGCATGAAAACGTCTAAGCTGTATCCGCTCCCAAAGCATGCACTTCTACTCATTGCAATGACTCAAAGAGGAATGCTGACACCGAAATCTACTTAGGGGCGTGATTGAGAAAAGGGATTTGGATTTGGTGTATGAGTATCGGTTGAACCATTGTCCTAGAAGGAGGAAGGAGATTGTCGCAGCAACGTTGCAGGGCGTGGAAGAAGAAGCGGCGGCGCTGAGGTTGCGGATGTCGAAGCTGGGGATTGATCATGAGGATGATGGGATAGGGAGGATAGATGTGGTGATGAGGGGTTAGAAGCCCTGCTGCGGAGAGATAGAAGTGATTATGGGTTTCTTTTGCGTGTTCCTTGGTGATTGGAAACATTTAGTGCTTGAGGGAATGGATATACACATACGAGACCACAATAAGAGCGTAGATCTAATTGCAATGAAAAAATAGGTCTTCCTGATCAAGGTAAAACGAGCGACTGATGTATACTGTAAGCTGCTTCATGGTGACGTAGAGTATGAGTGAGATGTACCACCGCAAAAGAATCCACCGTAACGTCGAAACATGCTGGACATTCCATTCGAGTAGCCAGAATCACCTACGAAAGCCTACCCTGAGCCCGTACACCGTCGCTTTAGCTTAATTTCAACCTTGCACAGGTTCGTAAGGATACCGCTTCCACCCCTATTGTACTCCCCACATCCAGAGATTGCACCGCCAGGGACGCTATACGCGTCTCCTGGAGTCGTCTACCCTCTATCGCATACTCGCGAAGCAGTGCTCTGGTTTTGTACAGCACAGTTTTTCTCTGGAACCGATCGATTGGGTTTCACTGAGGACGAAGAAAAGAGTCGCTCCCTGAGCATCTGCAGTTGAGGCTTATAAACCACCACTTTGTTGTTGAAGATATGTGCCAGTGTAGCATAGATTTTGATTGGGCTATGTGCAGTACATATTGATTTCCTCCGCAACAAGACGTTCTCCAAGTGATTCCAGTGCGGTAGCGCAAGTAGAGAACATGGGCTTCAGGGCAACGAATGACTCTGTTGTGGGCTACCCTCGAAGTTATCGGTTGCCACACATGCAACGGGAACAACCTTCGTTCGCCCTATCGCTGTCTTCTCTGGCTCTTGGATCTTGACGCTGCAGATCAGTGATTATGAGGCGAGGTCATGGTCACTAAAGGCAGATTAGCAATCGCTGTGTCTTGTGAATCCCTGACGTCACGCAATCTTCAAATCATCAAGCTTTCTAGTGAGCATCTCCATCTCTGGACTCCCCTCCCAATTCTCTTTAGCTCTCCCGACAATACCTCGTATAGCGCTACGAGCTTTAAACCTCCAGTCCTTAGCTACGACCTCTCCTTCACCGAGACCCGACTCCATAGTCCGCTCTCCCAGACTCTCGTAAGCATCAACAAGGTCACTGGTGGCTTCCGCAACATCTTTCCACAATTTCTCTGTCTCGGCGGTACCGCTGTCCCAGCCAGGTTGATTTGTAGTCACTCTCCATGCCTTCTCATAGGCAGCAAGGGCAGCCGATGGGTGCTGCAGGTAGATTGACAGCTTGGCAGTAAGGAGCCAAAGGCGGCGAGACGACGTGATGAGAGGAGTGATTCTCTTCTGAATTAGATCAATGACCATCTTTTCGTAGCCAGGACGCTTTTGTGGTGGTTGTTCCCCTAGACCTTCTTTGCTCAAGGCTTGAGACTCGCTGTTAGTTGTCGAAGAATTGACCAGATGGTTCAATAAACCTTCGACCACTGGAATATCTATACTCTTTTCGCCTTGAGTAGCACCGAGAAGCTCGATCAGGCGGTTCTGGGCGACGATGATATCTGTATAGGGAGGTGGTGAGAGCTGTATTGCAACCTGCAATAGATTTTGCCAAATGCGGTACGATTCCCTTTTCAAGCTGGCTGCCCTTTTAAGGGCGACGAATGCCTCTTGGGTGTGCTTTCGCAAGTCAGACTTTGGTGAATCGTGAGTTCCGCCATTCTCAGTGGGTTCTGTCCAATCGACGTGAGTGCCGCTCGAGAGACCAACAGAGTCATTTGTGGGCAGCTGAAGCAGAGCGGCAGCAAGATTGCTCCACGACTCTGCATCCTGATCTTCAATCTGGACGGCCCGTGCAAATGCGTCTACCGCACCTGTCCAGTCTTCCAGTTGCAATCGCACGCAGCCCGTAGCAAACCAAATGGCGTGGTTCTGAGGGTTTATTCGTAACGATGCTGAATAGGCCTCATCTGCTTTCTCCAGTTCGCCGTTCTGGAAGTGGTGTTTTCCTAGCGATCGCTGAGCGCGGGCATAGCGATGACTGGAGATCTCCCATGCACGCTCATATGCGGCCACAGACTTCTCCAGGTCACCGAGAATACAAAACAGGCGAGGAGCGTCATTGGGCAACGGGGATTTTTCCATAAAGGGTGGTTCATCGGCTGCAACTCCATGTACGGTCTTTGTGACCGTGATAGGCGACGCGGAAGTCGTTACATACAGCTGTCGACATACGATTTTCCGAGCCTCATCCTCCCTATCCTGAGCCGCCCAACAAAGAGCCACCTCGGCCCACATTTGCAGACGCTCATAGATCTCTAGGGCCGATCTCAAGCCTCCAAGGGTTACCCAGCGATCGGCAAGCTCCGACTCTAGCTTCCATCGTGTAGGAGAAGCGAGCAGATGTACGTAGCGTAGCCGATCTTTGACTGGGGCGGATTCCGAAGGCTTAGACTGGGGGAGAAACGTGGCCTCAGAGCGTCCTTTCTGTCCTTTTTCGGCTTCGTTTAGAGTCGTAGCGGGGGATGTTGTGTCGGCGATGACTTGGTCCACGATCGCCTGCAGCTGCAGAAGTCCACGCTCTACGGTCCGGGATTTGTAGCCCTCTATGCGACTCCGAACAAGCAAGGCCTGAGTGTAGATTTGCCAGTTGTTACTCTGGCATGATAGAACACGCGTAGCGTATGGAAGTGTCTCTTCGCGTGTAAGACCATCTTGAGGGGATGTATTCGTAATTGATGACGCTGTCGCCAACAGTATGATGGAATCTAGTGGCTCCAAGGCGGGCTGGTTCGCCGGGTCTAGGTTTTGCAGGCTTTGTGGAAGGCTCTTCTCGTCCACTACAATAATCGATGCAGATGATTTTTTGGAGAATGATATGGACTCGAGTAGGGTATCGTCATCTAGGTTTAAGGCCTTCGGCTGGCCGTCGAAGACAAGATCACTAGCGATGCTCACACTATTTCTTGAACCTCTACTCTTTGCCAGGACAACGAGCTGGCTCAACTCTGTCTCCTGGAACTTGGTCCTCTTACCTAGCCGGCCAGTAAGCGCAAAGTCGAATTTTCGTTCTTTCGCAGCGTCTACAAGGTCAATTCGCGCCTTATCATCGAAGCCATGCTCTATATGTATTGTGGCTCGCTCAACAAGGAAATCCGCGCGACTCTGATGGTCCGCAGGCAGGATGTTTCGCTGAAGTATTTCAAGGTCGCTGTAGATCTGGTCTTGAAGGCTTGGAGCGGTCTCGCTCAGTATCCTCTGGTGCCAGACATTTACTCTGAGCCTGAAACGTACGTGTTGTATATCATTTTCGTCGATGATCGCAGGATGGTTGAGCAGATGCTTTGCAAGACAAAAGAGCTCCACATTGGGCGTTAGAGCATAGGCTGACACGCCATCTACCGTTAGACTAGATATCAATTGTCTCTCCAGACAAGTCTCGGCATCGAGTCCATCTCGTAGCTTCTGAGGGATAATGGTAGTCGCTGGGGGCCACGATAATGGTGGGCCGGTGACGTTCGACTGTAAGAATGCTTGCAAAGCTACGCAACCGGTAAGAAACAAATCGCCAGGAGTCTGTGGCTTTTGGACTTCTTCCACTAAGTACTTGACCCTGCAGGTTATAAAGTCCTCCCAGTCATGCTCGCGGCTGCTCAGCGAGATACCTAGGATATCGTCGCTGTGGCCTAACAAGGCTTGTACTGTTGATGAGAAAAACAGAGCGTAAAATTCCCCATCTTCATGACGCTGGAAAGAAACTTGGTCCATGGTTCAGCCCATATCCAAACAGGAGGCAGAAAATGTTCGATAGAATCATTGGAAATGCGAAGTGGATATCAACGGCGGCTCGGGCCGACTTCGTAGCCGGACTTGGGCCGAGGAGGCCCTTACAAAGAGGACGCCTATCTTATTCGTCCTGTCTTTGGCATTACTCGAATTTTCAACAAGACATAATCATCACCATAATTGGCATATGCGGTGTAAGGTACTTCCTACTCTTAGTTGCAAGGTAGCTTGCCGTCCTTGTAGCTTTATGGCATAAAGTATGTCTTTCAGGATGTGATGGAGCGGTCAAGTCTGGAGCGCTTTGTCCACCACAGCGCAGATAATGAGGTTATCAACCTCTTTTGCGAAAATTATTGCGGTGGTGTTAATATGGTACCATATGCATCACTCACTTAGCTTTACCGGGGACTTCTGACACTTGCAGGAGCTGGACAGGTGCTTCGCTTTCTAAAGTAAGCATGCAGGCCACTTTATCCCGAAAGGGGATAACGATGCAACGCTGTAAGCTGACAGTTACGCCACACTACTTCCACACCCTTAGTATCGATGTCTTTCCTTAAGTTGATCGATGTGCCATCGCTTTCTCTTCGGCGTGGTACTGACCGCAATCGCAACAAATTCGATAGCCATGGTGGATACTATACACGTCTTGCCAACCATTCTCTATGGCCTTCTCACGACCGCGGTATGCGTGATACTCAAACACAGGTACTTCTCGCCCATCAGCGATATACCAGGTCCATTTCTCGGCACAATCGGGACCTTCTTGCAGATATGGCAAGTCTTTAAAGGTCGTATCAATTATACATTACTCCAACTCCACCAGAAGTATGGACCATTTGTCCGCATCAGCTACAACGAAGTAAGCGTTAGCCATCCAGATGCTCTGCGGATCTTGTCGACACCGCTTCGGAAAGGCGATTTCTACAGACCGATGGCAGTGCCGAACAGTAATTACAACAGCCTGATGTCGGAGCGGGATCCGAAGAAATACGTAGCCATGCGAAGCAATGTCGCCTCAGCATACACCCTTTCGAACGTCATCCGTAACGAAGCGGAACTGGACAAGGTCATCACGCTACTGAGACAACGCCTCGATCACCTGAGTGCTGTGGAAGTGCCAGTCGAGCTAAGTCAATGGCTCCACTTCCTCACTCACGATCTATTGGGCGAGATCGTATTTTCAAGCCGTTTCGGCTTCTTGGATCAGGGGCGTGATGTAGGCGATGCGATTAAGAACAACTTCTTTCTATCCGTCTATGTGACTTCCATGCTATACATGCAATGGCTGCATGCAATTCTCTTTGGTAATCCTATTCTACGCTGGATCGACTTTCAGCCCAACGAGCACACTTACAACACCGCCGTAAGAAGCGTAGCCGCGCGTAAAGCGCACACGTCTCTGAGAGTCGACATGATGCAATTATGGCTGGAGCAACGAGAGAAGCATCCGGAACAATTCAGTGAGAGAGAAATGTTTTCAAATGTAATTGCAACTCTTGGCGCTGGGGCTGGGACGGTTGGGTCTGCACTAGAAGCAATCTTCTACTTCTTGCTCAAAGAAGACCCGATATATCTGCAGCGCTTGCGCCGAGAGATGGACAGCGCGGAGCTTTCAGACGTGGTCGCATTTACTGAAGCGCAGCAACTGCCGTACCTTCAGGCTGTGGTAGGATTTCCTAGACTGACAACGAGATTTAATGTCTGCTGAAACGGGGTAGATAAAAGAGACTCTTCGTATTTGGCCTCCAGTGCCATGGAACCTTCCACGGGTAGCACCAAAGGAGGGATTCGTGGTGGCTGGGCACCATTTCGAGGAAGGAGTCCGTTTTGTCGATTTACACGGTAGCCTCCTAGCTCACTGCCACCAGGCTATCCTCAGCGTAAACCCTTGGCTCATTCATCGTAATCCAGATTGCTTTGGCAACGACGCAGAAATCTACAACCCTGATCGCTGGCTTGGCGATACGGAGCAAGTGCGGCAGATGGAGAGATTTTTGATTCCTGTAGTCGCCCTATTTCTTACTGTCAGATCCTGTTCTCACATCATCAAGTGTCTACTGACCATATATGTAGTTTGGGCTAGGCTACAACGCCTGCCCTGGCCGTAATGTGGCAATCCTTGAGCTGAGTAAGGTCACAGCAACACTGATCCGTGACTTTGACTTTTCTCTTGTCGATCCGGGACGTGAATGGTGGTTTCATCAGCTTTTTCTCACCGCACAGGGAACTTGGCCGGTCTTCGTTCACAAAAGGCGTAATGTGTGATCTCAGATGATCTCATCATGCTTATTCCATACGACCTAAGAGCCTCGATCGTGGGTAGGTGACGAGAAACGAGGGCAACAGTTCCCACCGTTTGATGAAGACTGCAAACTCGGTCAGGCCTCTTCTCGATGCATTCCTCACGGTGATTCTTTCTGATCGACGACCTTTTCACCATCATCGCTTCACGACGGCTTCTACACAGGTGCCTTTCAAGACTCTGTCACCATTGCGGATTCTTGACGCTGGCTTCTTCACAGTAGCTCCTTTGCGATGGCTTCTTCACGATGGCTTCTTCACGATGTTCCTTCACGATGCTCCTTCACGATGCTCCTTCACGACGCTCCTTCACAACTCCTCTGAGGCTGCAAGATTCTGGGTTTGCTTCGTCGACTGCACAACGCAAGCAACGCCCCACCGTCACAATCGTTTCTGGTTGAATAAGGCCTCGTAACGGGCGGCTGCGCTGTCCGCAAAACGTTGTTCTGATTATGCATGCATGCTAATATCGATCGTACAGCAAGCTTCGCTCCTAACATCTTCTTATCTACCTCTGAAATGGCCTCGATATGAAGGTTTCTAGAGCCTAACACAATGTTCCTCCTCGTTTCGTTGTAAAATTTCAAACGCAGAGTACTCTCACTCAGACCGAAGTCAAAGCCGTCATGATGATTTTGCTTCGGAAACGGCGCTTTTGCGTGTTACTATCTCTTACATGTTCATGGCACAGGAGATCTCGTTGTCTCGAAGTCTTGTCAGAGTGCTTCAGGGCTGTCCGTAGGCAGTATATAAGTCCTTGAGGCCTCGATCATGTAGGCTATCCAGAGCATCCATAATAACATCCAAAGTACAAACTCTACTGTTCCAACACCAATACCAGACTCATCGATAGCACATTCTAGAAGAAGCCCAGGTCACATAACCCACTTATCAGACTCAGAGACACCCAGCCCCATGTCTAGCAATGTACCAGAAATCTGCCATTGCGAGACAAGACACCCTTACATGGGTTGCCAACATTCTAAGTACTCTCCAGTGGACGGACATCAAAGTTATGGTCGCGACTGCGTAAAACTTCTGGGGTCTTCCATCACAGGCTCATGCTCTGACTGCATACGTCAAAGAAGCGCGATAGGGTCCCTCTTGAGCGGTACACCAGCATTACGCCCATCGGCGCCGACCACGGAGAGGAGACGCAGGCGACCTGAGGAAACTTCTCATTCTCGCCATGCGTCACCAGCTCCTTTACAGCGTCAGGCTCCGCGACAGCCTCCAACATCCAGCCTGCTACAAACCCCGTCTCAAACATTATCAGGATCTACTACCGGCGCGACTACATCATCGACAACTGCAACGCGGTCGAAGAGGTACCTTGTTGAATCTTCATCTTCTTCCAGCGCCTCGCCTAAACCAGACCGACCCCCGCCGGCAAAGAGGAGTCAAGGAGCTTCAAGCTCCTTTACTCAACCATCCAGGCAGCGAAGTGAAATGGAGCCGTGGCGAGGGAGCGCAGATATTCCGGTCTGGGGTCGTCCAGCATCTCCCCATGGACGTCCAACTCAATTGAGATCATTTTTCGAAGGACCACCGCCTTTGACTCCTGAAGCGATAAGAGCGCAAAAAGTTGAGGAGTCTACACGCACAGGCGACGAACTGCGTAATGCGGCACTATCAAGTCAACATGATGCGCCAACTTCAAGTCGACGCGCTGCGCCACCACCGAGAGGGCCGAGATATGCCGAGGCTGACGAGATATTTCGGGTAGGAAGAGGGCACGAACAGCATGAAAGGGACCATCCTAACCCGGCCGTGAGGCTGGCACGTCAAAGAAGGGACAGGAGGGCCGAAACGGCACGACAGCTGCTGGCGAAGAAGAAGGCGGAAGGGAAACCCCCCCGGTAAAGGTACAAAGAACCAGAGTCGGAATGAACTTTGGCAGTCAATGAACGAACTGGGAGTAACGGGTGGTGGTGGTACATCTTTTATGGTCATGTGTTTGAGGTTGGTGGACCTAGGTATTCTTCGTTTCGTTAGGGAAGTAATGGGTGGCGGTGGTCTCTCTTTCGGAATACGGTTGTAATAGCTCTCTTATTTGCGATAGACGGTTACTTTAGCTAGATCTCAGTTGCACACTCTTAATTTCGAATACCTCACAATCAAAATAGCAGGAAGGGACTCATCTCGACAGAGAAGTGGCGTTTTCGGCGTTCCTCCTTTCCATGGTAAGTTGAGCCAATTAACTCCATTTCAGACCTCACACAACGTGTCCTTTTTACATATATGATATACTCTCCACCTCCTCTTCCTCTTTCTCAACCTCAGCAAGTCCTTCCTCCTCTCAACCCTTACACTTCTTCACGCCTTGCCGCAACCGAGAAGTCCGCTAAGTCCATGATGTCTACAACTCCCCCCCTGACGCAGGACGCAGAAACTCCCTCGATCATCACTACCCTACAGCGCTGGCTATCCATCAAATCAACGATTTCCAGAGACTCCGCCACCGCCATCCAGCAGCAAGAAGCCGCCGAAGACAGCGAAAGCGACCTACCAGTCCTCCGATCAATCGGTCGTGGCTTCTGTGCCGAAATCTTCCACCAGACCGACACCAATCGAGTTTTCAAGAGCGCATTCCGCCCCCAGGACTTGCAGCTCTGGAACGATTTCCAATGGCACGCTCGAATTTCAGACAGTCTAGAACCTGCTTTCAATAGATCCGAGCTGGATCTGTCTATTCCGCTGCTCTACTCCTACACTAATCGGAATAATGAAGCTTGGTGGGATAACAATCGAGATAAATGGCGAGATCGCCAAGAGCCGACGGATTTGCTGGGATCGCAGAGGATTCTCCCACTCCCTAAGATTGTACGCCACGCCCTTATCGACATGTTCTGTCCTCCTCAGCTACAAGCTGCGGCTAGAAAAGACCCGGCTAATCGAGACTGTCTGATGCGCGTTTATCTCGGTAGGGAAACTTCGGAGTATCTTATCTTTCGACGCAAAGGAGGAATACTGACTCCAAGATTTTTCTAGGACGCCGTCGTGGCTACGGCGAAAACCCAGCCAGCTTCTCCCTCCGAAATTTCGAACCCGATCTCCGAATCTTCGACCAGCTGGGACTCCGCCATGAAACATTCCAACACGCACGAGTAATGGCATTCGCCCTAGCCGAGATGCACTGGTCCGCCGGCACCAACGCCGCGGACGTCGAATTCGTCCTCGCCACCACCCCCTCCGACCGTCCCCTCAAGTACGCCGAGATCCGAAACCTCCCCCCACGCACGGACATCGGTCTACACCACCGCCCCGTGCATATGTGGCTCCTGGATTCCAATCAGTGCGGCGCCATCAGCAGGGACGATGCTGGGGTCGTTTCGGCGGCGAATGCGTTTTGGGAGAATGATCCGTATTATCCAAGGCCGGTGTCGTTAACGGACAAGGTTCGCAACCGTGCAAACCGTGCGTTTTAGGCCTTAAACCAAACTGCACGGTTTAAACTGATAGTGCACTGATAGTAAGAGCCTTTTAGTGGTGCAATTGAGACGATTGTAAGTCGATTATTGAACCTGCTAGATTGTCGAGTCGCTCGTCGGTCGATCTAGTGATGGTATACTAAATAGTAATTTTTACCCGTCAATAAGGGTTTTGAGCGTATTTTACCTTCAACTCTTTATCAAAAATCTTTCTCCGAGTTACGCTAGAAAAAAAAACAGGCACTTCGACGAAGTATTGAAATTTATGTTAGGGTTCTACCTAGGATTAACCGAAACATCCAATGATCAACCAATAGATCAAGATATCTATAAACTATCGGTGCAAACCGTGGTGTAGACCTCTTAAACCAAACTGCACGGTTTGCCGGATGCCTCAAACTAAACTGCACTAAACGGTTCAAACTGATAGTGCACCAATAGTGTGAAACGGTTTGCAAACGCTTCCTTTGACTCATTAGCATTTAGCTTTCCCCCTTCTCTCATTATCACCGTCTTAAGCCACCTACCACACCCCATTGACACTCATAATAGATATAAGCCCCCAAACCCCTTCATCGGTGCAGCGTCGTCCACTCCGCTTAATAGACCCCCTCTCCCGTAATCGAACGGCTGTCGTTCGAAGCAGAGAAATTCGCATCAGCATTCCCCTTCGCCTTACCGATCCGGGTCATAGTACTAGTGCCGGCCAGCCTACTTGCTTACTCAGGCACTCCGAGAAAATGTATAACGCTGTTGGGCCAGGACCGATAGCATTGATACGTATTCCCTCGCGAGCGAGGTCCTTCGACATGACGGGGACTACCAGCTCGATGACTCCTTCAGTAGGAATGAGAGCAGGTAAAGTGCTGTTGCAGTGGTCGCGGTTCACACTCTGGTCGATATCGTAAAGATGTGTGAGCCTGCCGCCGTGTGTGGTGGTGCTTTCTATATCAAAGCCAGCAGCCGTTCTCTAGTATGAGCATCGCGACCTCCAACGGCCCTTCGGCTGCTAGAGAAACCACGGGGCCCTTAATATTTAAACCGAAGTCTTGTCGAAGTTGGCATTAGTGGTGCCCTGAAGATCTTTCATTAGCAGGATATCTGCGTTGAAAATGAAGACATCGGTTTGCCAAAGTGCTTCACAGTCTCGTCACCCGTTTTTCCAGCGCCAGAGACGCTACCGACATCCGCCTGGATAACAACTGCACGATCATCGCCGATCTTTCACTGGTTGGGCCATAAGCAGCATTTAGGTCAGAAGCGTAATCAATCACGACTTTGTCACCGTCTCTCGCAAGAGGAATGGGCGATGCCTTCGGAGCCATCGAATTTAAAGAATAGAAATTGTAGTACTTCAGTGACAGGATATGCCGGACTGTTAAGAGATTGTCACTCAAACTTTGGATGTGCTCGTCTTGGTGGTCAACAGAATCGATGAACCGGTCCCCGACATCAAGGAGAGAAGGCACTCTTCATAGACCTCTCAATCTAGAGTGTAAAAGCTATGTCTGCGCCTCGATCTGTGGTAGCTCATACCCTTTCTGTGAAGACAGCCGAGCCATGAACAAGGCGAAGTTCGGTCTTGCCGGAAGCCGGTTGCGATTTTGTTTAAGGACATACAGAAAAGAATATACCCAATCGCTATTCTATGTATATGTTTCGTAAATCATGCGGACTCAATGTAGGACTAGGTCGGTCTGAGGTTTCTACTCATCGCTGCTTCACCTTGGCGTGGCGGGGTTAAGACCCTCTTTAAAGGTAGCCAGTTCTCGCACACCCTGTTTCGATAAATACTACACCCATTTTCGGTAATTGCACACCCAGTCCTAGGGTTGATTTTTAGGGTTGATCGAATAAAAGTTGATCAGATTCGAACTGCGCGAAATCTTCAAAGTCCTGCCTCAATTATCTTACATTTCTATCTTATTGTCGTTAACATAATAATGCAACTATCGCTTGCGACAAACTATCCTTCATCTAATGCTCTTGTTGAAGCTATACAAACACACGCAATAGCGAAAGAATACGTTATTGTCAAGTCGCAATCAAAAGCAAGATACAAATCTAATATAGTAACAAAAGTCGATATAATTTGCGAACGTAACGACGAATTACGACGCAAGCTTAAAATCAAATAAAAGAAAATTGCTAGCATCAAATGAGATTGTTCGTTCAAGATAAACGTCTTGTACAAACAAAATCTAAAGATGTAAACAATAGACGTACAAAATGCAAAATATAATTATAAGAAGAACGAGATATTAAACATTTTTGCGACAACTCGAAGAAAAAATAAAACAACAATATTACTAGAAAACATTAATGTTGCAATCAAATCAAGTAAAACAATGACTATTTATCTAGTTGCTTTGCTAATTATTCTTTAATAGATGCAACATCTTGCGAAATTCTTAACGAACAACGTTTGCAACATTCTAAGTATCTTTTTATCGATTAACATATTTACAATCTTAAGAAGAAGCTTTGTTGCAATCGTCTAGACATATATATCTTTACTTAGACTCTTCTTCGAGCTCTATATCGCAATTGCTAATTTGTAAAGATTAAATATAAAAAAAAAACTAAAAAGATAAAGAAGCTCCTCTTTGTGCATAAAGAAATGCTAGAAATTCTATGCAAAAATTCGAAGATACTCATTATAAATTGTATATACAAAACGAACAAATACAAAATGTTGCTACTTATTATTTGCGAGATTACCTTCTTAGATACAACGTTTATTGTCGATTTTGTCTTTTTAAACAAAGAAATTAAGAGCTATTACGATTAAGTGCTATATTACTTGATACAACTATACGACAATTTAGAATTGTTTCTTTCTCGCATTATTGCTATTGATTAAAATCTAGCTTTGATAAAAGCTATTAACAATCGTCTTTCTAAATAGTCAAAATCTTATAACGAAGAAACGAGTCACATATTGTGTCTTTAACATTTATATCGCAATGTAACAAAAAACTACAAAGTCTTCTTCGCAATTAATAAGAAATAAAAAATCTTCTTAATTATTTGACACGCAATTATCTATACTAATACTTATGCTTTATTTGAGACAAATTAAATCTAGTTTATAATCGACTATTGCGAAGATTATCGCGATAATATTAATTATCTTGTCAACACTTGATTAGAGCTTTGTAAATCGTCTTTGCAAATAACAAACTAATAAGCTTAGATACTACGATATTACTACTATCTCTTGTGTGAAAGACATGCATCAAGTCTTAAAAAGCAATCTAAAGTTTTCTATTAATAATCTACTAACAATAATAAATTGTATAGCGATTATGTTAACAAATTAATTAAAGATTTATTGCATTAATCTTGCGAAGACAAAGAGAAGCACTTTGTACGTCTTTTTACACGCAATATTTCGAAATCTAATTGATTAAGTTATTTCGCATGCTCTTTGAATAATTTTTAATTAATACGAGCGATTAATTAAAGCGACAACGAAGAATTCTTTGTCTTTATGCACAAAGATATTTACTAAAATAATAGAACTATTTTGCAATTATGCAATCAAAATTAGAATAAAGAAGATAAATAATAATCTAGAACGTATATTAATAAGCAATGTAGATTCGCATTAATATTTTACAAAGTCTTCTAATCTATTGACGACAAACTTTATATTAGATTTGATAGCAATCGATAAAGCAATTGCAAAGCTATTAGAATCGATAAAGAATTTAACATCACCTTAGATTCAAATTAATCTTTTTTTAACATCGACAACATTATACGCGATCTACAAATTAACAATCTAATTTAACGACTTAGTTTTAAAGCTTCTAAGTCGATTGCGAAGCTTATTGACAACAATATTGATCTATTAGATGTTAATTGATTTCGCGTCGCTAAAGCTAAAGAACATTTTGTCGAAACAAGAAACAAAAAAGATACTATAACTAGAACAAAAAAGACGAAGACAAAGTTTATTAAAAGAAATTCCTTCGACTTTGAGCACGTCGACGCAATTATTAAAGCCTCGCGCGATAGCAAACGCGCAATCAAAAGAGATAATAATCGTGACAAAGCTGAACAAGAAAAGCAAAAGAAGCTTGAAGTCAACATTGTTGCTACAATAGATGCGAATATATAGATTTTTAATAAAAATATAAAGAAGATTTACGAAGACATAAGAGGTATAATTATTAGGCAAACGACAAGAAGAGCGACGAAGAGAGCGACAACAATCTTTGTAGTCTCTACGATCTTTGCGATTATCAAGACAATTACTAAGAAAATTATATACATCGATAACGATAACGAATTTAATGTAGACGACGATAATAATGCTAATTCTAATAATAATTGAATGTATGATCGAGATAATTAAGGGGGACGAGAGAAAATTACCTGTTTATTATCTAAAACAGGTGCAATCTCGAGAGTAAATGCATGCTTTAAGAGGTCGATTTGATCTCTTAACAAGACGTTTAGATAAACTCTATTTGGAGCTTCAATAAAGATGTAATTAGAGGTCGAATAAAGATCAAAGAACATGAAGAAATTGCATGCATTTGAGTTAGAAACTGGTGCTTTCTTAGACGATATTCTAGGTTAGTAGGCGATGTAAATGATGCGCGAAGAGGTGCGCAAACGATGATTTAATTAAATATCTAATAAATCTATAACATCGATGGGAAGACCCAACAAATTTGGTGGTATTACATCAAAAAGGTTGGTCTATCCCATTGGGTGTGCAATTACCGAAATAGGGTGTAGTAATTACCGAAACAGGGTGTGCGAGAACTGGCTACCTCTTTAAACCCGTAGCTCGGCCAACCAAGCCGCCTCGCCGCGTACAAGCCATCCTTGCCCACAATTCAATCATTATGGCATCGACATCCTCCGACGCTCCTACCGTGCGCTATGCGACCGAAGATGGTAGGCGATGCTCCATGGTTCAAAATGATGCCTGGGTTTCCTATGGCTGAGTTTCCTATGGCTGATACTGTTTTCATCTGGCCGTTCAAAATGTGCCCACAATCCTGGCCTTAATCAAAGAGCTCGCCGAGTATGAGCGGGCCTCGTCCTCCGTCCTAGCTACCGAAAACTCCCTCCGCTCCACGCTCTCCTTCCCATCAAAGCCTTCCTCGGGGTATGCCAAGACCCTCTTGATTTTCCCACCTGCATCCTCCACTCCAAACCACTGCGCAGGCATGGCTCTCTACTTCAACAACTACTCCACATGGCGCGCAGGGCCTGGGATATACCTAGAGGACCTGTTCATAAGGCCAGAATTCAGGGGCAAAGGGTACGGGAAGAGATTGTTCGGCGAGCTGGCGCTCGAGATCAAGAGAATTGGAGGGCACCGGCTTGAGTGGAGCGTTCTGAAGTGGAATGAACCGAGTATCAAGTTTTATGAGGCTCTGGGAGCAAGTAAGATGGAGGAGTGGATGCAGATGCGGGTAGATACCGATGCTGGGCTAAGTAGAATTGGCGAGTGGGGAGCAGGTTTGCGACAGTAGCTCGAAGTCGATGATAAGTATTGAAGGGGGTACGAACATTGTTTAGGAAAGATAAGACGGCAATACTATACTAGATGATAAGTGAGCGATTCGCAATTCGAACCGGATGACCCAAACATGTCAGGGTACGTGCCACTGCAGCAAGGATCTTTAGACTGGTCTATGTTTTGGGGGTGCTTCTAACTCCCCCGTCTATGTCTTGATGTATGATTTTGTCAGAGTACCTATAGTCTCGACATTCAATTATGTCGTACTTAATGTATGAATTGATGAGTAGCAGCTACGCTTGGGTAGTTAGTGCATGGATAATGTTTTATAGACTGTGGATGCTTCAGTAGTCATCTGTTAAACATGCGTATGTATTTTTGAGGATTCCGGTAATCTTGTTCTTGATTTCTGGTGGTGTATGCACCATGATGGGGGGGTTCCCCAGGTTCTCATTTTTGGGTATATTTTCACCTGAAGTCTGCTCGGTAAACATGCAATTGGCGCTACATCTTCAGGATAAGGTACTGATACGGAACGAACCAATCCTCATAAAAAACACCCGAGAAGACCTCGCATCTCTCTTATATGTCCGTTCCTACTCATGCAAGCTTCAGGCACCGCAAGGAGGCAATGACGCATATTTGATGTCGTCGGGCAATCAACATATGCCTATTAATAGGGCCCTCACTGACTAGCACATTTTACATTGGTAGATTGGATTCGCATCACTTCAAGCATGGCGCTTAGCCTATGATACCACTACCGCACCGCCATCACGACCATCGTCATGTATTCTGACCCATGTGCCTCAACTCGATGAGGCAGCTGGGCTTCGCAATAGCCAAATTGGAGTATACGATGGCTTACATAGCGCGCTCACCCTGACAGAGCCTTCCATCCACCAGAGTTCACGTGCGCAGGTACAATAAATCGCTGAGGCTTGTCAACGGATCGACCAGAAGAAGAAGAAGAAGCAAGACGCTATCAAAGACAAAGGAATTATGAAGGTGACCATCTCGGAAGATCTTGCAGACGGCCAGATTGCAAAATTAGACCGCTGCCTCAAGCTCCTCCGCGAAGACGATCAGGAGCTCCTCCTACCTAGCGATGACTCAAAAGATGATGAAATTCATATCACCAACACAACACTCGGTGCACCACCGGTTACAGGCGCACCTCACGACGAAAGTCTGCAAGACTATCAAATGCAGCTTATGCGCCTTGAGCAACAGAACCGAAGACGGTTGGTGATGGCAAGACCGGAGCAAGAGAAATCACAAGAAGAAAAGACAACCCAAGAAGAAGAGATCACTGGGTTTGCACCTGCGGCTGCTGCAAGAGAGGCCAGAAGAGCAATGAACCGGCTAAGCCTTGAGGCAACGAATAAGAAAGCACAAGTCCAATCAGCAACAACTCAAAAGCTCATTCAAGAATTCAGGTCAACTCAAACCGCCATGGTTGCCAATACAGACACTGTCCCCGTAGCAAAGAGGCAGAAGCGTGGCCACCCATTACGAGCAGAAATGAGTAGAGCAGATAACAGGGATGTGATCAATCATGATGATGCGGATGGGACTCGTGCCGGATGGGTTGGGGTCAGTGATCACTGCTTTGAGCTTATCTCATTCAAGTCCTAATTTGACCATTACTTCTAGGGCATGCCACCTCATTTCAACCTTCTCTACAAGATAGCATGCAATAGAAAGGACACGAGCAATCATCCCATGCCCGCATTCCGTGACGCTCCTGTACCGGACCTACCAGAGAACTCTGGGCATCAAAGTCTCCCGCCTGATTTACATCTCAACGGAACGCTTCCAGTGTATGATTTGGGAACTTTCATGGAGAATGACTCAGATGACATCGCCTTTGTTGTCATTCGAACTGTTGAATGCTCCGAAGCTTCTGTTCTCATAGCTCGTACTGGTGGTTCTCTTCGGTGGACTGAAGACGTCTACATGAAATCGAACACTTCTAAATACGCAATGCAGCAAATCGCGACATGATATTTCCAACGCTTTCCACAGCCGAAGAAAGTACCGTTTGCGCCAAACCTCATTGTACCTGCAGACTTGTTTCTCTACCACCATCGTCATTTGTTGAGAACTTTTGCCTCAGAACATTCCGAAGCGAAAGAACACATCAACGGTCTTCTTGAATATATGGGTGATCGTTTTGGCAGGGAGTTCGCAGAGGCTGACAGCCTCTTGGCACACGGCCAAATCAGTCAAGCGCATATATTGACCTTGTTCAAACCGAACTCAATCGTCGTTAGTGGGACATACGGCAAGCCCGCAGCCTTTGTGTTACAAGAGTGGCCCACATTAAGTAGTGACGGCTGGGTTACCGTTCTTTGTTGGTCCTTCCAGCCTGATGGCGCTGGCTTCGCTCGCAAACGAACGTCCCTTTCCATTCCTCCTATAGGCCCGAAACCCCTGAAGATACAAAATCTAGTCGCATATCCTCTGGAATTTGCACTTCCAGAACTACAAGAGCTTATTCGAAGCCGTGGAAAGAAGCAGTGGGAACTTCGCACGACAACGCAGGTAAGCTATAAAGGGTGGAATGTTGGACAGGATCGATTCTATGTAAGTCTAAGGCATGTCTATTTATTTGCACATTTCGCTGACACGTCTAGCACGATGCCAGATTCGTGATAGATCACAGGATGTATCGCAAAATGCATGAGAACGCTCTAGCATTCCGTTTTGAGAGGCCGTCGACAACATACCCGTTCGATCGAATGCCAGCCTATCTTAGCGTTGAACAAGACCCCCAAGATATGCCCTTTCTGCTAATGCCCCCAGATATACATGGTTTCTACTTGAACGAGAAGAAATGGTCCAAACTTTTTGTTGAACATATTGAGCCAGTGTCCTGGAATAAGAAGGCCTACGAAAGGCTAGTACTTCCACCTCAGACTAAAGATCTTGTCCGTGCTCTGGTGACTGTTAGGTCATCCCAACGGGGCATCGAACAAGGACTCGGTGGTGCTGGCAAGCGAATGGATATTACCAGCGGCAAGGGCAATGGCCTTATCATGTTGCTACACGGCGGCCCCGGAACTGGTAAAACATTAACCGCCGAAAGCGTTGCGGAAATAGCGGAAATGCCGCTTTACCGAGTGACTTGCGGTGACATAGGAACGGATTCGGAGGCTGTTGAGCAATATCTCAACACTGTACTACACTTGGGAAAGAACTGGAATTGCGTGCTTCTGTTGGATGAAGCAGATATCTTTCTGGAAGAGCGTTCGATGGCCGATCTGGCAAGGAACACTTTAGTGTCCGTGTTCTTACGTATCCTCGAGTACTACGATGGAATCTTGATTTTAACGAGCAATCGTGTCGGTACGTTTGACGAAGCCTTCAAGTCTCGAATTCAGGTTGCATTGCATTACGAAAATCTCAATCGATCCGCTCGGAAAAAGATTTGGCACAACTTCTTGGACATGCTCGAGGAAGACGAGGAGAATGTCGACTTTGACGATATTAAGCTCCGTCTTGACGATCTTGCCGGAAAAGAGCTGAATGGTCCTCAAATTCGAAATGTCCTCACTACCGCAAGACAATTGGCTGTTTATAGAAACGAACCACTGAATTGGGAGCACCTGGAGCAGTCGCTTGTGGTCTCGTCCAATTTCAATGAGTATCTGATGCGAATGCAGGGGCATACGGATGATCAGAGGATGAGAGACATCGGCTTGAGATGAGATGCCTGAGCTCCAATGACTCTGGTCGATTTCTAACAAGGATGATTGTTGCACATCGACAGATTGCACGTTCCTAAGATTTCCTGAAACGCACCATTGGTCGTCTCGGCGCTCGCGGCATTCTCCAATCTCTTGCATAACTTGACTGGATCTTGATGCAAGCATTGGAGTGCTCGAGCTCTTCGGCATAAGCTCGAGTGACGCTTGATTTGGCAATAACGATCTTGACACCACTCGACAGATTAAACCTCAACATATCAAGCATTTCTAGAACTTCACTTCGTTCATTGGCAGTGACGTGCGATAAGAGGTCAGCATCCAGAACAACGAATGCTGGCCTGATGCGAGAAAGCAGCTGATTCAAAATCACAACCCATTCACCAAAACTTGCAGCTTCCCGAAGTTGCTCTACACCCACTGGAAAAGGACTGTTGAGTAAGTGGTCGGCGCCTAGTTGCATGCTCTGCAGGACTAACATGCGAATGATGTCCGTGGGGCACATGCGCCGGTCCCTGTAGTCTGCATAGCGTAGCGCCCAGATGATAGGTAGGCGATTGTTGAGAATAAGATCAACGTTTTCGACCATGAACGTCTTCGCAATCATGGACAAGTGGGTGTCAATGAGCAGTACAGCGTTGTTGTTCTGGGAAATCCACATCTCCAATTTCTTGACGTCGGGCAGCGGCAGCTTGGGGGCCGTGCGCTCACGGCGTCTATCACGCATGGATCGACAAAACTGCAAAGACTCTCCTGATGTCGGCAGTAGGTTCCACAGTGGCAGTGAGAGCATCTGATTGAGGTGAACTCGATCAAGAGTCGCACGCTGGGAGGTAATATGAAGCCGGATCTCTCCATACATGCCTGTTCGCAATGTACGTCAGCGTCTTCGAGTCAGGGGCACGGATTGTTGAAAAGAAAATGTTGTCAGATACAGTGGCTTGCTCATGGTATGACAAGACACTTATTCCTGCACCAAGAAAATGCGCAACCCACTTACGAAGCATCGAATCCTCCAACATCCCAAACTTCGCCTGGAACAAACTCGTCAACCGCTGATTCTCTACCTTGAGATCATTCATCTCTTGCTTCACCAGCTCCCAATGCCTCGTGCCCTGCACAACCTCCAGCCTCGTGTCCCGCACCTCCGCCTTCATGGCCACGTCAGCTAGGCGCCTGATCTGCTGCGTCTCGGCCGCGATGGCTTCGTATTCGTGCCGAAATTTCAGGTCCCATGGCTGGAATATGGACTTGAGGGCGTGTACAGCGCGGTTGTCTTTGTACCACTTAAGTGAGGAGAGGAAGAAGTTCAAGATATGCGCGTAGAGCCGCGCGACAGAAGTTTGCATTCGTGTCGTTGGGTAGAGGATTAGGTGTAGCGAATGATGCGGAAGGAGATCTGCAATCTGTGAAACGGATTTGCTGAGCTTCGAGGCCGTCTCAGCATGATTGGTAATTGCCTTTGCATATTAGTTGGCTGCTGAAGGAGGTAGAGTGTTTAAGCGCAACGTGTGAGACACGCTAAAGGTCGCTACGATGGTACTCACAACGAACAGAAGTTTGAATGTGCCCCAGGCCAAGGAGACGTATTCGGGATGATGTTGGACCATTACGTCGAAGATGTTGCCATAGTGCACAAGTTTCTCAGATAGTCCAGTGAGCCAGAGTCGTGCTTTCGCTTTAGACTTACTGAGCGGTGTCGTCAGTTCGGTGGGTACGGGAACTGAAGTAGTCGGTGTTACTGTCTTGAAGGCCTCGTTGGAGTATCCGGTTCGACATTCGTAGGAGGCTTGTGCCTCTCTGAGGCAGCGCTGGACGTCGAAGAGAGTGTGGGTCGACACATGCTGAGAGTTTTGAACATCGCTGGGAGGGAATAAAGTCTCGAAGTCTTGAGGCTTGATTATACTCCGGAGGAGCAATTTCGCATGCGCAAAAGTCGTTGGAAATATAGACTCCGAGCTGAATCGAGCGTAATATGTCAGTACTTGCTATAGTGAACGCAATTGCCCGTGATGAGCCCCCCCGGAGGAGATCATCCTGAGAGAAGGAGATTCGAAAGTAAAGATTACCTCGAGGAGCTATTCGGGCTAGAATACCAGCCTGCTATGCCTCCAGCTTGATCCGCCACGTCCATTGTCGACGATACTCCTATAGATCATACCGCGGGCGTTAAGGCTTTAAAGTGGACACAACGTTATAGAGTGCAAAGCATAGCAATCATTCCACGATTAAGCGGCCAATTTTTTTGGAAATGGACCCCGGAATCTCGGGTAAAGTACAAGAGTCAGACGGGCTTAGCAGTGTGTGCCGTACTTGTACTGCGCCACAATATTTCAATAAGCGCCGTCACTCATTTTGATCAACTTTCGTAATTCTGTGAATTGTGATATAAAAGTCTCTGGAATAGTAGAACTAGTTTTGCGTTTTCAAATGATATTATTTTGGTGAGATTTGAAGTACTTTTGAAAGACCTAATCTCTTGTAAAGTTTTTATGTCCCGGGTTGCATTTAGTAAGTTGACATTGAGTAAATCTCAGTCGAAAACTCATCTCTAGAAGCGATTTTAAAATGCGCAAAGTGTCCAGTATAACACTTGATACTTATGAAAGTTTCAAAGGAGTCCGGTGCGAAAGTCGACCGTGAGGGGGAGGGACTTAAAAATAAGGCCAAGAGGCTGCGCCCACAAGTGACCGCGCTAAAATGATGACCAATGAAGATTTATCTATGGACAGCCTCCTCCTTTTCGGTTGCAACACTGCTTGCAGTCGCGCGCGATTCTGTGCAGTATCACCCTTTCTGATCTCAAAGGCGCTGTTGAGGATAGTGAAAAATTACGAACACATTAAGCGCTGTGTGCAGAGCTGTGAATGATTCTTACCATGAATCCTACAGTCTATCTAATTTTCAGAGATGGGAAACCTCTAATCGACATATCTATTTCAATGGAGACATTCAGGATCTTCAATCTATTGAGATAAGTGCCTGGGCAATAAGTACTTGCGGGAGAGAATATCAAGGAGGAAAAAGAATTTCCAACCGCAGCCCTGACCCTGTTTCCAAGCCCTGGACCAATCCCCGTTCTATCGGCGCATAGAAGTCGAATTTGTCGTTGCTACTTCGTTCTCATGATTGATCTCGATGCACATTCTCTTCTCATCCTCTCAATTCACACCTGCCCAATACTCGAGCCACCAACACTCAAGCTACCTATACTCGAGCCAATCGTCAATGGGCTAAAGTGATCAGCCGCTATTCAGGGCCGACTCTCTTCGTTCATCAAGCGGGGCTGAATTAGAGAGCGGTCAGTCTTTCCAGGAAGACGCGGTATTGACCTCCGGCTTCCACATAAAGCACTCAGTATGGCTGAGAGTCAGATTTTCAGTCGAATGATCGTCTAGAGCTTTTTATCTTATGCCGCGTCCTATGAGTAGCTACAGCGCCGAAATCACTTTTCTCGTCGAAGTTGACGTGGACTAGATTACTCTTAGCAGTCGGCGAGATCAGCCTCATGAGTCTTCAGTCAAACCTTTCTTGAGGCATTCCATAACATTCGACGGCGACAGACTGAGCAGTTCAAGAGGGATGGCAATGTCTGGGCTGTCAGGTCGGACTGTACATCTTATTCCCAGCCGTTCAGGTGACGGATGCAATACGAAAAAGTCATGTCAAGGCGATTTGCTTTGGTCATTGAGGTCACGTTGCTGAGCGCGTTCTCAGCCGTTGCGGTGACAGATGCTCTTCGGATCACTTCTAATTCGAAATTTAAAGGATGACCTCATGTACAGTCCACAGGAGTACGATGTGGTCTTCTCAGGATCGAGATTCTAATGACATATGTGAAGATCAGGCTTCACCGACAAGGATGTCCGCACACCTGCAAATCTCAATATTATCTGCTTTGTAAGATTAACAAGCCCAAGTGGACCCCTACCAAAAGAAGGCCGGCAAGAGGTATGGAGGCTCTGAGGTTGCTTTTGGAAGTTCTATTGCTGATTCTCTCATCGTTCACTAGGTAGATTTCAACCTTTGTCTTATTGGACTTAATGCGAACAAGAGACTTCACAAGATAGCTGTTGTGGACGATGCGCCTCGCTCTAAAATTGACATCCTCGAAAGTTAAAATTTGCTCGTAAGCACCACACAAGTCCAAGGAGCAGATTAGTATGTGTGCACTTTTGTGCGGTCTATAATAGTATGCATCCCCTCAGAATCATAAACCGCTAGAGCTTTATCTTAGAGATAGAGGCGAGCCATCAAACAACAATAAAGCATTATCTCTGATTCAAGCTCATTGGTACTACAATTCTTGGATCAACGCTATTGCTTTCGAGACAATGAAAATGGCTTTGATTTCGTTGAACTAAGGCCAACTCATAGCCCAGCACAGCCGCAAGTGCCTAATACAACAATACCGGTCGAGGAAGAAGAGGCAACTCATCGAAGACAAGCGAGGGAATCCTATTATAAGTGCGACTTGTTCGTACGAATCTCAGAGTGATCCGCAAGTGGCTTGATCACTCTCAGCAGACTTCAAAACCCGCAAATGTGTAACAGCGATATAACAGAATTGGCCACTTCGAAAGAATGACCTTGCTTATTTTGGAAGGTCCCTGCAGAATACTGTTGGTGGTATTGGGAATCCTTACTGCTAACAGTCAGAGGTATTCCAATATGAGTACCGAGTCTCGCTCACCAAGATCGAGAATCTCTCTTCGCTTCGGGTGTTTGTATCGTGATGGGCCTGCTTCGTCAAAGCCTGAGTACTGAGAAGTCGGCTTTGATAAGCCAGAGCTTAGTGCACTAGAAAGCCTGACTGTCGGGCACAGTCCGTTTTAAGAGGTTCAGATTTGATCAACCCGTTCTATGGACTATGGGCACATTGCAAGATACAAACATTTTGGACGAATATTAAGGCAAGACTTCCGAATTCTTAGTCCTTCGCCTTGACGCACTGGCTGCGCGTTGAAGCCCTGCAATCCTGAAGATCCACGGGAGAAGTCGGGGCTTTCAAGCAGCCAAGACAGACACCCAACTTCTTACTCCTTTCATAAGTATCATCTAGGGTCTTGTCCAACGCCTTCCTGAAATCCACACCCATCAGACATTTACAGACTTGCCCATCCCAGTTGGTATAGCCATCATATAACACCTCTACGCAGGCACAAATGCCCTGTTTGCGTACATAATCTGCTATGGGCCAGACTCCGAGCCTCTCCATCTCCTGGAAATGCCAATTTGTCATTGGCCCGCGGTAGCATGGCCGGGCCCCGCTCAGGCAGGCAGTTCCTCGACCATCGAGATAGGGTTGTACGATCTGGTCAATATTGGACTGGAGGAAACCCCTCAGACTGGCTTTTGACCTTGCAATAGAGCCTAGAAAAAGCGTGAGTATAGCAACAACAGATGCGAAAGCTCCATCGAATCTGGCTTACGGTGCAATCGATCAGGTAAAAGAGCCATCCCAGGGCCTAAAGAGCTATAGATGTCGATAGCAGACTTCGACCCTCTAGGAAGCCTGTATACACATCCTCGCGATACTGCGTAGAAAACCTCATGATTATCCAGGGCATAGGCGATCCAAAGTTTCTCGTAAGGCGATACTTCGGGGTTCGATAGTAGTGACCAGTGCCTGAGTGTATGGAGTGACCAGAACCTCAACGCAACAGTGCATTTGTACTTGTGGGCCAAAAGTGCTATGTGCCCTACCAGCGCCAGTGGCAGCTTGTCTTCGGAGACGGGCCGATGGTGTAGGAACCAGCACAGCCAGATCATAGCGTTTCGATTATCCTCGGTAAGGAGAGCTCTCCAAAAAGCGGTCCAGGAGTCGCAGACACTGTAGGTCTCGTAACAAGCTTTTCTTTAAAGACTGGGGATGCCAAGCTTAGAGCAGTGGAGGATACTTTGAGCAAATACCCAGTCTCGCCGATGTAAAGTCTGACGTCTCCATCAGGGATTGGATCCCCTTTGGGGATGAAGGGTTCGAGGTACTCAATTGATGGCATTGGTATTCTATTGAATAAGAATAATAGAAGTGATACCGGGAATATCTTCGAACAATTCAATTATTAGCGGATGTTGCGACTAGTAGATGAAGTAAAGTAAGGAGCTCAGTAGAGAAGTGCCTGGTATAAATAGTTTAGATGTCTGTAGCGCGAGGAAATGTTGATAAAGTCGAGGGGAACACTTCGATTATGTGACACGATGGGGTAGTATGAGATGGAAGTAACTTGGGGTAGAAGTAGGAACCTTGCTATTCGCGAAATCGTGTTGACCATCTTTCTTCCCTGTATGTGAATGGTGTTGGACTAGCGATGGTCTGGCGTCGCGAATGCCCGCCTTCGCCTTTTCCGTTGCTGTCATGACCCCACCTCTTTCCCGGTTTCCTACATTGTTGCTGCTACGGAATTGCCAATAGATGGTGATGATAAAGATCTCTAGAAAAGATCCCAAGCCCCATATATAACCGGCTATCTCTGGCGTGTCAAACTCACCAGGATTGCTCACTTGCAGAGACCAAGAAATAACAAATTGAAGCACATATTTGCGCATCCATGGAATTAATGCAGCGACTGCTCACCTGATGTGCATTATATCACAAACTTTGATTGAAGCCTTAGAATGCCAAAATATGCGATATCTGTCATTTCTCCACTTATGTTCTGAAGTAGAGCAAAGGTGCCCAAGCATAAGACGAGACCGATCATCTTATCCAGTATCTACAGAAGGCCACTCGACAGCTGGCCGTAGCACGTTGACCGTGACAGCTATGAAAGGGTACTGATATGGGTCGAGATTGATAATCATTATACGAATCTCACCCAGAAATAACGACGAGGCAAGCAAAGTCGATCCTCGACCCTCTTGGGGTGAGATTACCTAGCTTTGAGTTGATCAGCGACTGACACCGGTCGACGCACCTTTTGCCGCGGTCTAGCTTCCTCTTTTGAGCTACAAACATCTCTAGAAGCGCATTTTTGCCGCTCAGAGATGCCAAGTCCGTCTTGCCAACACATTTTTTGTATCGACATTTGCGCCTGAGAGAGTGCAGGATGAGACATTGCAATGCACGTGACTCGCCAGGCAGAGGCTAGCCCGTCCGGGATCGACGCCCGGCTGCCCGGACACGTCTGGACTATTCGGGTATAGCCACCAGAGTCAAACTCGTGAACACGCCTACTGGAAGAACTTCCTAGTAGTAGTGCTTTATAGTGTGACTCGTAGCGCCGTACTATGTTGAATTAGGAGCTTCTAGCCATCCGCTGTCACGCAAGCTTAGTTATATCTCCAAGCTCAATCCTGGACCGGACGGTCTGAGTGTGACTTCAGCCTTCAGAGGGGTGGACCGTGACTTTGCCAGTACTGCACCGAAGGAACGTAGACATGTCCGCCTTCCAACCCTGATCAACGGCGCTGGACCCGCCGGGCTCGTTCTGGCAATTGGCCTCAAGAACGCCAAGATACCGTTCGAGATCTATGAAAGGCATCGATATGACTTGCTTCATGAGATCAGACTAACACCCGTAATAGAAGTGCTCTATTAATAAATTTATAACCTAGTCCCAATGTATTTAAGCTTAGCGTCTACATGCTAATTCATGTCTAGTCTTATCTCTCTTGCAAGACTACTCTTTTCGAGATTAGATCTTATATTCTAGCATCAAAAACAACATTATAAATGTCAACTTAATCGTCAAACATTTAAAAACTCTTGTTAATTTTTATGCGAAATAAATTTCGATCTTTTTTATTTAGTAATTGTATAAATAAGTTTTTTAAAACGCGTTAAATTCTTGATATATTTCTAATATTGCATCGAATGTTTTATAAGTTTCTTTTCGCTACACAACTTTATTAGAATAAAGATCTTAATAAATATAATAACATAATCTTCGAACAACTTGTCTTCTATAATTAAGAACAAACGATTCTCTTTCTTTAATTTTTCTCTTTCTCGATTTTGTATACTCTTTGTTTTATTAATTTTTAATTAATAATTTATTAATTAATCGATTGTTATTTCTTTTTGTCATTCTTAACTTATTCGAAGATTACGTAAATTAATTTATTTATTCTTGTATAACAATTGCGAATTTCGCAATAATACAAATCTAATTTCTTTAAAACATTATATTTGAAACTTAATAAAATTAAAAACTAGCAACTTAACAAAAACAAACTTTATTAAAAGTTATTTAAAGAAAAAACATATTAATTTTTTAAAATTTTTGTACAAAATTCTTTAACAAAAGAATTTGTACAAAGATCGTTTTTTGCAAAGATTATACACTTAATTAATAAACAAAGCGACGCTTTGTATATTAATAAATTTAATATTAAAAAACACATATATATTGCTAAATTATTTAAACTAAAATCACAATCTTTATACAAAAAAAATAAACATTCTAATAAAAGCTTTTTATTTTTACAAATAAATTATAACAAATTTTAAAAGTATTAAATTAAAGAATATTCTCTTATATAATGCAATAATTAAGAGTTGTGTTTTTCGCTTTTTTAATTTATTAAAGCATATAACGCGCAATATAAAATTAAAGTTAAACAAGAAAACTCTTAATATATTTGAACAATATATAATTATTATTAGCTCAATATTATACACAAAGAGATTTTGAACTTGCATTAAATAATTATACTTATAAAACATTCAAATGCATTCGAATAAAATTAAACGTTTATTAATTAACATAATGTATACTCTAGATATTTTAATTAAATACAAACAAATATTAGAAATATTCAAAAATATTAATAAGCGTTAAAGTATTTTGATTTAACGTCTTGCAAAAACTAGATATATAATAATTTTTTACAATAATTTTGAGCAAGTAATCAAAGTGCGTAATTAACAACAAAATTATTAAGAGCAAATATTTTCTAATATTATTAATTGAATGTACAAAATACTAACATTTATATTATTAAAATCTTAATATAACTTAATACAAAATATATAAAATCGAAACAAAAAACTCGAATTTAATAATATTATACGACATTTAGTTTTCAATATTAATAGTAAAAAGTTCAAGCAAATACATCTTGTTTTAATTTCTTTTTTTAAGATTATTTAATACTAATTGTTGTAATTGTTATATAGATTTCTTTGTTCTTTGTATAAGATGTTATTATAATTGCTTTTTTTATATATGCAAAATCTTATATTAAAATTATAAATTTTAATTATTTCGAATCTTTAATAAAGTCTTTGTTTAAAGAACGTTATTTTATTTATTAAATTAATGCGTTTATTATAAAATTTCTAAAGAACAAAAGCATAAACAAAAATAATTAAGCTATTATTAACAATATATACTTACGTAGATTTAAGTTTTTAAAAAAGTTAATTTTTTTTAAAATTCGACTTTAGCTTGTATATAATAATCAAAAAACAATAAATTAAATTCGTAATTTTAAGTTGCTTGCTATTAATTAAAAAGATATTATATATTATAGATACAAATAATTGATATTTGTTACAATCTTATTTTATTTGCAACAAGTTATACTTTATATAATTCAAATATATTATTATAAATTTAAGAAGTTTATTATTACTTTTAAGACTTAAACAAATCGACTAAAACTTAATTAAGTTAAGAAATGCTTAAGTTACAAGAGAATGTGTTTAAATAATTAAAATTTTTATATATTAAAGATATTAACTGTTAACAATTTTAAAGTTTGTCTTGTAATTTTCTTTTAAATTAAAGTAAAACTCTATTTTGTTATATTAAACGCAAACAATAAAAATATTCTATTTAAAAAGAAAAAAACTTTGCACAAATTACTAAATAACAAAAATCGAATTTTAATCTTCAATATTTTCGATAAAATTTAAAATAAAATTTATAAAGTTTACATTAATTTATGCGAAGATCGCAAATTGCGAAATTATATATTATATTTTTAACAAATAAAAATTTTTGTGCTCTTAAAATATGCAATTAAGTATAAAGATATTAATCTTATATTTAATTGTTTTGTTCGAACAACTATTTTTTTTTATAAATTTAACAAAATTAAGTATACGTTTAAGACTTTGTATTTTATTTAATTAATTTCTATTAAAGCAATATTAAAGCAATTTAAAAAAATTATTTTGATAATATTTTTAATTAATTAAGCTAGCAAAAGCGACAAATTCTTTTTAATTAATTTAAATAACAAGTATTTTAACAAAAACATAAAAAGAATTGTTCGAAATTGTTGTACTTTTAGTATTTTAATAAAGTATATCTTTTATTATATTTGCAAGCTAATTACATATTACAAAAGTTATTTTCGTCAAATAAAACAATTTCTTAATATTTATATTAATTCGCATCAATTTAAGATCTTTATTAAGTCAAATATTCTTTCGCTAATTTATAATTATTTACGAAAGATAATATTTTAAGCAAGTCGAATTATTTCGAAGAAAGTTGTCAATTTTATAAAAGAAAACTTGTTTATATTAAGAAACAAAGTTAATGTTTTTAATAAAAAAATAATAAACAAATTAACAAAGTTAAATATTTAAAAACAATTAAATCTTAAAATAAAGAAGCACTTGTTTAATTTGATAAAAAATTCTAATATTGACAACAAAACTAAAGCTAATATTATTAAGATAATATAATAGATTCGAATTTAAGATTTAAAGAACAACAATTAATGTATATATTAATTAGTCTTGTTAAGCGAAAAAGTAAATATATAATTCAATCTTTGTAAATATTATATTTGCTAAGTTTGCAACTTACATTCGAAGTATTTAATCTTTATCTCTATTCTATCTTAATTATATTAATTTTCTCTTATTCTTTATTTTTTTTTTATATATTGTTGATCAATTAATACAAACTTTCTTATAGCAAATCTTTACAAAATAAATTGTTCTCTTAATCGTTATTGCAACAAATATTAAAGAGTTTAGATTTAAGTTCAAGTTTTTGTCTTGTTTGATAACATTGCTTTTTAACTTAAATGCATGCTAATTATTTTAATAGCAATTTTTTTCTAGCAATACAGACGATAATATTGTAAATCTATAGATTTTAATAACAATGTTGTATTAATGTGTTAAAATTAATTTTTTTTTATTAAAACAAACTTGAGATAATCTTTATTAAGATTAACATATCTTTTTTCTTATTTTTTCTTTTATTTTTCCTTATTTACAACGCGTTCGAAAGAGAGCAACGTTCTTTTTCTTTACTTTCGACTTTATTTTATTACATTTCTCTTATTTGTATTGTATATTCTTGTTCAATAAAGAATTTAATTTAAGACTTAAGAGTATTAAGAGTTTGTTAATTAGTAATTTTAACGCAAATGTGCGTTTTCGAAGATATAGCAATTACGCAAAAGACAACGCTATACTTTAATATCTTTAAGAGACATTTTATTTAAATAAGCTCTATTTATGTTTTGAACAACGTACAAGATTTGCGACATCTATATCTTAGACAAAATTAAAAGCTTGCGATAATTATATTTTAGACAAGATTAAAAGCTTGCAACATTTACACTTAAAACAAGACAAAGAGTTTGCGACATTTATACTTAAAACGAAGCGAAAAGCTTGCAACATCTATACTTAGAGCAAAATAAAAAATTATCTCAAATAAGTAATCTTTTTACTTGTTGTTTAAAAATACATTAAAGACTCGAGACTTAAATTCGATACTAAAATTTATTTAATTGCTTCGCAAAACAATTACTATATCTTTAATTTTTATTTTCTAGCTAAAGCTTAAGCAATCAATTATCTTGCGTAAATTTATTGATTAATAAATTTCTACAATAAAATTCTAAAAGCGCTAGAACTAACTTACTCTTTTGTAGAAAAAATATCGTTATCAAGATTAAAAAGTAAGCATATTTTTTTTTTTTTTTTTTACGTTTCTTTATTTATAACGCGTTCGAAAGAGAGCGACATTTTCTTTCTTTACTTTTAGCTTTTTTTTATTACATTTCTCTTGCTTGTGTTGCATGTTCTTATTTGACAAAGAGTTTAATTCAAAACTTAAAAATATCGAAAATATATTAATTGATAATTTTGATTAAAGAACGTGTGTTCGAAGATGTAACAATTATACAAAAGAAAGCGCTAAACTCTAACATCTTTAAAAAACACTTTATTTAAACAAGCTCTACTTATATTTTAAATAGCATGCAAAGTTTGCAATACTTATATTCAAAGCAAAATTAAAAGCTTAAGACATTTACACTTAAAGCAAAGTAAATAACTTAAAACATTTATATTTAAAATAGAATAAAAAGCTTTAAATATTTATACTTAAGACAAAATAAATAACTTGCGACATTTATACTTAAGACAAGATAAATAACTTGCGATATTTATATTTGAAGCAAAATAAAGAGCTAACTTTACTTATATTTAGGACGAGACAAAGAATTAACTATATTTATATTTAAAGTAGAGTAAAGAACTAACTTTATCTATACTTAAGACAAAACAAAGAATTAGCTTTATCTATATCTAAAACAAAGCGAAGAACTAATTATATTTATACTTGAAACAAAATAAAAAGCTAGCTTTACTTATACTTAAGATAAAGCGAAGAGCTAGCTTTATCTATATCTAAGACAAAGCAAAAAACTAACTATATTTATATTTAAAACAATATATAAAACTTGCTTTAAAAGTGCTTTAAGCAAACGTATATATTAAAATTAAGGCAACTTTAATTTGCTACTTCAAAGTAATTGCACTTTAACAAAAACGCTCTTACATTATAATAAGTAACGCTAATCTTTAATTTGTTAATAAATATTTGCAAATTAAATTTAATTAGTTTTAAGTTTTGTTATTTGTACTAAAAGCAATGCATTTAATTGCATAAAAATTAAATCAAAAACAACTTCGCTCTAAATTTAGTTAACAATTCTAGTTTTTATATCTTTGTTTCTTAATATTTTTGTCTTAATTCTTAAATCTTTCTCGCTTATTATTGATCGCACATCTTTTGTTTATTGCGCTTTTGCTCTTACTTCAATTAATAAATATTTAAGTAAAATTTCTTAAAAGTTGATTATAAAAACAAATAAAAAGAAGCGTAATTATATTAAGACAAAAGTTAAAGAAGTATATATTTCGATTTTAATATTTTCTAGATTAAAGACTAACGCAACTATAATATCGCAAATAGGTTTAAGTTTAAATTCTAAATCTATTATTTTGTTAATATTGATCAAAAAGACTTGTTGCGATCTTAAATTAATATTTGAAAATTTTATGTTAAACGCTATAAAATATAATTAAAAAGTAAGTTATATTCGAAATTTTAAAGTTTCGCTTTCTACTTGTTTTCGTTTTGTAACGATATATAATAAAACTAGTTACAAAATAGTTATCGACTTGTTTAACAAAAAAGAGAAAAAGACGACTAAATTAAAGAAAAAGACAATTGAATCAAAGAAGAAAACAACTAGATAAAAAAAGAAAATTAAGAAAGATAAAAAAAAGAACGAAAAGTAAAAGATTTAAGTTAATGTGCTAGCAAAAGATTACAAATATACTTAAATAATATATCTTAAATTAGTAAATAATTATAAAATAAAATAAAAGCTTTTATCTTTATTATTAATATCTCTTTATATTTTTGTAACTTAAGTATCGAATATAAGCACTAAAACATATTATATTAAACGCTATTGTTTGCACTCTAATTTTAATATTATTTTTTAATTAAAAAAAATTACAATTTTATTATTGTTACAAAGAAAATCAATAAAAAGATTATTATTATTTACTTTTATTTTTAACGCTCTTTCTTGCTAGCTATTCTATATCTACTTAAAATAATAAACTCAAATTAACAATTAATCAAGTCTTTATATCTAGATATTGCATCGAAGATGTTGCTTTATTTATCGTCTTATATTGTCTCTTCTTCTTTATTGTTGCTAGTTTTAATTATATTCTTAATATTTGTTTTAATATTATTAAAGATCGAAGATAAAATAGAGAACAATAATTGCTATATTTTGTGTTAATCTTTTTGCAAATTTTACGAACTCTAAATTTCGCAAACATAAAATGCAAAAAAAAAGAACAATTCTTTAAAAGTTAGCAAACATTTTTATGTTTTAACATCGCATAAAATTAAAATAAAAAAGACTATTAATTTAAGATAAAAAAAAGGCTCAAAAGAAAAGACTTGTTAGCTAATTTATTTTATTAGAAAGCTAATAGATACACAAAGTCTACAACAATACTCTTGTAACAATATTGTTAATCTTAGATATATCTTTACATTAATTTGTCTTATTAAGAACGCTATTGTTATTAATAACAACATTACAAAGTTATTAAACAAGTTACATAAACGTCTTTATTAAGTAAAATTCAATAGCAATTTATGCTTTTAATTAATGCAAGATTTTAAGCTTTTAAAGTCTTAAAATTTATTTGAGATCTTTAACAAATTTGACACAATACAATTTTTATATAATTTAACTAATAATAGTCTTGTTCTTTGTTAAAGATAATTAAAGAATCTATTTAATACTTATCTTTTATACAATATTAAGCTCAAAAATTGTATTTAATTTAACAACAAATTCTTTAAATCGCATAATTAGTGTGATCATTAAGTCGAGTTGAACACTTTTTTCTTAACCCGACCCACCCTCTTGGGCCCCGTAGGGTTGGGCCAAGGTTAAGGCGCGAACTCGACCCTAGGGTCGAGTTTCGTCGAGCCAATGCCAAGAACTCAAGCTAACTTCGTCGCGTTAGCATCCGCTTATCTTATCTTATCTTATCTTATCTTATCTTATCTTATCTTATCTATGCGCTAACCCAATTGAGCTAGCGCATGGTCCACGCTAGCCACATATGGTTAGCGCGTCGCGTGACGTCACGTGATCGGGTGGGTTGGATTAGACACTTGGCGTGCATTCTTCGCTCGTCCCACCCTGTTAGGCTAGGAAATTTGCCTGATTCTAGGATCAAGATTGGACGAGTTAACCCAATCGAGTTGAAACTCGACCCAACGATCACGCTACGCATAATCTTAAAAAGAATTACCTTTTTAAAATCTTCGCTTATTATATTAACGCTAGCATTTTGTTAACAATCAATAATAATTATTATAGACTTGTCTAATTTGTAACGACAATTACAAGAAAGTAAAAATCGAAATTTGCAACAAATCAAATTAAGAAGTATTTTTTATTATTGTTAAGAGCAATAATTACAACAACATTAACAAAGACAAAGTAATTCAATATTGCGACATCTTAAAAAATAACAAAAAAAGACAATAAATATTAGACTAATAATAAAGTCTTTTGCACATTTTTAATTTAATAAGAGTTATTCGCTCTAATGCAATTAACAACAACAAGAAGACAAATTATTAATTATTTAAAAATTTTTATTACAACAAGCTCTACAAAGTAATTACGAACAAACTTCTTTATAAAGTTACAATTATTTATTACTTTATTGTGCATTATCTAAACAAACAAAATTGAATTCAATATAATAGAGTCGAAACTTATTTAATGTTTAAGAGACTTTTAGAGTATATAAATTATACAAAGATAAACTTAGATACAAAAATTATATAACTAATTACAAACAAAAATATTTCGAAAAATTATTATGCGTCGATTTACAACTTAAACTTGAAAACATAATTTCAATTTATATTTAACAAATTATATTAATTACAATTACACATTATAATTCTTTTTCTAAATTAATCTCGATCGCAATGTTGTTGCGCAAAAAAATTGTTCTTTATTAAAAATAATAATTTTTAAATTTTCTTAACTTAACTCGAATCTTTAATTATATATTGTTTTAATTAGCGAAAGATTCTTTAATTTATTTATAACAATATTTCTAAATCTAGTTTTTCTTAAAATAAATACATTAAATGTTTAAAAATTTGTTCGATTTCTTTTTTTAATTAATAATGTTTCGAACGTTATAAGATTTAAATTTAAACATCTTAAAAACATTTAAAATATTGTAAGAAAAATTGTTGCTCTAACAAGATTACGAAGCGTCTCTAAAAATATTAATTCGAACAAAACTATTATATTATTTTAAGAATTATAATTTGAATTATTAAGATTATATCTCGAAACATTAAGTTAAAATTAAGATTGCGTCAAATTTTAAAATTAAAACTAAGATTAAGACTAAAATTTCGTTCGAAATAATTTTGTCTAATTTGTTGTTTTAATGTTCGTAATCTTAATTAACTTTGTAATTTGTGCAATCTTCTAAACTTTTGCAATCTAAATATTAATATTTTAATTCTTTTTTAATAACGCATTATTAATAGCACAAACAATTAATTTTGTTAACTTCTTAATATATCTTTTAATTTACTTTAGATTTTACTTAATTATTTAAGCAATCTTTTTAAAATTATTCGCAATCTTAATCTTTGTAATATTTTTAACAATATTAATTGTATAATTTTTTTTCGATAAAAAGATCTTAAATTAACGCTTTTTTGCGATAATAATATTTGCAAACTTAATAAATTTAAGTCTATCTTGTTATTCGATAAATTGTTAAACAATAGTTGTTTTTTAAGACGCGTTAACTTTTGAAGCGACATATTTTTTCTTTAATTTCTTCGATTTTACAATCGATATTATAAAATCTTTATCAAATATATAAAATAAACAATAATTATTATTCTTATAATTAAGCAATCTTATAGTATTAATTTTCAAAAGTGTAACGTTAAACGTCTTTAGCATTATAATTCTTTTACAATTTTTATTATTAATAATTTTTCAAAGATAATCGTTTATATTGACTCTTATTTAACGCTAAATCTATTTTGATTTCTTTTTCTTTTTCAAATTTATTGTTTTCTCTAACTTTAGTCTTTTACATTTTGCTTCGAAAATAATTGCATTATTTAGTTTGTTCGCATTTATAATTTTTTAAAGTTTACTAGAATCTAGATTTTTTCGTTGTTAATTTATTATATCTTAATATCGATTTTTTCGCAAAAAATTTTAATAAAATTATATAATTTTATTATATTTGTTTTTTTCTCGCGTAATGCAATTAAATTGTTGCAAAAGCAACTCTATATTTAAGAGTATTTTTTATTGAACAACTATATTAATGTTTAAAATATTTATATTTAAATCGAGAACATCTATTGCATATATAATTTTAATACAAAAATTAAGCTTTTCAAGCTTAGTTATAAGTCTTTTTTTAACGTTCTTTAACATTTTATTATTATATATTCGAATTATAAATTTAGTAGACACGCGAGTTTTGCTTAACTTAATATAGAAATTTACAAATTTACATTTTATAACGCGAAGATACTTTCGACTATTATTATAAACAATTATTTTTTGTTTCTTTAAAGCGTCAAAATCTTCAATTAAAAAGCAATTTTTTTTAATGAAAACTACGAAACTCTTAATAAATTGCGCATTAATAAATATCTTAAATTAATTAAGTTTTTCTCGAATAACAATAACAATACTTTAAAATTTTAATATATTTTTAATTTCTTTTAATCGAGTTATTAATAACGTAACAAAAATAACAAAAAACAACATTTAATAAAATATAATACTTCGAAGCTTATTAAATTTAGTATAGCTTTTTCTTTATTTTTATTGTTGTACTAGATAAATTTTATTAATAGTTATTAAGATTAGTTTTAACTTAACAATAAAAAACTAAATAATATATTAAAAATTTATGTTGTTCAATATTATCTTAAGTTTTGTTAATATATAAGTATAATGTTTTTCGACTATACGCTAAATAATCTTTGAATTTTTCTTAAGTTTATTAAAATTTAAAACAATTAATTGCGCTTTAAAGATTTTAATTATTGTTAAACTTTAATTTTTCTTTAAAACGTTTAATAAATATATAAAAATTGTAATAGCTTCTACATTTAAAATAAACATTGTCTAAAATATTATACTTTTATTATATTTAGTCTTTGTAATTAAGATAACGTTTTAATACTCTTAAAGTATTTAAATAACAATTAGTTGCTTATTTTTTGTCTTAAATTTAAATAATTTTTTCAATCAAATTTGCAATTAATTTCGCGATAATAAAGAAAATTTTTTGTTATTAAAAGTCTCTCGACTTAACTTGACTATAGCAATTTTATTTAAATTGTTCAATTTATCTAAAAAATTATAATCTAATATTTGAGTCAAAATTTTATTGATTTTTTAATTAATTAATGCAACAATAAGCAAAGTCTTAATCTTAATTAATATCGAAACATTATTGCATATATTTGACAAAAAATTGAAGAACACAAATATTTTTTTTATTTAAATCAAGTTAAAAAGAAAAATAGCTAGCTATCTAAACTTCAAATATCAAAAAGTATAGCATCGAAGATTTAACAATTTTGTTTAAAGCTTTTTATTGTAATTTTAAAAGTTTAAACAAAATTAAATTTGCAAAATATAGTTTTTGTTATTGTCGTTATTATTTAAGTTTTTACGACAAATATTAATTACTATTAATTGCGATTGTTTCGTTGATTTTCGTTTAAATTTTTGATTAAAAGATCGTTGTAAAAACTTATGTCTTGTCTTAAAAAATATTAAAATATTTGTTAAAACTTAATTTAGAGAATGCTATTGTTGTAAGACAAAGCGATCTTTTTTTTAACTATTACTTAGATATATAGAGTTTCGAAGAGACTACGTTTGTTAATTAGTTCGATTCAAACTTATTAATTTAGATAACGAAATTTTGTTTAAATGTTGAAAACGCATGCGAGCGATCGCTATCGCAAGAACAAAACGATTTGTTTTGATTATGCAAATAAGAATCAAAAGTATTGAAAAAATTATTTAACGATTAAGCTTTTTATCGTTACGAATCTTTTATATATCTTATTTCTTTTGCTCTAGTTTACGTCACGTAACTGTCTATTAATCGAATTGATTCTTGAAAATACTTTAAATTCAAAACAACGTAGTCCTACATTATAGCTTGTCTTGACTGCAAGGGTGCCCTACAAGTAGTAGCACTTGTGGCGGTTAGAAAGTCTGATCCCATGAAGCAACGATATGACCTCCAATCGAGGCCGCGTCGTACCCATGTCTCTATGCTTTCTAGATATATTCTCAAACCGTTAAAGGACTTCCTAAGAGCTCAGACATACCAATCAATTCTCAACGATGATATAGCCCTAAGTCCGCTCCCTCCAGGAGCCGGAGATGCTCGAAAACATGATCATTCCAATCATAACGAATCGTTCATGGAAATGCTTAGACAGCATGTACCGGTCCATTACGGCTTCAAGCTGGAGCGTGAAGGTATTTCCAGCTTAGAGAGCGTCATTACTTCAAACTAGATCACTGGTCAAACCGTAAGAACTTTCCAGGGTAGCCTTCTGGTTGGTGCAGATGGCAAATTTTCGGCAGGTAATGCTCCATATTGGGGTGAAGGTCGGAGCTTCTTCGCTAACGCGCAATTCAAAGTTAGAGAGACGTTCAGCCTTTGGGCCTGGCCTGCCATTACGTACACGTCGACCGTGGTCGTCGCTCGAAAACGTTATGAGTCTCATTTCAAGAAATTCTTAGATCTCAATGATGGCGCTATTTCTCAACTCTTCGGTAATACTCGGCTTATGGTCATTACCAATGCGGTGTCCCTGGATTAGGTCCTCATGCAATTGTGGTATTCACGGCTAGCCATATCTAATCAAGATTATAATGCCTTCTTCGGACTTAACATTGATGAAAGGGACATCCCCCGAGTCAAGTGTAAATTCGACGCTAGAGTCGCAAGAGAGTTAGACTGTCTCCGGCCACTTCCCCCTCCATTCGCCGAGGCTTACGATGTTTGTAAGGGCAGAGGTGTTTCGCAGAAGTGGTATCTGAACTCTGTTCGGATGAGGAGGAGCGGATTAGCGACCGATGTCTTCAGAGGAGGGGCAAGTATGCCAGCCGTCCTGATCGGTGACGCTGGCCACGCTGTACCGGATTTCTTATCCTCCGGCGGCATCAATTGGGCGATGATGGATGCCATTGACCTTTGTTCAATGATAGTACAGAGATACGACGACGATGAGCAATTCTCACGCATCGCCAAGGATTTCTACGATCTTAGACATCGCTGGTGGCAAAAGGTACACTTCGATTGGGAAGAAACATGGACAACAGCCCATGGCCTGCAATATGATTCTGACCAAGCTAAATCACAGTGGGTTAGGCTTACGAGGACCTCACGCCTCCCAGAGCGAAAAATCATGTCTGAAAGTGAGTTCGAAAGCCTACCGGACGGTCATAAGCAGGCAATACAGCTATATAAAGATAAAGAAGATGCAAGGTGGGCTGTCATTCAAAAGAGAATACGCGATCGGTTGGAATTCAAACACGCCTTCGATACTCCACCTGGAATAGAGGCAACGAAGGTCGTACTTCGATACCTGGACTCGAGATCCTTGCATGATAAGGATTCTAAAAGCCATGTTGAAGGTGGTAAACGGACTCGGCGCCCGGCCTCAGATAACAGTCAATCATAGTCAGCAAAATCCTCCACTTTAGCAGGTGGTGTTGACATCAACAGCAGGTGAGCCGTTGTGGCCTGTAGTTCGGTGCGATCCTTCTCTCTATGTCCTCACCAAGTGGCTCTTACAGGTTTATACTGTATCTTCAGTCGTGTCTATGATTATCGTTTCACATGTCTCACCTGCGCATAGCATCATCTATCCTTGAGTAGTTCGCTCATACTACGCGCATCACAAGAGCTCTCTGGATCAGCCAAAATGATATGGTATTTTTGGCTAAAAGAATCGGACAAATATCTCCATCCACCTATTGAGGCACCAAACCTTCTCCTCAAGAACTAGCACCTGGAATTGAAAACCACATTACCCTCCATCTCTTGGAAACCTTGGAAAGCCTCCCTCAACCCGTACCATACCGCTTTACATCACAGTGCAGCCCCGGTGCCTGCCTCTCTTCTCCAAATCAGCCACGTCCTCCTTGGCTTCAAATTTCTCGGCCTCCTTGTTGTCAACGGTAAAGGGTTTGATCTCGGTCTTGGGAGCAACGTGGCCGGCATACTCGACGTCGGAAACGGGCTTGTTGGCGGCGGGCGAGGCCAATGCGCTGCCCACGATGGGGAGGACGAGGAAGAAGAGTTTGGTCTGCATGGCGGTTGAGTGGATGGGATGTCCTTGAAAAAGACTGGAATATGATCTTTTATAGTGAGGTGGTTGGGTTGGTGGTGAGTGGAGAGAGTGGTACTGAGCAATGGTGGGTCTCGTCGAGTATCTTATAGCTGCTCATTGATTTCGCCTTTCGGCAAGTGGCTTCTTCTGCCGGAGTGCGAGGTAAAGAACTACGGACGAGAAAAGCCATGAGAGAGCTGGTCACAGCGGTAGATCGTGGAGTCGGACATATGCGGGTCGAACAAAGGATTTCTCTACTAGGACTCTTTGTCATCCGAGCTCTGATCAGCCCACATTTCATATGTGGCTTACGAACAGCTTGCCACTGTTTCTTTGTTCAAAATCTGGCATATTCAACACCAAGAGAGCGCCACAGGTAAGAGCGACATAAGAGGCTTCTTGCCACCTCCACCAAGATCTTTGTGGGCAATTCACCTTCCCATCTATAGTAACACTCGGAGATATCAATGGGATCCGCTTCTCAATAAACCAGTTCGCCGCTCTACCGACTAGGTGCGATACGCTTTGACGGTTCGCCGCTTCTGCAATGGCTGGATATTGGTTGATCTCACCATCACCAAAACGTCAACATGTTTTTTGAGGGTGCCAGGTACTAAGTCGCGCCGTTGAAAGTGCATCCTGTTGGCGCATGGGATGGAGTTTCTAAGCTTCTTGTAAGCTGCCTTTTCTTCTACGTAAGCGGATATTCTGCCAGCGTTTCGAAGTATGTAAACCGTATATACGTTAATATGAAGAAGATATGGAACATCCAGGGTCGCTCACAAAAGAGGCGTTGGCTTTGAGGCAATCCGCTTAATAGTTAGTCTTTATGCCCATTGGTGCATGTATGGGAATGTAGCAGGACTTCGATGGCGCTGGGACGAGTACAACACTACAACAAAGAGACTAACAAATAACTAGAAGTCGAGTTTTGCGCCTTATTGCGAAGTCGTTGGACGACAACACGCATGTACGCTCGGTGATTTTCACAGGACCAGTTGAAAGGTTATGTCAAGGAAATCTGTTTATTGAGCTACAGCCGGGCAATGTACAAACTGCGTCATACCCACCGCTACACTACGTAGGTTTCGAAGTCAGCATTCCTCCTTTCCGTTAATGCAACAAGAAGAGGTGCATGGGATGCTGCCTAATACGTGTTTCAAGCAATCTGAAAAGCTCAAAAAGGGGCACGAGACGCCCAGAAATCTATTTACTTCAGCCTAAAGGTCACCATCAAAGATGGGAAATTGTATTGAATTGGTATCTGGTGGGTCATCCACCATATCCTGATCTGGAGTGAAGGTACGGCTATTATTCGCGCTGTTGTCTACTCGTCAACGGCGACTATTCGGCATAGGCCTCCGCACGTACCGATATCCCTCGCGAATCTCTTGCTCGTCTTTGTACTGCGGACTGCCCCGTGGACTAGCGCTGGCACTTTCGAACCTGTCGAAGATGCGTCCGTCGGCGAAGCGAGCGCGAACTGGCTTTGGAAGATCGAGGTCTATCTTGTCCATTTCTTCCACGACGTTGTCAAGAAAGTCGCGGAAGTCACTGAACCTAGCCTGCTTAGCATTCTGCCAATTATCTCGGCTACGAGCGTACCGAGCAGACGGGCTTGGCTCTTGGTTCCTCTGGCTCCTGCCGAAAGGCTGCGGATCGAAAGGCTGTGGTCTTGAGAAGCCAGCGCTCCTACCGGCAGGCCTTGAGTATGCTGCGTCTGCAAAGCGAGGCTCATCAGCAGCGCCGAAAGACTTTCTAGGAGCTTGTCTTGGGGGGCGAGGAATAGGTCTTGAGTGAGCACTTGAATGCTTCCTATCACGGCTACGATGGGTGCTCTGGGAGCTGCTGTCGTCGGAGACATCGTCATTGGAGAAGCTGCTGTCGTAGAATTTGTTGGGGTCGCGGTAGCTTGACTTTGTCGAGTCCCTAAGTAAGTTTCGAAGTCAGTATTCCTCCTTTCCGTCAATGCATTGAACAGAGGTTCATGCTTTGGGAGCGGATACAGCTCAGACACGCTTCTTGAAAATCTCAGAAAGGGGTAATAGAAGCCTCGAAAGCTACTTACCTCTTCTGACTGGTAGCGGCTTTGCGTGGTTCAGTATAAGCGTTGAAGCCAGATGACTGGTGCTTAGGCTGATCCTCACTCGCCTGCGAATTCGAGCCAAAGTAGGACATCCCCTCAGGCACACCTCGACTAGCCGCTCGCTGCTTCTTCCAAGTCGCAGTCTCGCCGTCATACTTCGCCCGCGCCGCAGGATCACAGAGAATATCAGCAGCATGACCAACCGTCTTTGACGTCTCGATGATCGCATCAACCTCTGCAGGTGAGATATTGCGCCCGCTAAACTTGTCAGGATGCGTTTCAATCCGCTTCTTCCTCGCAGCCTTCACCAGCTCAGCCTGCGTCACCGATGAAGGAACATCCAGAATGGCATAAAGATCTAGTGGTAGCCCCGGCTCATGCTCTTGTGCGCGCTGTCTCCTCTCGGACTCCTAAATTTCGGAGTCAGCATTCCTCCTTTCAGTCAATGCAGTCAGCAGAGCTGCATGCCTTTGGGGGCGATACTGCTAAGACATGTTTCCAGCATCTTGAAATGCTCAGAAAGGGGCAAGAGATGCCCAGAGATTCACTTACCCTGGCTTTCTCATCTTTCTGCTTCGACTCGGCTTGTTCTTTCCGCTTTTTCTCGGCCTGCTCGTTCGCTTTGCGAAAATTTACGAACTCCCTGTATGTGCGCGATTGCTGTCTCGGCTCGTACCCGTGGGCTTTCTCCTCTTTCGGCTTGTACTTGGCCTGCTCTCTCTCTTCGCGTCGCTTTCCGTCCATTGTGGAGATGGGAAGGAGGTGATAGTCCTGCTATCTGCGGTGAGAAGATCGAGGTACAATTTGCCTGTTTGTAAGCAGGGAGACTTGTAGCCAATGATGCTGGAGAATACAGACACAGCAAACCCTCTAGATACAAACAGAACAAGAAGAATGTATCAGGCTTCGTAGTTTTGTAGGTTCTTCGCTCTTGTTGACTCCCTGACAAGTCTGTCCTTGTTCGCTAAAGAAAGTCTTTGTGTTGTGTACAATAATCTTTGTTCACAACAAGCACGCGACTAGACGGGGGTGTCCTGACGATGCAATAGACGGGGGTCTTGATAGTGACGGGGGTCCTAACAATTGACGGGGGTTCTAACAATAGACGGGGATCCCAAAAGTAACCGAAGGTCTATTGCACCGTCAAACAATCATAAGCGCGCTGAGCCAAAATGAGAACGAGCTTTGCCTCTACCAAGCTTGTTTGTAGAAGACATTAGAGCAGTGATTGCATTGATAGGCGAGACGAACAGGAAAGCGAACGGTAAACACAGCTTACACACATGCGTGACTAAATTGCTTTCTCTACCATACTATCTAGTCTTGCGGAAGGGAGCTACTTCAGTGCATCGCCTTACATACCTTCATCTAATGCATGTGCAGGAATTGCGCAGACCAGGCCACAGCCGCATTCTTTGCCCGCTCCAGCCCTCTCTTCTCACTAGCATTGTTCTGATTGCTCCTCGTCGCAAAGCCGTGGGCTAGCCCTGGGAAGTACTGATAATCATAGTCCACGTTCAGGCTCGGTATCGTGCTATTGCAGAGCGCCTTCAATTCCGGCGTGAGCCAGGTATCGTGCTCTGGAGCAAGGATCTGCACTGGCACGGCGACGTTGCTGACTTCCTCCTTGGTTAGGAGGGAAGGGTGGGCAGTGGAGATGCAGTCGACGAGGTTTTCGCCTACAGGAATCAGCGGTTCCAATTCTTGCGATTCGAAAAGAAACAGACGCAATAAGCAGACTGTACGAACATACCTTTGCCACCAAGCTTGAAGACCGCCCATCCGCCATAGCAGAAGCCAATGGCGCCCAGCTTCTTGAAGCCATGTTCAGACTTCAAAGCTTTCGCGCAGGCGACCATCTCTGGATAGCGCTTCTCCTTGCCATTGCGGCGGAAGATGAAATCTTTTAAGTCGAAGTTCTTGAATTTTTCGGGGTCATCTAACGTATCGGTAGACACGACGTCGCCGCCAAAGCTAATCATGTACCGAGATTCAGTCATGAGGCTTTTTCCGACATTATTCGAGACCAGAGATTCGATATAAACCCAGAAGAGACTTACAAGTCCGGTAGATACACCGTGGCATTTGCTTCTTGAGCATAGTGGTCAGCCAAGAGGCGTAGGTTTGGAAATGTCCAGCCATAGATATCGTGCACGATCATGATGGCTACGTCTTTGTTGGAGCCGGTAACGTAGGTATCGTTGTTCGCCAGCTTAGTCTCTTTGCCCACAGGTGTGCCATCCCATTTGAAGCCGGAGAGGCAGCATTGAGACATGGTGGTGAGAGCACAGAGATATTTGCTTGCTCTCTCCTCGGATCCCAATAAGTGTCAGAGTAGTTGATGTTACTTACGCAAGTAGAGCAGGAGAGATGAATCTTGATGCCTAAAAATTGGTTAATAATGAAACCTCGATATCCAGACGTGTCCCGGCATTAGCATCTCCTGCATCTCAATGACGTCAGACTTTTTTTTAAGCTTCAATAGAGCTTACAGTACAAAGACGCTGCAGGTTGGCCCACTTCGAATCGCCAGAGAACGCTACACAGCTATTCCCTCATACAATTAGAGCCTCGGTGCTCCTCCACCTTTTATATCCGAATTAGTGGTATCTCGAGCATAGAGGATGTAGGAAAAGTAATGGACACGGTCCATAAAGCCTTGAAGATTTCTATACCAGGCTGTGGCGTGGTTTCTCCATGGCTTGAACGTGGCTTCTCCATGGCTTGAAAAGGATTAATGTCACGTCGAACCAAAGACATCTGCCCTCGATCTGTAATAAAGGTTCTTTCCCGGTATGATACAGCGGCATCTCTAAGAGACAATGCAGTATCCGATGGCATCTATTTCGGCTATTCCCTCCATCACAATCAATTCAATTCTGTCAAGATCTTGCTCGAAAGTCACTGGTTTTCCTATCGATCAGCGAAACAGCTGATAGTCTGCTCAGACCAGTTTCCCATCATTGTGCAAATTCCACCCTCGCCGCAAAAAGGCTCAATGGCGCTTTGCCAATGGCTCTGATTCGGTCGGAGTACCTAAAGTGTAAATGTGTAAACGTTGAACCAATTCAGATCTTTGATTCTTACTGGCAATCTCTCAACCTATTCATGAGTATCAATTACCAAGGCGTCCGATCGGGCAAAACTTATTTAAGTGTCCATCGTGACGCGCGAGATGCCTCAAATCACTGTGGCGCAGCTAGTAGCTGATCATCGGGTTGGCGACGAGCCTCTGGAATAATAAGTCGTCGTAGGTATGCAATCTTGGAACAATGGCGTTGTGCGCATGGTATCTTCGGTTGAGTACAGTCAATCTCGAAGAAGATCTAGAGCTGTCATACTCTGGCTCTCTGAAGCCTCGGTGGAAGGTAATGACAGTGTAAAATGTGTGAGAGATACGGCGGCGAGGATTATGGAACGACTTTGGGCTTGATGGTGAACGCTGTACTGAAACAGATATGGCATCTTGATATGGACAAAACAAAGGAAGGGGAACAAGGAAATGCGACCTGCTTAGCGGTGGCATGCGTCTTCGGACGACGTTCCTCTTTAACATGTTCCCTTGGTCAACACACGTTTACTTGTTCTTGACCTCGATATCCTGACACGCCATTGTTCAATCAGCACTGAAGGTCTTCACCTAATCCTCTGACGTGACGTCCAGGAATACTCTCTGTGAAATGCTTCGCTTGGATGGTCATCACTTTCGATGTGATCAGATTCCGCACCAAGAGCTGGCTATATAGAAGGCTTCTCGCCCTCTAGTCAAATGCCTTCCTTCCTTGGTCATAGAGCAACAGCCAGCCAATGGCGTCCGAAACCCAAGTCCTCCCGGAACCGCCGCTCAGCTTCAAATCCTTCATCGCCAGCCTGCCGGTCGTACCGATTCAGGAACTTTCCACCAATGAACGAGTGTGCAATATCTGCACCTCACCATATCGGGAGAGCACCGTCGGTTTCACCGCCATCAATGTAAGCTCAGAAAATCCAGTGCGCTTAGCTTGCGGCCACATATTCGGCAAGCATTGCATTGCAACCTGGCTAGCAAAAGGCACGACATGCCCTCTTTGCCGACGGCAATTTTTCGAGCAATATACTCCACAGGGGTCGATGCGTAGATCATGGCACGATCACATGCCTGACCCCACAGACCGCGTACGTAACGCTGTCTTTCCACTTGACGCCGCCAGAGGCACCACTGTCCGACGCCCGGTAGGGCGTCGACCAATGCCTCGCTTACCGGACGAGACAACAAGATTGAGGCCTCGCGTGTGGATAAGGAGACCAGCCGCGACTCGGATGCTCCTGGCCGCTCGAGCCCAAATTAGAAATGATTCGACAGCCATTGAGCCAAGCGCGACAGGGCAAGAGGCGGAAAGGGAAGTGCCAAGACCCCGAAGACGTATCTCGTCATTGTTTCGGGGCTCCCAGGTCGGTCCCGGAGTGGCAGAGACCCAGACCGCGGCTGTACCTCGACAAAGAGAAGCGTGGTCTACCGAGCGGCAAGGTCCAGTGCATGGAGCTGAAAGAATGGAAGCTGCACCGGAGCAGGAGACAATAGAGCCAAGACCTGTGGAGCGATCGCAGAACGAGCAAGAATCTGGACCTCCGCAGGGCATTGCAGGTGCGAGGAGCACGAGCAGAGCGGCCGCTCTAGTGAGACGGCCTCGAACATTCGGTGACTTTGCTTCCATGAGAGCTTCGCCTAATGTAGCGACGGTGGCTGCACAGAGCAATCAGATAGTTCCAGTAGCGACTCCGAGGACGAGGACATCGGTGGCGTTGATCAGACAGTCAAGACGAGTAATGACGGACAGTGAGTCTCGTAATGTCTCGACGAGGGCTTCGTCAAGAATAATGAGGCGCGCGGCGCAGGGAAGCAGCAGCGGGCCAGCAACGAACCCAAGGATAGTCGGTCGTCCCCTCACGCGATCAATGTCCAGGGGCAGTGACTTAGAGCCGGGTCTTCAAGAATAGTTGTTGTCAGTCAAATCGTCCTAGAGTATGCATGTTGGTAGTTCTGGCTTGTTGTTAAATGTGCAAACAACACAAATCTCGCCAACTCAGCATACACCAGTTGCTGATAAAAGAGCTCATAGTTTGTCCCAATATAACGACATATAATCTATTCAGATGACCGACATCGAGATCCGATTTAAGGAGAGATCAATATCACCAGAAGCTGTCTTTGAAAGCAAGAATCATCCTGGACCATACATCGCGCATTCTCGTCTAAGAAGGTCCAGACAATTCACCCTAGCTCCAGCTCCATCTGTGGCTTCTACTCTGACGCAGCCACTGAAAATGCTCGTATGCTTCTGCCTCTTGGGATAGAGGATGTTCTTACGTTTGAGACAGATATGTAGTCATGTCATGTTGAGAAGAGAGAAGGGAAGCGTGTATATGCGAATCTTGCCAGAGATTGAGCAGTGAAAAAGCATAACATATATAGTGATCAGGTAGAAGGAAGCATTGGAGGCTCTGAAACAGTGAGAGAACAGGATAATTGGCTTCTCGACCAATGACACATAAGGTGATGGAAAAGGTGGGTAATTTCTAAGCGCCAAGTCTTCGTCAGCTATCTGCATGCGCTAAGCTTTGATTCTCTGAAATCTCCTCATCCTCTCTGTATGTTCTGAATTTCTTATACTCACCTATAGACTGTACAGGCCATTGCTACGAGCATTTTATTTTCTCATCCTCAGGTAAGGTCCAATGTCCTTGCGAGCCACCAAGTGCACCTCAAAATGGTGAAGTACTCAATATAGGGCGCAACAGGGCATTGACGACAGCGATTTCCGCCATTCGTTGTCAATAGCTTTGAGGTTTGAGCTACTATTTAATAGACGTCACCCGTTGAGTGTCCTGTCAGTGCGCATGATGCAGGTATCTTAAACTGGTCTCAAACGTACTGCAGACAATTACGGAGCCAGTTGCGGAGGCCACCACTGCTCGCAATTCCATCTCCAGAAGGGAGCCGACTCTGGAAGATTGCACATATGCTACAGCATGATCAGCAGCGATCTTTGCTATCCACACTATTCAGACTCATGTGGATTAGGTCTTTTTCTTTCAGCTAGACCGTCGTCAAACGGGATACCGAATAGTATTCTTTCAAGACGTACATCTAGCATACGTACAAATGAAAGCACTGAGATATCTTTTGGCTTAGTCGGCGTCTCCTAAGGTCAATGCGACACTCCAATTCGGTGAGTCAAAATCTCACGTCACCGTCCTCTTGGTCATGGCCACGGTCCTTCTGGCGCGCATCCAGTCAGAAACCCAGAGCCGTCAGGCTAGGGAACAAAGGGATATTCAACCCTGCAATTCACCAATGTTGCGAGACTGATATTGTAGACGAGAGTCTTTTCATTGATGAGAAGATTGCTGGCGCCACAACAACGCCCGTGGTCACGAAAGCCTACGTTACCAGGCTCATGAGGTTCCCAATAATGTCCTCTCCCAAACACACGGCAAAAGAGGCATGGCCTGTTCTGTTAAATAGTTCGTTCGGGCGACCAAAATAGGATCGAAGAGATTGGAGTTTGAACATAGAACCAAGCTGGTTCGCAACATTGCTGCTGACAGTACACATACATACTACCAAGGGGCGAAGTATAATGCAGCTACTGGACCTGATGCGACATGATTTTATGCGCTCGTTGGGGGATGGCTGGCATCTTTACATCAGCCTTGGATGTTACGTCACGATTTCGCGCCCCACCGGTCGCCGTATCAGGCCTGATCTCACAGCCAGTTCAACCTCCTAAGTCCCACCAATATAGTAAGTCAAACTCAAGCCCTTCTTAGAGCATTGCTCGCTCAGCAACCTCGAGAAGACCACGTTTCGACAATGTGACTTTTCTTGATAGGTGTATCAGCAAAGTCCGCATCATTGCTGCGCCTGTTCGCATGGTACGAATACAACATTCTCCACCTCGAACCGCGCAATTGAGAGCGCGTTTTGAGCGTTCTTTTTGGAGTATTTTCATACCTTGCTCACTTGTCAGTCATATTATTATATATCTCGTTATCGCGTCTGTCCGTATGTGTCTCGCCGACAATGCTACGATGCAGGTCGTATTTCTTTCGACTGATGTTTTGCAGTTTAAAAGGCAGTGCAAATAACAGGAGGCGGCGTGCAGACGACAAGTTCACTCGTAATCCCGGAGGCATTTCCCGCTGCGGTAAGGCGCTAATCCTCTCGATAGCGCCGTCTATGCCCGATGGGGAAAAGATGCAGCGACTACAAGTCGCAAGTGTGGACGCGGGAAAGGCGTCCAGGCTGACAATTGGCTGACAATGGCTGGGCTCCTGAATATCGTTCCTTGGGGCCAAAAGAGCCGAAACACGACCGGCTGCGCAATGCGCATCCTCCCATTTTCACCGAGAGGCCTAACGCTCCCTGTTTCATCTCCCTCTTCCTTCTTTCTTTTCCCTTCCTCAGCCATCACCTTTCCATCTTTTATGAATCGCTGGTCGACTGTGGCAGTGGAGATCTTCACTCTTTTGCTTACTATATACTTCACACTCCTTTGAACAAGTATATACGACGATTACATTCATTTTCTGCACTCTCACAGTGACGCGTCAGCACTTCCTTCACGTACAAAATACAATATAGAACGATCTTCACGACGTAAGACTCGCAACGATGCGATCCGTCACATTCTTCGCGATTGGGCTTCCTCTCCTGGTTGGCGCTCAGGACTACCCTTGGCTTAAGGACCCAAACTGGAAACCCGCCAACGGTTGGGGAGCACCAGCAGCTGGATGGGGCAACGTGGACTATAGCGGGGGCAGCAACGCCGGAGGTCAGGCCCCCGCGGCATCAAACAGTCAGCCCGCTGTCCCAGTCCAGCAACCCTCCCCAACCTCAATCTACGTTCCCTCATCGCCGAGCAACGGAGACGCAGGTGGCCAAACCACGACCACAACTCCTCCTGCCACCACGCCCACCACTACGGCCGCCCCCGCGCCCTCCACCACGGCGACTTCTACCACGGCGTCTCCCAGCAACAGCGCCAACGGCGGCGGCAATTCTGGGCCTTCAGACAGCACCTGCTCTTCCGGCCAACAATCTATTGAGATCACCAACAACGCCCATCAAGAACTGGTCATCTTGGCCGGAACCCCGTGGACAACCGGCCAATGCTCCAACATCGCCGTTGGCGCTACCTGCACAATTTGCCAGGAGCGCGGCCAAACTGGTGGCAATCTCCAGGTGGGTCATGGCAAAGCCAATAGCCGCAGCACGTGGATCGAGGGCAATTGGGATACGACTGCCGAATTCCCCTGCGTGGACATCAGCTACATTCCCGGCTACACCGTTCCCATCTTGTGCACAGGCGCCGATGGCATCAGCACGATTGGCACGTCTGACCCGCTTTGCACGGACGAGGCGTGCAGCAACTGCGCCAGCGGCGGTGGCACGTATCAAGATGGCTCTTGTTTAAACCCGATGGGTGTTCCGGAAACAGTCAAGGTCGATGGCCCGGCGCCAGAGTTCTTCAGTAGTGCAGCGGGGATTGTCTATACCTATCCAAACAACCACCACGTTGGTAATGCGCCGGCATGGAGTTCGTTCAAGTGTGTCGCTCATCCGCAGTTCGGCGGTTCCTCAAAGAGGGCGATCGAGGCTCCCAAGGTTGAAGAGAAGAGGGATGAGGCGACAGCTCATGCGCACAGTCATCTTGGAAAGAGACATCGAAGGCACCTCCACAGGCATGCCGTCAATGGCGGGTCTAAGAACTAGACATTGGTGCGGTCACGGCTGGTTGATGCATGCTGCGGCATTCGGTGAACGCGGGCTTGCATCAGAGTATAGGGATGCAGCAGTTGGTACATTGGCAATCGGTACATAGCTGCAAAGGGGAAATGAGTGACGGTCGCCGGCGGCTTTCTTCTCTGGGTTTCTAGGGAGCGAAAGTAGGGGCTGGGAGGGTTTCTTGAAATTCTTTGGATTTTTTTGATCTCTTTGTACTTTTACATTCTCGTCAGACATGTTTGATAGAGGTGTTGGGGAGAATGTATACACGATCTACTGAGATGGGTACGTATAGGCAATTGTGACAGCTGCTAAACGTAGAACACTACTGGGTTGAGGAAATCCTGTATTGAGCGCTACCCACATGCATCTGCCTGGCCTGCAGTCGAAGGCCAGAGGACAGTCCATAGTAATAGCTTCAAGGCTCATTGATCCCAGTTTCTTTGCCTGGTCCAACATGCCTAGATATACTTTGAATGCATTGCCTCCTTCAAGGCAAATTTCGTGGGTTGCCAGAGCCGGAGAATCACCTGGGATGCCACTGTGTCCGTGTTTGTGAGCATAGGAGACCTTCTGACAACTGGTGTTCATCAACAGCAATACAGTCTGTGTATTCCTTTCACAGTCCAGGTGCGACGGTGGTCTTGCTCATACTCGCTATTCCACAACTGGCCTTGACCGATCACGCTAGCGGAGCGCGTCTCCAGTCGCGTCACTCTGACGACCTTTCTAAGTGACATCTACCTATTCCCTGTCTGCTACTTGAGGCCATGCTTACGGGCACCTGTTCTGGCTCCATCAATTCTATACCTTAGATCTTACACGACCCTCACCACTCTCAACCCACTTCCTGTCTACCACGACCCTAGGCTAGTAAGCTTCGGAGGACCATCCTTCGCTTGTCTACCATGGCCATTGCCAAGATCGCCAAAGGTGACAATCGGCAGCTGCAAAACATTGCAAATGTTCTTGCTTCCTCCAAGAAGGTCGTCGTAATCACTGGGGCTGGCATATCCACCAATTGTGGCATTCCGGCATGCCATTGGTGTACGCAAACTAAGAACCCCCCCAATGCTAATGCTGCGTAGGATTTTCGGTCTGAAGAGGGTCTATATGCCCTAATACAGTCAAGCTATGATGATACCGTGGCACCTCCTTCCATACCATGCAATGAGTCGAAGCCTGCCGTTCCTCTACCTTCTTCGCAGGCTCCATCGATCCCTACAAATGTGAAAGGCAAGGATCTCTTCGACTCAGTCCTATGGAAAGATCCCCGCAGCACCTCGGTCTTTTATACATTTATTGCTTCGCTGCGAAAGAGGATTAGGGAGGAAGTCAAGCAGACTACGCCTACGCATCGGTTCATCCGCACATTGCGCGATAGCAAGCGATTGGTGAGATGCTACACCCAGAATATCGATGGGCTAGAGACTCGAGAAGGACTATGCACAGATCTCAGCAGGGGAAAAGGAGTAAGGAGCCGCTTTACGAAGAAGTCCCTTGCGTTACCCAAGGCCTCCACCGGACAATCGCTGGGCGGCGAACAGGACGGCGGCTGTGAAGTCGTGCAATTGCACGGTGATCTGGAAACGCTTCGATGCACTTTCTGCCAGAAGACATGTGGGTGGGAAGAAGGTGGCAGGGAAGCGGTGCTGCTAAGTGGGGAAGCCCCAGAGTGCTTCTCATGCATGCTGCAGGATCAAGATAGGAGAGATCGAGGAAAACGTGGCACAAAGATTGGGGTGCTGCGACCCAATATTGTCTTGTATGGAGAGGAACACCCGTCTGCCGACGCTGTATCGTCGATAACGACCCACGACCTTGGCTTCGCTCCGGACGTGCTTTTGGTTATCGGCACGTCGCTGCACGTCCATGGACTTAAGATACTGATCAAAGAGTTTGCCAAATCAGTGCATGCAAGAGCCGGTGGAAAAGGCAGAGTTATCTTTGTCAATCATACGAAACCACCTGAGAGCGTTTGGAAAAACACCATCGATTACTGGGTTTGCATGGACTGCGACGAATGGATTGGCTCCCTGAAAAGTCATAGGCCTGATCTTTGGCATATACAGAGTGAACTGAAACCCAAGGTCACCAAGGCCGGCGTTCAGTTGCCGAAATTAGTCTCGATCAAGGCCGGGATGAGCGAATTTGATGCAGAGAAGGAGAACGCTGGAAGCAGACTTGCGACACCGTCGAAGACTACCAGGAAAGCTACATCAAACTTTACCTCAAGACGTATGCCACTGTCCGAGACATCAAAGATGCCTCCTCAACCGGTTATCAGTCCCTCATCTATAGGCTTAGCCGAAAAGTCTCTGAAGCGTAAACGTTCCTCGACCGTTGAACAGCTACCCACGCCGCCGTCGACAGGTCATACGGCAAGATTCTGGGAAGAGTCTCGCGAGGTCCCAGACTCAGAGGAGGACGTCCCTAAGACTCCATCAAAGCGCTTGAAGCCGGAGGTTGTGATCTTCCAGGACCCAAGCCCGAAACGTCCACGATTGGAAGCATTCAGACAATCTTGGAAAATTGAGCGCACGCCTCTCCTCGATGCGCAGGCGCGAAAGATAAAGGATTCGGAAGCTATAGGAGCCATAAAAGGCAAGGAGCATGTGAGAAAGAAGCTTGTCGGACAGATCTAACCAACCTTTGAGATTCTGCATCCTCGAGCAGGAAGCTGTACTAAAGCAAAGGTGTGTGTTGACAAGATGAGATGGCTACTGTCAAAAAACTCGAATGAGCTACTTGCCGTGCGTTGCATGCAGAAGCCTGGCAGTGTTGCCCTTGTCAAATCAGGGCCGAGACTCCTGCGACCGAGCATGGATCAAGAACGATGGGCAACTTCAATGGACGTTCCACACACCACTCACTTCGTATTGCCTCGACTATCACGACTTCTGGTTCGCAGATTGGGCGAAGAACGCATGCTGGGCGCAAAAGGTAAAAGACCTTCGGGGGCGGAGTAGTCAGCTCTAGGCACGTCATCGCAGCAAGGCGGAAAGTTCTTCACCTTCTGTCTCCTCCTCTAGCTTAATCAGCCTTGTCGCTTTCTCGAGCCTTCTTCATCATTCACATAAGTAATCTCATACGAAACTCCATCAGCCTCCTGCTCTTGCACTGACCCGTATTTCTTCATTCCAACTCCGTCGCTCTGTCGCACTCTCTACCTACTTACATCCTCGACCCCACTTCGAAACTTGCCCCCACCACTGCCACCACCTCTATCTCCATCAACCACCAAAACTCCACAACTACACCATCCCCAGCCCCCAAAAATGACCGACCCCTACCGCCCAACCTACTACGCCCCCCCGCACCAAGACTCCTACCGCCCCAGCGACTACGCCCCCCAATCCGCCCTCCAGCTCTCCCAATCCCGCCACACCCCACCCCACTCCCCCTACGGCCCCCCCGCCATCTACCACCCCTCCCCCTCCAGCACCACCGAGCGCCGCATCTCCCGCCGCAGCCACAGCAGTGACCCACGGTACTCTGACCGCGACTATGCGGACCGCGATGATAGGCGCTCAAGAAGGGAGGGTGGGGACAGGCAGAGGAGAGGCAGCAGCAGCGACCGCAAAAGCGGCCATTTCAGAGAAAAGAGCGCCGGCGCGACGCTGGCGGGCGCGGTGGGGGGTGGGTATCTGGGGCATGAGATGGGGGGCGGGGCGCTGGGCACGATTGGGGGGTTGGTGGCGGGGGCGTGGGGCGCTAGGGAGCTGGAACGGCGACACGAACGGTATGACATACCCTTTCTCCCCTCTAATTCATTCCCGCTTTTTGTTGGTTTTTGGTTTGGGGGGGGGGCCTAGGTGGATGAGTCTAGGGCTGA
>JAABUO010000334.1_pt1 | contig 102121 bp, 100 predicted proteins | sample 5559291 | NCBI WGS metagenome assembly JAABUO01 (sample SAMN10711878, study PRJNA513372) | rock metagenome | isolation source: Antarctica rocks | place: Antarctica: Victoria Land, Finger Mt sud
GTGCGAGAGCGAGGGCGCTCAGGTGCGGGTAGTTGTGGTCCGAGCGCAGGCAGCCCACCGGGTTCAGCGTCTGGTTGGGCACCAGCGGCCCCGAGACGTAGGAGTCACCCAGGCTGACGTACGGCGTGCCGGTGCTGCACCCAGCCGCGACCGTGAGCAGCCCGAGGACGAGCGCAAGGAATAGCCAGAACGTGCGGCGACGCGGCCTCGAAGCGGCGCGGGAGACGGGCAGCGGCATGCGGTGCCTTCCTGGTGGGGCACCCGACGAGTGCGGCATCCCAGCATCCGTCGAACGTGTGACGTGGGTCAACATTCGCAACCGCCGATCACCCTGACAGCCCAGCGAATGCTGCACGAGGCGATGCGATTGACACCCGAACGGGTTTTGATTCGCACCCTGCATCGTGGTATTGATGATCTTGCGATCCCGTACGGCGTGGCTGCCGTGGCCGGGTCCCGCGCAGGGACTTGAACAGACAGGTCCTGAGAGGAGGGCGTCGATGCCCACGGCCCGAAAGGTTCGCCAAGCGGACACCGTCCGCTCCATCCTTGGCACGGATGTCAGCCCTGGCAGCGCCTTCTCCCCACCCCACACGGCACGTCGCTCGGCCGCCCTGTCATGAGTCGGCTCGACAACCCGGACGTGCTTCGCCGCATTGCTAGTCGGCGCCCGATTGCGGCGGACGAACGGTGTGACTTGTGCGGGGAGCAGGTCGCCGACCGCCACTCGCACGTCGTCGACATCCGCACCCGCTCGCTCATGTGCACCTGCCGGGCCTGCCACGTGCTGTTCACCCACGACGACGTGCAGCTGAAGTACCGCTCGGTGCCTCGACGGTTCCTCGCCTTTCCGGACGCGGACATCTCACTCGGACAGTGGCAGGGCCTGGCGATCCCGGTCGACATCGCTTTCTTGTTCTACGACTCCTCACTCAGCCGGGTCGTCTCGCTGTCCCCGGGCCAGGACGGCGCCACCGAGTCGGAGCTGCCGTGCGATGCCTGGGAGGACCTCGTGGCAGCCAACCCGGGTCTCGCGACGGTCCGCGACGACGTCGAGGCGGTGCTGCTGCACAAGCAGGGCGGCGCGGTCAGTTGCTTCCTCGTGCCGGTCGACTTCTGCTACGAGCTCACCGACCACCTGCGACAGCTGTGGCGCGGGCCGGACGGCGGGGATGAGGCGCGACTGCGGCTCGAGCAGTTCTTCTGCGACGTCATAGCTCGGGCACGCGTGACGGATGCGCGCCGGTGCGTGGCTGCGGGGAGTGACACCGGCATGGCGGCTGCCCGGGACAGGGTCCGCCTTCGTCGGTAGCGTCCTCCTGCTCCGGGAGCCAGTGGGACGGGCTCACCTGTGTAGTCACGGGCTCGCCTATCGAAGTGCATCTGCATGGGGTTGCAGCAGTCGGCCACGTAGGTGCCTGGTAGCCCTCGACGCGGCGGATGATCAGAAGAAGAACGACTCCGTTCTCGCCGCCGGCCGTCAGGAGTACCTGCTCAGCGACCGAGCTGGAGCGCGGGTTCGGACGCGAGTTCTGGGGTTGCGCCGCTGCTGCGTGGAGTCATCCCGGTTGCTGCAGCTGCTGCGATCACGCAGGCGATGACCATGGCCCAGCGCACGTGGTCGAAGGCACCGTGGACCGCGGGGTAGCCGATGGGGCTGCCGAGCAGGGCGACCAGCACGCTGACGCCCAGGACGGTCCCGACCTGACGGCTCATGTTGACGATGGCGCTTCCGGTGGCGGCGCGGGCGGGAGGGAGGTCGGTCGTGGCGGTGGACAGGATCGTGGGCAGCCCGAGGCCGACGCCTGCGCCCCCGATGATCGAGCACGGGAGCAGCTCGGCCAGGTATGCGGGCTCGCGCCCGAGTAGCAGCACGCTCAGTGCGAGACCAGCCCCTAGCAGGAGGCATCCGGCGGCTGCGATACGGCCGGCGGGCACGCGGTGGGCGATGCTCTGCGCGACGGCGGCGAACACCGGCACCATCAGGGGGCCTGGCGCGACCCCGAGTCCGGTGCGCAGGGCTGTGTAGTGCCACACCTCCTGCATCCAGAGGATGTTCACGAGCAGGTTGCCAGCGAATGCGACGCCGAACACGAGCGCGGTTGCGTTGGACCAGGCAAAGGCCCGGACCCTGAGCAGCGCCGGTTCGACGACTGGTGACTCGTGGTGCAGGGACCGTCGCCAGAATCCTGCCAGGCACAAGGCCGCCAGGAAGATCGCCCCCCACGTCCTTGGGCTCAGCCACCCCCACGTCGGGGCTTCGACGAGACCGAGGGCGAGTGCCCCGACCGCGAGCGCCAGCAAGCCGGCGCCGGGAAGGTCGGGGATCGAGCCGGCTTGGGGGTCGCGTGACTCGGGCACTACCCGCGCGGCGAAGGCCAGCGCCAGCAGTCCGATCGGGACGTTGACGAGAAAGACCCAGCGCCACGACCCAGCGACGAGCAGTCCGCCGACGACCGGGCCGGCCGCGGCGGCGAGGGCGCCGGTGGCCGCCCAGACGCGGACGGCACGCGCCCGACGTTCGGCAGGCATGGCATGCAGTAGCAGTCCCAGGCTGGTGGGGGTGAGCAGCGCGGCCCCGGCGGCTTGGAGCGTCCGGAAGCCGACGAGCACCCACAGGCCCGGGGCGGCGGCGCACGCGGCGCTCGCCAGGGTGAATACGGCGAGTCCGAGCAGGAACCCGGCCTTGCGCCCGTACTTGTCGGCGAGGCGCCCCAGGGGGACGAGCAGGGCGGCGTAGACGATGGCGTAGGCATTCAGGACCCAACTCAGGTCCGACAGCGACGTGCCGCCGAAGTCGCCGCCGATTGCTCGGAACGCGACGTTGACGATGAACAGGTCCAGGCTGGCCATGAACGCGGCCAGCGACAGAACGGCCAGCACCGCCGCCGGGGACGAGACCCGCGTGGCCGGCGCGGCTGCCGCCCCCGTGGTGGGGTTGGGCGCCGTCTGGCCCCTCACAGTGGGAAGACCAGGCAGGTGCTCGTCGCGGTGGCGACGACCTTGCCGTCGCCGGTGCGGACGTCGCCCTCGGCGAAGCTCGCACGCCGCCCGCGCCGAGGTACCCAGCCGTGCGCGGTGAGCTCTCCGCTGTGGGCATGGACCGGCCGCAGGTAGCTCACCTTGATCTCCAGGCTGGTGTAGCCGGTGCCGAGGGCCAGGGTGCTCTGCACAGCACAGCCGCAGACCGAGTCCAGCAGCGTGCAGACCAGGCCACCGTGCACGACGCCGATGGGGTTGTAGACCGACTCATCAGGGGTGCACGTGAAAACGACGTCGCCCTCCTCGACGCCGACGATGCGCGCCCCCATCAGGACGGCGATGGGCGCGGGGGGCAGTTCACCGTTCCGGATCGCGCGTAGGTAATCGATCCCGGCGAGCTGCCGCCCGCGCTGTGCCGAAGCCGTGGGGTCGTGCCAGGTGACGGTCTTGCTGCGGGGATCGCCCCAGGCCTCGGACATGAGGGAGACGCTAGGCGGGGCTCACTTCGTTGTCCATACTCAGGGGGTGACCCGAGCCTGTTCGATTGCGCGCACCCTCGAGATCGTTGGTGAGCGCTGGGCCCTGCTCGTGGTCCGGGAGGTGGCGCTGGGGGACCGGCGCTTTGCCGGTATCCGGGAGGCGACCGGCGCGCCCCCCGCAGTGTTGTCCGCGCGCCTGCGGTCCCTGGTCGAGGTAGGCGTGCTGGAGACCCGGCCATACCAGGAGCACGGGGCCCGCACCCGTACCGAGTACGTCCTGACCGACTCCGGGCGCGCACTCCAGCCAGTGCTGACCGCGCTGATGGACTGGGGCGACCAGTACCTATCCGGCGCCGCGGGCCCGCCCGCCGTGACCCGGCACCGGGAGTGCGGCGAGCCGGTGCACGCACGGCTGCTGTGCGATGCCGGCCACACGGTGGCCCAGCACGAACTGCGAGCCGAGCCTCTGAGCCTCGATCCACGATCTTGAGGTCGGGTGGTCGTTTGGTCACGCCGCCGCTCTCGTGGTGGGACGTGACTGATTATCCGACCTGCTTTGCCGATTCTTCCAAGGCTTGGTCTAGCGCCGCACGCCAGCGTGAGTGCCTGAGAGGGCATCTGCGCCGGTCAGGCTGTGCGCCCGGCAGGACTCGAACCTGCGACCAAGTGCTTAGAAGGCACCTGCTCTATCCACTGAGCTACGGGCGCTCGCTGTCCATTCTGCGACGACGAGCACGGCGCTCAGGAACCGCCGCTCAGCGAGCGCGGGGGAGCGCCGTGGCCAGACTCGTCGCGACAGGTGCAGCGAGCTTCAGCGAGCGGAACGACACGGCCTCACCGCGGCCGGCCTTCTTCGACGCGTACATCGCGGCGTCGGCCTCGGCGACAAGCACGGCGGCATCGGTGGCACGCGCGGCCGCCCAACTGATCCCCACGCTGCAGCGCAGGTGAACGCTTGCCCCGTCCGACAAGGTCAGCACCTCGTCCACGCGGGAGGCAATGCGCTCGCCGATCGCCTCAGCCGTCGGCGCGTCGGGCACCGCCGGCAGGGTCACCAGGAACTCGTCCCCGCCGAGGCGCCCGACCAGCTGACCCGGTCGCCGCTCGCCCAGCAGCCGCTGGGCGAGCTCGCGCAGGACCTCGTCGCCGGCGCGGTGGCCGAGGGTGTCGTTGATGGCCTTGAGACCGTCCATGTCGACGAAGACGACGGCGGTGCCCTCGACCGCGTCGCTCAGCGTCGACTCGAGGCGGCGGATGAGCTCGGCCCGGTTGAGGCATCCGGTGAGTACGTCGACGGAGGCTCGCTGCTCGAGTGCCCGGCGCATCTGAACGGCCTCCGTGACGTCGGAGACGCTGATGATGATGCCGTCGGTCTTGTCGCCCTCCTGCGCCAACGGCCGCAGCCCGACGTGCAGCACCTGCGGGTGGTCATTGCAGTCCTCGGATCCGATGGCCATCTCAACCTCGAGGTCGCCGTTGATCGACTGCGACATCACGGCCGCGGCCATCGCGATCAGCTGCTGGCGGTGCTCCGAGCGCACACAGGCCAGGTGCTGGTCGAGCTGGATGCCGGCCGGCTGCCCCAGCAGGGTGAGTAGGCGCTGGTTGGTGTAACGGACGAGACCAGATCCGTCGACCTGCATCACCCCGAGCGGCAGCGACTCGGCGAGCTGGTGCAGCAGCCGCTCGCGGCGGTGCACCTCCTCCTGCGCCGCCATCTCAGCGGTGATGTCGACGACGTCGGCGTGCACGCACGGGTCGTCGGGGTCATCGAGGTGGTTGGTGTTGGTGACCTCGAGCCACAGCCACGTGCCGTCGGCACGGCGGTGCCGCAACTGGGAGCGGCGGGCGATGCCCGGGTACTCGAGCATCTCGACCCATGACGCGATAGCTGCCTGATGGTCGTCCGGATGCACGAGCTCGAGGCTGCGGCGGCCGATGATCTCGTCGCGGGGGTATCCGAAGAGGGCCACCCCGTTGTTGTCGACGCCGGTGATGATGGCGAAGCCATTCTTGATCAGCCGGGCGACGCGGGGCGGAGCTGGGGCAGCGTGCGGCGAGTCCGCGCGTGAACTGTCGCGGCTATCGGATCGGGCGCCCGGGACCAGCACGCCGACGAAGACTCCGTAGGAACTCGTGAGGTCGGCGTAGTGGATGTGGGCTGTGGTCAGCGACCCGTCCGCTGCCGGTGCAGGCGTGAGCAGGTGCACCAAGACACTTGCGCTGCCCTCGGCCAGGGCGCGCTCCCAGGCCATGATGATCGCCACCCGGTCCTCCGGCACCACGACCTCCATCGCGGTACGCCCGGGGATGTGGGAGCGTCCACGCAGGTCAAGGTCATGCGGGTGCGCGACGAACAGGCCGTTGCGACCGATCGTTGCGACCGTGGCATCAGGATGAGCATCCAGCACGGACTGGAGGGCGCCGAGACGGTGCGCGTCGTCGTCCGCCATGTACCCCACCCCCCGCTGCCGGCGCCTTTCCCCGCTATCGGGCAGGATCGGCCGCCGGTTACTACCCCAGGTGGGTGATGGACGGTGGGCAACGAACGGTCTAGCCCGAGCTCCCGACCCCCCGAGCATCCGCGGCGGCGACAGCGGCAGCGGCGCCCTGCTTGGCGAGCCAGTCGTGGATGGTGGCCGCCGTCCACTCAGGGTCCTCGAGCTGAGGGACGTGGCCGATGCCAGCACGCTCCTCATACCTCCAGTCGGGGCGCAGGGCGGCGATCTCACGCGCGGCCTCGACGGGGACGAGCCGGTCACGGTCACCGGAGATGAGCAACGTGGGGGGCCGGAGCCGGTCGACGCGTGCGAGCAGGACCTTGGGCCGGGCCATGATCTTGACCACTGACCGGGCGGCGCCGAGGAACGCCTGAATGGTGCCGCGCTGCTCGGCGCGCTCGTTGGCGAGGTCGATCAGCGCCTGGACGACGGGGGCCGGGATGCGGGAGGGGTCGACGCAGCACAGAGCAAGGGTCTCGTGGACGGCCTTCTCGGGCGTGATGATCCGCCGGCGCCGCGCCATGTAGCGCTCGCCCACGAGCGGCACTGCGGTGACGGCGAACCGGAGGGCGACATCCCGGTCGGGCAGGCCGCGCCTGGCGCGAGGGAGCGCGGGGTCGATGAGGACCAGGCCGGCCACCGTGTCAGGGTTGCGGTCGGCCTGCAGCACCGAGATCAGGCCCCCCATCGAGTTGCCGATGAGGACCGCCGGAGTACCCGTGACCTCACGCAGGAAGCGGTCGAGCAGCCGCTGGTTGGCGTCGACGTCAGTCGTGCGTGAGCCGGCGAGCGTGCGACCGTGGCCCGCGAGGTCGGGGGCGATGACCCGGAAGGTGTCGGTCAGCAGCGGCGCCAGGGCCAGCCAGTTGACCGACGACCCACCCAGGCCGTGCACGCAGACGAGCAGCGGACCATCAGCAGGGCCGCCGTGGTCGGTGTAGTGCAGCTCGCCGTCGACGTCGGCGTATCGGGAAGTGCCGGGGCCCGAGGTGGTGGTCACGCCTCCACGGTAGCTACGCATCGTGCCACCTGTGCCGCCAGCTAGCGTCACCTGCCATGGACTCCCCCTTCGCCCTTGCCGGCTCGCTGTTCGACGTCTCGGACAAGGTGGCGGTGGTCACCGGCGGATCTCGGGGGATCGGGCGGATGATCGCATCCGCGTACGCATCCGCGGGGGCCACGGTCTACGTGAGCAGTCGGAAGGCCGACGAGCTGCAGGCCACCGCGGGCGAGATCGGCGCCACTGCCATTCCTGCGGACCTGTCGACCCCGGAGGGATGCGCCGGGCTGCAGGCGGCTGTGGCCGAGCGCGAGCAGGCAGTGCACATCCTCGTCAACAACGCGGGGGCGGCGTGGGGAGCGCCGTTGGAGCAGTACCCCGACGCGGCCTGGGACAAGGTGCTCGGGCTCAACGTGAAGAGCCCGTTCGTCCTGACCCGCCTCATGCTGCCGCTGCTGCGGGCCGCCTCGAGCCCGGACGACCCGGCCCGCGTCATCATGATCGGCTCGGTCGAGGGCATCTCCGTACCTCGCTGGCCGAACTACGCCTACCCGGCGTCGAAGGCGGCGGTCCACCAGCTGACCAAGCACCTGGCCTGCGACCTCGCGCCGGAGGTGACTGTGAACGCCATCGCGCCCGGGCTGTTCCCGAGCAAGATGACGGCCTTCGTCTTCGAGAGCGGCGCTGACGAGCAGGTGAGCGAGAACATCCCGATGCGGCGGTCGGGCAACGCCGAGGACATGGGCGGCCTGGCGCTCTTTCTAGCCAGCCGCGCCGGCGCCTACCTGACCGGCGCGGTGATCCCGCTCGACGGCGGGATCACCGCGCGCGCCTGATTCCTACTTCTGGCTGCCGAGCGCGTCGAGCGCCTGGAACTCCTCGTCGGTCAGCTGCACCTGGGCGCCGGCCATGTTCTCCTCGAGGTGCGTGACCTTCGAGGTGCCCGGGATGGGCAGCATCCCGGGGGAGCGGTGCAGCACCCAGGCGAGCGCGAGCTGGGCCGGTGTGGCGTCGTGGCGCTTGGCTGCTTCGTCGAGCACTCCGCCTTGGCCGGCCAGGCTGCCGGTGGCGAGAGGGAACCAGGGGATAAAGGCCAGGCCCTCGCGCTCGCAGTACTCGACGATCGGGTCGTGTTTGCGGTTGGTCAGGTTGTAGAGGTTCTGCACGCTGACGATGTCGACGACCGTGCGGGCGCGCTCGATCTCCTCGACGTCGACCTCGCTGATGCCGATCTGCTTGATCTTGCCCTCGCCCTGCATGGCCTTGAGCTCGCCGAGGGAGTCCTCGACGGGCACCTGCGGGTCGAAGCGGTGCAGCTGGTAGAGGTCGATCTGCTCGACCTTCAGGCGGCGCAGGGACATCTCGACGCACTGGCGCAGGTACTCGGGGCGCCCAACCGGCTGCCAGATGTCCGGCCCGTGCCGGGTCAGACCGCCCTTGGTCGCGATCGTGACGCCGTCGTAGGGGTGCAGCGCCTCGGCGATGATGTCCTCGCTGACCTCCGGGCCGTAGGAGTCGGCGGTGTCGATGAAGTTGACCCCGAGCTCGACGGCGCGCCGCAATACCCGCACGGCCTCCTCGCGGTCGGCCGGCTCGCCCCAGATGCCCTGGCCGGTCAGCTGCATCGCGCCGTAGCCGAGACGGTTGACTGTCGTGTCGCCGCCGAGCGTGATCGTGCCGCTGGCCTGCCCTGGTGTTGTCATGCCCCCAAGATTACGGGCACCGCCCGTCCCCCCGAGGAGGTGCCCGGTCAAGACCGAGCCCTCATCTGTGGACGGCGGGGCACTGTCCACTGGTCCGGTTCCAGCGCCCGGCCGACCGCCGGCCACGGGCAGCATCCCTTCCGAGCCCGCTCGAGCGGGCCACGACGAAGGGGAGCGCAACGATGCTGAGCGACGTGCTGGTGACGATGGGGGCCAATGTCGTCGAGGACCCCGAACCGAGGATGACGGGCAACGGGACGATGTGGACACGGCTGCGCCTGGCCGCCACCCCACGGCGCTACGACAAGGGGAGCGACGCGTGGGTCGACGGGGAGACGGTCTGGCTCGACGCCGTCTGCTGGCGCCGACTCGCCGAGCACGTCGTCGACTCGCTGCGCAAGGGCGATCGCGTCGTGGTGCACGGACGGCTGCGCCGCCGGGCGTACGAGGTCGACGGGCAGAAGCGCCACGCGTTCGAGGTCGAGGCCGAGTCTGTGGCGCCCGACCTGTCGCGCGGCGTGGCGACCGTTCGCCGGGCGCAGCGCTCGGGGGCGGCTGCTGCAGTGACGGCAGCTCCTGTGACGCCGGCTCCCGAAGGCGGTACGGAGCCGGCTGCCCCGGCGGGAGGCCCAGGCTTTGTCTCTGCGGCCGATGCAACTGCCGACCCCTGGGCGACACCGGTGTCAGTCGCTGCTGCATGAGCGCCTGCGGGGCCCCAATGCGGCAGACTCGGGGTGTGCCGCGCTCGGGACCGCCTGCGCGCAGTGGCGGCACTCTGACAGCGGCGCCGGTGTCCGCACCGCCGGTCGCTCCGGCTGCGGTCCGGGCCCGCCGCCCGAGGAGAGCAGCGCGCCGGCTCAGCCGCGAGCAGCTCGTCGTTGCAGTCGCTGCGGTGCTTGCCGCCGTTGTCGCCGTCGTGCTGTCGCACTACGTCTTTCCCTACCTGTCGGTCGACAACGACGAGCCGATCTACCGGCTGCAGGCGCAGGCGCTGGCGAGCGGGCACCTGTTCCCGGTGGCGCCGGCCAATCCCGACGCCTACCGGCCGTGGCTCGCCGTCGTCCGCGACGGGCACTACGTCTTGAAATACACGCCGGTCGTGCCCGGGCTGCTCGCGCTCTCCCTGCTGGTGAGCGACAGCTTCCTGCCTGCCCTTGCCTCCGTCGCCGCCGGGACAGTCGTCGCGACCTACCTGCTCGCCGGCGAGGTGCACCGCGACCGGCGGGTCGCCGCCACGGCCGCGGTGCTGATCGCGGCGAGCCCGCTGGTGCTCATGCAGAGCGGGCTGCTACTGCCTTACCTGCCCTCGCTGCTGCTGATCGAGCTCGCCATGTGGGGGGCGCTGCGGTGGCGGCGGACGTCGGCGTGGGTTCCCCTCGTCGGAGCGGGACTGGCCGCGGGCCTTGCCGTCACGGCCCGGCCGTTCGATGCGCTGCTGCTGCTCGGCCCGGTTGGGCTCTGGCTCCTGGTCACCAGTGCAGGTCGCCGGCTGCGGCTGCTCGGCGGCGTGCTGGCCGGCGCCGCGGTTCCGCTGGCCGTGCTGCTGGCATACGACGGTGCCGCGACCGGCGACCCGCTGCAGATGCCGTTCAACCTGCTGGAGAAGAGCGACAAGCTCGGCTTCGGCGCCCGGCGGCTGTTCCCCACCGACAAGGCGCACCACTTCGGGCTTGTCGAGGGGCTGGCGGGGGTCGGCCGGCACCTGCAGGCGCTGGGCATCGGGTGGGTCGCCGGCGGCATACTGCTCGTGCTCGCCGCGGTGTACGGGGTCCGCCGGAGGCGCAGCGGAACCGCCGGCCAGGTGCTGGCCGCTGGCGGGGTGGCGCTCGTCGTCGGCTACATCCCGTTCTGGGGGGCCTGGAACGCGGCGTTGGTGTGGGGCGGCATCCGCTGGATCGGGCCGTTCTACTTCACAGTGCTGCTGCTGCCGCTGGTCGTGCTCGGCGCCCGCGGGGCGCTCGACGCCTGGCTTCGACGACGCCGCCTCGCGGTCGCAGCGCTCGCGCTGGGACTTGCCGGCCTGATTGCCGTCGTCGTGTCGACGCTGCCCGGCAACCTGCGTCAGACCGCTCGCGACCGGTCGCTCACGACGCTGCTCGGCGCGGCTGACGGCGGGCTCGTCTTCTTCGACTCCTCGCGCCCGTTCCTGCAGCATCCCAGCGCTGTGCTCGACAACCAGCTCACGCCCGGTGGTCGCCGGGTGTATGCCCTGGTCGGGGGCACGCGCGACCTCAGCGTCGCTGACGCGTGGGCCGGCCGGCCGACCTACCGGCTGCGCATCTACGGCGCCTACGACCCCCGGCACCGCTCGCGCGTCGTGCTGACGCGGCTGGAGCACCGCTCCGGCTTCACGGTGCCCATCACGGCGAGCATCACGTTGCCGCGCACGACCACCAGCGCGCGGCTGGTCCTCGTCACCGGCAGCCGGCAACGAGCGTGGGACGTGCCGCTGGGTACCACGTGCATCCCGCTGGTGGCGACGGCGGAGGGGACGCGGCCGCTCGGCCTCTCGCCCACCCCGGTGGTGGCCGTGCCCGGCGCCGATCCGCTCGTGGCGCTGCCGCCGGGTGAGGTGCGGGTGCGCCTGGAGTGGCGCCGCACCGGAGTCCGCCAGCTCATCGCCGAGCACGACGACCTCAGCGTGCGCAGCGGTCCCCAGGGCGTGCAGGTGCTGGTGCCAGGCGCCACGGCGGGCTGGTTCGGCACCGCGCCGCCGCCTGCGATCAGGCTGTCCCCGGGCTGAGCGCCGGCCGTGGCGAGCGAGCCACCGCCACGGCAGATCCCCGTAACCTGACGACCATGGCGCAGTACATCTTCCAGATGCGCAAGGCGCGCAAAGCCCACGGCGACAAGGTCATCCTCGATGACGTGACGCTGGCGTTCATCCCCGGCGCCAAGATCGGCGTCGTCGGCCCCAACGGCGCCGGCAAGTCGACCGTCCTCAAGATCATGGCGGGGCTGGAGCACGCCTCCAACGGCGACGCCATCCTCTCGCCCGGCTACACCGTCGGCATCCTGATGCAGGAGCCGTCGCTCGACGAGACCAAGGACGTGCGGGGCAACGTCGAGCAGGGTGTGCGCGAGACGCGCGAGGTCCTGCGCGAGTACGAGGAGATCAACGAGAAGATGGCGGCGCCCGACGCCGACTTCGACTCCCTCCTGGCGCGCCAGGCCGAGCTGATCGACGTGATCGAGGCGCACGACGCCTGGGAGCTCGACTCCCGGCTCGACCAGGCGATGGACGCGCTGCGCCTGCCGCCGGGCGATGCCTACGTCACCCTGCTCTCAGGCGGCGAGCGGCGCCGGGTGGCGCTGTGCCAGCTGCTGCTGCAGCAGCCCGACCTGCTGCTGCTCGACGAGCCGACCAACCACCTCGACGCCGAATCGGTCGCCTGGCTCGAACAGCACCTGGCGAAGTACCCGGGTGCGGTGCTGGCGGTGACGCACGACAGGTACTTCCTCGACAACGTCGCGGAGTGGATCCTCGAGCTCGACCGCGGCCGCGCCTACCCCTACGAGGGCAACTACACGACCTACCTCGAGACCAAGCAGGCGCGGCTCAAGGTCGAGGGGCAAAAGGATGCCAAGCGCCAGCGGCAGCTCGCCCACGAGCTCGACTGGGTGCGCTCCAACCCCAAGGCGCGGCAGGCCAAGAGCAAGTCCCGACTCGCGCGCTACGAGGAGCTCGCGGCCGAGGCCGACCGCACCCGGCCGCTGGACTTCGAGGAGATCCAGATCCCGCCCGGCCCCCGGCTGGGCAGCGTCGTGGTCGAGGCGAAGGGCCTCGAGAAGGGGTTCGACGGCCGCACGCTCATCGGCGATCTGTCCCTGAGCCTGCCGCGCGGCGGCATCGTGGGAGTCATCGGTCCCAATGGCGTCGGCAAGACGACGTTCTTCAAGATGCTGCTCGGCGAGGAGCAGCCGGACGGCGGCGTGCTCACGGTGGGCGAGACTGTGGCGATCTCTTACGTCGACCAGTCGCGGTCCGGGCTCGACCCGAAGAAGACGGTGTGGGAGGCGGTATCGGACGGGCTCGACCACCTCGTCGTTGGCAAGACCAGCATCCCCAGCCGGGCCTACGTCTCGACGTTCGGCTTCAAGGGGCCCGACCAGCAGAAGCCCGTCGGCGTGCTGTCCGGTGGGGAGCGCAACCGGCTCAACCTCGCCCTGACGCTCAAGGCCGGCGGCAACACGCTGCTGCTGGACGAGCCGACGAACGACCTCGATGTCGACACACTGCGCTCGCTCGAGGACGCCCTGCTCGCGTTTCCCGGATGCGCTGTCGTCATCAGCCACGACCGCTGGTTCCTCGATCGCGTGGCGACGCACATCCTCGCGTGGGAGGGCGACGACGAACGCCCCGACCGGTGGTTCTGGTTCGAGGGCAACTTCGCCGACTACGAGGCCAACAAGCTCCAGCGGCTCGGGGCCGAAGCGGCCCGGCCGCACCGGGTGACCTACCGCAAGCTCACCCGAGACTGACCCGGGGGCAGAGCAACCCGGAGCCGTCCGAACCTCAACCATGGGTGCGACCGCACCGATGAGCAGAGGGAAGCGGCAACGGCACTAGTCCGAATGGGCTAGCCGGCCACCGCAGGACGAGGCACCTGAAGCCAAACGCCTTTCAGCAAGCATTTGGGCACACAGCGTTACCGCTGAAGATGCCCACGATGAGCTATCAAGGTTTTTCCACCATCTGGCCGATGCATGACCCATCACCTTGGTCGGGGGATCATTCAGCTGCTCGTCCGACCGTCTCAGCCCGCCGATTGGCGGGGTCTGCCACGGAAGGACGCTCCCATGCTGGTACTCAGCCGCCGCCCACAGCAGTCGATCATGATCGGGGACGAGGTCGTCGTCACCGTCCTCGAGGTCAAGGGCGACCAGGTGCGGCTCGGGATCACTGCCCCCCGCACGGTCCCGGTCTACCGCGAAGAGGTCCTGGTCTCGATGGCCGCGCGGGCCTCGGCCGGCAACGGGGACGCTCCGGACGCGAACCACCCGATCTCGGCGCCCGCCATCATGTCGCCCTCCATTCCGGCACCGGCCGGCCCCGTGCCTTCGGCGACCCCGCCCACCCTGCCCCAGCCGCGCCGGACCTCACCCGTGCTCAACGGCGACCACAGCCGGGTCTGACCGCAGCACTCGTTCGTCCCCCGCCTACCTCTATGAGGACGGAAACCCGCCATGACGACTTCCACTGCGAGTGCCCCTTGCGTTGCCGCGCCCACGCGAACGGCGGCCAAGCGGCCGCCTTCCTTGCTGACGCGTGAGGAGATCTCCACGCTCGTCGAGCAGCACCTCTCGCTCATCCAGCACGTGCTCTACCAGGTGGCCGCGCACTACCCGCGGCACGCTGACCGTGAGGAGCTCGCGCAGGCGGCGACTCTCGGGATGGTGGAGGCCGCGCACCGCTTCGACCCCACTCGCGGTGTGCCGTTCGAGCGCTGGGCAGCCGTCCGGGTTCGCGGCGCGATCGTCGACGCGGCTCGGGCGCTGGACTTCGCGCCCCGCTCATTGCGCGCCGCAGCCCGCGACGTCGAGGAGGCGAACAACGCCCTGCTGCACCAGTTGGGCCGTCAGCCGAGCTCCTACGAGCTGGCCGACCGCCTCTGCATCACGGTGGGCGAGCTGCACCAGCTGCAGGGCAAGGTGCACCGCGCGCTGGTGCTGAGCCTGGATGCTCCATGCGGCGAGGAGGACGGCGACCCGCTGACCCTTGCCGACGGGCTGGTCGAGGTCAGCGACGTCGACCCGTCGGCCCAGCTCGAGGAGCGCGAGCAGGCGTCCTATCTGCGCGACGCGCTCGAGCTGCTGCCCGAGCGGCTGCAGCAGGTGGTACGCGGCTACTTCATGGAAGGACGCAGCTCCAGCGACCTCGCCGCCGAGCTCGGGGTCACCGAGTCGCGCGTCTCGCAGATGCGCTCCGAGGGCCTCGCTCTGATGCGCGCCGGGCTGCGCGCCCAGTTCGACGACGGGCCCGTCCGCGTGCCGCACGAGAGTGCACGGGCGGCACACCGGCGTGCGGACTACGTGGCGGCCCTTGCCTCGCACTCGTCCTACAGCCAGCGGCTGGGGAGCGCCTCGCCGGCCGTCGCGGCGGTGGCATCCGCGCCATCCGCGCCATCCGCGCCTCCCGCGCCTCCCGCGGCGACGGTGGCACCAGCCACGGTCGTCCTGCCGGGCCAGCGACGCCCGGGCCGGGTCCGCATCCCCGCCTGACACCGGGCGCGGCCCGCCCTGGCAACAGTGCGCCTCAGTCGGGCGCGTTCTGCAACGCCATCGCGGCGTTGACCAGGTAGTCCCATAGCGGAGCCTCGAGCTCGGGCGGCAGCTCCAGTGAGGTCACCGCCTCGTGCATGTGCCCCAGCCACGCGTTGCGCTCCACGCTGGTGATGCGGAACGGCACGTGCCGCATCCGCAGCCGCGGGTGGCCACGAGTCGCGGCATAGTCGGCCGGCCCGCCCCAGTACTGCACCAGGAACATCCGGAGCCGCTGCTCGGCGGCGGTCAGGTCCTGCTCGGGGTAGAGCGGTCGCAGCACCGGATCCTGCGCCACGCCGGCGTAGAAGCGGGAGACGAGCCGGCGAAAGGTCGGCTCACCGCCGACGGCCTCGAAGTACGTCGTCGGTGGCCGGGCAGCGGAGACGGCGGTCGGGCGGTCGGGCGGCGGCACTGGCGGTACAGACATCTCTTCCATGATGCATTGCGCTTGACCGGGCATGCTGGGCTCACTCCAAGGCGAGCCACACGGCAGTGTCGGCCGGCAGTGTCAGCGTCTGCCCGTCGTAGCCGACGGGCGCGCTGGCGAGGATGAGGCGTCCGGGCAGAGAGAGCGCCAGCTGCTCGCCGGTGAGGTTGACGACGGTGGTGACTGCCGGCTCCCCGGGGCGGTCGAACGCGAGGCACCCCTCCGGAGCGTCCCGCCAACGCAGCTCGCCGGCGCCGAGCGCCGGCAGCCGGCGGCGGATGGCCAGCGCCCCGCGGTAGAGGACGAGGGTCGAGAGCGGGTCATCAACCTGGGAGTCGGCAGCCAGCGCAGCCCAGCCAGGGCCCTGCGGCAGCCAGGGCTCGCCGGTGGTGAAGCCGAGGTGCGGCTCGGCGGCGTTCCACGGGATGGGGGCGCGGCACCCGTCCCGGCCGTGCCCGGTCCGCAGCCACATCGGGTCCTGCCGGGCCTCGGGCGGGACCTCGACGTCGGGCAGCCCGAGCTCGTCGCCCTGGTAGAGGAAGTAGGCCCCGGGCAGAGCGAGCGTGGCGAGCCCCGCGGCGCGGGCGCGGTCGAGGCTGCCGTACCGGGTGGCCGGCCGGGTGACGTCGTGGTTGCCCAGCACCCACGTCGCCGTCCCCCCGGTGCGCCCGACGGCGTGCAGGGCCTCTTCGATCGCCCGGCGCCACTCGGCGGCCGACCACGCCGCCATCGTCAGGGAGAAGGTGAACGACAGCGGCAGCTCGTCCGGGCGCAGGTAGTCAGCCCAGCGCTCGGGGTCGGAGAGCCAGACCTCGCCGACTGCTGTCCGGTCGCCGTCGTAGGAGTCGAGGACGCGGCGCCAGCGGCGGTAGACGTCGTGCACCTCGGGCTGGTCGTACTTGCCGGAGGACTCCGCGCCGATCATCAAGCCGGTGCGCTCGATGGTCTGGTCCGGTAGGTCCTCGGCCTTGTGCAGCCCGTGGGCGACGTCGATGCGGAAGCCATCGACCCCGCGGTCGAGCCAGAACCGTACGGTGCGTTCCGCGTCGTCGCCGATCTCCGGGTTGCGCCAGTTGAGGTCGGGCTGGCCCGGCGCGAACAGGTGCAGGTACCACTGGCCGTCGGACACGCGGGTCCATGCCGGACCACCGAACTCGGACTGCCAGTTGTTCGGCGGCTCGGCGCCATCGGGCCCGCGGCCGTCCCGGAACAGGTAGCGCGCCCGCGCGGGCGAGCCGGGCGGTGCGGCCAGCGCCTCGACGAACCAGACGTGCGCGTCGCTGGTGTGGTTGGGCACCAGGTCGACCAGCAGGCGCAACCCGAGCTTGTGGGCGTCAACCACCAGCGCGTCGAGGTCGGCGAGGGAGCCGAACAGCGGGTCGACGTCGCGCGGGTCAGCGACGTCGTAGCCGTGGTCGGCCATGGGCGATGGGTAGAACGGCGTCAGCCAGAGCGCATCGACGCCGAGCGCGGCCAGGTAGGGCAGCCGCGCGCGCACCCCGGGCAGGTCACCCACCCCGTCACCGCCCGTGTCCTGGAAGCTGCGGACGTAGACCTGGTACACCACGGCCTCGCGCCACCACACCGGCCTGCTCGGATCTGCCTGCTTGCCCGGGCTGCCCATGCCGCCATCCAACCCGAGCGTCCGAGCGGCGGGCTCTCAAGCGGGGTCGCCGGGCGGTGCGGGAGTCCCGCGCGGGGCGTCCGGGCCCGGCACCGTCATCGAGCGGGTCGCGGACACCCGCTCCAGCCCGGCGGCATCCATGTCGTCGCTGACGCGCTCGCGTAGCCGCCGCTGGACGGTCCACTGCCGCAGCGGGGCGGTGCGCATCGTCACGCGCAGGGTCAGGCCGTCGCGGTCCATCGTCTCGACCCCGACGACCTCGGGTGCCTCCAGCACGTCGCCCGCGTAGGCGTCGTCGTGGAACACCTCGTCGGCGACTCGCTGCACGACTGCCCGCACCGGCTCGACGGGGGTGCCGAACGCGATCGGCACGTCGACGACAGCCACCGCGTGGCCCTGGCTCTTGTTGCCCGTCCTGTCGATGGCGCCGTTGCGGACGTACCAGACCGTGCCGTAGACGTCGCGGATGCGCGTGGTGCGCAGCCCCACAGCCTCGACGGTGCCGGTCGCCGGCCCGATGTCGACGACATCGCCGACGCCGTACTGGTCCTCGAGGATCATGAAGATGCCGGTGAGGAAGTCGCGGATGAGGTTCTGCGCACCGAAGCCGACAGCCACCCCGAGGATGCCCGCGCTCGCGACGATCGGCGCGAGGTTGATGCCGAGCTCACCAAGGATCTCGGTGACGGCGATGCCGAGGACGATGAACGACACGATGCTGCGCAGGAGCGTGCCGACAGTCTCTGCACGCTGCTGGCGCCGCACGTGGGCGGAGGAGTTCTCGATGGCGTCGACCAGGGCCTGCGGCGCACGGCGGCGCAGCGGCGCCGTCCACTTCGACGGCGTGTCATCGAGGTAGCCCGAGACTAGCCGGCGGATAGCGCGATGCAGCAGCGCCGGACCACCAAGGCCACGACCAGGATGAGGGCGATGCGCAGCGGCGTGGCGAACAGGACCTGCGCACCCGAGGCCAGGTACTGGCTGTGTGTGCTGTCGAGCACCCCCTGGCACAGCACACCGGGCCGCAACCCGCAGGCGTCCGTGAGCCGCTGGGGAAGCAGGGCGAGGACGGGAGCCGATGTCACCGGGCCGAGTCTGCCCGCTGCTCGTCGCGGGACCGCAGGGGCTCGAGCGCGGCCGGGTCGAGCAGGGGTCGGCGCTCGGCGGGGTCGTCGGTGTCCCCGGTGCCGCCACCGCCCGCTGCCATGGCGGTCCAGAGGACGGCGTGCTGCTGGTCCCGGGCACCTCGGTCCAGAACGCCGGCCGGCCGCGCCATCGCGGCGGATCCATCGAGCGGACCTGCAGCAACGCCCGCAGGTGTGCGGCGAGCGGCTGGCGGCCGGGCAGGGCGTCGAGGTAGGACCGGGCGAGGGCGTCCTGCGCCTTCGACCACGCGATTGTCCGGGCGTCGCCGGCATCCTCGAGCCACCGGTAGGGGTCAGCGACGCTGTGCCCGTGCAGTCGCTCGACCAGGTCGAGCCGTTCGGCGGCGGGATAGCGAAGGGGCAGCGGCGGCACCGGTGTCACCTGTCCAGGCTGTCACCCCCGTGGCGCTCGCCGTCGCATCTGCAGTCATCCTTGTGGCAGCTGCGGCGTGCCGGGCCCGCCACGCCGCGGCCGGGCATGCCGGCGACCGAGGATGCCTGCAGTTGCGACCAAGGCTCCAGCGCGAGTACGGCATCGAGCACGATGCCCGGCTACGCCTGCAGCAGCATCTGGTGCGGGCCCGTCGCCTGAGCGGTGCTTCGGGGTATTCGGCTCAGTTGCAGGGGGCGTCAGCTCGTCCCGTATGAGAGAGTTCTTCCAGCAGCCGGTAGCCATCCGGCGCGCTTCGCGCCGGTGGGAGCGGTTGCCCCCTGGGATGGCGGGAGGCTGGCGCGTGGCTGCAGGCGGTGCGCTGGTCCTCAACGCGACGTACGAGCCACTGTGCGTCGTCCCCGTCCGCCGGGCCGTCGTCCTCGTGCTGACCGGCAAGGCAGTGGCTGTCGAGGACAGCGGCGAGGCGATGCACTCCCCGACCCATGTGATCGCCGCTCCGGTCGTCGTGCGGCTCTCGCGCTTCGTCCGCGTCCCGTTCCGGCCCGAGGTGCCGCTGACACGCCGCGGGGTGCTCGCGCGCGACAACAACCGGTGCGTCTACTGCGGGGCGCCGGCGACGAGCCTTGACCACGTCGTCCCCAAGTCGCGGGGCGGCGAGCATGCGTGGGACAACGTCGTCGCTGCCTGCTCTCGGTGCAACCACGCCAAGGCCGACAGATCCGTCGCCGACCTCGGCTGGCGCCTGCCCCGCCAGCCGAAAGCGCCGACCGGCGCTGCCTGGCGGGTGCTGGGCTCGCGCCGGGTCGACCCCCGGTGGCGCTCCTACCTCGAACCGGTCGAGGCGGCCTCGGCCTGACCCGCTAGCGTCCGTGCCGTGACAGCTGCCGCATCAACCCAGCCAACGACCGCCCCCGCTGACGGGTGGTACCGACGCAGCGCGCTTGAGATGGCCGCGGCCGTAAGGCGCCGGGAGGTGAGCCCGGTCGAGCTCGTTGACGACGCCCTCGGCCGCGTCGAGGCGCTCTCGGAGCAGGTCGGGGCGTTCGTGACCGTGACCGCCGACAAGGCGCGGGAGCAGGCGAGGGATGCCGAGCGGCGGGTCCTGGCCGCGGCCAACCCGGATGAGCTGCCGCAGCTGCTGGGCGTGCCCACCGCCATCAAGGACCTCAACCTCACCAAGGACGTGCGGACGACCTTCGGCTCGGCCATCTACCGCGACTACGTGGCTCCGGTCGACGACACCCTGGTCGAACGCCTGCGCGACGCCGGCACGATCAGCCTCGGCAAGACCAACACGCCCGAGTTCGGCACGCCCTGCTACACCGAGCCCGACGTCGCGCCGCCAGCCCGCACCCCTTGGGACCTCGAGCGCTCAGCCGGGGGTTCCTCCGGCGGGGCGGCAGCGGCGGTAGCCGCGGGCATCGTCCCCGTCGCGCACGGCAGCGACGGCGGCGGCAGCATCCGCATCCCGGCCAGCGTCTGCGGACTGGTCGGCCTCAAGCCGTCCCGCGGCCGCATCACCCGCGGGCCGGTGCGGATCGACGTCACCGGGCTGTCGACGGACGGCTCGCTGACCCGCACGGTGCGCGACACGGCCGTGCTGCTCGACGTCATGGCCGGCCCCGGCACCGGCGACCCCAGCTGGGCGCCCCCGCTGCCAGCAGGCGAGAGCTTCCTCGCCGCCTGCGACCAGGAGCCGGGGCGGCTGCGCATCGCCCGAACGACGGCCAACCCGCTCGGCGCCCCCATCGACCAGGGCGTGCAGGCCGCATGGGAGCAGACGAGCAAGCAGCTGGCCGAGCTGGGGCACGACGTCGTCGACCTCGACGACGGTGCGATGGACTTCGGCCACGGACTGTTCGACGCCTTCGTGGTCGCCTGGACCGTCAACGCGGCCATGCAGCCGGTCGAGCCCGAAGAGGAGCACCTGCTGCGTCCCCTCACCCGCGCGCTCCGCGAGCAGGGGCGCGCGCGGTCCGGCCTGGAGTTCGCGCAGGCGATTGCGGAGCTGCAGCGGTCGGCCAGGAGGTGGATCACCAGCACCGCTGCCTACGACGCTGTGCTGACGCCCACCCTCGCCCAGCCACCGGCCTTCGTCGGACAGCTGCGCAACGACGACGACCCGGCCGCGGACTTCACCGCACAGGGGCGCTTCACGCCGTTCACAGCGCTGATCAACATGACCGGCCAGCCGGCGGTCAGTTTGCCACTCGGGCAGACGCCGGAGGGGCTACCGGTCGGCATGCACTTCATCGGACCCCCGGCCGGCGAGGTCGGGCTGCTGCGGCTAGCAGCCCAGCTCGAGCAAGCGTGCCCCTGGTCCGACCGCCACCCCGACTGCTGGTGACGGTGGACGAGCGCCTGCAGGCTCTCGCCGACGCCCACGGGGTCGCCACCTCATATGAGGACTACCTCGAGAGGTTGACGCCGGTCCCGGAGGAGACGGTCCGCCGGGTGCTTGCCGGCCTCGGCGACGACCCCGACGACCCCGACGAGCCGGACGACCCGGACGACGGGCGCATCGTCCCCCCCACCATCGTCGTGCGTCGCCGCGACCTGGGCTCCTACCAGCTCTCTCGTCTCGTGCCCATCAGTAGCGCCGAGCTCGTGCTCGAGGACGGCACCGCAAGCCAGCTGCCCGTCGCCGGCGGCGTCGTGGCCCTGCCGGGCGACCTTCCGATGGGCTACCACCGGTTGCGGGTGGGCGGCGGCAGCCGCGAAGACGAGGCGCTGCTCGTCGTCGTCCCCGACCGCGTGCCGCTGCCGGCCGGGCTGGGCGAGGACCGGACCTGGGGCTGGATGGTGCAGCTGTACGCCGTCCGCTCGGCCGGCTCGTGGGGGATGGGCGACTACGCCGACCTCGCCGAGCTCGCTCGCTGGAGCGCCGGTCTGGGGGCGGGGGTTCTGCTCGTCAACCCGGTGCACGCGGTTGCGCCCAGCTATCCGATCGAGCCCTCCCCCTACTTCCCGGCCTCCCGGCGCTTCAGCTCGCCGCTGTACCTGCGCCCCGAGCTCCTGCCCGAGTACGCAGCAGCACCCGAGTCGGTGCGCGGGCTCGTGACGCGGATGCACGCCGGCGTGCCGGTGGGTGAGCACATCGACCGGGACGGGGTCTGGGAGGCGAAGTCAACCGCGCTGGAGGCCTTGTACTGGCACGCCGCCCCCCGCCCGGATGCCGAGGAGAGCCAGGGCCTGGCCGACTTCGCCACCTACTGCGCGCTCGCCGAGCTGTACGGCCGCGACTTCACCGCCTGGCCCGCTCACCTCCGCGACCCGAGGGGTGAGGCGGTGGAGGAGGAGCGCGACCGGCTTGAGACGCGCATCCTGTTCCACACCTGGCTGCAGCACTGCTGCGACGAGCAGCTGGCCGCGGCGCAGGCCGCCGCGCTGGAAGCGGGGATGAGCGTGGGCATTGTCCACGACCTGGCCGTCGGGGTCGACCCGGGAGGGGCCGACGCCTGGGCGCTGCAGGATGACCTCGCCCGCGGCTTCACCGTCGGAGCACCGCCGGATGGCTTCAACCGGCAGGGTCAGGACTGGCGGCTGCCGCCCTGGCGTCCAGGCCGGCTGGCGGCGACCGGGTACCAGCCGGTGCGCGACATGCTCCGGGCGGTGCTGGCCAAGGGCGGTGGCCTGCGCATCGACCACATCCTGGGGCTGTACCGGCTGTGGTGGGTGCCCGAGGGTGAGTCGAGTGTGCACGGTACCTACGTCCGGTACGACGTCGAGGCACTGCTCGGCATCGTCGCGCTGGAGGCGGAGCGGGCCGGCGCGCTCGTCGTGGGGGAGGACCTGGGCACCGTCCCCCGCGAGATGGAAGCCGCCCTGGAGTCCTGGGGCGTCCTCGGCTCGGCCGTGCTGTGGTTCGAGCGCGAGAAGGCTGCCGCCCAGGGCGCGGGCGGTGAGGCGGACGACGAGGAGCCGGCCTTTGTTCCCCCCGACCGCTGGCGGCGCAAGGTGATGGCCAGCGTCACGACCCACGACCTGCCGACCGCCGCCGGCTTCCTTGCCGAGGAGCACGTGCGCGTGCGAGCCGAGCTCGGCGTGCTCGGTCGACCCGTGAGCGAGGAGCGCGAGCACGCGAGGCGTGAACAGGCCGCGCTACGTCGGATGCTCGGGGCGGAAGGGCTGGCGCCCGTGGATGCGCGGGACGCCGAGGTCGTCCTCGCGATGCACCGGGTACTCGCTCGCGCCCCCTCGCGCGTAGTGCTGGCGGCGCTGGGCGATGCCGTCGGGGACCTGCGGCAGCCGAACATGCCGGGGACGACGGACGAGTACCCCAACTGGCGCCTGCCCGTCGCCGACGGCGACGGACGGCCACTGACTCTGGAGGAGCTGCAGGCCTCCCCGCGCGTGAGGGCGCTGGCGAAGGTGCTGGACGAGGGCGTGCGGGGCGCTGGCTAGCCGGTGGAGACGTACACCTTGCGAGTGACCGCCTCCGGCATCCGCACGGCGGCGCCGGCGACCTCGAAGTGCTGGTCGAGGGCATCCCGCCCGGTGACGCGCAACTCGCGCCCGGGCATCAGCCCGGCCGCCTCGAGCGCCTGCATCCATGCGTACTGCGCCTCGACTTCTTCGTCGATACGGCGCACCACCGCGGTGTCGCCATCCGGCACGGCGGCCAGCGGCTGCAGCGGGCCGACATCAACGGCGTTGGCCGACCCCGGGATGGGGTTGCCGTGCGGGCAGGTCGCCGGGTCCCCGAGCAGGCCAACGAGGTGCTTCTCGAGCCAGGGGCTGATGGCGTGCTCGAGCCGGCCTGCCTCCTCGTGCACCTGCGACCACGGCACGTGCAGCACGTCGGTCAGCAGCCGCTCGGCCAGCCGGTGCCGCCGCATGATGCTCGAGGCGTAGTCGCGGCCCGTCGGGGTCAGGGTCAGGTGCCTGGACTCGTCGAGGGTCAGATAGCCCTCGCGCTCGAGCCTGCGCACCGTCTCGCTGACAGCCGGCGCCGACACGCCCAGCCGCTCGACGATGCGGGCGCGCATCGGCGGGATGCCGGACTCCTCGAGCTCGAGGATCGTCTCGAGGTATTCCTCCACCGCGGGGTGGTAGCCGGCCATGCGTCGATTCTACGAGCGGCGATGCTGCTGCCGCTATGCCTCGCAGCGGGAATCGGCTGCCGCGACACGCCGTTGGACCAGCCATGACCCCAACGCCAGCACGCGAGCGCCGGCGGGCACCGGCGGCGGGCATGTCGGCGCCGCGCGGTCCTGGCCGCGCGCCCCTCTCCCGCCCCGAGCTGTCCCTGTCCCAGCCGCCGGCGCCCCTGACGCCCGCGTTCGATCGGCAGGACTTGAGGTCGGCGCATCGGCTGCCGATAGAGGGCACCGCGGTAGCATCGACGATCGACGCCGTGCAGGTCGTGGGCCAGAGCCGCGGGCACGATGAGACGGCCGGGGTCCAGCACACCGGCGCTTGCGAGGAGGTGGCCACCGTCGAGGAGACACCCGAGCAGCGCGGTGCCCGCTTCGAGCGCGACGCCCTGCCGTTCCTCGACCAGCTCTACGCGGCCGCCCTGCGGATGACGCGCAACCCCGCCGACGCCGAGGACCTCGTGCAGGAGGCGTTCGTCAAGGCGTTCGCCGCGTTCCACCAGTTCCAGGAGGGCACCAACCTCAAGGCCTGGCTGTACCGCATCCTCACCAACACCTTCATCAACAGCTACCGGCGCAAGCAACGTCAGCCGCTGCAGAGCCCGACCGAGCAGATCGAGGACTGGCAGCTCGCCGCGGTCGAGTCGCACACCTCCTCGGGGCTCAAGAGCGCTGAGACGGTCGCCCTCGAGCACCTGCCCGACAGTGACGTGAAGGATGCCCTGCAGGCGCTGCCGGAGGACTTCCGGATGGCTGTTTATCTCGCCGACGTCGAGGGGTTCTCCTACAAGGAGATCGCCGAGATCATGGGCACCCCGATCGGGACCGTGATGTCGCGCCTGCACCGTGGGCGCAGGGGGCTGCGCAGGTCGCTCGAGCACTACGCCGGTGAGCGGGGGCTGCGCGTGACCGAGTCCGGAGACGTCGAGCGTCGGCCCCCGGCAGCCGCCGCTCCTTCGCTGACGGAGGGCTGAGATGAGCTGCGGCTCGCCGCACGCGACCGACTGCCGCGCGGTGCTCGAGGACCTCTACCTCTACCTCGACGGCGAGGTCGATTACGACAAGCGCGCGCTCATCCGTCAGCACCTCCACGAGTGCGCGCCATGCCTGCGCCAGTTCGGCGTCGAGCAGGAGGTCAAGCTTCTCGTGGCGCGCTGCTGCGGTGCCGAGCGCGCGCCGGAGTCCCTGCGGCTGAGCGTCATGGCCCGGTTGCAGACCATCCGGGTGGAGTGGTCCCGGACCGAGTTCCGGGTTGACTGAGGCCGGCGCCGCCGGCGCGATCTTCGCGGCCCACTAGGCTCGCATCCCGTGCGCATCCTCGTCACCGGTGCCGCCGGGTTCATCGGCTCCCACGTCTGCGACCGGCTCCTGGCCGACGGCCACGAGGTGGTCGGCCTCGACGACCTCTCCCGCGGCCGGATGGAGAACCTCGCCCAGGCCCAGCGCTCGGCGGCGTTCTCCTTTGAGCGTTTCGATGTCACCGACCCCGGGCTCGGCGCGTTGGTGGAGCGCCTGCGGCCTGAGGTAGTCGCTCACCTCGCGGCGCAGATCGACGTGCGGGTGAGCGTGGCTGACCCGCTGCTCGACATCCGCCTCAACGTGCTCGGCACCGTCAACCTGCTCGAGGCCGCCCGACAGGCGGGGACCCGCAAGGTCGTCTTCACCAGCAGCGGCGGATCGATCTACGGCAACCCCGACAGCCTGCCGGTCGACGAGAGCGCGCGCGTCGCGCCGGAGTCGCAGTACGCAGCGAGCAAGGCCGCCGTCGAGCTCTACCTCAACGTCTACCGCGCGCTGTACGGACTGCAGTGGACGTCGCTGGCGCTCGCTAACGTCTTCGGACCACGGCAGGACCCGCACGGTGAGGCGGGTGTGGTCGCCATCTTCGGGACCGCGATGCTCGAGGGACGGCCGACGAAGATCTTCGGCGACGGCACCGCGACCCGGGACTACGTGTTCGTGGGCGATGTCGCCGATGCCTTCGCGCGCGCGGTGGTACCGGGTGCCGGCGACGGGCGGCGCTTCAACATCGGGACGGGTCGCCAGACCGACGTCCTCGAGCTGCACCAGCTCGTCGCCGGGGTCGTCGGTGTGAGCACCGAGCCGGAGCTGGTGCCCGGGCGTCCGGGGGAGCTGCAGGCGATCGCGCTCGACGCGAGCGCCGCGCACGAGGCGCTCGGCTGGTCGGTGCAGGTGCCGCTCGAGCCCGGGCTCGAGCAGACCGTCGGTTGGCTGCGGGAGCAGCTCGCCCACTGATCTTGGCGCCGTCCGGGTGCCACCTCGCGTATCGCGGGTCGATCCGCATAGCAGCCCGGGGCATTACGTCTTCCCACACCTATACCGCCCGCTCGGCTGGGGTGGCGGTGACGGCGGTGTGGACGGCGACCTAACGGATGGCCGGGTTCCCCGACGTCCGCACCGTCAACGGGACGGTGGAGCGCACCAGCACCCAGACTCTGCCCGTCGGCGCCTACGGCGCACACCTCACCGACAACTGAGCGGACCGGCCGAATCCCAGTCCAGCGACTCAGGCGTTGGGGCGCTTGCCGTGGTTGGCCTTGCTCTTGGCCCGAGCCCGACGCCGACGTGCTTTCTTTGCCATGACACCAGGATGCCACGCGGCGCGCCCGTGGTTGGATCGCGGCATGGCTGCCGAGGTCCGCGCTGAGATGGTCGCCAACGTGTGGAAGGTCGTGGGCACCGACGGCAGCGCCGTGGCCGCGGGCGACACCATCGTCATCCTCGAGTCGATGAAGATGGAAATTCCGGTGCTGGCCGAAAGCGCCGGCACGCTGCACCTGCGGGTCACCGAGGGCGAGGTCGTCCAGGAGGGGGACCTCCTCGCGACAGTCGACTAGCGCAACGAGGACCCGGTGTGGCTGCCTCGTACGAAACGCAGGCGTGCTGACCCCGCAGACGTAAAGCGAAGCCCCGAACGAACCGATTGACGCGCTGTGACCAGCAGCGTCGAACCCTTCCTGCGCGCCCTCGTCGAGTCGGGCGGGTCGGACCTGCACTGCAAGGTCGGCTCGCCGCCGCGGGTACGCATCGACGGGCGGCTGCGCAAGCTGCAGACCCGCGACCTGGGCGCCACCGACACCGACGCGATGGTCCGCGAGGTGCTGCGGCCCGACCTCATCGAGGAGTTCCACCGCACGAACGAGGCCGACTTCGCGTACTCGCTCAAGGGCGTCGGGCGGTTCCGCGTCAACGCCTTCCGGGCCCGCGGCGCCGCCGGACTGGTCTTCCGCCGGGTCAGCGTTGGCGCCATCCCGCTGGATGACCTGGGCCTGCCGCCAGTGATCGCATCCCTCGCGATGGAGCCCCGCGGGCTGGTGCTCGTGACCGGCCCGACGGGGTCGGGCAAGACGACGACTCTCGCCGGCATGGTCGACCACATCAACAGCAACCGCGAGGTCCACATCATCACCATTGAGGACCCCATCGAGTGCATGCACTTCGACAAGATGGCGATGGTCAACCAGCGCGAGGTCCGGGTCGACACCGACGACTTCTCCACCGCGATGCGAGCGGCGATGCGCCAGGACCCCGACGTGATCCTCGTCGGGGAGATGCGCGACGCCGAGACGGTCAAGGCCGCGCTCGCCGCCTCCGAGACCGGCCACTTCGTGATGTCGACCCTGCACACGACAGATGCGCAGGAGACCATCAACCGCATCATCGACTTCTTCCCGCCGCACGAGCAGAAGCAGGTGCGCCTCGCGCTCGCGGGGTCGCTGCGCGGCATCGTCTGCCAGCGCCTGACGCCACGCAGCGACGGCGAGGGGCGGTGCGTGACGATGGAGGTGCTCGTCAACACCGGCCGCATCGCCGATGCCATCGCCGACCCCGACAAGACCTCGACTATCGGCGCGCTGATCGCCGACGGCGGCTACTACGGCATGCAGACCTTCGACCAGCACCTGGTGTCGCTGCTGCGTGACGGCGTCGTCTCGATCGAGGACGCGATGCTCGCCTCCACCTCGCCGCACGACCTCACCGTCGAGCTCCGCCGGCTCGGTCTGGTCGCGTGAGAACAGCCTCGCCTTGCCTCCTGCGCGGCCAGCCTGCTCCCCGCTGCCACTAGATTGCTTCGTTGTGACCGTCATAAGCATTCCGGCCGTGGGTGCCAGCGCGACAGTTGAGCACACGGTGCAGGAAGCCGACACCGCCTTGGCCCTTGGCAGTGGTGACGTGCCGGTCCTCGGGACCCCGCGTGTCCTGGCCCTGCTCGAGCAGGCGACCGTCGCCGCCGTCGCAGACTCGCTGGCCGCCGAGCGCACCACAGTCGGTGCACGCATCGAGATCGAGCACCTGCTGCCGAGCTCGGTCGGCGACCGTGTCGTCGCCTCCGCCACGCTCTCCGATGTGCTCGGCCGCCGCCTCACCTTCGAGGTCCGCCTCACGGAGCGCGGCCGCCTGCTGGCTAGCGGGAGCATTGTGCGTGTCATCGCCGAGCGCCGCCGCTTCGGGATGTAGCCAGCGACCGGTGCGCGATCTGCCCTCGGCCGCGACCGGCTCTCGGCCCGCGCCCGGCGCCTGATGCCCAGACCAGCGGGTACGCCGCCCGTATGGGCTCGCTGAGGCGCCGTCGGCTTCGCGGCCTCGTCCGTGACGTCGGACGCGCCCTGCGCGGCCACGACATCCCGCTGTATGCGGCGGGGCTGTCGTTCTACTCCGCCATCGCCCTCGTCCCGCTGCTGCTGCTCGCCGTCGGCCTAGCGGCGCTGGTGCTCGGTGACGCGACCGTCCTGCGGCTCGGCGACCACCTGGCGGATGCAGTGCCGGCCCGCCACGGGTTCGCGGGCAGCATCCGGCACCTGGCCGCGAACGCCAACGGCGGCGGGGTGGCCGCCATCATCGGGTCGATCCTGATCGCGTCGCTCTATGGCGAGGGGCTGGTCCGGGCCTTGGACCGGCTCTCTAGGCACGGCGGGCGCTCCAACCGCGGGATGCGCGGACGGCTGATGAGCCCCCTGCTGATCCTGCTGTTCGCGCTGGTCCTGGCGGTAGCCCTGACGCTCTCGGCGCAGTTGCCGCGCCCCGGCGGCGGCTCCTGGGGTGCGACGCTGCTGGCTGTCTACCTCAGCTTTCTCACCGGCTGGGTTGCGGCGACAGCCATGCTGGTGCTCGTCTATCGGACCTTCTCCGCCGAGCGCCCGAGCCTGCGTGCCCTGCTGTGGGGGTCGGCGGCGACCGGGTCGTGGCTGTCGGGCCAGACGCTCGGCTTCGTCTACGTCATCTCGCTGCCGTTGCAGCTGGGCAAGCCGTTCGGCGGCTCCGACGTGGTCGGCACAGTTGCCGTCGTCGGTTTCTGGCTCTATTTCAGCCACCTCGTGATGCTGGTGGGCTACCTACTCGTCCTACGCCTCGATGCGCGTCGCGGCCGCCCGCTGGGGCCGGTAGTGCAGGCCAGCAATATCGCCGCGCCGCAGCAGCGGGCCACGCCGGTCGGCTGACCCTGCCTGCCTGCCTGCCTGCCTGCCTCGGAGCTCAGGCGAGGTTGGCCGACCGCGGGTAGGCGACCGAGGGGTCCAGCAGGACGTTGACGCAGTACGGCAATGATGCCTCACGGGACTGCTCGAAGGCTCGGCGCAGCGCCGGCTCCAGCTGGTCGGCGTCGTTGACCGTCTCGCCGCCGCCGCCGAGGGCGGTCACGACCTTGTCGTAGCCGAGTCCGGGCTGCAGCTCGGCAGCGACGTCATAGCCGTAAAGAAACTGCATCGGGTGCTTTTCCAGCCCCCAGATGCCGTTGTTGCCGACGACGATGACGGCCGGTAGGCGGTGGCGGACCAGCGTGTCGACGTCCATCAGCGAGAACCCCGCCGCCCCGTCGCCGAGCATCAGCGCCACCTGGGCATCGGGCCGGGCGACCCGCGCGGCCATCGTGTAGCCGAGGCCGGTGCCGAGGCAGCCGAAGGGCCCGGGGTCGAGCCAGCAGCCGGGGCGGTAGGAGTCGACCAGCCGGCCGGCGTAGGAGACGAAGTCGCCGCCGTCGCCGATCACGACCGCATCCGGGTCGAGCACCTGGCGCAGCGCCCCGTACACGCGGGCGGGGTGGATGCTCCCGTTCGCGCCCTCGCTGCCGAGCTCGGCCTCGACCTTCTCGGTGGCACCGACGGCAAGCCCGGCGAGGTGCTCGACCCACGCCGTGGTGTCGGGCCGGCGCTTCAGCCGGTCGAGGATGGCGGTGAGCACCGCGGACAGGTCGCCGGCGGCGGATGCGGCCAGCTCGACGTGGCGCGCGATGCCATTGGGTGCGTCGGCCAGGTGCACGACGCGCGCGGGAGCAGTGCCCTCGCCGCCACCGAATACCCCGAAGCCGAGCCGGAAGTCAAGGGGCGTGCCAATGACGACGACAAGGTCGGCCGCCTTGAACGCGGCGCCCCGGACGCGCGTGGCGTTGAGCGGCGAGGTCGGCGGCAGCACCCCGCGTCCCATCCCGTTCATGACGACGGGGATGCCGAGCTCCTCGGACAAGTGCCGCGCGGCCTGCTCCGCGCCGTCCGCCCACACGTCGGAGCCGAGCACGAGAACGGGACGTTCGGACTCGCCGAGCACCTTCGCGACGCCAGCGAGCGCCTCGTCGTCGGGCGCGGTGCGTGGCGCCGGTGTCGCATCCGGCGCGGGCAGGTCGGCGACGCCGAAGACCGCGTCGAGGGGCAGGTCGACGAACGCCGGCCCGCGGTGGGCGGCGGTCGCGGTGCGCAGCGCATCGGCGACGGCACCGGGGATGGCCGGCAGCGTCCCGGCGGTGACCGCGCTCTTGGTCACGGGCGCCAGCACGGGCGGGTGGTCGAACTCCTGCAGGCTTCCCGACCCCCAGCGGGCTGCGGGCGCACGCCCGCCCAGCACAAGGACGGGGGAGCCGTTGAACAGGGACGTCGTCACCGCGCTGACGCCGTTGGTGACGCCTGGTCCGGCGGTCAGCACGGCGAGCCCCGGCCGCCGGGTCAGCTTCGCCGTGGCCTCCGCTGCGAAGACAGCGGTCTGCTCGTGGCGGACGTCGACCAGCCGCATCTCGAGGGTCGGGGCGACGGGGCGGACGGCGGCGTCGTACAGCGGGAAGACGTGCCCCCCGGACAGCGTCCACATCGTCTCGACGCCAAAGGCGCGGCACACCTGCAGCGCGTGCACGCCCCCCGACCCGGAGACAGTCGAGCCCGTCGCGGGCGCATCGCTCATGCGCTGACCGTAGCCCTGCCGCTTCGTACCCCGGTCACCACGCCTGCCGTCACCAGCGCCGCTCCGGCGGCCCCGACGAGGGTGAAGCGGCCAGTGCCGATGACGATCGCGGATAGCAGGGCGCTCACCGGGATGAGCCCGGGGAAAACGGCCGCCCGCTCTATCCCGAGCCGGCCCAAAGCGGAGTACCAGGTGAGGAAGGCGACGACAGTGACCATCAGCGCCATCCAGCCGAGGGCGAGCAACTCGGTAGCGGAGGGGGTCTGCGGTCGTTCCCCGGCGCCGAGACCCAGGACCAGCAGCAGCGGCACCGCGACGGCGCAGACCCACGTCGACAGGCGCAGCGGCCCCAGGCGAGGCAGCAGGGAGGCGGCCAGCAGGGAGAAGAGCACCTCCCCGGCCAGGGCACCCACTGCATACAGCGCGCCGAGCGCCGTGATGCGCCCGAGGCCCTCGACGAGGACAACCCCGAGCACCACGATCCCGGCTGCGCCCACCACTCGGGGACGGGGCCGGCGATGCTGCAGCATCGGCCCGGCGATGGCAAGCACGAGCGGCGTCGCCCCCACCACGACCCCGAGCGTGCTGGGATCGGCGTGCTTGGAGCCCTCGATCAGGCAGGCGTTGAATCCCGCGAGTCCTACGGCCGCCAGGGCGACGAGGCGCAGCAGCTCAGCCGGCCGCAGCCGCGGGGCGCTCGTGTGCTCGCGGCGCAGCAGCAGGGCGAGCAGCCCCGTGGCGACCGCGTAGCGCGCTGCTTGTCCGAGGTAGAGCGGGTAGCGGGTGAGAGTGCCACTGACGGCGACGCTGCTGCCGACTATCGCCATGGCGATCAGGGCAAGCCCCACGCCTGCCCGGTCGGTCCGCCCCATCACCGCGAACCTATGCTGCTGCCTCGCCCGGACAGACACGCGAGCACGGCTGGTTGTGTCCCAGCCCACACGGGACGATGCTGCCCACCGGAGCGCCCGCCTCGAGCGCCCCTCGCGAACGGAGGCCGCCTGTGAGCACACCTGAGGACGGGGCAGGCGCGGTCCGCCGCTCCGGCACCGGAAGCGACCAGGCCGACGACCCCGCGCTGCGCCAGCCGGAGGTCGCCGTCGCCGCCCGCCGCCGGCGCAACCTCTCGCCGTGGAACGTGCTGCTGCTCGCTCCCTTTATCGGCGTGCTGGTGCCCGGCTGGTACAACCACGCCACGCCCCGCCTGTTCGGCCTGCCGTTCTTCTACTGGTGGCAGCTGGCGTGGATCGCCGTGGCGGTGCTGGTGCTGCTCGTCGTCTACGTCGCGACCCGGGGGGCCCGGTGACTGTCCTCGCAGCCGGTGGGCGCCCGGTCAACACCGTCGAGCTCGGCGTCTTTATCTTCTTCTTCGCGCTGGTCAGCGTGCTCGGCATCGTGGCGAGTCGGTGGCGGCGGCCCGAGAGCCTCGACCACCTCGACGAGTGGGGCCTCGGCGGCCGCAACTTCGGGCCCTGGATCACCTGGTTCCTGCTCGGCGGCGACCTCTACACCGCCTACACCTTCATCGCCGTGCCAGCGCTGATCTATGGCGCCGGGGCGGCAGGCTTCTTCGCCGTGCCGTACACGATCGTCGTCTACCCGATGGTGTTCCTCGTGGCGCCGCGGCTGTGGTCGGTGTGCCACCGCCACGGCTATGTCACCCCCGCCGACTTCGTCCGCGGCCGCAGCGGCTCGAGCACGCTCGCGCTGGTCGTCGCCATCACCGGCATCGTCGCGACCATGCCCTACATCGCGCTGCAGCTGGTGGGCATCGAGGCTGTACTCGGCGCGGCCGGGATCAGTGGGAAGTGGCCGTTGTACGTGGCGTTCGCCATCCTTGCGATCTACACGTACCAGTCCGGGCTGCGGGCGCCGGCGCTCATCGCGTTCGGCAAGGACACGCTGATCTACATCGTCGTCATCGCGGCTGTCATCTACATCCCGCACAGGCTCGGCGGCTGGTCGCACATCTTCTCCGCCGCCGACGCGAAGTTCGCCAAGACGCCGGCGAAGACCGATGGCACGCTGCTGAACCACGCGCAGCTGGCTGGGTACTCGACGCTGGCGCTGGGCTCGGCGGCGGCGCTGTTCCTCTACCCCCACACGATCACCGGCGTCCTCGCGGCACGCAGCCGGGACACCATCAAGCGCAACATGGCGGCGCTGCCCGCATACTCCTTCGTCCTGGGTCTGCTTGCGCTGCTCGGGTACATGGCGATCGCGGCCGGCATCAAGCCGGGGCAGCTGGCCGGCAAGGCGAGCACCAACACGGTCATCCCGCTGCTGTTCGACCAGCAGTTCCCGTCCTGGTTCGCCGGGGTCGCGTTCGCGGCTGTCGGCATCGGTGCCCTGGTGCCAGCGGCGATCATGTCGATCGCGGCGGCCAACCTGTTCACCCGCAACGTCTACAAGGAGTACCTGCGCAAGGACGCCTCGCCGAAGGAGCAGGCGCAGGTGTCGAAGCTGGCCTCGCTGGTCGTCAAGGCCGGGGCGCTCGCGGCGATCCTGGCGCTCGACCCGCAGTTCTCGATCGACCTGCAGCTGATCGGCGGCGTCCTCATCCTGCAGACGCTCCCGCCCATCGTGTTCCTGCTCTACTCGCGGTGGTGCCACCGTTGGGCGCTGGTCGCCGGGATGCTCGCCGGGCTGGCCAGCGGTCTGTGGATGCTGTACGTAACAGCGGCGCCGGCTGTCGGCAAGAAGCACTTCGGCGCCGCGCAGTACGCCTGGAGCCATCTCGGGTTCGGTACCAAGACGACGATCTACGCCGGCGTGCTGGCCGTGCTCATCAACATCGCCGTCGTCGTGCTCGGCACCCTCCTGCTACGCGCGTTGCACGCGCCGGAAGGGCACGACACGACGGCCGAGGCCGACTACCACGTCGAGGCCGGGGACCCAGGCGTCAACGCGAGTCCGGCGACGGTACCGCAGGAGGCCGCCGCCGCGCAGCGCTGACCGGGCGCAGAGCCTGGACCGTTTGCTGAGGTTGCACTACTCCTGCCCCCGGGCGAGCCGCAGCACCCGAGACGGCCCCGCCGCGCCTGCCTGCACGGAGGAAACCATCGTCAGCAGCCACCCCGAATGGACGACCGCGCCAGCGGCGCCGGGAGGGTAAGGGCTGCGTCCCGGGGCAGGGAGGCCCGCATGAGCTCTGCCGTGCTGGCGTTCGTCGGTGGCCGCGTCCTGCCCATCGAGAGCGAGCCGGTCGACGCCGGCACGGTGCTGGTGCAGGACGGGCGCATCCTCGCGCTAGGTGGTCCAGAGCTCGACGTGCCCGCGGATGCCGAGGTCGTCGACGCGTCCGGCCGCTGGGTCGTGCCGGGGTTCATCGACGCGCACGCCCACGTCGGCGTGCACGAGGAGGGCGAGGGCTGGGCGGGGCAGGACACCAACGAGCTGACCGACCCGGTCACGGCGCAGGTCCGCGCGCTCGACGCCGTCAACCCGGCCGACGAGGGCTTTCGCGACGCGATCGGCGGCGGGGTGCTCGCCGTCAACGTCCAGCCGGGGTCCGGCAACGCGATCGGCGGGCAGACCGTGGCGCTGCGCTGCTGGGGACGCACTGTCGACGAGATGCTGTTGCGCGCCCCCAGCGGGATGAAATCGGCGCTCGGCGAGAACCCCAAGCGGGTCTACTCCGAGCAGAAGAAGATGCCCAGCACGCGGCTCGGCACCGCAGCGGTCATCCGCACCGCGCTCACCGCCGCTGCCAACCACGTCGCGGCCAGGGAGGCGGCCACGCCGGAGGCGCCGGTCGCACGCGACCTCGGGCTCGAGGCCCTGGGGCTCGTGCTACGCCGTGAGATCCCCTGGCGCCAGCACTGCCACCGCGCCGACGACATCGCCACGGCGATGCGCCTCGCCGCAGAGTTCGGCTACGACCTCGTCATCGACCACGGCACGGAGGCGCACCTGCTCGCCGACATCCTGGCGGAGCGCGGCATCCCTGTCGTCATCGGTCCGCTGTTCACCACCCGCTCCAAGGTCGAGGTGCGCAACCGGTCGCTGCGCAACCCGGGCCGGCTCGTGGCCGCCGGCGTGACGATCGCCCTGACCACCGACCACCCGGTTGTCCCCATCCACTTCCTCGTCCACCAGGCGACGCTGGCTGTCAAGGAAGGGCTGGACCCGGTCACCGCGCTGCAGGCGCTGACCCTCAACCCGGCACGGATCATGGGTGTCGACGACAGGCTCGGCTCGCTCATCCCGGGCAAGGACGCCGACCTCTGCCTGTGGACGGCCGACCCGCTCGACATCGGTGCGCGGGTGGAGGCCGCGTGGTCAGCCGGCCGCGAGGTCTACCGCTATGACGCCACCCGCGGTGAGGGCGTCGTCGCCGACCCGTACGCGGTGGTGGACCGGGCCTGACCCATGGCATCGCTCACCGAGCTGGTACGGGCCTGCACCGACATGGCCGACGAGGACCTGGACCACCTGCACGCCCTCGTCGCCGGGTGGTCGCTGCTGGCTGACCTGTCCTTCGCCGACCTGCTGCTGTGCCTCCCGCTCGCCGGCGGCGAGGAGTTCGCGGTCGTCGCCCAGGTGCGGCCGGCGACCGGCCCGACCGTGTACCGCGAGGACATGGTGACGCGCCGGCTGCTGCGCCAGGGGCTGCGCAAGGCGTGGGAGGAGGGGCGCATCGTCCGTGAGGGCGACCCCGAGTGGCAGCAGCAGACCCCGGTGCGGATGGAGGCCATCCCGGTCCGCTCCCGCGGGGCCGTCGTCGCGCTGCTCGCCCGCGACACCAATCTCGCCACCACCCGGTCGCCGAGCGCGCTCGAGCTCACCTACCTGCGCACGGCGGGCGACCTCGCCGTGATGGTCGCCGAGGGCAGCTTTCCCCTGCCCGGCGGCCCGGTGGAGCCCGCGGAGGCGCCGCGGGTCGGTGATGGCCTGCTGCGCCTCGACCGCGACGGCCGGGTCACCTACGCGAGCCCCAACGCCCTGTCCGCCTACCGCCGCCTCGGGCTGACCGGCGATGTGACCGGCGAGGTGCTGCATGAGGTCCACGCCGCCCTGCTCCACCGCAGCGGAGCGGTCGCGGGTGGCCCAGCCGCACCAGCCGCCATGGGGTCGGACACGGCCGGTGTCGCCGCATCCTGGGAGCGGCAGCGGGCGGAGGTGCACGAGCTTGACGCCGCCGGCACCGTCGTGCTGCTGCGGGCGCTGCCGCTGCTCGTCGGCGACGGCGGTGAGACGCTGGTACTGCTGCGCGACGTCACCGAGGTCCGCCGCCGCGAGGCGCAGCTGCTGTCCAAGGACGCGACCATCCGCGAGATCCACCACCGGGTCAAGAACAACCTGCAGACAGTCGCAGCCCTGCTGCGGCTGCAGGAGCGGCGGGTGTCCGAACCGGAGGCACAGCTTGCGCTGCGCGAGTCGGTGCGCAGGGTCACTTCCATCGCTCTGGTGCACGAGACGCTGTCTCAGACACTGGGGGAGGAGGTGGCCTTCGACGAGGTGGCCGACCAGCTGATCGTGATGACGCTCGATGTCGCGGTGACCGACGTCCGTCCGGACACGCGGCGCACCGGGTCCTTCGGAGTCCTGCCCGGATTGCTGGCCACGCCGCTGGCCCTGGTGCTGTCAGAACTACTGCAGAACGCTGTCGAGCACGGCCGGGCGCGCGAGGTCGAGCTGCTCGTGGAGCGCGACGCCACCACTTTGCTTGTGATCGTCAGCGACGACGGGTCGGGCCTGCCGTCATCGTTCTCGCTCGAGTCCTCCGACCGGCTCGGGCTGCAGATCGTTCGGACGCTTGTGGTGGGGGAGATGCGGGGGGCGCTGGAACTCGCCCAGCGAGCCAGTGGCGGGACCACGGTGCGCCTCTCACTTCCGCTGTCCGAGCGCAGCACCCGCAGGGACGGTGCCGAGGCGGGGACCGGCTCCTAGCGCGCCGCCGCTGCTCAGGCGGTGACGACCCGCGGCTGCAGCGACTGGCGCCGCAGCAGCCGGCGCTCGTCCTCGCTGAGGCCGCCCCACACGCCGGAGTCCTGCCCGGTGGTGACAGCCCAGTTGAGACAGTCCTGCGTGACCGAGCATCGCCGGCACACCGCCTTGGCCTCGCTTACCTGGCGCTCAGCCGGCCCCACCGTCCCGATCGGGAAGAACAGCTCCGGGTCTTCGTCCCGGCACAGGGCGCTGTGTCGCCAGTCCATGGATGGATCTCCTCCTGCGTTGAGTGCCCCGCGGCGGGTTCGTCCCCGTTCGGGCAGGCAGCGTGCTGGGCGTAAGAACGTGGTGTACGGCTCATCCTGTTACCTCAAGGTCACCTTGACACCGACGACGGCCCAGATCAATAACGACGGAGAGTCAACACGCCCCATGAGCCCTGAAGTGACGGATGTCACGGTGAGGAAATTGGGGTGGCGTAGGAGCCGCAGATGTGCTGGTCAGGAGTGCGAGGCCGTCGGTCGGGGGCATCTCAGGCGGTGCGCCGCAACAGTTACTCAGAGTGACATTAGGCAACAATGCGCAACGCATTGGGAACGCCTCGGAAGTGCACCGAGGTGCGGTCACCGAGGGGCTCGCCGTCCAACTGGAACGGCAAGGGGCTGTCGGCGCGCAGCGTCAGCTCGGTCTGGTCGTGCAGGCCCATGGTGTGCCGGCCGTGCGGCCGCGGCTCGCGGGCGTACCAGCGCGCCAGAGTGCCGAGCGCCGTCACAGTGCCGAGCGAGCGCATCCCCAGCACGTCGAGCCCCGCAGTGAGCGAGGCGTAGGGGGTCGGGCGCAGCGGCTTGTCGTTGACGAAGGTCCACGGATCGGTATTGGTGACGAGCCCAAGAATGAGCCGTTGATCTGCGATCCCCGGCGCCGACAAGGTCAGTTGCGGATGCCGGCGGTCGAAGCGGTAGAACTCACGCAGCGCGCAGCGGATGTACAGCGCCGACGTCTTGCGGCGCCCTTGCTGGCACTTGTCCTCGACCTGGCGCACGGTGGCTGCGTCGAGGCCCAGCCCCGCCGAGAACGTGAACCACCTGCCGTCGGCCTGGCCAAGGCCTATGCGGCGGCTGCGGCCTTCCCGCAAGGCGTCGAGCAGCTCGCTGGTGGCGTCGACGGGGTGGTTGGTGATGCCGAGGGCGCGAGCGAAGACGTTGGTGCTGCCGCCAGGGACGATCGCCAGCGCGGGGACTGATGGCGAAGGACCTCGGGCCAGCAGCCCGTTGATGACCTCGTTGACAGTCCCGTCGCCGCCGAGCGCGACGACGACGTCGTACCCGGCGTCGACAGCCTGCTCACCGAGCTCGCGGGCGTGGCCGCGGGCTTTGGTCGGCTCGACGTCAAGCTGGAGACCGGACCCGAGCGCACTGGTCAGCACGTTGCGGCTGCGTGTTGTCGTCATGGTGGCCATCGGATTGACGACGAGTAGCGCCCGCATGGCCGAGAAGGTACCCAGTCCTGAACGACCTACCATCGCACCATGCCGTCGCGAGCCGCCGCAATCCTCGTGGCGCTGCAGGGGCTCTTCCTGGTGATCATCGGATTGGTGCTGGCAGTGAACTCGGTCACCGGCGGGCCGGCCGACCGGCTAGGCGCTCAACTCGGTGCCGGCCTTGCTGTCGCCGCGGGTCTCACCGTCCTGGTCCTCGCGCGGGCGCTGCAGCGGCGCCGTCCCTGGGCGCGCTCACCCGTGCTGGTCGTCGAGCTTCTATGCCTACCCGTGGCGTGGGGTCTGTTCCAGGCGCACCGCACCGTGGTCGGCTTCGTCGTGGCGGGCGCTGCTGTACTGGGCATCGGCCTGCTGGGCGCAAGCGCGGCAGCGCGGGCTGACGCCCGGCCTACTCGTCGGTGAGCAGCCCCCGCCGCAGCTGAGCCAGGGTGCGCGCCAGCAGCCGACTGACATGCATCTGCGAGATACCAAGCTCGGCCGCGATCTGTGACTGCGTCATCCCTCCGAAGAAGCGCAGCATGAGGATGCGCTTCTCGCGCGCCGGGAGCCGTTCGAGCAGCGGCTTGAGCGACTCGCGGTACTCGACGCCCTCCAGCCCCTCGTCGTGAATGCCAAGGGTGTCCGCCACTGCTGGCGCGTCCTCGTCGCCGCCGTCCGGAGCGTCGAGCGAGACCGCCGAGTAGGCGTTGGCCGACTCCAGCCCCTCCAGCACCTCCTCGTCGCTCATCTCGAGGTGGCGAGCGAGCTCGGCGACGGTGGGGGAGCGGCCGAGGGTCTGCGACAGGTCGTTGGTGGCCTTGGTCAGCGCGAGCTTGAGCTCCTGCAGCCGCCGCGGCACGCGGATGGCCCAGCCCTTGTCACGAAAATGCCGCTTGATCTCACCCACGATGGTGGGCGTGGCGTAGGTGGAGAACTCGACGCCGCGCTCGAGGTCGAAGCGGTCGACGGACTTGATGAGCCCGATCGTCGCCACCTGTACGAGGTCGTCCAGCGGCTCCCCGCGGTTGCGGAACCGGCGGGCGAGGTACTCGACAAGCGGTAGGTGCATCTCGACCAGCTCGTCGCGGACGCGCATGCGGCGCGGGTCGCCGACCTCGAGCGCGGCGATCTCGGCGAAGCGCTCACGGGCCAAGGCCCGGTCGGCCCCGGCCCCTGGCCTGCTGCTCGTGACTGCCAGGGCTGAGGTGACCTCGGGGTCGAGGGTCACGTCCGGCTCGATCTCCGCGCCGACCGGGTCGACTGCGACCGGGTCGACAGCGCTCTCGGCGAGAGTCCCTTCCGCCGGGACCGCCTGCAGCGCCGCGACGGCGTCGATCACGTGGTTCTCGTCTGGTCCGTCTGCGGTTTCAGTGGGGCGGCTGCGGGGGTCGGGGACACGCTCGTCGGCGGTCAGGCTCATGCCGCCCTCGCCCCGGCGGTGCGGCGCTTGTGCAGGTCGATGGACACGGTGCCGTCGGCGGCAGCGCGGCTCTCGACGGAGCCGGCGAGCGCGGACAGGACCGTCCAGGCGAAGGTGTCGCGGTTCGGTTCGGCACCTGTGGAGGTGGGCACAGAGACCGTGATGCGAAAGTCGTCCCCGCCCAGCTCGAACTCGCAGGCGAGCTCGGCGCCGGGCAGCGCGTCGGGCAGCAGCATGGCGCAGGCCTCGTCGACAGCGATGCGCAAGTCCTCGATCTCCTCGAGTGTGAAATCGAGCCGCGCGGCGAGCCCCGCGGTTGCCGACCGCAGCACCGACAGGTAGGCGCCGGCGGCGGGCAGGCGAAGGGTGACGACGTCGCGAGCGGCGCCGCCGACTTCCGTGTCTGACTCGTCGAGCACGGGCGTCCCCTCCCCCAGCGTGACCAGGGTGAGCCTACCGGGGATCGATCACGATCTGCGAGAGCGGTCAGCTGAACTCTGTGTAGCCAAACGAGTAAGCGCAGCGCCGTCAATCCGATACGTCGTCCAGTCGTTCAGAGAGTTCGCGCCCAGCGAGCGGTAGAACGCCTGTGCGTCGACGTTCCAGTCGAGAACCTGCCAGTCGACCCGGCCCCAGCCACGATCGGCAGCGATGGCGGCAAGTGCGCAGAGCAGGGCCCGGCCGATCCCGCTGCCGCGGTGAGCGGGCTCGACGTAGAGATCCTCGAGATGCAGGCCCGGACGCCCAAGCCACGTCGAGAATGTGCGAAACCAGAGGGCCAGCCCGACGACGGCCCCCTCCGTCTCCGCAACAAGGCAGGACGCGGAGGGGTCGGGTCCGAACAGCGCCTCGTGCAGCAGCGGCTCGGTGGCGACGACGGCGTCGGGCTCCCGCTCATAGACCGCCAGCTCGCGGACAAGCCGCAGCAGGTGCGCCACGTCGTCTGGACGGGCAGCTCGGATCATGCAGGAACCGCCACGTTGCCCAGTGCGCCCGACGCTCGCTCAGGCGGGCTTGCCGCCCTTGGTCGCCCAGAAGATGTCGGCGATCTCGTCGATCAGGCTCAGCAGCTTCTTGCCGGACTCGGGGTCGACCGAGCCCTTGGCGCCGCCTGCCCCGGCTGCCTTGGTGGCTCGCCAGAACAGGTCGTGCAGCTGCGGGTACTTCTCGACGTGCTCGGGCTTGAAGTAGTCGGTCCACAGCACCCAGAGGTGCTCCTTGGCCAGCTCGGCCCGCTCACCAATAATCATCACAGCGCGGGTGCGGAACACCGGGTCCTCGTTGGCCTGGTACTTCTCCTGCATCGCCTGCACGGACTGCGCCTCGATGCGGGCCTGTGCGGGGTCGTAGACACCGCAGGGCAGGTCGCAGTGGGCGCTGACCCTGGTGGCGGGGTGAAGCAGCGACATGGTCTCTCCTCGTTGGCGGGATCGGGCTCGGTCGTCTGGGGGCTCAACAGGGCCCTACCCCTGCCACTCTCGAGACATGCGGGATGCGGGGCCACGCGGCTCGGGATGGGGCAAAAGCTGGGGCAGCAGGAGCAGGAGCAGGAGATTGGGCGCCGTGAGCGTCGACGGCAGGTCGATGCTGCCGACACTCGCCCCGGGGGATGCGTGCCTCGTGCGCTGGGGGGCCAGGCCGCGGCCCGGCGACGTCGTCGTCGTCCGGCTCCCCGGACGCCCGCTGGGCGTCAAGCGGCTTCGCTTCCGGGACGAGGACGGCTGGTGGCTGGCATCAGACAACTCGCTCGAGGGGACCGACAGCGCAAGCTTCGGCACAGTCGCCGATGCGGACGTGCTCGGGCGGGTGGTCCTGCGCTACCTGCCTCGTCCGGGGCTTGTCCGGCGGCGTTGCTGACTGCGGCCGGGCACCCTGTGGCTCACCGTCGGTCACGGCGCGTGGGATAGTCGGGATGCGGCCGGGTGACCCCCGACGGCCTTGGCACCACCGCCCGGCTGACCTCTCGCCAGCTACCGCCCCACCCGTCCATCCCACTGCCAGTCCGTCTGGAGCAGCATGAGTACCCAGCCTTCCGCCGGTACCGGCGGGTCCGGCGGCACCGGCGGCGCCAGCTACGGCAGCGCGAGCGTGGACCTCGATGCTGACCCCGTCTTCGCGCTGCACCGCGGCGGGAAGATCGAGTTGGGTGTGACGGTGCCGGTGCAGACGCGCGAGGACCTTTCCCTGGCCTACACCCCCGGTGTCGCTCGGGTGTGTACGGCCATCGCGCAGCAGCCCGCGCTCGCCGACACCTACACCTGGAGGGCCAACACAGTCGCTGTCGTGACGGACGGGACAGCGGTGCTCGGGCTGGGCAACCTCGGGCCCGCGGCGGCCCTGCCGGTGATGGAGGGCAAGGCGCTGCTGTTCAAGCGCTTCGCTGGCGTCGACGCCGTCCCCCTGGTGCTCGACTGCACCGACGTCGACGAGTTGGTCGAGACAGTCGTACGCCTGGCACCCGGGTTCGGCGGCATCAACCTGGAGGACATCAGTGCCCCCCGCTGCTTCGACGTCGAGGGCCGCCTGCAGCAGCGCCTCAACATCCCGGTGTTCCACGACGACCAGCACGGCACGGCAGTCGTCGTCCTCGCGGCACTGCGCAACGCCGCGGCAGTCACGGGTCGCAGCCTGAGCGACCTGCGGGTCGTCGTCAGCGGTGCCGGGGCAGCGGGGGTCGCCGTGACGCGCATCCTCGTGGCGGCCGGGATCGGCGATATTGCCGTCGCCGACAGCCGAGGAATCGTCTCGCGCCAGCGCACCGACCTCAACGAGGTCAAGACAGTGCTGGCGCAGAGCACCAACAGCAGCGGGCAGAGCGGCACCCTGGGAGAGGCGCTCCAGGGCGCCGACGTGTTCCTGGGCCTGTCCGCCGGCCGCGTGCCGGAGGAGGCGGTCGCGACGATGGCGCCAGATGCCGTGATCTTCGCGCTCGCCAACCCCGACCCAGAGGTCGAGCCCGCTGTCGCCCACCGGCACGCGAGCGTGGTGGCGACCGGGCGCAGCGACTACCCGAACCAGATCAACAACGTGCTGGCCTTCCCGGGCATCTTCCGCGGGGCGCTCGACGCCCGTGCCACGCGCATCACGGAGGGGATGAAGCTCGCCGCGGCCGAGGCGCTCGCCGGTGTCGTCGGGGAGCAGCTGTCGCGGACGTGCGTCATCCCCAGCGTGCTGGACGAACGGGTTGCCCCGCGGGTAGCCGAAGCTGTCGCGGCCGCGGCACGGGCCGAAGGCGTCGTCCGCGCCTGGCCGGACGGGTGGCCGTCAAGCTGGCGGGCGCCTGAACGACACGGCCCCTGAACGACACGGCGCCTGAAGGACACGGCCCCTGAACGACACGGCGCCTGAAGGACACGGCGCCTGAACGACGGCCGCCTAAAAGACAGGGTGGCTCAGAGCCGGCGGCAGGCAGGGCACGCCGCATCGTCACCGATGGGGCGCAACGCGCAGCAGCCTGGGTGGCTGCAGTGGACGAAGTCGTCCAAGACGTCGATGACGATGCCCGGCCGCGGGCCGGGGAGCTCGGGGTAGACCACGGCGTCGCTCGAGCGCACTGAAGCCGGGCGGCGCCACCCGTTGCGCCGGGTGAAGGACGCGGGCGCAGGCAGGTACACAGCCGATCCCATGCCCGGATTTGACCACGCTACTGCTGCCATCTCGGCCCTCGACACGCCCCGCATGTGCCATGCACCAGGAGGATGTCTAGCCTCGACCCGTGCTCGCCGCATACGCCGCCCGGATCTCCTCCGACGACCCCCTGTCCGGCCTCGAGGTGGGTGAGCAGCCGGAGCCTCAGCAGCAGGACGGCTGGGTCCGAGTGCGGGTCCGGGCGTGCGCCCTGAACCACCACGACCTGTGGTCGCTTCGCGGCGTCGGGCTCGCGCCCGACAAGCTGCCGATGATCCTCGGCTGCGACGCTGCAGGGGTGACGGACGACGGGCGCGATGTGGTGGTCCACGCCGTCGTCGGTGACCCGGGCGCGGCTGGGGGGGACGAGACGCTCGACCCGAAGCGCTCGCTGCTGTCCGAGCGCTATCCCGGCACGCTGGCGGAGTACGTCTCCGTCCCGGAGCGCAACATCGTCGACAAGCCGGCCTCGCTCTCGTGGGAGCAGGCGGCCTGCCTGCCCACGGCCTGGCTGACCGCGTATCGGATGCTGGCCACCCGGGCCAGGCTGGAGGGACCGTCGAAGGTGCTGGTGCAGGGCGCCGGGGGCGGTGTCGCGACGGCACTGATCGCCATCGGCAAGGCGCTGGGGCACACCGTCTTCGTCACCTCCCGCGAGGAGGACAGGCGGCAGCAGGCGCTGGCGCTGGGGGCCGATGAGGCTTTCGAGTCCGGCGCGCGGCTGCCCGACCGCGTCGATGCGGTGATGGAGACTGTCGGCGCGGCGACCTGGTCCCACTCGCTGAAGTCGCTGCGCCCGGGTGGAGTCGTCGTCGTCAGTGGTGCGACGAGCGGACCCAACCCCGGCGCCGACCTCAACCGGGTGTTCTTCCTGCAGCTGTCGGTCGTCGGCAGCACGATGGGCACCCGCGAGGAGCTGACCGGCCTGCTGCGGCTGCTCGACGAGACCGGGCTGCGTCCCCTCATCGACGAGGTGCGCCCGCTGTCCGAGGCCCGTGCCGCGTTCCAGCGGATGGCGGACGGCAGCGCGTTCGGCAAGCTCGTGCTGACCACGGGTACCGGGTGAGCGCTGGGCACGTCCTGCCCGGGCTCACCGGCCGGGTGCTCGTCGCCGTCGACTGTGCCGATCCGGTGGGGCTGGCGCAGTTCTGGCGGCACCTGCTCGGCGGCTCGGCGACAGCCGGCGACGGGGTGGTACGGCTGCGGGGTGGCGCGCTGAGCCTGGACTTCCTGCCGGTCCCCGACGCCAAGGCCGGCAAGAACCGGTGGCACCTCGATCTCGCCAGCAGCGACCAGGCGGCCGCCGTCGAGGCTGCGCTCGCGCTCGGCGCCACGCGGGCCGACGACATCTTCGCCGGCGGCTCCTGGCAGGTGCTGCGCGACCCCGAGGGCAACGAGTTCTGCATCCTCGACCCTGCCGGCTGAGCGTGCGCATCGCTGTCGTCGCCGGGCCGGCCGCCGGACACATCTTCCCAGCTGCCGCGCTGGCCCAGGGGCTGCTGCGTCGCGGGCACGAGGTCCTCGTCCTCACCGGCGAGCTGTGGCTCGCTCCCCTCGCGCGCGACGGCGTGCCGGCTCAGTGCCTGCCGATCCTGCAGCACGACGGCCGCGACGACACGTTCGGCTTCCGGATCTACGGCCGGGGAGCGCAGTCGGCGCCCGGCACTGCCGAGCTGATCGGCGCGTTCGGAGCGGAGGCTGTCGTCGTCGACACGCTGACGATCGGGGGCGCCTATGCCGCGGGGCTGCTCGGCCTGCCGTGGATCGAGCTCATCCCGCATCCCCTGCAGGACGTCTGCTCCGACGTCAGCGCACCCGGCACAGGTCTGGCTCCGGGGCGCGGGCCTCTCGGGCGGGGTCGGGACAGCGTGCTGCGCTCGCTGCACCAGCGGGCCATCGACAAGACGATGCACGAGCGGTGGGATGCGCGCCGGTCCATCGGCCTGCCGGACGAGGGACCACCGGTCGGGCGCCTCGTCGCGACCCTGCCGGGGCTGGAGATCGCACGCGCAGGCTGGCCCGCCCGGACCGCAGTCGTCGGGCCGCTCGAGTGGGACCCGGCCACCGCGCAGCTGTCGCTGCCACCCGGCGACGCCCCGCTCGTCTTCGCCTCGGCCTCGACGGCACCGGCCGGCGCGACCGGCGTCCTCGAGGCCGCGCTGGATGCCTGCGCGGTGCTCGACCTCCGCCTCGTGTGCACGCAGTTCGGCACGCATGCCGGCCCGCTGCCGTCCTGGGCGGCCGTCGGCCCGGGCCGGCAGGCACCGGCCCTGGCCGCTGCTGACGTCGTCATCGCGGGGGGCGGGCACGGGATGGTCGCCAAGGCGATGGTGCGCGGACTGCCGCTCGCGTGTGTGCCCGGCGGCGGCGAGCAGTTCGACAACGCCCAGCGGGTGCGCCGGCTGAGGGCGGGCGTGCGCATCATGCCGAGCCGGTTGTCGGCAGCCCGGCTCGCGACGGCACTCAGCCGCCTGGTCGGCGACCCGTCCTATGGGCGGGCGGCGCGGCGCGTCGGCGCGAGCGCCAGGGGGCTGGGCCCGGACTACGCCGCCGGAGTCGTCGAGCGGATGCTGGCGGCCTGAGTCCGGACCGGCTTGCGCTCACCTACTCGTCGTCGTCGTCGAGGCGGGCGAGCCAGGTCGCCAGCCGCTCGACCGGGGCCTCGAACTCGGGGTGCTCATCGACGAAGGCCCGCAGCTGCTCGGCGAGCCAGCCAAGTGTCACGCTCTCCTCGCCGCGCCGGCTCGCCAGCTCCTCGAGCCCGCGGTCGGTGAAGTACACGCGCCTAGCTGGTGGTGCCGGTGCTGCTGGCGGTGCTGCTTGCGCCGGCCTCGGTCGAGGCGCTGCTCGCTGCCCGGGCCTTGAGCAGCTGGCCCAGGCCGATGCACAGGCCGCCGAGGCCAAGGCCGAGCAGCAGGTCGTGGGCGAAGCTCTCGACGACGTAGCCGCCCCCGACCCCGGTCACGGTCAGGGCCGCGATGGCGGCGATGACACCGAGCACGGCGACGAGGTAGCCCAGGACGACGAGCAGGCCCCCGGCGCCGGCGAGTGTCGACAGCCCCGTCTTCGAGCCCGGCGAGCGGGTCGCGCCGGCGTACGGCGAGCCCTGGCCGTAGGCGGGCTGCCCCCAGGTCTTCTGGCCATAGGGGGACTGCCCGTACGGCGCGCCGTAGCTGCCCTGCGGAGCCGGAGCCGGAGCCGCATACGGGCAGAGCCCGTATGCCGACTGCCCGCCCTGCCCGGCCGGTTGCGAGGAGGGCCCCTGCCCGTACGCGGGCTGGCCGTAGCCGCCCCAGCCTCCGCCTGTCGTCGGCGCACCCTGCTCCTGCGGCTCGCCGTAGCCCTGCGTCGGCTCGGGCTGGCCGGTCGGCTGCTGACTCATGTGGGTCTCCTGGTCGTCGGATAGGGCAAGTCATGGCGGCAGTGGCACTTCGGAGGCGGGCGCCCGCCAAGCCTCGCAGGCAACGGGCAGTGTGCGCCCGCAGGCCGCCTCGCGGTCACGTCACGGGCTGAGCGCGGCCTCCACCAGCGCGGCCTGCTCGCGCTCGTGCACCGCTGCGACGCCGGCCGCGGGGGAGGCGGAGGCGCGGCGGGAGACCCGCCGCAGCCGGACCCCTTCGGGCAGCCCGTCGGGCAGGTTCTGCAGCATGTGGGAGAACGCGCCCTGGTTGGCCGGCTCCTCCTGGACCCAGACGACGTCGGTCGTGCCGCCGGAGCCGACGCCATACGACGCGAGCACCTCCGAGACCTCGTCGACCGGTGTTGGGTAGAGCTGCTCCACCCGCACGATGGCGACATCGGCGGCATCCTCACGCTTGGCCCGAGCCGCCACCAGGTCGTAGTAGACCTTGCCGCCGCACAGCAGGACGCGCCGCGGAGCCGTGACTGTCGGGTCGGGGATGACGGGCTGCCAGGTGCCGCTGGTGAACTCGTCCACTCCCGATGCCGCCGCCCTGAGCCGCAGCATCGACTTGGGGGTGACCACCACGAGCGGGCGCTTGTGCGACACCAGCGCCTGACGGCGAAGCAGGTGGAAGTACTGCGCGGGGGAGGAAGGCACCGCCACCGTCATGTTGTCCTCGGCGCACAGCTGCAGGTAGCGCTCGATACGTGCCGAGGAGTGGTCGGGGCCCTGGCCCTCGTACCCGTGCGGCAGCAGCAGGGTGAGGCCCGACCGCTGCCCCCACTTCGCCTCACCGGAGGACAGGAACTCGTCGACGATGGACTGGGCGCCGTCGGCGAAGTCACCGAACTGCGCCTCCCACAGCACGAGCGCCTCGGGCCGGGCGACGGCGTAGCCGTACTCGAAGCCCATCGCAGCGAACTCGCTCAGCAGCGAGTCATAGACGTAGAAGGTGGCTGCATCGGGCAGCGTCCGCAGCGGCGTGTGCTCGGCTGCGGTGGCGCGGTCGACGAGCACGGCGTGCCGCTGGCCGAAGGTGCCGCGGCGGCTGTCCTGTCCGGCCAGCCGGATCGGGGTGCCGTCCAGCAGCAGCGATCCGAAGGCCAGCAGTTCGCCCATCGCCCAGTCGATCGTCGCGTCGCCGATCATCTTCGCCCGGCGCTGCAGCTGTGGCGCCAGCCGCGGATGGACGGTGAAGCCTTCCGGCAGGTGGGTCTGCGTCTCGACGACCTGCTTGACCACCTCGGCGGATATCGCGGTGTCGACCGGCGCCGACTCCGCCTCGTCGGCCGGCTCCATGACCGGCCGGCGAACCGTTTCGGTCGATGCGTTGTGGGTCGACGCGAACGCCTTCTCCAGATGCCCGCGGTAGGAGCGCAGCGCGTCCTCGGCCTCGTCCAGGGTGATGTCACCGCGACCGATCAGGGCCTCGGTGTAGATCTTCCGGACCGAGCGCTTGCCGTCGATGATGTCGTACATCAGCGGCTGGGTGAACGAGGGCTCGTCGACCTCGCTGTGGCCCCGGCGCCGGTAGCAGATCATGTCGATGACGACGTCCTTCTTGAACGCCTGGCGGAACTCGTACGCAAGGCGCGCCACCCGCACGCACACCTCGGGGTCGTCGCCGTTCACGTGGAAGATCGGGGCCTGCACCATCCGCGCGACGTCGGTGGCGTACACCGACGAGCGGCCGGCTGTCGGCGAGGTGGTGAACCCGACCTGGTTGTTGACGACGACGTGCAGGGTGCCGCCGGTGCGGTACCCGCGCAGCTGCGAGAGGTTGAGCGTCTCGGCCACGACCCCCTGGCCGGCGAAGGCGGCGTCGCCGTGCATGAGCACGGGCAGCACGGTGAAGCCGTCGGGGCCCTTGTCGAGCACGTCCTGCTTGGCGCGGGCGATGCCCTCGACGACCGGGTCGACTGCCTCCAGGTGCGAGGGGTTGGACGTCAGGCTGACCCGCACCTCCCCGCCCTGCTCGCCGCGGAAGGTGCCGTCAGCGCCAAGGTGGTACTTCACGTCACCGGAGCCGTGGGCCGTCGACGGGTCGACGTTGCCCTCGAACTCACGGAAGATCTGGTCGTAGGACTTGCCGACGATGTTGGCCAGCACATTGAGCCGGCCGCGGTGCGGCATGCCGATGACGACTTCGTCGAGCTTGTCCTCAGACGCGCCTTGCAGGATCTCGTCGAGCACGGGGATGGCTGACTCGCCGCCCTCGAGCGAGAAGCGCTTCTGCCCGACGTACTTGGTCTGCAGGAAGTTCTCGAACGCCTCCGCGGCATTCAGCCGCTCCAGCACGTGCAGCTGGTACTGAGGGTCGGGCCGCTCGGCCCCTCGTTCGACCCGCTGCTGGATCCACCGGCGCTGCTCGGGGTCCTGGATGTGCATGTACTCGATGCCGACCCGACGGCAGTAGGAGTCGCGCAGCACACCGAGGATCTCGCGCAGCTTCATCGTCCGCTGGCCGGCGAAACCGCCGACGGCGAACTCGCGGTCGAGGTCCCACAGGGTCATGCCGTGGTTGGTGATGTCGAGATCGGGGTGGCTGCGGACCCGGAACTCCAGCGGGTCGGTGTCGGCCATGAGGTGCCCGCGCACGCGATAGGCGTGGATCAGCTCGAGCACCCGGGCACCCTTGTCGAGGTCACCCTCGTGGGTGGCGGCGACGTCGGAGACCCAGCGGATCGGCTCGTAGGGCACCCGCAGGTTGGCGAAGACGTCGTCGTAGAACCCGTCGTCGCCGAGCATCAGCTGGTGCATCCGCCGCAGGAACTCACCCGACTGCGCACCCTGGATGACGCGGTGGTCGTAGGTGCTGGTCAGGGTGATGACCTTGCTGACGCCGAGGCGGGCGAGCGTCTCCTCGGACGAGCCCTGGAACTCGGCGGGGTACTCCATCGCGCCCACACCGACGATGCAGCCCTGGCCGGCCATCAGCCGGGGGACTGAGTGCACGGTGCCGATGCCACCGGGGTTGGTGAGGCTGATCGTGGTGCCGGCGAAGTCGTCAGTGGTCAGCTTGCCGGCCCGGGCCCGGCGGACGATGTCCTCGTAGGCGAGCAGGAACTGTGCGAAGTCGAGGGTGTCGGCGCCCTTGATGCTGGCGACGACGAGCTGCCTGGCGTCGCCCTTGACGAGGTCGATCGCGATGCCCAGGTTGACGTGCCCGGGAGTGACGAGCACGGGCTTGCCATCGACCTCGGCGTAGGAGGCGTTCATCTCCGGGAAGTCCATCGCGGCCCGCACCATGGCGTAGCCGATGAGGTGGGTGAACGAGACCTTGCCGCCGCGCGAGCGGGCGAGGTGCCGGTTGAGCACGATGCGGTTGTCGGCCAGCAGCTTGGCGGGGACGGCTCGCACGCTCGTCGCCGTCGGGACGTCGAGCGAGGCCTCCATGTTCTGCACGACCCGGGCGGATGCCCCGCGCAGCGGTGTGGTGCGTGCGTCGGCGCCAGGAGCGGGCGCGGGGCGACCGCCTGGCGCTCCACCGGGCGCGCTGCCGGGCGCGCTGCCGGGCGCGCTGCCCTTCGCGCTGCCGTTCGCCGAAGCGGCGGGCTTGGGCTGGGCGGTTGCCGAATCGGGCTCGGCGACCGGTGCGGGTGACGATGGGGGCGCGCCGCCGCCGACCGGGGCCGCCGGCGACGCGTCGGGCGGCGCCGTAGTGGCCGACGGGGCTGCTGACGCTGGTGTCCCCGACTGGGTGGGTGCCGGCCGCTGGCCGTCCTGCGGCCGGTAGTCGCTGAGGAACTCCTGCCACGCCGGTGAGACGCTCGACGGGTCCTTCTGGTACTGCTGCCAGATCTCGTGGACCAGCCACTCGTTGGGGCCGAAGTCCGGGCCGGCGGGGGATCCAACCTGGGTCGTCACGGGGGCGTTCGCCTCATCCTTCGTACCGGTGTCGCCTGTCGACGTTACTCGCGGCACATCCCGCCCGTTCACCGTGCGTGCCGGAGCGTCCACTGCTCCGAACGGCCCACCGGGGTCAATTCAGCCGCTCCGCGGGCCGAGAACTACAGCAGACCGCACCCCGCTCTGTCGCGGCGGTGCCCCTGCCCGAGAGGTTTCCGTTGCTTCCTGCCCGCCGGGCCGCCCACCCCGCCGTTGCCGCCCTCGTCGCACTGCTGACCGCTGGCGTCGCTGCCGCTGCCTCCGCCGGACCCGCGGCGGCGCAAGGACCGTTGGCGCCCACCGTGAAGCCGGGGCAGCCGGGGCGATACACCGCTGTCTCGGCCCGGCAGCACGGACCGCACCGCAAGGTCGCCGTCCTGGCCGGTCACCTGCAGCAGTCGTCGAGCACCCCGCAGCTGAGCGCGCCGCTTCTCGTTGCGCCGCGCGTGACGAGTCCTCCGACAGCCACCTTCCAGGTCACCTACACGAACTTTCCTCCCGCCGCGCAGGTTGCCTTTCAGGCGGCAGTCGACGCGTGGAGCCACATCGTCGTCTCCACGGTGCCGATCACCGTCAAGGCTGTCTGGACGTCCGAAGCTCCAGGTGTGCTCGGCCAGGCGAGTCCTGATTTCAGCTTTCGCAACGGTATCTTCCTGCCCACCCCGCTGGCCGAGGCCGAGTCCGGGACGGATTCGAATGCGGGCACTCCCGATATCGACGCCGAGTTCAGCAGCAACGCCAACTGGTCCTATGCCGCTACCGGAACAGTGCCGGTCGGGCAGTACGACCTGCAGAGCGTCGTGACGCACGAGCTCGGCCACGGGCTCGGCTTCATCGGGAGCCTCGATGATGACATCGCTGGGGTCGGCAGTTGGGGGGGCGGAACCAGCTCGCCCGTCGGGATCGACAACTTCGTCATCGACGGTGCCGGCCGCCAGGTCGACCAGACCTACACCAATCACACGACGGCGCTGGGCTCGGTGCTCAGTGGCAGCTCCGGGGCCCTGCGGTTCAGTGGAGCGCACGCCAAGGCGGCCAACAGCAACGTCGCGCCGCTGCTCTACACGCCCACGCCGTTTTCCCCTGCCAGCAGCATCGACCACCTCGACGAGGCGACGTACCCCGTCGGCACCGCCAACGCGCTGATGACGCCGATCCTCAACGACGGCGAGGTCGTGCGCGACCCGGGGCCGATCGTTCGCGGGATGATGCAGGACATCGGCTGGCCGGCTGCCGCAACGACACAGGCACCGCTATCTCCGGCTGTCGTGACACCGATCGCGACGCGGTACGCGGCCATGGGTGGCAGTTCGTCCGTGCTGGGCGCGCCCGTCGGCGGCGAGTACGCCGTACCGGGCGGGACGGCGCAGAACTACGTCAACGGCCGCATGTACTACTCAGCCGCGACGGGGGCGCACGAGGTCCACGGATTGATCCTGTCGCGCTACCTTGCCCTCGGCGGACCGGCCGGAGCCTTGCGGCTGCCGATCACCGACGAGACCCGGACGCCGGACGGGGTCGGCCGCTACAACCACTTCTCGGCTGGCGGCAGCATCTACTGGACGCCGACGACCTCGGCCCACGCCGTATATGGCGCGATCCGGGTGCGCTGGTCCCAGCTGGGATGGGAACGCGGTGCGCTCGGCTACCCGACGACGGACGAGTACTCCGTGACGGGCGGCCGGCGCAGCGACTTCCAGCGCGGTTCAATCACGTGGACGGCCGCCAGTGGCGCCATCACCGTGACCTACCGGTAGGGCTTGCTCAGAGGACGATCGCGAGGAGGGCTGCTGCTACGGCCAGGAAGGCGATCACCATGAGCAGGGCCGTCATGACGGCGGGGTCGATGGTGGGGAAACGATCTGCTGTCAGGTGCATGTTCATGGTGAGGATGTGCCCCCTGCAACCACTGCATACGAGTCGATCGGTCATGATCACCACCACCCCAGTGGTACTGGATCACGGCGGCTGACCGCCGCCACATGCTGGGATGGCGGTCACAGCGGACGGGTCATACTCGCTGGTGCCCCCGGCAGGATTCGAACCTGCGCCACCGCCTCCGGAGGGCGGTGCTCTATCCCCTGAGCTACGGGGGCTCCTGGTCCGCCAAAGGTAGCAGCACGGCCCCGCCCCGCTGGTTGGCCGAGGCGGGCCCGGCTCTTATTCGACAGGCCGCCCAGGCTGCGCCGATACGATCGGGCTCATGACGCCGGACGCCCTCGCCGCCGCCTTGCGCGAGGTGGTCGCGGCCGCGGTCGACGCCGGTGAGCTCGCGGTAACGGTGCCGGTGCCCTCGTCGGTCACTGTCGAGCGGCCACGGGTCAAGGAGCACGGGGACTACGCCAGCAACATTGCTCTGCAGCTGGCCAAATCGGCGGGTCGGCGCCCGCGCGAGGTCGCCGACCTGCTCGCCGGTCGTCTGTCGGCTGTCGAGGGCATCAGCTCGGTCGAGGTCGCCGGCCCCGGCTTCCTCAACATCCGGCTCGCATCGCTCGGCCGCATCGCACAGGGCGTGCTGATCGCCGGCGAGGCCTACGGGCGAAGCAAGGAGCTGCACGAGCGCATCAACCTCGAGTTCGTCAGCGCCAACCCCACGGGCCCCATCCACCTGGGCGGCACTCGCTGGGCCGCCGCCGGCGACTCGCTCGCGCGACTGCTCGAGGCAGCCGGAGCGGGCGTCACCCGGGAGTACTACGTCAACGACGCCGGGACACAGATCGACAGGTTCGCGTCCTCGCTCGACGCGGCGGCTCGCGGGCTGCCGGTCCCGGACGACGGCTACGCCGGTGCCTACGTGGCCGAGGTGGCGGCGGCAGTCCTCGACGCGCAGCCGGGGCTCCTCGAGCTGCCCGAGGACGAGCGACACCAGGTGTTCCAGCGCCTGGGCGTGCAGCGAATGCTCGACGAGATCCAGGCCTCGCTGCACGAGTTCGGAGTCGACTTCGACGTCTACACCTCGGAGCGCAGCCTGCACTCGTCGGGCGCCGTCGAGGCCGCCCTCGTCCGGCTGCGCGAGCAGGGCCATGTGTACGAGGCCGATGGCGCCACCTGGCTGCGCACCACGGACTTCGGCGACGACAAGGACCGTGTGCTCGTCAAGTCGGGCGGCGACACGACGTACTTCACTGCTGACGCGGCCTACTACCTCGACAAGCGGCGCCGCGGGTTCGACCGCTGCCTGTTCATGCTGGGCGCCGACCACCACGGCTATGTCGGCCGGCTCACCGCGATGGCCGCCTGTTTCGGAGACGACCCCGCGCGCACTCTCGAGGTGCTGATCGGCCAGCTCGTCAACCTGGTGCGCGATGGCCGGCCGGTGCGGATGAGCAAGCGCGCCGGCGATGTCGTCACGCTCGAGGATCTTGTCGAGTCAGTCGGCGTCGACGCGGCGCGCTACTCCCTCGTGCGCTCCAGCACCGACTCCACGCTCGACCTCGACCTCGACCTGCTGACCCGGCGCACCAGCGACAACCCGGTCTTCTACGTGCAGTACGCCCACGCGCGCATCGCGAGCCTGCTGCGCAACGCGGCCGAGCTCGGCGTCACGCTGCCCGCCGACCCGCTCGACGTCGACGTCGCCCTGCTGCAGCACGAGCGTGAGGGTGAGCTGCTGCGGACCCTTGGCGACTTCCCGCGCGTCATCGCCGGGGCCGCCGAGGCCCGCGCCCCGCATCGCGTCGCCCGCTACCTCGAGGAGCTCGCCGGCACCTATCACCGCTTCTACGACGCCTGCCGCGTGCTGCCTCCGGGCCTGCGGACCGGCGGCGAAGAGGCGACGCCACTCGTCGACGCCCGGCTGCTGCTCGTCCAAGCCACCCGGACCGTGCTGCGCAACGGCCTCGCACTGCTCGGTGTCTCCGCCCCGGACAGGATGTAGAGGTGTCCCCGACCGGCGAGGCCGCCCCGCTCGCGCGACCGATCCGCCCGCTGGAAGAAGAGGTGTGGCCCGCGACGGCCGGGCTCGACGACGACGGCGTGCTGCGCGTCGGCGGCTGCCGGGTCGATGACCTGCTGGCCGAGCACGGCAGCCCCCTGCTGGTGCTGGACGAGGACGACTTTCGCGCCCGCTGCCGCAGCTGGCGCCGCGCGTTCCCCGATGGCGACGTCTACTACGCCGGCAAAGCGTTCCTGTCGCGGACTGTGGCCCGCTGGGTCGCCGACGAGGGGCTCTCGCTCGACGTCTGCACCGGCGGCGAGCTCGGGGTGGCACAGGCAGTCGGCTTCCCGCCCGAGCGGCTGGTCTTCCACGGCAACAACAAGTCCGTCGCCGAGCTGCAGCGCGCCGTCGCCTACGGGGTCGGGCGCGTAGTCGTCGACTCCCTCGTCGAGATCGAGCGGCTCGCGGGGGTTGCCGCGACCGCTGGGGCTCGCCAGCGCGTGTTCATCCGGGTGACCCCCGGCGTCGAGGCCCACACGCACGAGTACGTCTCGACCGGGCAGGAGGACCAGAAGTTCGGGTTCTCGCTGGCCAGCGGGGCAGCCGCAGACGCGGTGCGCCAGGTCCTGGCCGCGCCGTCGCTCGAGCTGGTCGGCCTGCACGCGCACATCGGCTCGCAGATCTTCGACACCGCCGGCTTCCGGCTCGCCGCGCACCGGATGGTCGGGCTGCTGGCCGAGCTGCATCGCGAGCACGGCATCGAGCTGCCCGAGCTCGACCTTGGTGGGGGCCTCGGCATCGCCTACACCAGCGAGGATGCACCCCTCGCCGTTGCCGAGGTCTCCGAGCGGCTCGGCTGGCTCGTCGCCAAGGAGTGCGCCGATGCAGGGCTGCGCGCCCCTCGCCTCGCCGTCGAGCCCGGCCGCGCCATTGCTGGGCCAGGCACCGTGACCGTCTACACGGTCGGCACCGTCAAAGAGCTGCCGGGCCTGCGCACCTACGTCAGCGTCGACGGCGGGATGAGCGACAACCTGCGGACCGCGCTCTACGACGCCCACTACACCGCTCGGTTGGTGTCTCGCACGAGCGATGCCGAGCCGCACGTCGTCACCCTCGTGGGCAAGCACTGCGAGAGCGGCGACGTCGTCGTCCGCGACGTCGCCCTGCCCGCCGACCTCGCGCCCGGCGACCTCGTCGCCGTCCCGGCGAGCGGCGCCTACCACCGCTCGATGGCCAGCAACTACAACCACGTGCCGCGCCCGCCAGTCGTCGCCGTCTCGGGTGGCAGCAGCCGGGTCATCGTCCGCCGTGAGACGGAGGACGACCTGATGCGCCTGGACATCGACTCATGACCGCGCCACCGAGCCCGGCCGGTGCCCCTTCGCTGCGCGTGGCGCTTCTTGGCTGCGGGACAGTCGGAACGGAGGTCGTGCGCCAGCTCGCCCGGCACGGCGATGAGCTCGCGGCCCGCATCGGCGCTCCGCTCGAGCTGACCGGCGTGGCCGTCCGGCGCCCGCAGCGCCTGCGCGACCTCCCCGTCGACTCTGCGCTGTTCACCGACGACGCCGCGGGTCTGGTCGCCCGCGACGACATCGATCTGGTGGTCGAGGTCGTCGGCGGGGTCGAGCCGGCCCGCACCTGGCTGCTCAGCGCGCTCAGCAGCGGCAAGAGCGTGGTGACAGCCAACAAGGCCCTGCTGGCCGAGCACGGCGCGAGCCTGCACGACGCCGCGGCCGCTGCCCAGACCGACCTGTACTACGAGGCGAGCGTCGCCGGTGCCATCCCGCTGCTGCGCCCCCTGCGCGAGAGCCTGGCCGGCGACCGCGTGCACCGCGTGCTCGGCGTCGTCAACGGCACCACCAACTTCATCCTCGACCGGATGGACAGCACTGGTGCCGGCTTCAGCGAAGCGTTGGACGAGGCGACGGAGCTGGGCTACGCCGAGGCCGACCCGACCGCCGACGTCGACGGCTTCGACGCGGCAGCCAAGGCTGCGATCCTCGCCGGGCTCGCGTTCCATACCCGGGTCACGGCCTCCGACGTCCACCGGGAAGGCATCTCGGGGGTCACCGCCGCTGACATCGCGAGCGCGCGGGAGATGGGCTGCACAGTCAAGCTGCTCGCGATCGCCGAGCGCTCTGCCACCGAGACGGGCATCAGCGTGCGCGTGCACCCGGCGATGATCCCGCGCACGCACCCGCTGGCGGGGGTCCGCGAGGCCTACAACGCGGTGTTCATCGAGGCGGAGGCGGCCGGGTCGCTGATGTTCTACGGCCGTGGCGCGGGCGGGGCACCGACGGCCTCAGCGGTGCTGGGCGACCTCGTCGCCGCCGCGCGCAACAGGCTGTCCGGGCGCCGCGGACCCACCGAGTCGGCCTACGCGAACCTGCGGGTGCTGCCGATGGGGCGCACTGTGACCCGCTACCACGTCAGCCTCGACGTCGCCGACAAGGCCGGCGTGCTCTCGTCTGTCGCATCGGCGTTCGCTCGGCATGACGTCAGCATCCGCAGCGTGCGGCAGGAGGGGCACGGCGACGACGCGTCGCTGGTGCTCGTCACGCACACGGCCGAGGATGCTGCCCTGTCGGCGACAGTCGAGGACCTGGCCGAACTTGCCGCGGTCCGCGCCGTGGCCAGCGTGATGCGTGTGGAGGGAGAAGCATGACGACAGCTGTTCCCGGCACTGTAGGCACTGTAGGCACTGTAGGCACTGTGGACTCCGTGGACTCTGTGAGCACTGTGGCGCCGCGCGCCGCACGGCCCGGACAGACCCAGCCGCACCGGCACCAGGGAACCTCGGGGACGCCCGACGCGCCGTCGACCGGTCCGAGGACGGCGCCTCACGGGCTGTCGCGCCCCGGTTGGCGGGGCATCATCGAGGAGTACCGCGAGCACCTTCCGGTCGACGCCCAGACGCCCGTCGTGACCCTGCGCGAGGGCGGTACGCCGCTTGTCGTCGCCGAGCACCTGTCCGAGTTGCTGCGGACCCCCGTGCATCTGAAGGTCGAGGGCGCCAACCCCACCGGGTCCTTCAAGGACCGCGGGATGACGATGGCCATCAGCAAGGCGGTCCAGGCGGGCAGCCTCGCGGTGATCTGCGCGAGCACGGGCAACACCTCCGCCTCCGCCGCCGCCTACGCCGCCCGTGCGGGGATGACCTGCGCGGTGCTCGTGCCCGTCGGCAAGATCGCGATGGGGAAGCTGGCCCAGGCCCTGGTGCACGGCGCGCAGCTGCTCGAGGTCGAGGGCAACTTCGACGACTGCCTCAACCTCGCGCGGGACCTGTCGCAGGAGTACCCCGTGACCCTGGTCAACAGCGTCAACCCGGACCGCATCGAGGGGCAGAAGACCGCGGCGTTCGAGGTCATGGACTTCCTCGGGCACGCCCCTGACGTGCACTGCCTGCCGGTGGGCAATGCCGGCAACATCACCGCCTACTGGCGCGGCTACACCGAGCGGCCGGTCGAGAGCGGCCGGCCGCGGATGCTCGGCTTTCAGGCCGCCGGCGCGGCCCCGATCGTCGATGGACACCCGGTGGCGAAGCCGACCACGATCGCCACCGCCATCCGGATCGGCAACCCCGCCTCCTGGCAGCAGGCCCTGGCCGCGCGCGACGAGTCCGGCGGTGCGATCCGGGCTGTCAGCGACAGGCAGATCCTGGCCGCTTACAAGCTGCTCGCTACCCGCGAGGGCGTGTTCGTCGAGCCCTCCAGCGCGGCGAGCGTCGCCGGGCTGCTCGCTGCCGCGGAGCAGGGTCTGGTGGAGCCGGGGGAGACCGTGGTGTGCACCGTGACCGGGCACGGGCTCAAGGACCCCGACTGGGCGATCAGCGGTGCCGCTCGGCCGCGGCGCATCCCGGCCGAGGCGACCGAGGCTGCCGCGGCACTCGGCCTGGCGTGAGCGGGGGGCCGCGCCCGAGCGAGGTGCGGGTGTCGGTCCCCGCGACCAGTGCCAACCTCGGCCCGGGGTTTGACGCCCTGGGCCTGGCGCTCGACCTGCGCGACGAGCTGGCCGTTCGCGTGGTCGACGCCGACGTCACTGGCGGGGCGTGGCAGCTGGCCAGCTACGGCGGCCTGTCTGGGGGCGAGGACAACCTGGTGCTGCGCGCGATGCGGGCGGCATTCACCGAGGTCGGCTGGGAGCCGGCAGGGCTCACCGCTCATTACAGCCAGCACGTCCCCATGTCGCGTGGGCTCGGCTCGTCCGCTGCGGCGATCTGTGCCGGGGTCACTGCCGCGCTCGCTCTCGCCGGGGTCGAGCCGACCGCGGGGAGCCGACCGGGCTCGCTGGCGCTGCAGCTCGCGACACGGGTCGAGGGGCACGCGGACAACGTCGCCGCCTGCCTGCTCGGTGGCCTCACCATCGCCCGGATGCAGCCGGACCTGTCCGTCGATGCTGTCCGCCTTGAACCGGCCGCGGGGCTGGCCGCGGTCGCGGTCATCCCCGACGCGCCCGTCTCGACCGCGACCTCGCGCGGCGTGCTGCCGGCGCAGGTGCGGCACGCGGATGCGGCACGCACGGCAGGCCGGGCGGCGCTGCTCGTCGCCGCATTGACCAGCCGGCCCGACCAGCTGCTGGAGGCGACCGAGGACTGGCTGCACCAGCCCTACCGGCTGCCGGCGCTACCTCTCAGCGCCGCGGTCGTCGCCGCGTGGCGTGAGGCGGGCATCCCCGCTTTCCTGTCCGGCTCCGGGCCGACCGTACTGGCACTCGTGCGGGACGAGGCCGAGCGATGGCGGGCCGAGCAGGTGGCACGGGAGCAGCTGCCGGCCTCGGCTGCCCATGGCACTGCTACGGTCCGATCGCTCGCGCTGAACGCGACCGGCACGACGCTCCTGCCGATCTGATGCGGGCGGTGATGCCGGCTCAGGAATGACGCGCCGCGTGCCGATGTTGCTGGCAGTAGTTCCGGTCGGATATAGTTCGAGAAACCGGGATCGACCGAGTGTGACGGTTTGCCTCCCCGGTTTCCCCCTGGTTGACGTCGACGGAGACGGCGCCACCGGAGTTCGCTGTTCTCAGGCTTGCGGTGCAGCTTCAGCGTGCTGCCCACCTGGTCGACCAGCCTCACACTGCACGTCCTTCTCCTGTTCATCACCGGCACCGCCGGTCGAAAGGTTGACACATTGAGTGACACCGCAGAACTGCTGGCAACCAGCGCTGCACACATCCCAGGTACCGATGCGGACGACACCGTCTCCAACGGCACCGCTCCCACGGCTCGCCGCCGGCCTCGAGCCGAGGGGCTCGGCGGCATGCTGCTGCCCGAACTGCAGGGCCTGGCCGGCTCGCTCGGCATCGCTGGCGTCGGCCGCATGCGCAAGGGCCAGCTCGTGGCCGCGATCGAGGCTGCCCGGTCCAACGGTTCGTCGCCTGCCTCATCGGCGCCCACGACCGCGGCTGTCGAGCCACCCGTGGTTGACGCACCGGCGACAACCGCATCGCCTGAGGTCACGACATCGGCCGCGCCCGCGGCAGCCGACAGCCGAGCTGACGAGCCAGCAAGCGCTGCAAACGGCAGCGATGCCGACGGCACGACGCGCCGTCGCCGTCGCGGCAGCAGCCGTCCCGCCGGGAGCGGACCGGCGCCAGGTAGTGACGCCCCGATCGGCTCCGAGGCACCAGCCGCCGCCGAGACCCCGAACGGCACTCAGACCGCGAACGGCACTCAGACCGCGAACGGCACGGAGACTCCTAACGGCACGGAGACTCCTAACCGCACGGAGACTCCTAACCGCACGGAGACCGCGAACAGCACGGAGACCCCCAACCGCACGGAGACCGTCAACCGCACGGCAGGCAGCCGCAACGGCGCCCTCGTCGACGGTGTCGACGGCGCCGCCGCAGCAGACGCTTCCGGGATCGCACAGAACGGCAGGGCCGAGCGCCAGAACGGGCAAGGCCGCCAGCAGGGCGACCGCCAGCAGGGGCAGCAGAACGGCGACCGTCAGCAGGGCCGCCAGGGCCAGAACCAGGGCCAGGGCCAGGGTCAGAACCAGGGTCAGAACCAGGGCCAGAACAGCGGCCAGTTCGACGACGACGGCAACAAGCGGGGCCGGTTCCGTGAGCGCGGGCGCGGCCGCAACCGCAACCGCCAGCAGGGAGCCGTCAACGAGCCCGACCTGACGATCCGCGAGGACGATGTCCTCACGCCCATCGGCGGCATCCTCGACATCCACGACAACTACGCGTTCGTCCGCACCACCGGCTACCTGACCGGGCCCAACGACGTCTACGTCAGCATGCAGCAGGTCCGCAAGATGGGGCTGCGCCGGGGCGACGCGATCACCGGGGCGGTGCGACAGCCCGAGGACGGCGGGGCTGCCAGCAGCGAGCGGCGCGACAAGTACAACGCGCTCGTACGGCTCGACACCGTCAACGGCCTCGCTCCCGAGGAGGCCCGGCAGCGCCCCGAGTTCCACAAGCTGATCCCGCTCTACCCCAACGAGCGGCTGCGCCTGGAGACCGAGCCGCAGCTCGTGACCACCCGTGTGATCGACCTGGTCATGCCCCTGGGCAAGGGCCAGCGCGCCTTGATCGTCAGCCCGCCCAAGGCCGGCAAGACGATGGTGCTGCAGTCGATCGCCAACGCCATCACCACCAACAACCCCGAGTGCCACCTCATGGTCGTGCTCGTCGACGAGCGGCCCGAAGAGGTCACCGACATGCAGCGGTCGGTGAAGGGCGAGGTCATCGCCAGCACCTTCGACCGGCCGCCGGCTGACCACACAGTCGTCGCCGAGCTGTCGATCGAGCGGGCCAAGCGGCTGGTCGAGCTGGGCCACGACGTCGTCGTGCTGCTGGACTCCATCACCCGACTCGGCCGGGCCTACAACCTGGCGGCACCGGCATCCGGGCGCATCCTGTCCGGTGGTGTCGACTCGACAGCGCTCTACCCGCCCAAGCGCTTCCTCGGCGCCGCCCGCAACATCGAGAACGGTGGCTCGCTGACGATCCTGGCGACAGCGCTGGTCGAGACGGGCTCGACGATGGACACCGTGATCTTCGAGGAGTTCAAGGGCACGGGCAACGCAGAGCTCGTCCTGTCGCGCAAGATCGCCGACAAGCGCATCTTCCCGGCGGTCGACGTCGACGCCTCCGGCACACGCAAGGAGGAGATCCTCCTCAGCCCTGACGAGCTCGTCATCGTCTACAAGCTGCGTCGCGTGCTGCACGCGCTCGACCCGTTGCAGGGCATCGAGCTGCTGCTCGACCGGCTCAAGAAGTCGCGGACGAACTACGAGTTCCTCATGCAGATCGCGAAGACCACGCCGGACGAGCGGGATTGAGCTACGCGCCGCCCTCCGGGTGACCGGCCAGGCGGCGTCCGGGAAGGCCCGGACCCGGGGAAACGTTAGGATCGAAGGTCAGCGGCTCCGGTTCACCCCGCGTACGGCGGGGACCCGGCGGCCCACGAGGAAGGACACCATGAAGCCCGAGATCCACCCGACCTACCACCAGACCCAGGTGGTCTGCGCGTGCGGCAGCACCTTCAGCACCCGCAGCACCAAGCAGAATGGCGTGATCAACGCTGACGTCTGCTCGGCCTGCCACCCCTTCTACACCGGCAAGCAGAAGATCCTCGATGTCGGTGGCCGGGTCGAGAAGTTCGAGCGCCGCTACGGCAAGCGCACGCCCGGCACCTCCACGACTGTCAGCAGCGCCCCCACCTCCGGCGCCAAGTAGCTACTCCGGCGGCGCCCGCTCCCTGCCTGGGACGGGCGCCGTCGTCATGACCAGCCGCCCGCAGCACAGCCAGCACCGGAGAGTTCATGGCCACGCTCGAGGAGATGCTCGCCGAGCATGCCGACCTCGAGCGACGCCTGGCCGAACCGTCGGTGCACGCCGACCAGAACACCGCCCGCACCCTCGGTCGCCGCTACGCCCAGCTCGGCCCCGTGGTCGAGGCCGCCCGCGCCCTGCACCAGGCGACCGAGGACCGCGACGCCGCCCGAGAGATGGCGGATGAGGACGAGGGCATGGCGCGTGAGGCCGAGCAGTACGACGCCACCGTGCACGAGCTCGAGACCCACCTGCGCGACCTGCTACTGCCCCGCGACGAGGACGACGTCAAGGACGTCATCCTCGAGGTGAAGGCGGGGGAGGGCGGCGAGGAGTCGGCCCTGTTCGCCGGTGACCTGCTGCGGATGTACCTGCGCTTCGCCGAGCGGCAAGGCTGGAGCACCGAGGTGCTCGACGCGACGGAGAGCGACCTCGGGGGGTACAAGGACGTCAGCGTGGCGGTTCGAGCCAAGCCTGGCAGCGCGCAGAGCGGGGTCTACGGCCTGCTCAAGCACGAGGGCGGCGTCCACCGCGTTCAGCGGGTGCCCGTGACCGAGTCGCAGGGGCGGCTGCATACCAGCGCTGCCGGCGTCCTGGTGCTGCCGGAGGCCGAGGACGTCGACGTAGCCGTCGACGCGAATGACTTGCGCATCGATGTCTACCGCTCCTCAGGTCCCGGCGGGCAGAGCGTCAACACCACCGACTCAGCCGTCCGCATCACGCACCTGCCCACCGGCACCGTCGTGTCCTGCCAGAACGAGAAGAGCCAGCTGCAGAACAAGGAGTCGGCCCTGCGCATCCTGCGGGCGCGGCTGCTGGTCCAGGCGCGCGAGTCCGCCGCCGCTGATGCCAGCGCCGCGCGGCACCTGCAGGTCCGCACCGTCGACCGCAGCGAGCGGGTGCGCACCTACAACTACCGCGAGAACCGCATCTCTGACCACCGTGTGGGCTACACGGCCTACAACCTCGACCGCGTCCTCGACGGCGAGCTCGACGCGGTGCTCGAGGTGCTGCGGCGCGCCGAGGACGAGCGGCTGCTGGCCGAGGCCGGCCAGGAGTCCCTGGCATGACCGGCGTGCAAGCGCCCTGTGTCCCCGCCCGACAGGCCGTTCTCGCCGTTGCCGACCGGCTCGCGCCGGCAGGGGTGGCGTCGCCGCGGGGGGATGCCGAGCAACTGGTCGCGGCGGCGGCAGGTGTCCCGCGCGGCGGGCTCGTGCTGGCCGAACTCGACGCCGCCGCGGCCGCACGGCTGGAGGCGATGACCGAGCGCCGCGCCGCCCGCGAGCCGCTTCAGCACATCCTTGGCACGGCAGCCTTCCGTCACCTGGAGCTGGCCGTCGGGCCGGGTGTGTTCGTTCCCCGGCCGGAGACCGAGCAGGTGGTCGAGGTGGCCCTGGGCCGGCTGAAGGGGCTCCGGTCGCGCCCTGTCGTCGTCGACCTGTGCACCGGCTCCGGCGCCATCGCCCTGGCCATCGCGCAGGAGTATCCGAGTGCTCGGGTGACGGCGGTCGAGGCTGATATTGAAGCCCTCGTGTGGGCACAGCGCAACCTCGCCGCTACCGGGCTGCCCGTTCGGCTCGTCCACGCTGCTGCTGCGGCAGCGCTGCCGGACCTCGATGGACACGCCGACCTCGTCATCAGCAACCCTCCCTACCTCATCTCCGGGCTGGCGCTCGAGCCCGAGGTGGGCGAGCACGACCCGCCCGCCGCGTTGTGGGGGGGCGGGCTCGACGGGCTCGACGTCGTGCGTGAGGTCGAGGCGGCCGCCTGGCGACTGCTGCGCCCGGGCGGTGTCGTCGTCGTCGAGCACGGAGACGACCAGGGCGAGTCGGCGAGCGCTGTGTTCCGTAGCCGGTGGAGCGGGGTCGAGCCCGGTAGCGACCTCGCCGGCCGCGCGCGGTGGGTGACGGCGGTTCGGCCGTGAGGGTGACATGACAGCGGTGACCTTCGACTGCGGCGACCCTGACGGGCGCCGAGCCGGGCTCGCGGCCGCGGTGCGGGCGGTGCGGTACGGCGAGGTCGTCGTCCTGCCGACGGACACCGTCTACGGCATCGGGGTCGACGCGTTCACCCCGGCGGCTGTCGATGCCCTGCTCGCCGCCAAGCGACGCGGCCGCGACATGCCGGTGCCGGTGCTCGTCGGCTCCTGGGCAACGCTCGACGGCCTGGTGGACCTGCTGCCCCCCGAGGCCGACCGGCTGCGGCGCGCCTTCTGGCCCGGGGGGCTCACCCTCGTCGTCCGGCACGCCGCCTCGCTCGCATGGGACCTGGGCGACGCGCACGGGACGGTGGCGGTGCGTATGCCACTGCACCCTGTCGCGGTCGAGCTGCTGCAGCGCACCGGCCCGATGGCGGTCTCGAGCGCCAACGTCAGCGGCTCCCCGCCGGCAGCATCGGCCGAGGAGGCCAGGCGGCAGCTGGGAGAGGACGTGGCCGTCTACCTCGATGCCGGTCCCTCCGGCGACCCGGTCGCATCGACGATCGTCGACTGCACCGTGAACCCGCCGCGGGTGCTCCGCGCCGGTGCGGTGTCGGTGGACGAGCTGCGCACCGAGCTCCCGGACATCGAGCTCCCCGATCTCGCCTCCTGACACCGGCCGACGCCGTGCGGCGAGCCCGGAGTGCCGGGGGTGCTGCCCGTAGAGTGACGGCGCAGGCGGACGGCGCCGTGCCGGGTCAGTAAAGGAGTGCCGACATGCCCGATCCCTTCTGGGGACCCGACTTCGGCGCCCTGCAGGCGACCGACCCCGACATTGCAGAGGTCGTGCTCGACGAGCTCACGCGGTTGCGCGGCGGCCTGCAGCTGATCGCAAGCGAGAACCTCACGTCACCGGCTGTGCTCGCCGCGCTCGGCTCGACCCTGTCGAACAAGTACGCCGAGGGCTACCCCGGGCGCCGGTACTACGGCGGCTGCGAGGTCGTCGACCGCGCCGAGGAGATCGGCATCGCGCGGGCAAAGGAGCTGTTCGGCGCCGAGCACGCCAACCTGCAGCCCCACTCGGGTGCATCGGCCAACTTCGCCGCGTACGCCGCCCTTGCCGCCCCAGGCGACAAGGTGCTGGCGATGTCGCTGCCGCACGGTGGTCATCTGACCCACGGCAGCAAGGTCAGCTTCAGCGGCAAGTGGTTCGACGTCGCCGCCTACGGCGTCCGCGAGGACACCGAGCTGATCGACTACGACGAGGTGCGTGACATCGCGCGCCAGCACCAGCCCAAGATGATCATCTGTGGGGCCACCGCTTACCCTCGGTTGATCGACTTCGCGGCGTTCCGCTCGATCGCCGACGAGGTCGGTGCCTACCTGATGGTCGACGCCGCCCATTTCATCGGGCTGGTCGCCGGCAAGGCCATCCCGAGCCCGGTTCCCTACGCCGACGTCGTCACCTTCACCACCCACAAGGTCCTGCGCGGCCCGCGGGGCGGCATGATCGTGTGCAAGCAGGAGCTGGCTGCCAAGATTGACAAGGCAGTCTTCCCGTTCTCCCAGGGCGGCCCGCTGATGCACGCGGTGGCCGGCAAGGCGGTCGCGCTCAAGGAAGCGGCGACCCCTGAGTACCAGGCCTACGCCCGCCAGGTCATCGACAACAGCCAGGCACTGTCCGATGCGCTGTCGGCGGAGGGGCTGCGGCCGGTCAGCGGTGGGACCGACACCCACTTGGCGCTGCTCGACCTGCGGGCGATCGGCGTGACCGGGCGCGACGCCGAGGAGCGCTCCGGTGCCGCCGCCATCACTCTCAACAAGAACGCCATCCCCTACGACCCCGAGCCGCCGGCTGTTGCCTCCGGCATCCGGGTCGGTACGCCGGCGATCAGCACACAGGGGATGGGGGTGGGCGAGATGAAGGAGATCGCCTCCCTCATTAGCCGTGCCGTGCGCGAGCCCGCTGCCGCGGCTGAGGTCCGGGCCGCCGTGACCACGCTGGTGGAGCGCTTCCCCGCCTACCCGCGGTAGAGGCGGCACCCGGCCCGTGCGCGAGTACGCGCTCGTCCTCGTCGTGTCCGCGGCCGTGACGTTCCTCGTCACGCCGCTGACCCGGCAGCTGGCGCTGCGCATCGGCGCGATGGCCTCGGTGCGTGACCGCGACGTTCACGTCACCCCCACACCGCGGTTGGGCGGGCTCGCGATGCTTGCCGGCCTCGGCGCCGGCCTGCTCGTCGCCGCGCAGCTGCCCTTCCTGTCCTCGGTCTCCCGCGACTACGGCGACGCCCGCGCCGTGCTCCTGGCCGGGGTGGTCATCTGCGTGCTCGGCGCCGTCGACGACCGCTGGCCGATCGATGCCGTCACCAAGCTCGCCGGGCAGGTCGTCGCTGCCGGCGTGATGGTGCTGCTCGGCATCCAGCTGTCGTTCGCCCTGCTGCCCAACGGCGAGCTGCAGAGTCTCGGGCCGGAGACTGCGGTGCCCCTGACGGTGCTGCTGACTGTCGTGCTGGTCAACGCGATGAACTTCGTCGACGGGCTCGACGGCCTGGCGGCGGGGATGGCGGGCATCGCAGCGCTCGCAGAGTTCGCGTACTCCTACCAGATCGCCGTGACGAACGGGCTGTACCGCGCGACCCCGGCGACCCTGCTCGCGACCGTGACCGCTGGGGTCTGCCTGGGCTTCCTGCCGCACAACATCAACCCTGCCCGGCAGTTCATGGGGGACTCGGGGTCGATGCTCATCGGCCTGCTGCTCGCCGCGTCTGTCACGTCGGTGACCGGCGAGGTCTCCTACGCCGGCATCGCCGGTGGCGAGGCGCTCCCTTCTCTGATCCCGCTTGCCGTGCCGGTGCTCGTTCTGTTCGTCCCGTTCTTGGACCTGCTGCTCGCCGTCGTCCGCCGGACCCGCGCGGGACGCTCGCCCTTCTCGCCCGACAAGCTGCACCTGCACCACCGCTTGCTGGAGATCGGTCACTCCCAGCGCCGGGCGGTGGCGCTGATGTGGTTCTGGGCCGCTCTTTTGGGCTTCGGCGGGGTGCTCGCCTCCTTCTCCCCGGCACCGGCCGTCATCGTGCTCGTCGTCGCGGTCCTGGCGGCCCTGTCCCTGCTGGTCGTGCGCGCCCCTACCCGTGGGCCGCGGGCGGGCCGGCGAGTGCGGGCAGGGTCGCCGTGAGGCGCCGGGCTCCCACGCCGCTCGGGCTGTCACTACGTTCCGGCCTCGTCGGCGTCGCGGGGGTCGGGCCGGTAGCCGGCTTGGTGTGCGCCATCGCAGCAGGAGTGCACGGGCTGGTCAGCAGCCTCGTGGGCCTCGCGCTCGTCGCGATGTTCTTCGTCGTCACCCTTGCCGCGGTCGAGGCGGCCAACTCGGTCGGCCCGGCCCTCACCATGCCCGTGGGGCTCACTGTTTACGGGACGTTGGTCCTGCTCCTGGGCGGGCTGCTGTTCGGGACGACCCTGCCCGAGCACCTCCAGCTGCCCTCGTTCAGCTGGACGACCGTGGCTGCAACGCTCGGCTGGCTGGTCGCCCAGTCGGTCGCGGTGTGGCGCGCGAAGCTGCCGTATGTGGTGATCGAGACTGTGATCGACAAGGCCGCGACGGGTGATAACCAGCCTCCGCGGCAGGCGATCCACAGCGGTGACCGCCGGTGATCGACCGGGAAAACAGCCCTGGTATGGTCCTCGTGACATGACGTCGCCGCATCGTCCGGGTCAGCACGACGCCAATGCTTTGGCGATCACCGGCACTCTCCTGGTGGGCCCCGCCCTGTGGTGCGCGATCGGTCTGGGGCTCGACCATTGGTGGGGCACCGGCTTTCTCGGGCTCGTCGGCATCATCGCCGGAGCCGCGACGAGCGTCTACGCGGTCTATCTGAAGTGGGGACGGTGACGACGTGATGCTGCTTGCCGCGGGGCCGGGCTTCCAGGAGGCGCACCCGGTCGGGACCGGCTCGTTCGTCTTCAAGTCCTTCACCGACTTCACGCTGTTCGGCGTCGAGTTCCACATCACCCGCATCATCACGATGCTGCTGTTCGGCGTTCTCCTGATCAGCTTGTTCTTCGTCCTGGCCTTCCGTAAGCCGAAGCTGGTGCCAGGCAAGCTGCAGTTCGCCGGAGAGTCGGTCTACGACTTCGTCCGCAACGGCATCGCCCGCGAGGTGATCGGTCCGGAGGACGGCATCCGCTTCGCGCCCTACCTGACGACGCTGTTCTGCTTCATCTTCATCATGAACCTCTACGAGATCCTGCCGCTGGCGCAGGTGCCGGTGAACTCGCGCATCGCCTTTCCAGCGGTGCTCGCCGTGATCTCCCTGGTGCTGTTCAACTTCATCGGCATCCGCAAGCAGGGGCTGTTCCGGTACCTGAAGGAGATCGCTTTCCCTCCCGGCGTGCCGCGGTGGATCTACCCGCTGCTGACGCCGATCGAGCTGGTGTCGACGCTGATCGTCCGGCCCTTCACGCTGGCGGTCCGGCTGTTCGCCAACATGTTCGCCGGGCACCTGCTGCTGTTGGTGTTCATCGGCGGCGCTCTGTACATGACCGGCCAGGGCGGGTTCCAGATCGGCTTCGGCGCCGTCGCGTTCATCATGTCGATCGTGCTGACCTTCTTCGAGCTGCTGGTCATCGCGCTGCAGGCCTACGTGTTCGTCACGCTCACCGCCGTCTATGTTTCGGGTGCCCTCGCCGAGGAGCACTGAGCCACTTCTAGAACACTGACCCACCCTGACCGCTCGGCCTGGATGGGCCGCGCACCCCTCGAGAGGACACGAAGAAGATGGATCTGATCCTTGCTGCCGGCAAGAGCGTCTCGGGCAGCCTCGGCTCCGTCGGCTACGGCCTGGCAGCGATCGGGCCGGCCATCGGCGTCGGCCTGGTGTTCGCCGCCTACATCAACTCCACGGCGCGCCAGCCCGAGTCGGCCGGCCTCACCCGCACCTACCTGTTCCTGGGGTTCGCCCTCGCCGAGGCGCTCGCGCTGATCGGCCTGGTCGTTCCCTTCGTCTTCGGTACCTGAGTCGACGATGACCTCGGCACTGATCCTCGCGGCGGACGAGAACAGCAACCCGCTGATTCCCGCCCTGGGCGAGGTGATCATCGGAACGATCGCTTTCGCGGTGTTGTGCTTCGTCCTGATGAAATTCGCCTTCCCGCGCGCGGAGGCGCTGTACGCGGAGCGACGCGACAAGATCGAGGGCGGGCTCGAGCGCGCCGAGAAGACCCAGGCACAGGCCCAGGCCACGCTGGAGCAGTACCGCGCACAGCTGGCCGAGGCACGCTCGGAGGCCAACGCGATTCGCGAGCAGGCGCACGAGGATGCGCGGCGCATCCGCGAGGACATGCGCCGCGAGTCCGAGACCGAGCGCGAAGAGCGCCTGGCCCGGTTCGAGCAGCAGCTCGCCGCTGAGCGGCTGCAGGCCGCTGGATCGTTGCGGCGGGAGGTCGGCGGCATCGCCATGCAGCTGTCCGAGCGCATCGTGGGCCACGAGCTGCAGCGTGACGAGAGCCAACGGCAGCTCGTTGACGACTTCATCGCCGGGCTCGAGTCGCCGAGCTCGTCCAATGGTGCGGCTGCGTCCAGTGCGCGGCCCGTCCCTGCGGGCAGTTGATGGTCGAGGGCGAGAAGGGTCCCCTGCGCCGGGCCCGCGAGCGGCTCGGCTCGCTGCTTGGCCGTGACGCGGAGGACGAGGCGTCCGGTGCAGCTCCGGTCGAGGGCGCTGCTGAGAGCCGGTCCGAGGCCGAGACCGCGGCTGCCTCGTCGGCGCCGGCAGGCGCGGTGCGCTCCGACAGCTCCCAGGAAGCCAGCTCAGAGCCGCCCGGCTCAGCGGGGACTGTCGGTACCGGGCAGGGTGCGGAGCTGTTCGCTGTCGCCGACCTGCTCGAGGACCAGCTCGACGTCCGCCGCGCCCTCGCCGACAGCGGCTCGCGCCCCCAGTCGCGCCTGCAGCTGCTCGACCGGTTGTTCGCCTCGCAGCTCTCGGGCGCCACGATGGACGTCCTGCGTCAGGTGGTCGCCGAGCGCTGGCGCAGCTCCCTCGCGATGGTGATCGCCATCGAGGAGCGCGGGGCCCAGGCCCTGATGTCTGACAGCGGGAGCAAGCTCGACGACGTCGAGGACGAGCTGTTCCGCTTCGGTCGCACCATCGAGCGCGAGTCTCGTCTTTCGCTCGCGCTGTCGGACCCCGGGCTGCCGCTCGAGCGCAAGGACGCGCTCATCGACCGGCTGCTCGGCGATCGAGTGCAGCCCACGACGCTCCAGCTCGTGCGCCGCGTCGTGCATCACCCGCGCGGTCGCGGCGTCCCGCGGGCGCTGGAGGACCTTGCCAGGCTCGCTGCCGACCGGCGGCAGCGCTCCATTGCCGAGGTCACCGTGGCCCGCCCCCTCGAGGGTGACCAGGCCGAGCGGCTCCGCCAGGCGGTGTCCGAGGCGTTCGATCGGCAGGTCGAGCTCCAGGTGTTCGTCGACCCGGAGCTGCTCGGCGGTGTCGTCGTCCGCGTCGGCGACGAGGTCGTTGACGGCAGCATCATCCGGCGGCTTGCCGACGCCCGGCGCCGGGTCGTCCGGTAGTTCTTCCCTCACGTACCTGCAATCGAAGGATCGCCATGACCGAGCTCTCCATCCGCCCGGACGAGATCCGCGACGCCCTGCGCGAGTTCGTCGACTCCTACGAGCCGGGCTCAGGTGAGCGCGAGGAGGTCGGCCGCGTCACCGAGACCGGTGACGGCATCGCCCGCGTCGAGGGCCTGCCCCGGACGATGACCAACGAGTTGCTCGAGTTCGAGGGCGGCGTGTTCGGCCTGGCCCTGAACCTCGACATCGGCGAGATCGGCGTCGTCATCCTCGGCGACCCGCAGCACATCGAGGAAGGCTCCGAGGTCCGCCGGACCGAGGAGGTGCTGTCGGTCCCCGTCGGTGACGGTTTCCTCGGCCGCGTCGTCGACGCGCTCGGCCGCCCCATCGACGGCCTGGGCGAGATCGAGTCGAGCGACCGCCGCGTACTGGAGCTGCAGGCGCCGAGCGTCGTGCAGCGCCAGCCGGTCAACGAGCCGCTGCAGACGGGCATCAAGGCCGTCGACGCGATGACCGCCATCGGCCGGGGCCAGCGGCAGCTGATCATCGGCGACCGGCAGACGGGCAAGTCAGCCGTCGCCGTCGACGCCATCATCAACCAGCGCGAGAACTGGAAGTCAGGCGACCCGAAGAAGCAGGTCAAGTGCATCTACGTGGCGATCGGGCAGAAGGGCTCCACGATTGCCGCGCTGCGCGGCTCGCTCGAGGAGGCGGGGGCGCTCGAGTACACGACGATCGTTGCTGCGCCGGCGAGCCACTCACCCGGCCTGAAGTACCTCGCGCCCTACACCGGCTCGTCCATCGGCCAGCACTGGATGTACAACGGCGAGCACGTGCTGATCGTGTTCGACGACCTGTCCAAGCAGGCTGACGCCTACCGTGCCCTGTCGCTGCTGCTGCGCCGGCCGCCGGGCCGCGAGGCCTACCCCGGCGACGTGTTCTACCTGCACTCGCGCCTGCTGGAGCGCTGCGCCAAGCTCAACGACGAGCTCGGGGGCGGCTCGATGACCGGCCTGCCGATCATTGAGACCAAGGGCAACGACGTGTCGGCCTTCATCCCGACCAACGTCATCTCCATCACCGACGGGCAGATCTTCCTGGAGACGGACCTGTTCAACGCCGGCGTACGCCCCGCCATCAACGTCGGCATCTCGGTGTCGCGGGTAGGCGGCAACGCGCAGATCAAGGCGATGAAGTCGGTCGCCGGGCGCCTTCGCCTCGACCTCGCCCAGTACCGCGAGCTCGAGTCGTTCGCAGCCTTCGGCTCCGACCTCGATAAGGCGTCCAAGGCCCAGCTCGAGCGCGGGCAGCGGCTGGTCGAGCTGCTCAAGCAGCCGCAGTACACGCCGATGCCCGTCGAGCGGCAGGTCGTCTCGGTGTGGACCGGCACCAACGGCTACCTCGACGACGTGCCGGTGGAGGACGTGCGGCGCTTCGAGCGCGAGTTCCTCGACTACGTGGGCCGCGAGCACGAGGGCATCTACGACGCCATCCTGTCCGGCAGCAAGCTCGAGGACTCCACCACGGAGTCCCTCGAGAAGGCGATCCGAGCGTTCCGCGAGCAGTTCGACCCCTCTGGCGAGGCGTCGATCCACGCCGACGTCGAGCTCGAGGACCCGGAGGATGCCGAGGGCGACGGGGACGAGCAGGGCGACGAGCAGGGCGACCACGAGGCGCGCGAAGGCGAACACGGCCAGCACGATGACTCCGGCGACGGCGCCGGCGGCCTGCACGGTGCTGTCCGCGCCGAGCACCCGGCCGAGCCGCTGGACAAGTCCGAGCAGGGCCAGGAGTCGATCAAGCGGCACCGCAGGACCACCGAGGAGGAGTCGAGCTGACGTGGCAGGCCAGCTGCGCGTCTATCGCCGACGGATCAAGTCGGTCCAGTCGACCAAGAAGATCACTCGGGCGATGGAGCTCATCGCCGCCTCTCGCATCGCCAAGGCGCAGCAGCGGGTGCAGACCTCGAAGCCGTACGCCGAGGAGATCACCCGCGTGATCACGGCGGTGGCGAGCCAGACCGCGATCGAGCACCCGCTGACGACGGAGACCGACCAGCCGAGCCGGGCTGCTGTCCTCGTCGTGACGAGCGACCGCGGCCTGGCCGGCGCGTACAACGCCAACGCGCTCCGTACCGCGGAGGGCCTGTTCAGCCTGCTGCGCAACGAGGGCAAGGAGCCGGTGGTCTACGCCATCGGGCGCAAGGCGGTCAGCTACTACCGCTTCCGCGGCCGGCGCCTGGCCGACTCGTTCACCGGGTTCTCCGAGCAGCCGGACTACGAGTCGGCCAAGCAGGCGGCCGACGCCCTGATCGAGGCGTTCACGACCGACACCGACGAGGGTGGCGTCGACGAGATCCACCTCGTGTTCACCGAGTTCCGGTCCTCGCTCGTCCAGCGGGCCGTTGCCAGGCGCATCCTGCCGATGGTGATCGAGGAGACCGACGAGCCCCCGCAGGGCGGCCCGCTGCCGCTGTACGAGTTCGAGCCCTCCGGCGAGGGTGTGCTTGACGCGCTGCTGCCCCGCTACGTCGAGAGCCGGCTGTTCGCCGCGCTGCTCGAGTCGGCGGCGGCAGAGTCGGCAGCACGCCGGCGGGCGATGAAGGCGGCGACCGACAACGCGGACGAGCTCATCAAGACGCTCACCCGTGCTGCCAACTCCGCCCGGCAGGCAGAGATCACCCAGGAGATCAGCGAGATCGTGGGCGGCGCGAACGCGCTGTCCGATGCAGGAGGATGACATGACCGCCACCATCGAGCACAACGAGACCGAGCAGTCGGGCGGCGGTACCGGACGCGTCGCCCGCATCATCGGGCCGGTCGTCGACGTGGAGTTCGCTCCCGACCAGATGCCCGAGCTGTTCAACGCGCTGCACGTCGACCGCACCATCGGGGAGGACACCCGCACCCTTACGCTCGAGGTCTCGCAGCACATCGGCGACAACACAGTGCGCACCATTGCCCTGCAGCCCACCGACGGGCTCGTGCGCGGCGCCCCCGTCGAGGACACTGGCGCACCGATCTCGGTCCCGGTCGGCGACGTGACCAAGGGTCACGTGTTCAACACCCTCGGCATCCCGCTCGACGTCGACCCCGCCTCGCTCGAGGTGACCGAGCGCTGGCCCATCCACCGCAGCTCGCCGCCGTTCGACGAGCTCGAGTCCAAGACCGAGATGTTCGTGACCGGCATCAAGGTCATCGACCTGCTGGCGCCCTACGTGCAGGGCGGCAAGATCGGCCTGCTCGGCGGTGCCGGAGTGGGCAAGACGGTGATCATCCAGGAGATGATCCGCCGCGTCGCCAAGGAGTTCGGTGGTGTGTCGGTATTCGCCGGCGTCGGCGAGCGCACCCGCGAGGGCAACGACCTGTTCCTTGAGATGGAAGAGGCAGACGTCCTCAAGGACACCGCCCTGGTGTTCGGTCAGATGGACGAGCCGCCGGGCACCCGGCTGCGCGTTGCGCTCTCGGCGCTGACGATGGCGGAGTACTTCCGCGACGTCCAGAAGCAGGACGTACTGCTGTTCATCGACAACATCTTCCGGTTCACCCAGGCGGGCTCGGAGGTGTCGACGCTGCTCGGTCGCATGCCGAGCGCCGTGGGCTACCAGCCGACTCTGGCCGACGAGATGGGCGAGTTGCAGGAGCGCATCACCTCGACCCGCGGCCACTCGATCACCTCGATGCAGGCCATCTACGTGCCCGCTGACGACTTGACCGACCCGGCCCCGGCCGCGACGTTCGCCCACCTCGACGCGACGACGGTGCTCAGCCGCTCGATCTCGGAGAAGGGCATCTACCCGGCCGTCGACCCGCTGGACTCGAACTCGCGCATCCTCGACCCGCGCTTCATCGGCGAGGAGCACTACCGGGTGGCGCGGCGGGTTCAGGAGATCCTGCAGCGCAACAACGAGCTGCAGGACATCATCGCCATCCTCGGTGTCGACGAGCTGTCCGAGGAGGACAAGGTCATCGTCAACCGCGCCCGGCGCATCGAGCGTTTCCTGTCCCAGCCGTTCTTCGTGGCCGAGCAGTTCACCGGCATCGAGGGCAAGTTCACGCCGCTCGACGAGACCATCGAGTCCTTCGACAAGCTGGCCGAGGGCGAGTACGACCACCTGCCCGAGCAGGCGTTCTTCATGTGCGGCGGCATCGAGGACGCCGAGGCCAAGGCCAAGACCATGGGCTCGGAGGACGACGACTGATGCCCATGCGCGTGGCTGTGGTCTCGCCCGAGGCCGAGGTGTGGTCCGGAGAGGCCAACCTGGTGATCGCGCGCACCCTCGACGGCGAGATCGGCGTGATGGCGGGCCATGTCCCGCTGCTCGGCGTGCTCGCCGACGAGGGGGAGGTCCGCATCCGCACCGGCGGCAGCGGCGACGTGACTGTCAACGTCAACGGCGGCTTCCTGTCGGTCACCCACGACGGCGTGAGCATCCTCGCGGAGTCCGCGGAGCTGTCGCGCGGCTGATCGGGGCAGACCGTGGCAGACGTGACAGACGACGTCATCGGGGGTGAGTAGGCGCGTGGACCAGGGCTACGCCAAGCTGGACGCCCTGCTCGCCGCCGGTGAGATCGCCGGGGCCGCCGAAGGAGCGGAGGCATGACCCTCCCCACAGGCCCGGCCGGGAGCCATCGTGCGGTGACCGCCGAGTTCACCGCCCGGGTGCGGGGCGCCTCCGACTGGGACGCGCCGGCCCCGGTGGCCGGATGGCGCGCCCGGGACGTGGTCGGTCACCTGGTCGAGTGGTTCCCGGACTTCCTGAAGAGCGCAACCGGCCTGGTGCTCGACCGAGGCCCGTCGCCGGAGGAGGACCCGGTCGCCGCCTGGCAGGTGCACGCCGACGCGGTGCAGCGGCTGCTCGACGGGCCGGAGGCGGCCACCCCCTTCCGGCACCCGATGGTGGGGGAGATGCCGCTGCCGGACGCGGTCGACCGGTTCTACACCTCGGACGTGTTCATGCACACCTGGGACCTGGCCCGCGCCACCGGCCAGGACGAGCGGCTCGACCCGCAGACCTGCGCCGACCTGCTCGCCGAGATGGCGCCGATCGAGGAGCTGATGCGGTCCTCGGGGCAGTACGGGCCCCGGGTGCCGGTGCCGGGCGACGCCGACGTGCAGACCCGCCTGCTCGGCTTCATCGGTCGCGACCCGCTGCGCGAGGTAATGACGTTCACCGCCTGACGGCAGGCGGGGCACAGGGCCACAGCACTGACACGGTTGGGGGGGACGTCCTCGCCCACGTCGACCCCCGGCACCTCCAACAGACCCACCGAAGCGATCAACGGCCGCCTCGAACACCCACCTCCGCGGCTCAGCCATCGGCTTCCGCAACCTCACCAACTACATCGCCAGATCACTGCTCGAGACCGGCGGCTTCAGACCCCGACTACACCCCGAATTGTGAAGAGCCCGTTATCCAGTTAGCGGGTCGCGCCCGGCTCCCACAGCACGTCACCGGCTGGATTGGCGACGCGCGCGAGAATGAACAGCAGGTCCGAGAGCCGGTTGAGGTAGTGCGCTGGCTGCACACCCGTGCGCTCCGGCTCGGCCTCGATCAGCAGCCAGGTGGCGCGCTCCGCGCGGCGGGTGATGGTGCGCGCGACGTGGAGCAGCGCCGCGCCGGGGGTGCCGCCCGGCAGGATGAATGACGAGAGCTTGTCCAGCCGCTCGTTGAACTCGTCGCAGTTGGCCTCGAGCCGGGTCACGTAGCCGGCCTCGACCCGTAGCGGCGGGTATTCGGGGTCGGCAGCGACCGGCGTGCAGAGGTCGGCGCCGACGTCGAACAGCTCGTTCTGAACCCGCCGCAGCACCGCCGCCACGTCCTCCGGCAGGGCGCCCAGGGCGATGGCCACACCGATTGCGCTGTTGGCCTCGTCGACGTCGGCGTAGGCCAGGAGGCGTGGGTCGGTCTTGCGCACCCGGCTCATGTCACCCAGCGCTGTGGTCCCGTCGTCACCCGTGCGTGTGTAGATCCGGGTCAGGTGGATGCCCATGCTGCAACAGTAGGCAGGCGTCGCTGGCCCCGGTGTCGATCGAGCGCCTGCCACCGGTCCCGCTGCCTAGAGTGAGCAAGGTGGAGCACCTTGTCGTCGCGGGGGCTGCCCGGCTGGCCGGTGAGGTGACCATCGACGGCGCCAAGAACTCCGCGCTGAAGCTGATGGCGGCTGCGCTGCTGGCCGAGGGCACGACCCGGCTGTCGCGCGTGCCAGCCATCCTCGACGTCGACATCATGGGCGAGGTGCTGCGCCGGCTCGGCTGCCGGGTCGATCACGACGCCGCTGCCGGCACTGTCGACGTCGACGTGCCCGCCAACGTCGGCACGGAGGCCGACTACCACCTGGTGCGCCGGATGCGGGCCAGCATCGCCGTGCTCGGTCCGCTCGTCGCGCGCCGGGGCGAGGCCCGCGTCGCCCTGCCGGGTGGGGATGCCATCGGCTCCCGCGGGCTCGACATGCACATCTCGGGGCTGACACAGCTCGGGGCAACAGTCGAATCTGAGCACGGGTACCTCATCGCCCGTGCCGGACGGCTGCAGGGGGCGAAGATCTGGCTCGACTTCCCCAGCGTCGGAGCGACGGAGAACCTGCTGATGGCGAGCGTCCTCGCCCGCGGAACCACGCTCATCGACAATGCCGCGCGCGAGCCCGAGATCGTCGACCTGTGCAACCTGCTGGCGGCCATGGGGGCGCAGATCGACGGGGCGGGCACATCGACCCTGACAATCGACGGGATCGAGGCGCTGGCGCCGGCTCCCGAGGTGCACGCGACAGTGGCCGACCGGATCGTTGCCGGGACCTTCGCCGTTGCAGCGGTGATGACGCAGGGCGACGTCACGGTGCACGGCGCCCGCGCCGATCACCTGTCCGTCGCGCTCGACACCCTCACCGGTACGGGGGCGCAGGTGCACCCGCTGCCGGACGGCTTCCGGGTGACGATGGAGCACCGGCCGCGCTCGATCGACGTCGTCACCCTGCCCTACCCGGGGTTTCCCACCGATTTGCAGCCGGCCGTCATCGCCCTGGCAGCGGTGTCCGACGGCGTTGCGATGGTTACCGAGAACGTCTTCGAGGCCCGATTCGCCTTCTGCGACGAGCTGACCCGACTCGGCGCCGACCTCAAGACCGACGGTCACCACGCCATCGTCCGGGGTCGGCCGAACCTGTCAGGGGCGCCAGTCGTAGCCTCCGACATCCGCGCCGGGGCCGGGCTGGTGCTGGCCGGGCTGGTGGCCGACGGTCCGACCGAGGTGTCGGAGATCCGGCACATCGACCGCGGCTACGTCCGCTTCGACGAGCAGCTGCGGGCGCTCGGGGCTGATGTGCGTCGGGTACCTGTCACGGAGCCCTTCGACGACATGTGAGCCCGGCTGTGTCGATCTGCTGTCTATCAGGTGTCGATCAGCTCTCGTGCCCGCGGCTCGTCGGCCTGGAACACCAGCACCTGATGGCCGCCTCCGCTGGGCCGGACCGTGCGCCCGTCGGCGGTCACGCGCACCGGCCCGGGCGGCTCCTCCGCAACGGTGCCCCGGATGCCGTGCTCCTCGAGCAGCGTCCGGACCCGGACGGCCTCGTCGCGTGCCCGCACGGTGAGTACCGGAACGAGCAGTCCGAAGTCGCGACGCGCGCGGGCGCGTGCACGCTCCCGCCGCTGGTCACGGGTGGGGGCCATGGCCCACCGGCTGACGTAGCCCAACCCGACGACGACGACGAGGGCGATCGCCGGCCCCACCGAGTAGTGCAGGCTGTTGAGCGGACCCAGGAACGCGAGCCCGATCTGCACCCTGGGGTAGTACCCGGCGGGCGTGGGCGCATCCCGGCCCCGCTGTCCGAGCCGGCCGTTCGAGTTGCCGCCCGGGCCGCTTGGCCGCCCTACCGCAGGCCGGGTCCCAGCAGCGAGCCGCTCTGCACGAGCTGCACGACGACGTCGATCTCGGGGGCCAGATGGCGGTCCGGTCCGGGGCCGGCCACCCCCGCGGCCCGGATGGCGTCGCGGACGGCGGCGGTCCTCTGCGCGGGCTCCAGCGGGGCGCGCAGGTCCAGGGCGCGGGCGGCGGTGAGCAGCTCGACGGCCAGCACGCGAGTCAGCCCATCGACGGCGCGGCGCAGCTTGCGCGCGGCGGCCCAGCCCATCGACACGTGGTCCTCCTGCATCGCCGAGGACGGGATCGAGTCGACGCTCGCGGGTACGGCGAGTCGCTTGAGCTCGCTGACGATGCCGGCAGCCGTGTACTGAGCGATCATGTGCCCGGAGTCGACGCCCGGGTCGCCGGCGAGGAACGCGGGCAGGCCGTGGCTGCGGGAGGGGTCGAGGAAGCGGTCGGTACGGCGCTCACTCATGCCGGCGACGTCGGCAGCGATGATGGCGAGGAAGTCCAGCGCGTACGCCACGGGCGCGCCGTGGAAGTTGCCATTGGACTCAACGCGGCCGTCGACTGTGACGACCGGGTTGTCGACGGCGGCCTCGAGCTCACGGCCGGCGACAGCTGCCGCGTGCTCGACGGTGTCACGCGCGGCGCCGTGCACCTGGGGGGCGCAGCGCAGGGAGTAGGCGTCCTGCACCCGGGTGCACTCCGGCCCGCGGTGGCTGGCCATCAGGCCGCTGCCGGCGAGCAGCTGTCGCAGGTTGGCGGCGGACGCGGCCTGGCCGGGGTGCGGGCGCAGTGCCTGCAGGTCGGCGGCGAACGGCGCGTCGGTGCCCAGGAGCGCCTCGACGCTCATCGCCGCGGCCACGTCGGCCGTCGTCAGCAGGCGGCGCAGATCGGCGATGGCGAGCAGCAGCATCCCGAGCATCCCGTCAGTGCCGTTGACCAGGGCCAGTCCCTCCTTCTCGGCCAGCTGCACCGGCTCGAGCCCGTTCTCACGGAGGACCTCGACGGCGGGACGCGCGACGCCGGACGCGTCCCGGACTGGCCCCTCGCCGATCAGCGCCAGCGCCACGTGTGCGAGCGGTGCCAGGTCACCCGAGCAGCCGAGCGAGCCGTATTCGTGCACGACGGGAGTGATGCCGGCGTCAAGCAGCGCGCCATATGCGCGGGCTGTCTCCAGCCGGACACCGGTCCTGCCGGTGGCAAGCGTCGACAGGCGAAGCAGCATCATGGCGCGCACCACCTCGGTCTCCACCTCGGCGCCGGAGCCCGCAGCATGGGAGCGGATGAGGCTGCGCTGCAGCTGCGCCCGCAGGTCGACGGGGATGTGCTTGGTGGCGAGGGCGCCGAAGCCGGTGGAGATGCCGTAGTGCGGCTGGGCGTCACCGGCAAGATCGTCGATAACGGTCCGGCTGGCCGTGATCGCCCGCGCGGCGGCGTCGTCCAGGCGCACGCCCGCGCCGCGGCGGGCGACCTGCACAACCTGCTCCGGGGTGACCGGGCCAATGCCGACGAGAACCTGATTGGCTGTCATGCCCCCATGGCATCACCCCGGCGCCCGAGAGTGATCCGCACGTGCTGGGTGAGGACCAGCGGCGCGGAGCTGCTCTGCAGCTGCTCCACGGCAGCGCGCACCTGCTCGCGGAGCCGGCGGTGCTCGTGCTCGGGCACTGCTTCCCACATCGCCCGCTGACCGTGGGACCACGAGAACTCCAGCAGGTGCTCAGCGTCGCGAAAGACAGCCTCGATCCTGCGATGGGTAGTCCGCACTTCGGTGAGCCCGGCATCGCGCAGCAGCTGCTCGACGCCCTCGTCGGATGAGAACGGCCCCCGCTGCCCGCTTGTGCGCGCGTCGAGCATCTCCGGTGGAAGGTAGGGCGTGAAAAGGGCGTCGATCCGCTTCCACCGCTCGTCCTGCGGCCCGAAGGTCGTCACGCCGAGCCGACCCCCGTCGACGAGCAACCTCGCCCATGTCCGGACGGCGCCCCCAGGGTCGGGCATGAAGAACAGTACGAGTGACGATGCGACCACGTCGTACGACGCCGGTGGCAGACCCGGGGCAGTGGCATCGGCGACCCGGACCTCTACCTGCGGCAGGTCGCGGACGTCGTGAGCGGTGCGCTCCACCATCCGCGGAGCGAGGTCGATCCCGAGCACCGTCCCCGACGGCCCGGCGGCGCGGGCCAGGGGCACGAGCGCCGCGCCGCGGCCGCAACCGACGTCGAGCACCCGCTCGCCGGGCCGCACCGACAGCTCGTCGACGAGCCCCTGTGCGATCGGCTGGAACCACGGAACGCCGACATCGTCGTAGGTGTCGGCAACTCGGTCGAACACGCCGGCACTTCCCGCGGGGGAGGTCATGCCGCACCCTGGCACAGTGCTCACGTCGCCCTACCTCCCGGTCATAGCCCTGTGGCATCTCTCGGCCGTCCGAGGTCAGGTGGATGGGGTCGGCGAGCTACCAGCCCCGGTAGCAGAAGTGCTACCGTTGTGCGGCATGGAGTCCATCCCGCAGAAGGAGCTCAGGAACCAGGTCGGCGAGGTGCTACGCCGGGTCGAGGCCGGTGCACGGCTGACAGTCACCGTCGCAGGGCGCCCGGTGGCCGAGCTCGCGCCCGCCGCTCGCCGCCAGTGGGTCGCTGGGCCTGCGCTTGCCGCAGTGTGGCAGGGGCCGACCCCCCAGGAGCTCGACAGCGACCTCACGCCCCTGGAAGCGGGCATCAGCGACCCGTTCGAGCGATGAGAGCACTGCTCGATACCTCGGTACTCATCGGTGCTGAGCCACCTGGTGACGTGGAGGCGGCTATCAGCGTGGCCTCTCTGACCGAGCTCCACTTCGGGGTCCTGGTGGCAACCGACGACGACGAGCGTGGGCGCCGGACCGACCGCCTGGCCGCCGTCGAGGCCGCCTTCGACCCTCTGCCCATCACCACCGAGGTGGCACGCGCCTGGGGGCGCCTGGCCGCGGCGGTCGCCCGGCGAGGAGGCAACCCTCGCCGCCGCCAGATCGATCTGGTGATCGCCGCGACCGCCGTCGTGGAACGGGTGCCGCTGCTCACCCACGACGTCCCAGACCTGAGCATCATCAGCGACCTGGTCGAGGCACGCCGCCCGTGACCCGCCGCTCGTAGAATCCGGACATGTCAGTACCGGCGGAGCGCGAGCGCGACAAGCCCTGGGTCATCCGCACCTACGCGGGGCATTCGTCAGCCAAGGAGTCCAACGCGCTGTACCGGCGCAACCTCGAGAAGGGCCAGACCGGGCTGTCGGTCGCCTTCGACCTGCCGACACAGACCGGCTACGACGCCGACGAGGAGCTGGCCCGGGGCGAGGTGGGCAAGGTCGGGGTGCCGATCGCCCACCTCGGCGACATGCGTCAGTTGTTCGACGGCATCCCGCTCGACACGATGAACACGTCGATGACGATCAACGCCACGGCGATGTGGCTGCTGGCGCTCTACCAGGTGGTGGCGGAGGAGCAGGCGGGGGGCCAGGAGTCAGGGGACGCCGAAGCCGTCCGGGGCACGCTGACCGGCACCACGCAGAACGACATCATCAAGGAGTACCTCTCCCGGGGGACCTACGTCTTCCCGCCAGGCCCGTCGATGCGGCTGATCACCGACATGGTCGCCTACACGGTCACCTCGATCCCCAAGTGGAACCCGACCAACATCTGCTCCTATCACCTGCAGGAGGCTGGGGCGACTCCCGCGCAGGAGCTGGCGTACGCGCTGTGCACCGCCATCGCCGTGCTCGACAGCGTCCGCGACTCGGGCCAGGTGCCGCCTGAGCGCTTCGGCGAGGTCTGCGCCCGCATTTCCTTCTTCGTCAACGCCGGCGTGCGCTTCGTCGAGGAGATGTGCAAGATGCGGGCCTTCAACCAGCTCTGGGACGAGCTGCTGCAGGGGCGCTACGGCGTCGAGGACCCCAAGCACCGCCGCTTCCGCTACGGCGTGCAGGTCAACTCGCTCGGGCTGACCGAGGCGCAGCCGGAGAACAACGTCATCCGCATCGTGCTCGAGGCGCTCGGCGTCACGCTGTCGCGCGATGCCCGCGCCCGCGCGCTGCAGCTGCCGGCGTGGAACGAGGCGCTCGGCCTGCCCCGGCCCTGGGACCAGCAGTGGTCACTGCGCATCCAGCAGGTGCTCGCCTACGAGACCGACCTGCTCGACTACGACGACCTGTTCACCGGCTCCGTCGTGGTCGAGGGCAAGGTCGCCGAGCTCGTCGCCGCAGCCCGCGAGGAGATCGACCGGGTGCAGGCGATGGGTGGGGCTGTCGCCGCGGTAGAGAGCGGCTACATGAAGGGCCAGCTGGTCGCCTCGCACGCGGAGCGGCGCCGCCGGATCGAGTCCGGCGAGGACGTCGTCGTCGGCGTCAACCGGTTCACCTCCACCGAGCCCAACCCGCTGCTGGCCGACCTCGAGGCCGCCATCCAGACCGTCGATCCCGCAGTGGAGCAGGCGGCGCGCGAGGAACTTGCGCAGTGGAAGGCCGGGCGAGATGTCGGGCGGGTCGACGAGGCGCTGCGCGCCCTGAGGGATGCGGGGAAGACCGATGTCAACCTGGTGCCGGCGACCCTGGAGTGCGCCCGGGCCGGCGTCACCACGGGGGAGTGGGCTGGTGCGCTGCGCCAGGTGTTCGGCGAGTACCGGGCCCCCACCGGCGTCGGAGCCGCCGTCGTCGGCTCGGCCGGCGCCGGGGAGCAGATCGCCACGGTCCGCGAGCAGGTGCGCACCACTGGTGAACAGCTCGGGCGACGCCTGAAGATGCTGGTGGGCAAGCCCGGCCTCGACGGCCACTCGAACGGCGCCGAGCAGATCGCGGTTCGCGCGCGGGACGTCGGCTTCGAGGTCGCCTACCAGGGCATCCGGCTGACGCCCGAGCAGATCGTCGCCGCTGCGGTGGAGGAGGACGTCCACGTCGTGGGCCTGTCGATCCTGTCCGGCTCGCACATGGAGCTGATCCCGCAGGTGCTGGGCGGGCTGCGCGCAGCCGGGCTCGACGACGTGCCGGTGGTGGTCGGCGGCATCATCCCCGACGGCGATGCGCAGAAGCTGCGCGGCCTCGGGGTCGCGGCAGTCTTCACGCCGAAGGACTTCGGTATCACCGACATCATGGCCACGATCGTCGGGATCATCCGCGCGGCGAATGGACTGCTCGCAGCCAGCTGAGCAGCCCGCCCGCCGGCGGCGCCGCCAGTCGCGGTCCTCCGGTCCCAGGGGCCCGCTCAGCCCTGCCCGCGCGCCGTCTCCTGCCACAGCTTGTCGAGCAGCGTCGCCGACTCGCTCCACGTCGGCAGCCCCTGGGTGGCCCGGCCGGCGAGTCGCTGCTGCGTCTCGCGAGCCCGCGTGTCCTTGAGCAGCCGCGCAACCGAGGCGGCGAAGGTCTGCGGCTCCTCGCACACCACCACAGCCGCCCTCGCGTTGGGGGTGAGCCCGCGCAGCGCCGGTGACGAGGCGACGACGGCTCGCCCCGCATGCAGTGCCTCCAGCACCGGGACCGAGCTGCCCTCCGCCAACCGGGCAGGGATGGCCACGACGTCGGCTCGATTCAGCAGGGGGGCCAGGCTCGAGAGCCGTCCAGGCAGCACGACACCCGTGCGCTGGAGAAAGGGCAGCCCGCCGGGCGGCACCGGTCCGGCGAGCACGAGCTGCGCCCCCGGGATCAGGTTCTGCACCTTGGGGAACACGTCGCGGGCCAGCACGAGCGCGGTGTCGGCGCTGACCGGGTTGGTCAGGTCGGCGGCGTAGACGACGACCGGGTGCCCGGTGAGGGCATCAACGACCGGGCCGGGGTCCCGGCCGATGACGCGACCGGCCGGTCCGGGCAGGGTGAGGTCCGGGTCGTGGTCGTAGCCGTTGGGGATCAGACGGATGTCGAGGCCAGGTGCCCGCTCGATGACCTGCTCGGTGTCCTCGGCGGTGACCGTGACGACGGCGCTGGCACGCCGCCACGTCGCCTGCTCGTACCGGCGCGCGGCCACGGCCTGACGGTTGCACTGCCGTGCCTCGTCGGCATCGACGGCGGCCTCGACCCGCTGGTCCCACAGGTCGGAGTGCACCGGGTGGTCGACCACGAGCAGCGGCACATCCAGCGTGGCCGGCAGGTGCGGCACGAGGGCGCCGTCGACCTGGAGCAGGTCCACGCGCTCGTCCGCGAGCAGCCGCTGCAGGTCGCGGGCGAGCTCGCGGGACAGCGAGCTCGACACGTGCTGCGGGACGGAGGGCACATAAGGCGAGGCCGGGGGAGCGGGCAGGGCCAGCTGGCGGCGCAGGGCCCGCAGGCCGCCGCCACGCCGGTCGGCAGACGGCGGGGTTGCCACGCTCTGCTCAGCGGCCGGCCGGACGATGACCCGGCGGGTGAGGCCGGACAGGGAGCCGGCGAGCGCGGCATCCTCGCGGTAGCGGCGGCTCGAGCAGAGCCAGGAGATGTCGTGGTCGTGGGCCAAGCGCACGAGCAGCTCGTGGGCCCGGCGGCGCTGGCCGCCGTCCTGCGGGACAGGCAGAACCGTGGACAGGACGACCACGTGCAGGCGGTCAGGGTGGATGCGGTCGTGGGGAAGGCTCACGGGAACTCCCGAGAACAGGGGTCACCCGCGGCACGCGCCACCAGCGACCCTCGAGTGAGAGGGGCGGCTGATGGCTCAACCGGCGTTGTGAGTATAAGCAGGTGGGTGGCGAAAGCGCTATGTGCTGCACGTCACGCCGGCTTAGCGCCCGCCTCCTCGTGGTGCCGTACGTTCGCCCGGTGCGGCTCGTCATCGCCCGGTGCACGGTCGACTACGTCGGCCGGCTGACCGCTCACCTGCCGAGCGCTGTCCGGCTGCTGCTGGTCAAGGCCGACGGCTCGGTGTCGGTGCACGCCGACGACCGCGCCTACAAGCCGCTGAACTGGATGAGCCCGCCATGCAGCCTGGTCGAGGTGGACGGGTCGTGGCGGGTCACCAACCGCGCCGGGGAACAGCTTGTCATCCAGCTCGAGCAGGTGCTGCACGACTCGACCCACGACCTGGGGCGCGATCCGGGGCTGGTCAAGGACGGCGTCGAGGCTCATCTGCAGGTACTGCTCGCCGAACGGTGCGGCGCGATCGAGGAGGGGCTGTCGCTCGTGCGCCGCGAACACGAAACCGGCATCGGCCCGGTCGATCTGCTGTGCCGCGACCCCGACGGTGGCACAGTGGCCGTGGAGGTCAAGCGGCGTGGCGAGATCGACGGCGTCGAGCAGCTGACGCGCTACCTCGACCGGCTGTGTGCCGACCCGGCGCTCCCGCGCCCCGTCCGCGGCGTGCTCGTCGCCCAAGCCCTGACACCGCAGGCGCGCACCCTGGCCGCCGACCGCGGCATCACCTGCGTCACTGTCGACTACGAGGCTCTACGCGGCCTCGCGCCGGCCAACCCCACCCTGTTCTGAGCCCTGCTACGGCTTGCCTTGGCGGCCATGCCGGGGCCGGGGTCGCTGTCAGCTCGAGGCGAATGCTGCGTCGCTGCGGGCCTGCACAACCTGCTCGGCGACGTCGCGCAGCTTGACGTTGCGCCCCTGGGAGTGGCCACGGAGCAGATCGAAGGCCTGCTCGGGCGTGAGGTTCTTGACCGCGATGAGCACACCCTTGGCCTGCTCGATGACGGCCCGGCTGGACAGCGCCTCTTGTAGCTGCTGGGTCAGGCGGACCGCGTCGCGGTAGACCGAGGCGTTGGCGAGCGCTACCGCTGCCTGTCCAGTGAACAAGCGGACGAGATGGTCGTCGACGCCGTGAAAGGCGTTCTCGTCCCCGCTGTAGAGGTTGAGGGCGCCGATACAGACCTCGTTGCGCAGCAGCGGCGCGGCCAGCACGCTGCGCACCCCCAGCTGACGCGCCGCCGGGACGAGCGGTGGCCACGAGGTGGCGACGTTGCCGATCACTGTGCGCAGTTCACGGGCCGCCTCGACCCAGGGGCCGACGCCGGTGTCGTACTGGGCGCGGTCGAAGCCCAGGATGTTGTCGTCGGTGTAGGCGGCGGTGCGGTAGCGCGCGCCGTCGAGCAGGGTCACGGCGGCGGCCTGGCACGGCTCGACCACCCGGACGGCAAGGTCGGCGACGAGCTGCAGGGTGTCCTGCAGGCTGTGCTCCTCGACGAGGACGGACCCGAGCGCGGACAGCACGGCAGCCAGCTCGTCGCTGAGCGGCTGCTCGATGGGCAGAACCATGAGACGACGATAGCCCCGGCCTGGTCGGTGCTGGCCGGCCGTCTGAGACACTGCCGAGGGGACTTTTCACAGGGTCGAACTGGTGCAACCGCACTGGTCCGTCCGCAGGGTCTGCACCGACAGCGAGGAGACAGCGCCGTGAGTACCGCGCAGGGGACCGAGGACCAGCCGGCCACGACCTCGGCCGGGGCGGCATTCGGCTCGGTCGGCATCATCGGCGTCGGCACCATGGGAGCAGGCATCGCCGAGGTCCTGGCGCGCGCCGGCCTCGAGGTCGTCGGCGTCGAGTCCGACGAGGCGGCAGCCGAGCGGGGCCTTGGCCTGCTGCAGACCTCCACCGACCGCGCCGCCGCGGCGGGCAAGCTCAGCGCCGACGATCAGGCGGCGCTGCTGGCCCGGGTGAGCATCGGCACCGACCTCGGGTCGGTTGCCGGCTGCGGCCTCGTGCTCGAGGCGGTGCCGGAGGACCTCGAGATCAAGCGGACGCTGTTCCAGCGGCTCGACGCGCTGCTGCCGCCCGAGGTCGTCCTCGCCACCAACACCTCAGCGCTCTCGGTGACCGACCTTGCTGCCTCAACCTCACGCCCGGCTCGCGTGGTCGGGCTGCACTGGTTCAACCCGGCCCCCGTGATGGGGCTGGTCGAGGTCGTGCAGACGGTCGTGACCGACCCGCAGGTGCTCGCCGACGTCTCGGCCCTGGTCAGCGCGGCGGGTAAGAGCGCCGTCGTGGCCGGCGACCGCGCGGGCTTCGTCGCCAACGCCCTGCTGTTCCCGTACCTCAACAACGCTGTGCGCATGCTCGAGGCCCGCTACGCCACGCGCGAGGACATCGATGCCGCGATGCGCTTCGGCTGCGGGCACCCGATGGGCCCGCTCGCATTGCTCGACCTCATCGGCCTGGACTCGGCCTACGAGATCCTCGACGCGATCTACCTGCAGACCCGTGACCACCTGCACGCGCCGTCGCCGCTGCTCAAGCAGCTCGTCACCGCCGGGATGCTCGGCCGCAAGAGTGGCCGGGGCTTTTACACCTACGCGGCGCCCAACTCCCCGGAGGTTGCCGACATCGGCGCTGCCAGCGGGCCGTCGGTCGAGCAGGCCCGGGCCGTGTCGAGCATCGGCGTGGTCGGCACGGGAACGATGGCGAGTGGGATCGTCGAGGTCTGTGCGGCCAACGGCTACGACGTGGTGTTCCGGGCGCGCAGCGACAGCAAGGTCTCCGCCGTCCGCACCGCGATCGAGAAGTCTTTTGACAAGCAGGTCTCACGCGGGCGGCTCACCCAGGAGGCGCGTGATGCGGCCCTAGGCCGGATCACCGGCACCACCGAGCTGGCCGACCTGTCCGGTGTCGACCTCGTCATCGAGGCAGTCGTCGAGGACCTGGCAGTCAAGCAGGAGCTGTTCGCCGAGCTCGACCAGGTCTGCAAGCCCGGCGCTGTCCTCGCGACCACGACCTCATCGCTTCCGGTGGTCGAGTGCGCCTCGGCGACCTCGCGCCCGCACGCAGTCGTCGGAATGCACTGGTTCAACCCGGCACCGGTCATGAAGCTGGTCGAGATCGTGCCGACTGTGCTGACCGACGACGACGTCACCGCCACCGTGCGCGAGGTGGCGACCCGGTGCCGCAAGCATCCGGTCACCTGCGGTGACCGCGCCGGGTTCATCGTCAACGCGCTGCTGTTCCCCTACCTCAACGACGCCGTGCGGATGCTCGAGGCGCACTATGCGAGCGTCGACGACATCGACAGCGCCATGAAAGTGGGCTGCGGGCACCCGATGGGCCCGTTCGCCCTGATGGACGTCGTCGGGCTCGACGTGACCCTGGCGATCGAGCGGACACTGTTCGGTGAGTTCCGCGAGCCCGGGCTCGCTCCAGCGCCGCTGCTGGAGCACCTGGTCCGCGCCGGCTACCTCGGCCGCAAGACCGGCCGCGGCTTTCGTGACTACTCGCGGCGCTGACGTGGCGAGCTCGGGCAACCGTCGGGGCCAAGCGGGAGCAGGCGGGGCTGTCCCCTCGCCCGAGGCCCTCGCCGCCCTCGGCCGCGAGCTGGTGCACTTCGTCCCGGACACCATCGCGATGCTGCGCGCGGTGGCGACCGACCCCAGGGTGCCCCACCAGGCCAAGGTCGAGGCCGGCGCTGCCCTGGCCTACCTGGTCTCGCCCGCCAACCGGCTGACCAGCTGGGTGCCGATAGTCGGCAAGGCTGACGACGTCGCCGTGCTGGCATTCGCCATGCGCCGGCTCCTGCTGGCCGCGGGCGAGCCCGTGCTGCGCGAGCACTGGCGGGGCAGCCCCCGGGGGCTCGAAGTGCTGCTTGGGATCACGAGCGCCCTGATGTCGCCGCGCGGGATGCTGCGCCGAACCGCCCTGCTCAGCGCCGTGACCGGCACCGCGCGTGACGTGATCGGCGCGGGACGAGCCGGCGCCAAGCGCAGACGGAGCGCCCGCAGCGGCGAGGTCATCGAAGGCGAGGTCATCGAGGGCGAGGTCATCGGCCGACGGCCGGGCAGCCGCGCGCCGTGAGCGAGCCGGCCCTTCACCAGGATGATGACATCGTCGTCCGGCCGGTGACCGGCGCTGGTGCCCGCAAGGCATACCGCTGCCCGGGATGCGAACACGAGATCGGCGTCGGCCAGTCGCACGTGGTGGCCTGGCGCGAGGACCAGCCCGACGCGCGGCGGCACTGGCACACTGCCTGCTGGCGCGCTCGGGGGCGCCGACGCCCCACCGGGCGTGGCCGGCCGCAGGCGTACTAGCGCGGTGGCATGAGCGAGCGCGCCCGCGCTGTCATCCGCGCCAACAGCGTGCTGCCCGCCGAGCACCGGCAGGTGACGCTGGAGACAGCCGACGGGCTACGGCTGGTCGCCCAGCTCGCGTTGCCGCCGGCCGGTCCGCCGGTCGGAACGCTGATCTGCCTGCACCCGCTGCCTACTGCGGGCGGCTCGATGGACAGCCACCTCTTGCGCAAGATGGCCTGGCGGCTGCCCTTCCTCGCCCATCTGGCCGTGCTGCGGCTCAACACCCGGGGGACCGCCAGCAGCCACGGCCGCTCGGAGGGCAGCTTCGACGATGCGGTCGGCGAGCGCTTCGATGTGCTGGCCGGCATCGAGTACGCGGAGTTCGCCGACCTGCCATCGCCGTGGCTCGTCGGCTGGTCGTTCGGCACCGACCTCGTGCTGCGCTACGGCTGCGACCCGAGCGTCGCCGGCGCCATCCTGATCAGCCCCCCGCTGCGCTACAGCAGCCCCGAGGACCTGGCGGTGTGGGCCGCAGTCAGCACGCCACTCGTCGCCATCGTCCCCGAGCACGACGACTACCTGCAGCCCGCGGAGGCCCGCCGCCGGTTCTCGGTGGTGCCGCAGACTGAGGTTGTCGGGGTACCCCGGGCGCAGCACCTGTTCGTCGGCCATGCCGAGACGGTGCTGGACGAGATCGTCCGACGGGTCGCGCCGTCGGCGTACCCGCTGCCCCGAGAGGTTGACGCCGACGTCACGATGCTCACCGCGCCAACCGAACGGCCCCCTGCTGGCTGCTGAGATCGGAAGGATGGCGTCAGCGTGACTCCGCGTGCAGCTCCGTCTCGGCCGTTTCGACAGTGTTGACAGTCTCGACCGTGCTCACAGCGTTCACAGTGTCGGCCGGCAGCTGCACCTGGAGTGCGGCAGCGAGCCCTTGCTGCAGGCGGACCAGCTGGGCGTGCACGCCGTCGCGCTGGCGCTCGAGCTCGGTCAGCCGCTGGCTGGCGTTGCGCTGCTGCTCCTCGGCCTGCTGCTGTGCCACCGCCACGATGCGCTGTGCCTCGCCCTGGGCGCCGCGCAGCAGCTCCTGCGCCTCGGTCTCGGACTCGCGCATCCGGTTGGCGTGCTGCCGCTCAGCGTCGCCCTGCGCGGCACGCGCCTGACCGAGCAGCTCGTCGGCTTCCCGGAGACGCTGTGCGCGGATGCTGGAGCCCTCCTCCTCGGCCAGGCGCAGGATCGAGGCGATGCGGTCCCCGAACTGGTCCCAGTCCGGCCGGCCGGTCTCCAGGTCTTGCTGGGCCTGGTGCGCCTCACGCCGGGCCTGCTCGGCCTGCCGCTCGGCGAGGTCGCGGGCCTCCTCCGTCTCGCGCAGCTGGTCCTCCAGCCATGCGACGTGCCCGTCGACCTGCCCGATGTCGTAGCCGCCGCGGCGTACGACCGAGAATCCCGGGGTGGTCTCATCGACCGGCGAGTGCATCGGGATGAGGTCAGTCTGCTCGCTCATGGTGACCACTGTGCCACCGCGAACAGATCGAGGCGCAGCGACACGCGACCACGTGGGTGCGCGAACGGGTGAGGCGCCGGCTGGCGCGACGGGTTCAGACCCCGCGGAACCGGTTGATCTTCTCGATGTGCCGCTCGCGCATCTCCGGGTCGCGCACACCGAGGCCCTCCTCGGGTGCCAGGCACAGCACGCCGACCTTGCCCTGGTGGGCGTTGCGGTGCACGTCGTAGGCGGCCTGCCCCGTCTCGTCGAGCCGGTAGGAGCGCGAGAGGGTGGGGTGGATGAGTCCCTTGGCGATCAGCCGGTTGGCCTCCCAGGCCTCCCGGTAGTTGGCGAAGTGCGAGCCGATGATGCGCTTGAGGTTCATCCACAGGTAGCGGTTGTCGTACTGGTGCAGGTAGCCACTGGTGGATGCGCAGGTGACGATCGTCCCGCCGCGGCGGGCGACGTAGACCGACGCGCCGAAGGTCTCCCGGCCCGGGTGCTCGAACACGATGTCGATGTCGTCGCCGCCGGTCAGGGACCTGATCTTCTTTCCGAAACGCTGCCACTCCTTGGGGTCCTGGTTGTGCGCGTCCTTCCAGAACTTGTAGTCCTCGGCGCTGCGGTCGATGATCAGCTCGCCGCCCATCCGGCGGACCAGCTCGGCCTTCTCAGGCGAGGACACGACGCACACCGGAGTCGCGCCGCCGTTGAGCGCCATCTGGGTGGCGTAGGAGCCGAGGCCCCCGCTCGCGCCCCAGATCAGCACGGTGTCGCCCTGCTTCATCGCTGCGCCGTTCTTGCTGACGAGCTGGCGGTAGGCGGTGGAGTTGACCAGGCCGGGGGAGGCAGCCTCCTCCCAGGTGAGGTGGGCCGGCTTGGGCATCAGCTGGTTGGCCTTGACCAACGCGATCTCGGCCAGGCCACCGAAGTTGGTCTCGAAGCCCCAGATGCGCTGCTCCGGGTCGAGCATCGTGTCGTTGTGCCCCTCGGAGCGCTCGAGCTCGACCGACAGGCAGTGCGCGACGACCTCGTCACCGGGCTTCCACACGTGCACGCCTGCGCCGGTGCGCAGCACGACGCCCGCGAGGTCGGAGCCGACGACGTGGTAGGGCAGGTCGTGCCGCTTACCGAGCGGGGACAGGCGTCCGTAACGCTCCAGGAAGCTGAAGGTCGACACCGGCTCGAAGATCGAGGTCCAGACGGTGTTGTAGTTGATTGCGCTGGCCATCACGGCCACGAGCGCCTCGCCGGGGCCGAGCTCGGGCATCGCGACCTCGTCGAGGTGCAGGGACTTGCCCGGGTCCTTGTCGCGCGAGGCCATCCCCTCGAACATCGTCGCCTCGTCGGCGTGCACCGTGATGCCGCGGTAGGACTCGGGGACCGGCAGGGCGGCGAACTGCTCGGTCGGGGTGTCCCCGGCCATCACCGCATCAAGGATCTCCTGCGTCGACACCGTGCCTCCTCGAGTCTTCGGGCGCCGGCTCGGCCACCCGTTCTGCAGCGCGGCAAGGGCGACGCGGTGTGCATCGCCGGTGACCGCTGCGGGGTCGGGCAGATGCTACCGACGGTCACGCCTCCTCCGGCACCTCGCCGTCGGCATCGGGGGGTGGCGCGCACCACGTGCCGTCGCCGCCCGGATGGCCCTTGGCGAGCTCCACCGGCACCCGCAGGGCGCTCACCTGCGCCCGGGTACTGGCGTTCCAGACGAAGATCTCGACCTCGGTGAAGCGCGGCCGGTTGGTCCGGCCCACGAGATGCACCGTGCCGTGGGGCGGGACCGGGATACCGGCCTCGGGGAAGGCGACCCGCGGTGAGCGGCGAAAGAGCCCGGGCGGGCGGGGTGGTCGGCCGATGGAGAGCACGATCTCGTCCTCGCGCTCGTTGGAGACCTCCAGGAACACCCGGCCGAGCTTGCCGTCGACTGTGACCGCCTGGGGAACAGCGGCGATACCGGCGGCGACGTCGACGTCCTGGCCCAGCGGATGGGTGCACCAGGTGGCCGACGCTCGGCGCCCCTCCCGGACGTAGTCGACGAGCTGCCAGCCCCTGGCCACAGGATCGGCGTCACGGCCGGCTGGCTCCCAGTACCCGGCCCCGAGTGCGATCACCAGCTCGCCGGTCATCCGGCTGTCCTCGATCTCGACCACCTGCTCGACCTGCTCGACCTGCTCGGTCGTCCCCTCCAGGCCGCGTGCGGCCGTGCTGGCCGTGCTGGCCGTGCTGGCCGTGCTGGCCGACAGGCTGTCGGCGGGACGGACGTCAGGGGGCAGCAGGAGGGTCGCCTCGAGGTCGACCAGCCCTCCGGCATGCGGATCGAGCCGCACGACGTGCAGCTCGCCCGGCTGCAGCTGCACGCCCTCGCGGGCCTTGTCCTCGTCGACAAGCTTCTGGGCCAGCGCGGCCAGGGCGAGCTCCGGGCCGAGCCAGGGCGTGGTCGGCAGGCGCAGGCGCAGCGCCTCGAGCCAGCCCTCGACGGCCTCCCGCAGCCCCTCGGGTGCGCCTGGGGGTGGCGGCAGCGCCGGTCCTGGTGGGGGGAGGGGCGGGGGTGCGGTCACGTGGTCATCCGCCGGCTGCTGCGCCGCGGGGCGCCTGCACCAGCTCGGTCAGCACCCCGCCGGTGTCCTTCGGGTGCAGGAACGCGATGCTCGCGCCCATCGACCCGTGCCGCGGGCGCGCGTCGACCAGGCGCACGCCCGTGTTCTCGATCGACCGCAAGGCCGCCTCGACATCGACGACCCCGTAGCCGATGTGGTGCACACCCGGGCCGTTCCTCGCGAGGAACTTCCCGACCGGGGAGTCCTCGCGAGTCGGCTTGAGCAGCTGCACGTAGGAACCGCCCGCCGGGGTGTCGGCGACGGCCAGCATCGCCTCGTCGACCCCTTGGTCGTCGTGCGTCTCGCGGGTGAGCACGCGCAGCCCGTAGGTGGTCTCGTACCAGGAGATGCTCTCGTCGAGGTCGCGCACGGCGACGCCGACGTGGTCGATGCGGGTGAACAGCGCCGGAGGCGCGGGTGCAGCAGGCTCTGGCGGCATGGGAGTCACGGCCTCGTATCCTGACATCTTCCGCTACCACCTGCTCCAGCGCGGTCCCTCACCCGCGCCGGCCAGCCGCCCCTGAGAGGTCCTCATGCCTGGTTCCGTCATCGTTGCCGGTGCCCGCACCCCGATCGGCAAGCTCTCCGGCGCCCTCAAGGGGTTCACCGCGATGGACCTCGGGGGCGTCGCCATCTCCGCTGCCCTGGAGCGCGCCGGCATCAGCGGCGAGCAGGTCGAGTACGTGATCATGGGGCACGTCATCCAGGCCGGCCAGGGCCAGATCACGGCGCGTCAGGCAGCGCTCAAGGGCGGCATCCCGATGGACGTGCCGGCGATCACTGTCAACAAGGTCTGCCTGTCCGGGCTCAACGCCATCGCCATGGCCGACCTCTACATCTCCTCGGGCCACTACGACATCGTCGTCGCCGGTGGGATGGAGTCGATGACCAACGCGCCGCACATGCTGGCAGGTGCCCGCGCGGGCTACCGCTACGGCGACGGCAAGCTGGTCGACGCCACCGCGCACGACGGGCTGTTCTGCTCGATCGACAACGTGCCGATGGGCGAGGGCACCGAGCGCTACAACGAGGGACTGGGCATCAGCCGCGAGGACCAGGACGAGTTCTCCTCGCGCTCGCACGAGCGTGCCGCTGCGGCCATGAAGGAGGGCCGGTTCGCCGACGAGATCGTCCCGGTCGAGATCCCGCAGCGCAAGGGCGAGCCGCTGGTGGTCACCGAGGACGAGGGGGTGCGGCCAGGCACCACTGCCGAGTCGCTGGCCAAGCTGCGTCCCGCGTTCGCCCCCGACGGCACCATCACGGCCGGTTCGGCCTCCCAGATCTCCGACGGGGCCTGCGCCGTCGTCGTCATGTCGCGGGCCAAGGCCGAGGAACTCGGCGCGCCAATTCTCGCCGAAGTCGGTGCCGCAGGCTTCGTCGCCGGGCCTGACCCGTCGCTGCAGTCCCAGCCCTCGCGGGCGATCGCCAAGGCCCTCGAGAAGGAGGGCATCGGTGCTTCCGACGTCGACTTGTTCGAGATCAACGAGGCCTTCGCGGCTGTCGGCATCAAGTCGATGCGCGACCTCGGCGTCTCGCCCGACGTCGTCAACGTCAACGGTGGTGCCATTAGCCTCGGGCACCCGGTCGGGATGTCCGGCGCCAGGATCGTGCTGTCGCTGGCCATGGAGCTCAAGCGGCGTGGCGGCGGTGTCGGTGCGGCCGGGTTGTGTGGCGGCGGCGGGCAGGGCGACGCGCTCGTCATCCGCGTCCCGGCTTGACCGAGGGGGTCAGCAGCGCCGAGGGCGCTAGCAGTCCCGCGGGCCTGCCGGCCCCGCCGGCGCCGCTGGCACCATTCCCAGTGGCGCCGAGCTCGCGCCGCGGCGCCAGCGTCGCCGAACTGGTATCGGCCGTGCAGGCACGTGACCGGCGGGCCATCGGGCGCCTCATCTCCCTCGTCGAGGACGCCTCGCCGGCCCTGCGCGAGGCCATGACCCTGCTCGCCCCGCTGACAGGACGCGCGCAGGTGGTGGGGCTGACCGGCTCGCCGGGGGTGGGCAAGTCGACCTCGACAGCCGCCCTCGTCAGCGTTATGCGGGCTCGTGGGCGGCGGGTTGGCGTGCTCGCCGTCGACCCGTCCTCCCCGTTCACCGGCGGTGCCCTGCTGGGTGACCGCATCCGGATGCAGGAGCACGCGCTCGACGGCGAGGTCTTCATCCGGTCGATGGCCTCCCGCGGCCACCTCGGCGGTCTGTCGTGGGCGACTCCGCAGGCCCTGCGGGTACTCGACGCCTCGGGCTGCGACGTCGTCCTCATCGAGACCGTCGGTGTGGGGCAGGCGGAGGTCGAGATCGCCTCCCTGGCCGACACGACCCTCGTGCTGCTGGCGCCGGGCATGGGGGATGCGGTGCAGGCGGCCAAGGCAGGCATCCTCGAGATCGCCGACTGCTACGTCGTCAATAAGGCCGACCGCGACGGCGCAGACCAGACCTACCGCGAGCTCAAGCAGATGCTGCAGCTGGGCTCGAGCAGCGTCACCAGCGGGGGCTGGAAGCCGCCGGTCCTGAAGACTGTCGCGGCCAAGGGCGAGGGCGCCGAGGAGGTCGTCGACGCCATCGAGGCCCACCGGCGGTGGATGGAGGGCTGCGGCGAGCTCGAGCGGCGGCGCACCGCACGCGCAGAGCGCGAGATCGAGGCCATTGCCGTGGCGGCCCTGCGCGAGCGGATGGGTGACCTGCGTGGCGCCGCCGGCATGCGGCAGCTCGCCGGCGCGGTGGCCGGCGGCGAGCTGGACCCGTACACCGCGGCCGACCGCCTGGTTGCCGGCATCACCTGACGCCGGGCTAGACGCTGCTCTCGGTGCTCCTCAGTGCTCCTCGGTGCAGCCCGTCTGCTCAGTGCCGGTCAGTGCAGCCGGTCAGTGCAGCCGGCTCTGCACGGCCTGCAGCAGCGCGCGCACGTCGAGCGGCAGGGGCAGCACCTCGTGCGCGCCGGCCGCCCGAAGCCGCAGGTGGGCTCGCGGGTCCTGCTCGCCGGTCAGAACGATGCGCGGCACCAGCGCGCTCAGCGGGTCGCGGGCCAGCCGGGCGAGCACCTCGCTGCCCGTGGCATCCACCAGCTCGGCGTCAAGCACGACGAGCCGGGGATGGTGGGTGCGCACGGCCTCCAGTGCCAGCTCCCCGCGCTCGACGGTGAGCACGTCGACGCCGAGCCGGTGCCGCAGCGCTTGGCCGACGAGCGCCCGCGCGCCCTCCTCGCTGCTGACGTGCACGACGAGCGGGCGGGCGACACCGGGCGCGGGCTCGTCCACCGTGGCCGGGAGTCCGGGGAGGGTGACAGTGAAGGTGCTGCCCCCCCCTACGACGCTCGCCGCCTCGAGAGTGCCGCTCATCGCATGTGTCAGCGCCTGCGCCATGGCCAGCCCGAGCCCCGTGCCCTCCACCCCGCCGCGCTCCTGCCCGAGGCGGTCGAACGGCCGGAAGACGCGGTGCAACGCGCCGCCATCGATGCCCGGGCCGTCGTCCACCACCTCGATCCGGACCGTCCCCTCAGGGCCCGCACTGATCCCGACTCGCACCAGCCCTCCCTCGCGCCCGTACTTCACGGCATTGCCGACGAGGTTGAGCAGGACCTGCCACAACCGCTGCCGGTCGGCCAGGGCCACCATGGGCGTAGCGGGGTCGACCACGCGGCGCACGAGCTTGCGGTCCGCGAGCGGCTCGACGAGGTCGATGACCCCCTGCACCACCTCCAGCACCGGCACCGGGCCGACGTCGAGGTCGACGCCGCGCCCACGGACGCGCGCGAGGTCGAGCACCTCGTCCAGAAGGGCCTGCATGTGCCGGCCGGCGGTGAGGATGCGGGCCACGTCGTCACGTTGCTCGCCCGGCAGGTCCTCGAGCTCGAGCAGCTGGGCGAAGCCGAGCGCGGCGTTGAGCGGGGTCCGCAGCTCGTGCCCCAGCCGGGCGACGTAGGCGTCGCGGGCGCTGACCTCGCGCTCGGCGGACTCGCGCTGCCGCGTCTCGGCGAGGTCTCGCGCGACGATGGCGGTCCCGCTCGCGTCCCGCCGGACCGTGCAGGCGTAGGCGAGGACGCGTCCGGGCTCGACCTGGCTCTCGACAGTGCCGCGCCACACGAGCCCGTCGGACAGGGTGCGCTCCACGTCCCGGCGGACCCGTTCGGGCACCTCGGGTATCAGGGGAGCCAGCTCGCCCAGGCGGAAGCCGACCTGGGCGGCCGGCCCCAGCAGGTCGGCCGCAGGAGCGTTGAGGTGCGCCAGCCGACCGTCCGCGTCGAGCAGGACGACCGGGTCGGCGACGCTCTCGAGCAGCAGCCTCAGCACCGGGGCATCCTAGGCGGACGTCGAGTCGCCCGGCTGCTCGGGTTCAATAGGGGCATGCGCGGAATGGATCCTGCGAGCATCACCCTTCCCGGCGCCGTCGACCTTGGTGGCCGTGCGCCCGCCGGTGCGGCAGCCTCGTCCTCGGGCAGCCCCTACGTCATCGACGTCACCGAGGCGAGCTTTCAGGCCGAGGTCGTCGACAGGTCGCAGACGGTGCCCGTCGTCATCGACTTCTGGGCGACCTGGTGCGGGCCGTGCAAGCAGCTCTCGCCGGTGCTCGAGAAGCTGGCCGCCGAGGGTGCCGGGTCGTGGGTGCTGGCGAAGATTGACGTCGATGCCAACCAGCGCATCGCCCAGGCGGCCCAGGTGCAGAGCATCCCGGCGGTCAAGGCGGTGGTGGGCGGGCAGGTCGTGGCCGAGTTCAACGGCGCCCTGCCCGAGCGCCAGGTCCGCGGCTGGGTGGACCAGATTGTGGCGCTCGCGGCGGGGGCTGCCGGTCAGCCGGGTGTGGAGGGTGAGCCCGTCCCCGAGGCGGAGGACGCGGGTCCGCCTCTCGACCCGGCCGTCGAGCGCGCGTACGAGGCCCTCGAGCGCGGCGAGTTCGACACGGCTGCGGACGAGCTGCGGGCGCGGCTCGCCGAGGTTCCGGACGACGCCGACGCCCGGACCGGGCTCGCGCAGGTGGAGCTCGCCCGCCGCCTGTCGGCAGTCGACCCCCAGGACCTGCAGCAGCGCCTGCAGAGCGGGGCGGTCGACCGCGAGACCAGGCTGCAGACGGCCGACCTGCTCATCGCGACCGGTGAAGCCGAGCAGGGCTTCGACGCGCTGATCCAGCTGGTACGCGAGGAGTCGGGAGACGAGCGTGAGGCCGTCCGGCTGCGCCTGCTCGAGCTGTTCGACGCCCTCGGCGACCACCCGGCCGTGCCGGCGGCCCGGCGCGGGCTCGCCAACGCGCTGTTCTGACGGGAGCCGGCATGACAGAGCCCACCAGCAGCAGGCCCAGCGACAGTGATCTTGCCAGCAGCGACCCCTCCAGCGACTCGGGTGAGGACGCCGCCATCCGCGACCGCGAGGCGCAGACGATGGCGGAGGCACCTGCCGGCCTCAAGCCCGACCCTCCCGAGGAGGGCTCGGCCGCGACCGAGGCCGACCTGTAGGTCCGCCTCGCGTTGGCGTTGCGGCGCGCTCGGGACGGCCGCCGCCAACCGTGAGCTGCGCCGGTCAGGGTGGCTGCAAAGGGGCCGGCAGACGGCGGCAAGCTCGAGCTACTCGCGCCCCTGGGGCGTGCGTCAGCGGCTGGGGCGCAGCCAGAGGGCGCCCAGCGGCGGTAGGACGAGGACGGCGGACGCTGGCTGCCCGTGATGCTCAGCCTGCTCGGCTTGCACCCGGCCCAGGTTGCCCACGCCCGAGCCGTCGTAGAGGTCGGCGTCGGTGTTGAGGACCTCGTCCCAGGCGCCGGCGGACGGCAAGCCCAACCGGTAGCCCTCGATCGGCACGCCGGAGAAGTTGACGACGCAGGCGAGCTCGGACCCGTCGTCCGCCCGGCGCAGGAAGGAGAACGTGTTGTTGCCGGCGTCGTTGGCGTCGATCCAGGCGAAGCCCGAAGGGTCGGTGTCGCCCTGCCACATCGCCGGCGTCTCGCGGTAGACGCGGTTGAGGTCCCGGACCAGCGACTGCACGCCGCGGTGGTCGGGGTTGTCGAGCAGCCACCAGTCGAGCGAGCGCCCCTCGGACCACTCCGACTCCTGGCCGAACTCGCTGCCCATGAACAGCAGCTGCTTGCCGGGATGCGCCCACATGAACGCCAGCAGCGCTCGCAGGTTGGCCAGCTGCTGCCACCTGTCGCCGGGCATCTTGCGCAGCAGCGAGCCCTTGCCGTGCACCACCTCGTCGTGGGAGATGGGGAGCACGAAGTTCTCGGAGTAGGCGTACATCATCGAGAACGTCATCTGGTGGTGGTGGTAGCTGCGGTAGACCGGCGGCCGCGCGACGTAGTCGAGCGTGTCGTGCATCCAGCCCATGTTCCACTTGAAGCCGAAGCCGAGGCCACCCAGATGGGTCGAGCGGGTGACGCCCGGCCACGACGTCGACTCCTCGGCGATCATCACAGCGGCCGGAAAGTGCTTGTAGACGGTGGCGTTGGCCTCCTGCAGGAACTGCACCGCCTCGAGGTTCTCGCGGCCGCCGTAGATGTTGGGCGTCCAGCCGCCCTCCGGCCGTGAGTAGTCGAGGTAGAGCATCGAGGCGACGGCGTCGACGCGCAGGCCGTCGATGTGGAACTCCTCCATCCAGTACAGGGCGTTGGCGACGAGGAAGTTGCGCACCTCGTGCCGGCCGAAGTCGAAGACGTAGGTCCCCCAGTCGAGCTGCTCGCCGCGGTGGGGGTCGGGGTGCTCGTAGAGCGGGGTGCCGTCGAAGCGACCGAGCGCCCACGCGTCCTTGGGGAAGTGGGCGGGCACCCAGTCGAGCAGCACGCCGATCCCGGCCTGGTGCATCCGGTCGATGAAGTAGCGGAAGTCGTCGGGGGTGCCGTACCGGGCGGTCGGCGCGTAGTACGCCGAGACCTGGTACCCCCATGAGCCGCCGAAGGGGTGCTCGGCGACGGGCAGCAGCTCGACGTGCGTGAACCCCGTCTCCTGCACGTAGGCGACGAGCTCGTCCGCCAGCTCGCGGTAGCCGAGCCCCTGGCGCCACGAGCCCAGGTGCACCTCGTAGATCGACATGGGCGCGGCATGCCAGGACGTGCCGGCGCGCTGCTGCAGCCACGCGTCGTCGCGCCACTCGTACGACGAGTGGGTGACGACGCTGGCGGTCTGGGGTGGGACCTGCGTGCGCCGCGCCATCGGGTCGGCCTTCTCGCGCCACGTCCCGTCAGCGCCGAGGACCTGGTACTTGTACAGGGCGCCGTCCTTCACGCCGGGGACGAACAGCTCCCACACCCCGCTCGAGCCGAGCGAGCGCATGGGGTTGGCCCGCCCGTCCCAGAAGTTGAAGTCGCCCGAGACGCGCACCCCGAGCGCGGCGGGCGCCCAGACCGCAAAGCTCGCCCCCTCGACCGGCCCGCCGATGCCCGGGTACTCCCGCAGGTGGGAGCCCAGCACCGACCAGAGCTTCTCGTGGCGACCCTCGCTGATCAGGTGCTGGTCGACCTCACCCAGCGTCGGCAGGTAGCGGTAGGGGTCGTCTGTCGTGAAGGTGCCGGATGCGTAGCCGACCTCCAGCCGGTAGTCGCGGACGGCGGCCCCCGGCAGGCGCGCCTCCCAGAGCCCCGCGTGGTGGGTCTGATGCGACGAGAAGCGCTCGTCCCCCGCGACAACGGCGACCGCCTGCGCATCGGGCCGCAGCGCCCGGATGACGAGCTCCTCACCCGAGGGGTGGGCGCCGAGCAGTGCGTGCGGGTCGCGGCTCGCGCCGCCGACGAGCTTCTCCAGCTGGTCGGCCGAGGGCTCGTCACCAGGCGGTCCCGCGCCAGCCGCGCCTGCCGGGAAGGGCAGCGCCCCCCCACCCCCGGACGCCATCAGCCCACCAGCCGATGGATCGAACCCAGGGGGATCGGCAGCCAGCCGGGTCGGTTGCGCGCCTCGTACACCACCTCGTAGACCGCCTTGTCCAGCTCGAACGCCCGCATCAGCACGCTCTGCTCCCGCGGGTCGCCGCCGCCGCCTCGGGCGTAGCCCTCGCAGAAAGCCGTCCGGTTGCGCTCGGCCCACTCGTCAGCCCGGTACTCGAGGGAGTGAGCGTCCGGGTGGTCGGTGAGCAGCACCCGGGCGGCGTAGTCGAACGAGCGCAGCATCCCTGCCACGTCACGCAGCGGCGACATCAGCGCGGTGCGCTCCTCCAGGGGCCGGGCCGGCTCCCCCTCGAAGTCGAGCAGGACCCACCCGGCCTCGGTGCGCAGCACTTGCCCGAGGTGGTAATCGCCGTGGATGCGCTGCACGACCGGTACCCCGCCAGCCCCGCCAGCCCCGCCGGTCGCTCCAGGCCGGGCAAGGTCCGCAAGGTCGATGTATGCCTCGCGCAGCCCGGGCTCGTGCGGCGCGAGCTGCGGCACCGCCGCTACCGCCTCGCTGAGCCGGGCGAGCATCCCGGCGGACACCTGCGCCCACTCGTCCGGCACCTCGGGGCGCGAGGGCAGCGACTCGCGCAGCAGCATGTGCACTTCGGCGGTGGTCACGCCGAGCCGGTGGGCCTCTCCGGCGAAGTCACCGCCCACCTCGCCCGCGTGCAGGTCGGCCTCGGCATACAGGTCGCGGACGCTGGCAACCGCGAGCCGCCAGCCGTCGACGCCGAACCGGAAGTACTGCTGCAGCAGGCCAA